>Ga0302326_10015679_pt1 | contig 15924 bp, 12 predicted proteins | sample Palsa_T0_3_FD_202264 | JGI IMG/M metagenome (GOLD analysis project Ga0302326, IMG submission 202264) | Peat permafrost microbial communities from Stordalen Mire near Abisko, Sweden - Palsa_T0_3 | ecosystem: Environmental > Terrestrial > Soil > Palsa > Peat permafrost | place: Sweden: Abisko... | reverse complement strand
CGTTGTGGGCGTGGCCCGATTGCCAGGGCGGCAGCGGCCATTCATTGGTCGGATCGGGCTGTTCCCGCGCGCGCAGGGCGGCGCGATGGGCGCAGACCAGCGCCTCCAAAAGCGAATTGCTGGCCAGGCGGTTGGCCCCGTGCAACCCGGTGCAAGCCACCTCCCCCACTGCGTAGAGGCCCGGAATATCCGTCTGCCCGTCCACTGTCGTAACCACCCCGCCGCATTGATAATGCGCCGCCGGCACCACTGGAATCGGCACCTTGGTAATGTCAATCCCGTACTCCAGGCAGGTCGCGTAAATGTTGGGAAAACGATCGCGCGTAAACTCGGCCGGTTTGTGCGTGATGTCAAGCAAAACGTAATCCGCCCCGCTCTTTTTCATCTCGCTGTCAATCGCACGGGCCACGATGTCGCGCGGCGCCAGCGATTTGAGCGGGTGATATTTGTCCATGAAAGGGACGCCCGCCATGTCCTTCAAAACGCCGCCCTCTCCGCGCACCGCTTCGCTAATGAGAAAGGACTTGGCCTTCGGATGATACAGGCAGGTCGGATGAAATTGGATGAACTCCATGTTGGCGATGCGCGCCCCGGCCCGATAAGCCATGGCCACGCCGTCGCCGGTGGCGATGTCAGGATTGGTCGTGTAAAGATAAACCTTGCCGCAGCCGCCGGTCGCCAGCACGACGGCGCGCGTGGCGAAGGTCTCGACGCTGTTGGAGTTTTTGTCCAGCACATACGCGCCGAGGCAGCGATTGGGCGCGCCGGCCATGCCCGGCAATTTCTGCGCGGTAATGAGATCGATGGCGATATGGTTCTCAAAAATCTCAATATTCGGATGCTCGGCGATGGCGGCCAGCAAGGCCTTTTCAATCTCGCGTCCGGTCACGTCTTTGGCGTGGAGGATGCGCCTTTTGGAATGGCCCCCTTCGCGGCCCAGGTCCAATTCCCGCAGGCCGTTGACCTCCCGTTCGGAGAAATTCATGCCCAATTCCATCAATTCGGCGATGCGCGGCGGCCCTTCCTCGACAATGGTGCGCACCACCTCCTCATGGCAAAGCCCCGCGCCCGCCTGGAGGGTATCCTGGACATGAACGGCGAAGGAATCCTCCTTGCTGATCACGGTGGCGATGCCGCCCTGGGCGTAATTGGTATTGGACTCGGCGCGGGATTTCTTGGTGACAATGGCCACGCGCGAGCCAGGCGCGACTTTCAAGGCAAAAGAAAGTCCCGCGATCCCGCTGCCGAGCACCAGGAAGTCGAAATTTCTCATCTCAATTATCTTCTCAAGCGCCTGAGTCTATTTGCCCAAATAGAGAAGGGCAATCTCCTTGGCCAGCTTGGTGGCCACGCCGGTTTCATCCGAATTGGTCAGAACAATGACCGCCAATCCCTCCTTGGGAAATCGTTGGAGACTGGCCGAAAAACCGGAGGTTGATCCGCTGTGCCCGATGTTTTGCCAGCTTTGCAGCGGATCCAGGAACCAGCCAAATCCGTAGGCGTGTGTCGTGCCGTTGTTAAGCCGGACGGGCGTCCACATTTCCTCTTCCGTGGCGGCGGTGAGCAAGGTGTGGGCATCCAGCGCTGCGTTCCATTTGGCCAAATCGAGCACCGTCGAGACAATCGCTCCCGCCGAGAAAACATCGGTCAGATCGTAATCCCGGTTGACGTAATGGCCGGCCCTATCCGTTTCATAACCGCTGGCGCGGGAAGGGATGATATTGCGAGGATCGCGGTTGGTGGTGCTGCTCATGCCGAGCGGGCCGAACATGCGTTCCTGCATAAAATGCCAGTAACCGCGCCCGCTCACGTTCTCGATGACGTACCCCAGCAAATTGAAACCCGTGTTGCAATAAGACCATTTTGCGCCCGGCGGAAAATCCAGCGGCTCGCTCCTGATCCTGTGGATGAACTGCGCCTGCGTCAGATGCCGGGTCAATTCAAACCCATCCAGGCCCGTGTAATTTCTTAGACCCGATGTATGCGTCAATAAATGTCGTAGTGTGATATTGGTCCACACTTGTGGCGTATCCTTAAGATAACGGGAAAGTTTGTCGTCCACGGACAACTTTCCTTCCTGAGCCAGCAGCAGGATGCCCGCCGCCGTAAATTGCTTGGTCACTGAGCCAATTTCAAAAACCGTGTCCTGCGTGACAGCGGTATGCCATTCCAGATTGGCCATCCCATAACCGGCGATCTTGGCCGGTTTGCCATTCTGGATGATTTCGAGGGCCAGCCCCGGTATCGGATGCCGCCGCATCTCATTTTGCACCAGGTCGTCAACGCCATCCGCCTTCAAACCACCGGCGCACCAGAGCAACATCACGGCCCCGAAAGCATGCATGACAGTATTCATTTGTTGGATCATGCCACATCTCATGGCAAACAGAAAACCGTTTTCCGCCAAGGGTCATGCCTTCCTTCTCATCTGCGCCACTCTAAACACATCCACGCCTTGACCGCGGACGCGCCCTCGCGCACTATGCTCGCATGAATCGACGAAGGTTCCTTCAAGTTTCGTCCGCCGCAGGAGTGGCGCTTTGCGCGGCGGGGCCTTTCGCGGCGCGCGCACAGGATCAGCCCAAGCGCGTCGGCCTGATCGGCTGCGGATGGTACGGCAAAAGCGATCTCTGCCGATTGATCCAAGTCGCGCCGGTCGAAGTCGTTTCGCTGTGCGACGTGGACAGTGATATGTTGTCAGGTGCGGCGGAATTGATCGCCTCGCGCCAGAAATCGAAAAAGAAACCGCGCCTCCACAAGGATTATCGGGAAATGCTGGCGGAAAAAGATTTGGATGTAGTGCTGGTGGCCACGCCTGATCATTGGCACGCGCTGGCCATGATCGCCGCCGTCCAAAGTGGCGCGGATGTGTATGTGCAGAAACCGGTCAGTGTCGATGTACGCGAAGGGCAGGCCATGTTCTCGGCCGCCCGCAAACATCAGCGAGTCGTCCAAGTGGGTTTGGAGCGTCGCTCCACCCCGCACTTGATGGAAGCCCGCAATGACATCGTCCAGGCGGGCAAGCTGGGGACCGTCGGGCTGGTGGAGATTTGCTGTTATTATCACATGCGCGCCACGCAAAATCCGCCCGACACCGACGCTCCCGCCAATCTGGATTACGAAATGTGGACCGGCCCGGCCCCGTTGCGCCCCTACAACAAGCTGGTCCATCCGCGAGGTTGGCGCGCTTTCATGGAGTACGGCAACGGCATCGTGGGCGACATGTGCGTCCACATGTTTGACATGACGCGCTGGATGCTTGGCCTGGGCTGGCCCGTTTCCGTCAGTTCCTCCGGCGGCATTTTGGTTGACAAAAAGAGCAAGGCGAACATCTCTGACACCCAGACGGTGGTGTTTGACTACGACGGTTTGCAGGTCGTCTGGCAACATCGGTCTTGGGGCGACGCGCCCGATCCCCGCTACGCGTGGGCCGCGACCTTTTACGGAGACAAGGGAACTTTAAAAGCCAGCGTCAATTCTTACGATTTTATCCCGAACGGAAACGGCACTGCCCTTCACCGGGATTTCGTCAATGAATCGGACAAATACCCCGAGGACCGAACAGAAAGGGATTTGGAAATCAACTGCGCGTCCGGCAATCGCGGCCAGATGCGCGACTTTATGTCATGCGTGGCCAGTCGCGGACGGCCCGTGGCGGACATCGAGGAGGGATATATTTCAACGTCTTCCTGCATCCTGGCCAACCTGTCCATGAAACTGGGGCGCTCGTTGCGCTGGGACAGCCACGCCGGCCAGGTGGCTGGGGACGCGGAAGCCAACGCCCTGCTGCGCCGCCCCTATCGCGCGCCGTGGACGCACCCGGAACCGGGGCTGGTCTGAAAGACTGTTTGTGCTATAATGGAGCCGGAGTTTCGCTTGAGCGCCAAGCGCCTCTTGCAAACAAATGAAACGATGCATCTATGTGGTTGATGATCAGGTCGCCGTGCTGGATACCGCCGTCCTGGTCCTGCGCGGCATTGATTCCCAATGGGAGGTGACCGGTTTCAGCGACCCGCTGGCGGCTTTGGCGGCGGTCAAATCCAAGGCGCCCGATCTCATTTTGTCCGATCAAGTCATGCCAGGCATGTTGGGCAGCCAATTGTTGGAGGAGGTCAGGAACGTCGCCCCGGCGGCCATTCGCGTCATCATGTCCGGCTACGTTTCGCTCAACAAGTTGACCTTGATCACTTCGGCCCATCAGTATATCGCCAAGCCTTTCGACATTATCAAACTGCGCGAACTGGTGAGAAGAAGTTTCGCGGCCCAGGAAAGGATCGTCAACAAGGGCCTGCAATCGGTGGCCACTTCCTTGCGCTCGATTCCCTCGCTGCCGCAGGTCCATCAATCCTTGCTGGCGGAATTGCAGGACAACCAGAGCGCCAGTTCGGTCATCGCCCAGTTGGTGTCGGAAGACGCCGGGCTTTCCATCAAAGTGTTGCAACTGGCCAATTCGCCTCTCTTCGGCCAGGGCTACATCGTCACCAATCCCAACGACGCCGTGATGTGCCTGGGCACCGAAATGATTGCGGCCGTAGTGTTCTCGCAAAGCCTGTTCCAGCATTACGAGACTTTGGGCCATGCGGAGTTGGATCTGCCGCGCGTCTGGAGCCACTGCTGGGAAACGGCCTATTTGGGCCTTTATTTATGCCGGCTAAAGAGACTTCCCCACCGCACGGGCGAGGAGGTCTTCCTGGCCGGACTGCTGCACGAGGCAGGACGATATATTCTTGTTGACAATTTCCCCGATCTTTTTCTCGCGGCCTGCCGGAGCGCCCGCCTGACCCATTCCCCTCTGGCTCCGCGCCTGCTCGAAACGTTTCAAACCACCCCGGCGCAATTGACCGCCTATCTGATGGAGCTTTGGGGCATGCCGGCGGAAGTTGTCACGGCCATCTCCTTGCAGGATTATCCGCAACAGGAAGAGGGCGGGGCTTTTTCCCTCACCTCCGCCCTTTACGTTGCGGACCACCTCGCCTCGCGCAAAGTCCCGCCGGACGACTTCGCGGTGGAGGAATGGAACATGGACTATTTGCGGACCATCGGCTGCCTGGACGACATTCCGGTCTGGGAGGCCCCTTCTTTCGCGCATGATTCCGACCGAAACCGTTAAAACTCGAATGTTGAGATGTGACCCCTATGAAGTGTGTTTCCAATGAAGGCACAACGACTTGCGTCGCTGAAGAAGGCTCTCGTGCATCCGGCCAGGATGGCACTTGCGGCGGCGGTGGCATTTCTGGCGGCGAAACGTCTGGGTTTGCTGGAAGCATATTGGGCGCCGGTTGCGGCCTTGATTGTTGTTCAATCAGATTCCAACGCGTTGCTGGCCACGTCCTGGCTTCTGCTGGTCGGGACCGCGTTGGGCGCGAGCGTGGGCGCCTTGCTGGCGACTTATGTGGGACACAGTGTGGTTATCTTCGCGCTTGGCATGTTGGGCATGGGCCTGTTGGCGGCCGCTCTGCGGCTCGATCGGCGCGCGAACCATTTCGCCTCGGTTGCGCTCATCATTGTCATGCTCGTAGGGCCGGCCGACTCTGCCTGGCACAGGGGGCTTCACCGGTTCATCGAGTTTTCGGTGGGGATCGTCGTCGCGCTGCTGCTCGGTGCGCTGTGGCGTGAGCCACCGGCCAGCCAGGCCGGTATCCAGAATCAAAAACATTAGCGCACTCAAACCACATGAATTTTCGATCCCGCATTTTTCCCTCATCGCTGCTCGCTTTTTTTCTCCTGCCGCTCAGCTCGCGCGCCGAGATGACCAACGAAGCGCTGGCCCGCGCGAACGCCGCAATCCAGGCCGCCGCTCCTCGCGCCCAGGCTGATCCCGCCCGCCCGATTTTTCACGTAACGTCTCCAGGCAATTGGATGAATGATCCAAACGGACCCATTTATTACAAAGGTTATTATCATCTTTTCTATCAACTGAATCCGTTCAGTGATGGAAGCGGACCAAAGTATTGGGGGCACGTTCGCAGCCGCGATCTGGCGAAATGGGAACCGTTGCCCATCGCGCTCTGGCCTTCCAGCGAGGCGGGCGAAGCGGAGGTCTGGTCTGGTTGCTGCACGATCAACGGCATGGGCCAGCCGATGATTTTTTACACCAGCATCGCTCCGGGGAAATCCGCCCAGACTCACGCCGAACAATGGGCCGCCCTCGGCGATGATGATCTGATCCAATGGCGCAAGTCGCCCTCCAATCCGGTGTTGTCCGAAACCTTGCACGGCGCGAAAAAAATATATGACTGGCGCGATCCTTTTGTCTTTCACGAGAAAGATAAAACCTTTCTAGTGACAGGCGGGAATCTAAACGAAACCAAAGGCGGGCAGGCTGCGGTGAATATTTACGAGGCGCAGAATGCCGCTTTGACGGAGTGGAAGTATCGCGGCGTGCTGTTTCTGATTCCCGATCCGGCTGCGCGCACAGCGGAGTGCCCCAACTTTTTCAAACTCGGTAATGAGTGGGTGCTGTTCGTTTCGCCCTATGGCAAAGTGCAATATTACGTAGGTGATTTTGATGCGGAAACGTGCCGCTTCCACCCGCGCACGAATGGGTTTCTGGATTACGGGCCGAATTTTTACGCGCCTAACACTATGCAAGTTCCCGATGGCCGCCGTCTCGTGTGGGGTTGGGTGACAGGTTTCCCGGAAGGGCACGGCTGGAATGGTTGCCTTACTGTGCCGCGCCTGTTGAGTCTGTCGCGCGATGGACAATTGGAACAAAACCCTGCGCCGCAACTGGCCAAACTTCGCGGCAAAGCAGTCAAATTCCAGAACGGTCTTGTGGGGATATGCAATACGAACACGATGGAAATCCAGGCGGAAATTGATTTGCCAACGGCCAAAACTTTTGAGATGCAAATCGGCGATGCCGGGAGTAAATCACTGATTGTCGTCAGCTTCAACGGCACGGAACTTCAAGTGATGGATGCCAAAGCGCCGCTCACACTAACGGGCGGACGGAAATTGAATTTGCGCATTTTTTTGGACCGTTCCGTGCTGGAGGTTTTTGCCAACGGCACAGTTTGCATCACCAAGACAATTCAGCCGCCCGCCGCCGCCGCCAATTTGACAGTTCACGTCGATGGCGGTTCTTCCACCGCAAAACTCATCCACGCCTGGCCTATTAAAACGATTTGGTAATATGTTAACTGGAACTTATACAGCCCTCGTCACGCCGTTTCGCAACGGCCAATTCGACGCGCCTGCCTTCAAACGTCTTATCGACTTGCAAGTCAAGGGAGGCGTGGACGGCATCGTTCCCGTCGGCACGACCGGCGAATCGCCGACGCTGGATTACAAGGAGCACATCGAGGTGATTGCGCGCGCCGTCGAGTACGCGGCGGGACGGATTAACGTCATGGCCGGCACGGGCGGCAATTCGACCAGCGAGGCCGTATATTTGACGCAAGAGGCCGCGAAGGCCGGGGCGGATGCGTCGCTGCAAGTCGCGCCCTACTACAACAAACCAAGCCAGGAAGGGTTGTTCCAGCATTTCCTGGAAGTCAGCCGCGCCTCCAAATTGCCGCTGGTGCTCTACAGTATTCCGTCGCGCTGCGGAGTCGAGATTGGCGTGGAGACCGTGCGGCGGCTGGCAGGCGCGACGCCCCGCGTGGTCGGCATCAAGGAAGCCGGCGGCAACGCGGACCGCGTGAGCCAATTGCGCGCGGCGCTGGGGCCGAAGTTTTCCATTTTCTCGGGTGACGACGCGTTGATCCTGCCATTCATGTCAGTGGGCGCGCACGGCGTCGTAAGCGTCGCCTCCAACGTCGTCCCGCGGCAAGTCGCGCGCCTGGTCGCCGCTTTTCGCGCCGGAAAGACTTCCGCCGCGTTGAAAATGCACGAGCAACTTTACCCGCTGTTCAAGGACTTGTTCATCGAGACGAACCCTCAGCCCGTCAAAGCCGCGCTAGCCATGATGGGACTCATCCAGGAGGAATTGCGCCTCCCGCTCGTTCCCATGAGCGCGGCAAATCGCGCCGTATTGAAAACGACCCTTGTCAAATGCGGGGTGCTGCGTCATGACTAAAATCATCATCGCCGGATGCAAGGGGCGAATGGGCCAGGCCCTGCTGCGTTGCGCGGACACCATGCCCGCCATCGCCGTCAGCGGACGGATCGGCGCGGGCGACGATTTGGGCGCAGCTCTCGGCCCGGCAGACGTGGTGATTGATTTCACTTCTCACGAGAGCACCGTGCCGTTTGCCCGTTTGTGCGCCGAGCGCCAAAAGGCCATCGTCATCGGCACCACGGGCCATACCGATGCGGAGCGAAAGGCATTGGCGGCGCTGGCCGCCCAAATCCCAATGGTGTGGAGCGCCAATTATTCCACGGGAGTAAACACTTTGTTTTGGTTGACACGAAAGGCGGCGGAAATTCTTGGGCCGGGCTTCGATTTGGAAATCCTGGAAATGCATCATCGACTCAAGAAAGACGCTCCCAGCGGCACCGCCGACAAGCTGGCGCAAATCCTGGCGGAGGCACGGAGTCAATCATTGGAACAGACGGCCCGCCATGGCCGCCACGGTCTTGTGGGCGAGCGGACGGCGACGGAAATCGGCATACATTCGATGCGCGGCGGCGACGTGGTGGGCGAACACACGGTTATCTTCGCGGCGTTGGGGGAGCGGTTGGAATTGACGCACAAAGCCTCCAGCCGTGACACTTTCGCCCTGGGCGCGCTCCGCGCCGCGCAATGGGTCGCTGGAAAAAAGCCCGGCCTATACGACATGCAAGACGTGCTGGGGTTGAAATGACCGATCACTCGCATGGGATGGCATTCGTGGCGCTTGGATCGAACCTTGGTGATTCGGCGGAAATTGTCCGTCGCGCTTTGGTCAGGCTGCAAACGCTTTCCAATGCGCCGTTGCTGCGGTCGTCGCTTTGGCGCAGCACGCCGGTCGATTGCCCCGCCGGCTCGCCGCCTTTTGTCAACGCGGTGGCCGGCGTTCATCCGCGCGCGAACGAAACGCCCCAGTCGCTCCTGCGTCAACTGCAAGTTTTGGAAGCGGAATTCGGGCGGCGACGCGGAACAATCCCCAATGAACCGCGTCTGCTCGATTTGGATTTAATCGCGTTCGGCGCGCGCATGGTTAATCTGCCCGAACTGGTTTTGCCCCATCCACGGGCGCATTTGCGTCGTTTTGTCCTGCTACCGTTGGCGGAAATCGCGCCGGAATTTGTCCTGCCGGGACAACGCGCAAGCGCGGCGGAATTGTTGGGCGCCATGTCAAACATAGACGCGCCGGTGCGACTGGAGTAACCCGTCCTCAGCCCCAATCGCAAAGCGACTCGACGTGCGCGGCGGAGCCGTCGCGCAGCCATCCGTCCAATTGCGCAGGGTCTTTGAGTTGCTGGCCGCGCAGGCGCGGCACCGCCACGAACCGGCAACGCGCTTCCGGCAGCGCGCTCATGTCGCCCCACAATTTCTCGAATTGCGCCACGGGGAATATGTCCTCCTGGCCGTGGCCCCACCTTTTCTTGACCTCCTTGATTGTGATGTAAGTCGGCATCCGGGCAGCCACTTTGCGGATGGCCGCGGAAACCTTTTCCTCGTCGGACAACTCGCCGGCGGACAACTCGAAGATCGCCAGCAGTTGATGGAGGTCGATCCAGGTGCTCAAGGAATTGTAATAAGATAGCGCGAACTCTGCCTCCTCCCTCGGCATGGCCAACCCCTCCAGGATGCGCGGGCGGCCTTGCACGCGCGCCAAGCCGCCGCCGCGATCTTCCAGGCGGCGCGTGATGACTTCGTACGACAAACAGGCCCCTTGCCTGATGTGCAATCCCAGAAGGGCCGGGTCCAAATCGACGCCCAGGCAGTCAATATTATGAAGCAGCAGCCAGCGTAAGTTAGGACGTTCTTGCAACAGGCGAAGCAGCGTGCCGTTGCGCAGAAGGTTGGCCACCTCATACCAATGGCCCACCGGATGCAAACATTGCGCCGGGACATTATCGGTGTAGTCGGTTCCTTCGCCGGCTTGTTTGGCCCAGGCGATGAGGGCGGCGTGCAGGCTTTGGCGGACTTTCTGCGCTTGTTCGTCCAGCATTTGCTGCGGCATTTCCTCCCACAAAAATCGCAGGTCCCGTTCCATCGGCACCAGGCGCAGGCCGATGGCGCGTCCTGGCGAAAGCAAAAGCGGGCCGGAATAGCCGAGGTTGTGTTGCCGCCGCAGAAATTCCTCAATCGGCGCATGTGTCAAATAACTGGTGGTGACGACGTGCGGCGGCATGAGGCCGTGCGCGCGGCCCACGCGGCGGCTCTTGGCCAGATGGACCTCCAAAAAAGTGCGATGGCGTCCGGCCCATTTGCAAAACGGATGCAGCGCCTTGACCACCCCCGCCCCTTGCGTCCAGCGGCTGCTCACCCCGGCTGCCAGCGTAACGATGCCCGCCGCCCCGCTTGCAATGGCCTCCCGCCCCAAAGCCGCATACTCCTCCTGCAACGCAGCAGTGGCGTCGATCACGTCGTCGGGTTGGACATCCTCGATCACGGCGCTGGTCGGAAGACGATTTTGGGCCAGGCCGATGCGGCCATCGATCAAGTCAGCCCGGATGTGTTCGTGCTCGGCGCGGTCAAAACCATTTTCCGCCAGCATCGCCTCCAAACTCCGCCCCGCCGCGGACTCGCGCGAGAGGCGCGGCAGCAAACGGTCGAAAACGTCCCGCACGACTTTGGCCAGCTCGGGCTTGCTGTGGCTGGCGGTGGCAAATTTGTCCAATTCCGCGCGGCGCAACAAAGGCAGCGAACGCAGATCGAGCTTGAGCAATTGCGGCACGACCATCGCGTAATAAGGCGGCGGCAGCAGGGCGTCGCTGCCCGAAAGCAAGTCGGCCCAGGTCCCCCGCTCGTTGATCGCGAAATCATAAACGACCGGCTCCATGGCGAAGGGCAGCGCGCTTTCCAACTCGCGCTTGGTTTGGGACATGATTGCTTGCAGACGATCCTGCGCCTGCGCCTTGTGCGCCGGAGCGAAAACGAACCCCATGCCACCGCCGGACATGCCGCCGAGCATCCAGAAACCCCAAAAATCCCCGCCGAATTCAGCGCGCACTTTGTCAATTAAAGTCTCCGTGTAAAAATTGCCGGCCCAGGGGATGATCGTTTGCAGCGGCCCGGCGAAATTGCGCATGGTGGCGGCCCCGATGCGCCGCACGTCCTCCGCCCGCAACGCAGCCAGGATTTCGTCCAGGATGCCCAGCGCCTCCCTGCGCGCCTGCCACTCAGGTTCCGAGCGCAGCAGATATTTCTCCGTCACCATTTCCAGAATGGGGCCGACGTTTGAGGCCATGCCGCCGTGGACGATCACCAAGCTGTCCTGCAATTTGCGGCGCGCTGCTTCGGAAGCTTCCTCCAAACCGAACACTTTGTGAACCGGCAACAGGCGACCGCGGCTCAACCCGAATTCCGCGTCCCCTGGCGCGGCCGGGGCGCCTTGGATGAGCTTCAGGCCGGGCCAGACGCCGCCGGAATCCTGCCAGCCGCCGCCCGAACCTCCCAGCCATTCGCCCAGGATGGCGCGGGCCAAAACCAGGCGGCGTTCGTGTTCGGCCAGCGCCCCTTCCAGCGAGTGGGCCTGGCCGGTCGCGCGCATGCAGGCGGAAATCAGCGCGGCCAGCAAATTGGTGGAGACGGCCAGGCGCGATCCTTTTGGAATATTATTGACGCTGCTGGCCAGCTCCAGTCCGCGGCCGGGACCGAGGAGGCGCGCCAGCAAATCCGCCAGACTTTGGCCGGAGCCTTCCACGCCCGGCGGCACAATACCGGAGGCGATGACGGCCGCTTTCAAAAGTCCCAAATAATCGCGCGCGAAATCAAACACCTCGGCTAGACTCGATATGTCCGCCACCACTCCCAGATCAATGCTGGCCAGGCGCAAGACGGGTTCATCAATGACGCGCAAATAAACCTCAATCGGCGGTTTGGGCGCGGGATCCCGTCCACGCACGCCCAGGTTCACGGAGACATTCAAGACTTTCGCGCCTTCGGGATAATCCATGCCGAGGAAAAAAATGTCGCTCCAGGCGCTATGAGTCAGGTCCATGCGCACGGGCGTTTGCTCGCGCAGAACGGGGTAGCAGCCGTCAGCCCCGCGTTGCAGCAATTCGGGCCGCAGGCGCAAGGGTTGGTCGTCGGGGTGGCCCATGCGAAACATCCACTGGTTGCCGGGCACCGAGCGGACGCTGCGCCGGACCTGGTCCGCCAGCGTCTGAATGCCGAGGCGGTAATAGGCTGAGGCCAGCGCGCTGGAAAGGGCGTCATTGGGGCCGTCTTTGCGTTGCGCGTCAAGAAAAACTTTGACCGCCTCCTCAAATCGGCGTTGGAGCAGGTGGGTCCAGCCGGCGAAGGGAATCCAGCCGGGCCGGTGGAGGGCCAGTCGCAACGGCAGGTGAAAGCGATGGATGGCGTAAAGAAAGAACAAGGCGCGCACACGCTCATACAGACTTTCGCTTCGGCGGCGGAACAACTCCAGGTCTTCGCACTCCGCCAGCAATTGTTCCAGCGAAGCGCCCTGGCAAGCCGAGTCAAGCGATTGATGGCGCTGGGAGGGATCGGTGGCGGTGATGATGTGGCGCAGATGGGGCGTCATGCGTTGCTCCTATTCCTGCTCGTAATCGTAATCGTAATCGATGGTTGCGAAAGACGATTACGATTACGATTACGATTAGGAGACAGAATCATATCGCGAGCATTTCCACCAAATTGGAGAGTACTTCGTCCCGATCCCGTCCCGACAAGGCCAAAGCCAATTGCGCTGTCAACAATCCATATTTAAGGCCGATGTCGTAGCGGCGTCCCTGCAATTCCAGCGCCAGATACCGCTCCCTTTCCGCCAGCGCGTTGAGCACAAAACTGAGGGCGATCCCGTTGTTGCCGGCGGCGCCCATCTCGCTCAATCGTTCCATGACCATCGGCGTCAGGACATGCATGCCGAAGAAGCACAGGTAGCGGCCGGCGCGCAAGCCGGGAACAATCAACCTTTGCTCCGCCTCCGTCGGCGTCGGTTTTTCAAGCACAGTATCGATTTGATAGAGGCGTTGTCGGCCGGGAACGAGCCTGCCACCGGCTGCGCCATAATAAGGCAGCTTACTTTCGTGCGTGGCCTGCACGGCGGAAACCGAGCACGATTCGGCGCTGGCCGCCTGTACCAATTGTTGCGCGCAATTCTGCTCCGCGCGGCTGACGTAAAGATGATCGCCAACCAAAAGGAGAAACGGATCGGCGGCGGTGAAGGCGGCGGCGCATTGGACGGCATGGCCGTAACCCAACGGCGCGGCTTGCTCGACAAATCGCAACCGGCTGGCATGAGCGCCAGCGGCGGCGCGGTAAGAATCCTGATCTCCCGGGCAGATGACCACGCACACTTCTTCGATCCCGGCCTTGAGCACCTCCTGCACGATGATGGCCAGCGCGGTTTTTTGCTGGCCGTCCCGGTCCACCAAGGTTTGCAGCGGCAAGGTGCGCTGGTTTTTGCCGGCGGCGGTGATGACAGCTTTTTTGATTTGCACTGGATTCGTTATCTAAAGGACAACATTACAGAAGTGCGCCTTTTTTCAACGTTAAAATCCGGTCATCTGCGGCGGACCGCGAAAACGTTTGCGCTCGCAGCCGACCCACACCAAAAACATCAATACGCCAGTGCCGCCCAGGATGTACACGGCAATTTGATTCGGCGGCTGCACTCCGATGACGATTAACCCGACGCATCCTAACGCCGAAATAATTGCCAACGGACGATACCATCGGCCCATCTGCCAGGGGCCCATTTTGTGCCAGGTCCGGCCATAGGCCAGAAAACCGGCGAAGATCGGCAGGACATAGGAGATGTAAATGAAAATCGTGCAGCAGGCGGCAATGGCCGAATAGTTCACCCAAAACATGAGACCCAGCGCCAGAAGGGCGCACGTCCAGACCGCGGCGGCCGGCGTTTTGAACACGGGCGAAACCTGCCGCAGCCAGAACGAGCCGGGCAAACCGCCGTCGCGCGCAAAGGCATACATCATGCGCGAGGCGGAAGTCACGGCCGCCAGCGAGCAAAGATATTGCGCGGCGCCAATACAGATGTAAAGAAGAATTCCCAGGGGCTTGGGCAGAACGGTGTTCATGATGAAATAGAAAACATTGTTGCCCTCCTTGGCCGCCTGGTTCATGTCTGGGATGGCCAGCACGACGGCGGCCAGCATGACCCAGCCGAAAATTCCTGAAACGGCTACCGAACGGATGATGCCGCGCGGCGCGTTGACGGCGGCGTTCCTGGTTTCCTCCGCCGTATGCGCGGAGGCGTCGAATCCGGTGATGGTGAAGCCCGGCAACAGAAACCCCAAGGCGAACACCCATAACAAACTGTTCGAATGCGGCAGGACTGGATCGTTGGCTGGCAGTCCGCTATAATTCGTAAACGTGATGAGCCGCGACCAATCCAGATGCTCCGCATACCAGAACATCGCCACTGCCAGCACAGCAGCCGTTACCAGGATCAGGTAGCCGCAGAAATCCGTCAGGCGCGAGGTCAGGCGTATGCCCCGATGATTCAGCCAGGCCTGCGACAGAACAATGACGGCCATGATGCCGTTTTGGAGGGCATCGGCGTGCTGGCCCGTCGGCCAGGGGAAGGCGCCGTGCAGGAAAAGGTAGGCCCCGGCGTCCACCGCCGCCACCTCGGCGATAAGCCCGACCAGGTTGCACCAGGCCGTGGCCCAGCCCCAACCTTTGCCACCGAGGATGGAGGCCCAGTGATAAAGTCCGCCCGCAGTGGGAAAAGCCGAGGCGATTTGCGCCATGCTCAACGCCACCACCATGGAGAAAAGGCATACCAGCGGCCACCCCAACCCTATGGACGCCCCTCCCGCGCCGCAAAAGCCATACTGGAACGAAGTGATGCCGCCGGCCAAAATGCAAATAATAGAGAGCGAGATGGCAAAATTGGAGAAACCAGTCATGTGCCGGGAAAGCTCCTGTTTATAGCCCATGCGGCTGAGGATTTGTTCGTCTTCGGACAAGGCGGGCGCCAAGGGACGATCCACCTGGCCGGCAGCCGGCCTGATGCGATTGTCGTCCGAATCCGTGGGTTCCATGATTTTGTGACGGGCGGCTCGCGCGCGCACGCGGTGGTCATACCTTGTCGAAGGCCCGACCGCAAGCGCTTTTTTCGCACGCGCGAATGTGGCACTGTTCTCGCTTCATGGCCGATTCGTAAGGATTAAAAAAATGAATGAAGCCCTGACGGCGGTCAAAGCAAAATCCGCGTTCACCGCCGCATCGTTGCCGGAGCATCCGCTCTTCCAGGGAATGGGAGAACGCTATCGCCATATTCTGGCGGATTGCTCGATGCATGCGATTTTCGAGCCTGGCAACCTGGTCGTCGAAAGCGGCGAGCCAGCCAACTGTTTTTACCTGATCGTCCAAGGCCGCATTGGCTTGGAAGCCCCTGGCGGACATTCGCCTCTGCGGGTTCAAACCATCGGCGAGGGGGACGTTTTGGGCTGGTCGTGGTTTTTCCCGCCGTATTACTGGCATTTTAACGGCATGGCCGAAGTGCGAACCGAGACGATCTTTTTCTTTGGCAGCCGATTATTGCAGGAATGCGACCGGGACCATGATTTTGGATATGAGCTTTTCAAGCGCATGTCGCACATCCTGATAAGCCGCCTCCAAACAACGCGCGAAAAATGGATCGAGGCCGCTCAACATACGCCGGCGCGCATGGGCCTTCCAGCGGATTATCTGATTATCTGAGTCAAGGGCCGCAGACTTCAGCCAATTCCGCCGCCGGGTAGGTCCAGATTTCCGCCAGCGTCGGATGATAGTGCGGCATGAGGGCCAATTGGCGGACGGTCATCCGCTGGTGCATGGCGGCGATGATCTCGTGGATGAGTTCGCCCCCCAGCGGCCCGACACAACCCCCGCCGAGAATCTCGCCCGAAGCCGGATCG
>Ga0302326_10015678_pt1 | contig 15924 bp, 10 predicted proteins | sample Palsa_T0_3_FD_202264 | JGI IMG/M metagenome (GOLD analysis project Ga0302326, IMG submission 202264) | Peat permafrost microbial communities from Stordalen Mire near Abisko, Sweden - Palsa_T0_3 | ecosystem: Environmental > Terrestrial > Soil > Palsa > Peat permafrost | place: Sweden: Abisko... | reverse complement strand
CGCCGGGAATCCGCTGGAGCGCGAGTGTTTTCCGCAGACTCTGGCGTTCGTGGAAGCGGACAAAGGATCGCTGGAGTTGACCGCGGATTATTGGATAAAGCTGACGACAGCGGACGGCACCGTCGCCAAGCGCTATCCGCCGCCGAATTATTCCTGGGCGGATCCCGCCTATCAAGTTGTTCATTCCAGCATCGTTGCTTGTCAGGCAAATCTGCTTCAGGGCTTGCTTGGCGGATCGGTAGAGACTAGTGGAGAGGACAACCTGAAGACAGTTCGGCTGGTGTTCGCGTCCTACGAGTCCGCCGCCAGCGGGAAAGCGGTCGTGGTCTGAAAAATTATATGACCACCCGAAGGGCAGGGTCTAGCTCCGGCCGCGTGAACATCTTTGATGGCTCTTGCCTTTCGTTCGATCACGCTTTCTGGAGGCGCGGGTGACGCTCGGCCGAAACATCCTGTACTACGGTTCCGAGGCACCCCCGCCCGAGTCGGTCCCGCTGAGAGCAGGGCCGCTATCTCTAACCTTCGTTGCGGGGGAAATTCGCTACATTCGTTTGGGGAACCGCGAAATCCTGCGTCGTGTCTATGTGGCGGTTCGGGATCGCAACTGGCGGACCGTGCCCGCGTCCCTGCTCGAGGTTAAGAAAACCGTCGATCGGGAATCATTCGAATTACGCTTCGAGGTGGAGAGCAAGAAGGATGAAATCGACTTCTGTTGGCAGGGCTCCGTAACCGGCCATAGCAACGGGACCATTGCATTCACGATGAAAGGATGCGCCAGGTCCGCGTTCTGGCAAAATCGAATCGGCTTTTGCGTGCTCCATCCCTCCGTCGAATGGGCCGGTTCATCGTGCTCGGTCGAGACCGTCGATGGAGATCGCGTTGCGGGCGAATTCCCCGCGCATATTTCACCTGGAACGGTTTTCTCTAGGATTCGCGCCGTCTCTCATGAAGTTTTTCCGGGCGTCCGGGCTGATCTGCGGTTAGAAGGCAGCACCTACGAGATGGAAGATCAGCGGAACTGGAGTGATGCTTCCTACAAGACTTATTGTCCGCCGCTGAAACTCCCCTTTCCCTCCGAAATCCCAGCCGGGAGTAGCTTCCTGCAAGCAGTCACTTTGACCGTTACGGGTGATACTTCATGTGTTTCTGGCCCTCCTGCAGATGGGCCGGTCGTAATTCGGCTGGGCGAAAAGGATCGCGCTCTTCCGCGGATCGGATTGGCAATTCCGAGCGCCGAGCAGCCGCTCGGCAGTCGATCCGTCGACCGCTTGCGGGCACTTCATCTCTCGCATCTGCGGGTGAATTTGAAACTGTTCGATGCCGCCTACGAGGTTCAGTTGCAGCGCGCCACAGAGGTCGCGTTTTCTTTGGGCGTAACCCTTGAAGTAGCTCTGTTCCTCAGCGACGATGCGCAAGAAGAAATCAGTGCGTTGCGGACTGTTCTCGATCGCATCCGCCCAGCAGTGGACACCTGGCTGGTTTTCCATGTCGCCGAGAGGTCAAGCACGCAGAAATGGTTGGATATGGCAAGGTCGGGCCTTTCCGATTACAAGCCCTCGGCAAGGTTCGGAGGAGGCACGGATGCCTATTTCGCGGAACTGAACCGCTCCCGACCGCCAATTTTCGGAATTGACGTCGTGAGCTATTCCCTCAACCCTCAAGTCCACGCTTCGGATCACGCCAACCTCATTGACAATCTTCAGGCCCAGGAGTCCATGGTCGAAAGCGCACGCCAGTTTACCCGCGACGTACCGCTGGCGGTTTCCCCAGTCACCTTAAAACCCCGCTTTAATACTGACGCGACCAGCATCGAACGGCCCGTCGCTGAAGGCGAACTGCCGTATCACATCGATCCCCGCCAGATGTCCTTGCTCGGGGCGGTGTGGACGATCGGCAGTCTTCGAAACCTAGCCTTGGCGGAGATTTATAGCACCACCTTTTACGAGACAGTCGGGTGGGGTGGTGTGATGGAAACAGAACAGGGTTCGTTGCTCCCGGCAAAATTTCCATCGTCAGCCGGTTCGGTGTTTCCGTTGTATCACGTGTTCGCAGATGTCGGGGAATTTCAGGGAGGCAGAGTGGTGAATTGTGCATCCTCCAATCCGCTCAAGGCGCTGGGATTCGCCGTGAGCAAGAAGAGTGGGCTACGGATCACGTTGGCCAATTTAACTTCGGAAGCGCAGACCGTCCGCCTGCTGACAAACTCCCGCGCGGGAACTTTCCGGGCGAAAGTGTTGGACGAGAAAACTGCGGAGTGGGCGATGAATTCTCCGGAGGCATATCGCGCGGCGGCGGGAGAGGTTATCGCGCTCGAAGAGAAAGGTACTGATGTTCAGCTTCGTCCTCTGTCGATGATGCGACTCGACCGCGCTTGAGTTTACTGTCATGAAACTCGGAATTGGAACTTATACCTACATGTGGTCGATCGGATTTGCTGGCGCGCAACCTGCCACTCCTATGGATGCGCTCGGGCTGCTGTCGAAAGCGCGCGACTTAGGTGTCCATGTGGTGCAGTTTGGCCCGAATCTCGCGCTTGACGGACTCAGCGGAACTCGACTTCAGGAGGTTTCCGATTCCGCGCGCCGCATGCAAATTGAATTGGAAGTTGGTACCCGCGGAATCGATGTCCAGCATCTTCATCGTCAGCTTGCGCTGGCCGCGCGCCTCGGCTGCGGGATGGTGAGAACGGTTCCGGAGCTGTCGAGCGGCAAGGTTCCTGATCGCGCGGAGCTTCAGGAATGTCTGCGGGAGGTCGTTCCGGAGTTGGATCGGCGCCACATTCGCCTGGCTCTTGAGAATGGCAACATCCCGGCGCAAGATCTCGCGGAAACGCTCGATGCCCTCGCGAGCCCTTGGCTCGGCGTCACCTTGGATACCGCGAATTCCCTGGCAATACCCGAGGGTACACAACAGGTGGTGAAGACGCTGGCAAGGCATACCTTGTGCTTCCACATAAAAGATTTCGTGGTGCGCCGCGCCTGGCACCGTATGGGTTTCATCGTGGAAGGAACACCTGCCGGCCAAGGTCAGATGGATCTACCCTGGATTTTGTACGAGTTGAAATCCGCCAAGGCGGATCCCAGCGCAATTCTTGAACTCTGGCCTCCCGAGCAAGCTGACATTCAGACGACCACTGCGATGGAGCAGTTGTGGGCCGAGGAAAGCATTCGTTATTTGCGCCATTACATCGTGAACTAAGAACCGAGACAGACTGAACTCAAGACGGAAGGATAGCGCTATGCAGCAGACCGTAGTAATCGTTGGGGCGGGCGGAAAGATGGGAGCACGGGCGGCAGAGAAGATCGGGAAAGATTCCCGTTATCGCGTGCTGCTCTGCGAAAGCAATGACACGCGAGCGCAACAATTGGAGCGGGATGGTTTCCAAGTCACGCCCGCTGCGTCGGCTCTCCAGGACGCTGATTTTGTAGTCATGGCCGTGCCCGATGCCTTGATCGGCCGCATCGCCCGCGAATTGGCCCCGCAAATGAAAAGCGATGCGACATTGATAATGCTGGATGCGGCTGCCGCTTATGTGAACGAACTGCCCAGCCCTGGAAGTTCGACTTTTATGATCACGCATCCCTGCCACCCGGCGTTTTTCACCGAGCAGGCCACCGCCGAACAGCGTCGCGATTATTTTGGTGGAATTGCGGTGCAGGACATCATCATATCCCTGATCCATGGCTCGGAAGCACGTTTTCAAGAGGGAGTGGAAATCTGCAAAACCATGTTCGCGCCGGTAGAAAAGGCACATCGCGTAACGCCGGAGCAGTTCGCCCTGCTGGAGCCGGCGATGTCGGAAATTGTGGTTGCGACGGCTGCGTGCTTAATGAAGGCATCGCTCGATGCAGCGGTGGGTAAGGGTGTGCCCGCCGAAGCGGCAATGGCTTTCATGGCGGGGCATGCCCGGATTGCAATGGCGATCGCCTTCGGCGCCGAAAAATCGCCGTTTTCCGACGCCGCCAAGATCGCCATCGAATGGGGAATGAAAGAAATCATTCGTCCCGACTGGAAAAAAGTATTCGAGCCGCATGCCCTGCGTGAAGCCATTGAAGTCATGCTGACGGTCGATTCGGTTGAATCCAACAAGTGAAAAGCTCTCAACGACGTTTGGTTACGGAATGACCGGTCAATGGAAACCAGCACCGCATGAACAAACGCGAAGCCTCGCCGCCTTGGCTGGCTCGACCGTTCTCATGATTGCCTTGCTTCTGGTGGCGGATGCGGCGGCAATTCCCGCCACCGCAGAAGTCGCGGTAGAGACTCGAACGGTACTCGCTCCTACTCCGCCCATGGGGTGGGCAAATTGGAATCGTTTTTTTTGCGATTACGATGAGCAAACCATCCGCGCTCAGGCTGACGCCCTGGTGGCCACCGGCATGCGCGACTTGGGTTACAAATACTTAATCATCCAGGAATGCATTGCTCCCGATCGAGACACCATGGGCAATCTGGTCGTGGATGCCAAACGCTTTCCCCACGGCATGAAAACTCTTGCGGACTACATCCACTCCCGTGGTTTGAAAGCTGGCATTTACACCGATGTTGGGCCGTTTACGTGCTTTTCGAAACCGAAGTACCGAGGGAGTTACAACCACGAAGATCAAGACGCTGAGACTTTCGCCTCCTGGGGCATTGACCTTATTGAAGTCGATTTCTGCAACAAGCCGTACGACCATACCGGCAAGGAGTTATACGGGCGCATGGCCGCTGGCATTCGAAGGACGGGGCGCCCCATGCTCTTGTACATATGTTCCTGGGGCAGAGAAGCGCCATGGGAGTGGGCGAAAGGTGTGGGACAGCTGTGGAGGACGGATCAGGACATCAGTTATCAAAGAAATCACGTGAATTGGGATGACATCGTTCGCAACTTCAAGTCCAACGCGCAACACTCCGCTTTCAACGGCCCCGATAGCTGGAATGATCCCGATATGCTGGAAGTGGGAAACGCGGGCATCACCCCGATCGAAGACCGTTCCCATTTTTCCATGTGGGTCATATCAGCGGCGCCGCTATTGGTCGGAACCGATCTTACCCAGATGGATTTGGCGACCCATGCGATCTTGACCAACCCCGAAGTCATTGCGGTTGACCAGGACGCGCTGGGAGCGGGACCCACCAGAATTGGGGACTACAAAGACGGAGTCGAAGTCTGGGAAAAGCCATTGAGCGGCGGAACGAAGGCGGTTTTGTTACTGAACCTGGCTCCTAGGAATGCTATTGCTTCGATTGGCTGGAGCGATCTTCGGCTTAGGCCGAATGCCCGCGTCCGCGATCTATGGTCCCGGAAAGATCTCGGCATCTTCACGAACGGCTATTCGGTGCAGATTCCCCCGCATGGTTCGGTGTTACTCAAAGTGTCCGGGGAGGTACTGGAAAACAGTTTATGAAAACCGCTCTAATTTGTTATTTGCTGCTTTGTGTGGCGGCCGGCGCACCGTCCACGGGCGACCCGGCTTCCGAGGTTAACCCATTTATCGGGACCTCGACCAGTTGGATAAAGGATAACGGAAACACTCTGCCCGGCGCGGTACGACCCTTCGGAATGCTGTATTGGAGTCTCGACCGATCAGACGGCACGTTCTACCGCTTCGAGGGCACGTCGACGCGTGGCTTCAGCCTGACACATCTGAGCGGACCCGGGTGCAGCGTTTATGGGGATGTTCCGATCCTTCCGATGCTCGGCGCGGTGCAGCTTCCACCACCATGGCGTTCGCAGCCCTATCAGGCTACCTATAAACCCGAAGACCAGGTCGCACAGCCCGGATATTACGGGGTCAAACTCGCAACGGGGATCGGGGTACAACTGGCTGCGGCCGTCCATTCCGGGATCGCAGAATTTAGTTTTCCAGACTCTTCAGACTCAAAAGAAGCGCGCAGCATTGTGATTGATCTCAGCCGAAATCTGACACGCGTCAACCAGACAGAAATCCATGTGCGAAAGCGGACCATGGCTGGATCGGTGGAGAGCGACGAGTTTTGTGGAAACGAAAACCACTACCGCGTTTTTTTTGCGCTGGAGGTGGACCAGGAGCCGGAATCCGGCGGGACTTTTGACGAGTTAGAGGTGAAGCCCGGAAGCGAAGCGGAAAGTGGGCCGCGCGCCGGCGGGTACCTGACTTTTTCGCCGATGGTCCGAACGGTTCGTCTGAAGGTGGGGATTTCGTATGTGAGCGTCCCCAATGCCATGCTGAACCTGCGCCAGGAGATTCCGGGGTGGGATTTTGGGAAGGTTAGAAAGGATGCCCGAGAAGAATGGAACGAGGCGCTCGGGCACGCGCAGATCGAGGGCGGCACGGAAGCGCAGCGGCGGATCTTCTATACGGCTCTCTACCACTCGCTGCTGCATCCGTCCGTATTTAGCGACGGCAACGGCGAATACATGGGGTTCGACGGAAAAGTGCACCGCGCGAACGGGCGCTTGCAGTATGCCAACTTCTCTGGCTGGGACATTTACCGTTGCCAGGTGCAGTTGATCGCCATGCTGTTCCCGAAGCTCGCGAGCGACATGGCGCAGTCCTTGGTGGCGGATGCGGAGCAGGGCGGAGGGTTGCCCATATGGCCGGTGGCCAACGATGAGAGTAGCGTTATGGTGGGCGATCCCTCGGATCCGATTCTGGCGAGTATTTATGCATTTGGCGCACGCGATTTCGATACGCGAGCGGCATTGGCCGCCATGCTCAAAGGAGCGGATGTTCAGAAGACGCACGTTCGTTTATATCCCGAGCGCCCTGGATTGGAAGACTATCTGAAGAAAGGATACGTGGCGCAGCGACCGGAAACGGCTTGGACCACAGGGGCGGCCTCGGTGACGCTCGAAGATGCTAGCGCGGATTTTGCAATTTCGCAGTTTGCCAAAGCTCTGGGCGACACGACGACGGCGCAGCGATTTCTGTTGCGCTCAGCATATTGGCGGAATCTTTTTGATCCGGAAACAAAATATATCCGGGCTCGCGATGGCGAAGGAAAGTTTCTGCCCGATTTCTCACCCGCCAAGACGGACGGCTTTGTCGAAGGCAATGCGGCGCAATACACCTGGATGGTTCCGTACGATTTGCAGGGCGTGATCCAGGCCCTGGGTGGTCCAGAGGCAGCCAGAGCGAGACTTGACGACTACTTCAGCGAGTATGGAAAGTGGACGGGCAGCGGATACACGGCCCATTTTTTCATCAGCAACGAACCGAGTTTCGGCAATCCCTGGATTTACAACTGGACTGGACACTCCTGGCGTACCCAAGAAGTCGTGAGGAAGACCCTACACGACTTGTTTACGGACTCTGCGGGCGGTTTGCCGGGGAATGATGACCTGGGTGCAACGTCGTCCTGGGCGGTCTTCGCATATCTTGGGCTCTACCCCGAAATTCCAGGAGTAGCCGGTCTCACCCTCAACACGCCCACGTTCCCGGGCGTCACACTGAAACTCGGCGGGCACGATCTGCGCATTCGCGCGGAAGGCGCACCCGACCGGGCCTATATCCGAAGCGTGGTGCTGGATGGAAAACGGCTACAAAGCTATTGGCTTGACTGGGAGCGACTGAAAAACGCGTCCGTCCTGGAATTCGCGCTGAGCGGAGAACCGCCTAAGGAAGTTGGCGACGCTCCTCCGTCTTTTGCGCCACCCGAGCGCTAGTCGCCAGTTCGCCGTCATTCGGTGAGTGAGAAGCTTCCCCGCAATTCAATCTGGGCTGACGATCTGCCAACAAGAATAGAGAAAGTCCCGGGCTCTGCTTTCCAACCTGGCGTGCTGACGTCATAAAAAGAAAAGGCCCTGCGATCGAGATAGAGCGTTACGCGCTTGGTCTCGCCCGGCTGCAGCGGGGTCTTCGAAAAACCCTTAAGTTCCTTGAGCGGCCGCGGAACGCCGGAGTGTGAGTCCCCAACATATAATTCGGCAACTTCGGAACCTGCCATTGAACCCGCGTTCTTCACGTCGAAGGAAACCTTGACCGAAGCACTCAGATTGCTCGAGGCAGGACTGACCTCAAGATTGCTGTAAGAGAAAGTCGTGTAAGAAAGCCCGTAGCCGAACGGGAAAAGGGGTTTGGTATCAGACCGATCGAAATGACGATAGCCGAGAAAGACGCCTTCCTTGTATTCGACGCGCCGCTCCCCGTTCTTTGGATAGTAATTGTTAAAGACGGCATTGTCTTCCCACCGCCGCTCGAAGGAAACGGGCAATTTACCCGATGGACTGAAATCTCCGAAAAGTAACTGTGCCAGCGCTAGCCCACCTTCTTCTCCGGGATACCACGCGTGAATCAGGCCTGGCACCTCGCCGATCCAGTCGGCCATATCGACATTGCCGCCCGCTGTTACAACAACAATTACATTCTTGTTTATGGCGGCGATCTGCCGGATTAAGTCGTCTTGATCGCCGGGAAGGCGGAAGCTGCGGTCCGAGGCTTCTCCTTCGAGCCATGGATCAAATCCGACGCAGAGGATGACAGCATCCGCCTGGGCCGCTGCCTCTATTGCAGTTACTCCCATGGCCTTGCCGCCAGACCCTACCAGTGTTGGCCGTTTCGCAGGGACGATCCCGAAGCGAACTGCCGCCGTACGCGCGTTCTTAAAGTACTCCAGTCGGATCTTATAAAGGACTCTTGCCTGGAGGGAGGTGGTGTACAACCTAAGCGTTTTCGTGCGAGTGCCAGCGTCGTCGAGCACGAGCTTATCGTTAACATACAGCCGCGCGCCGTCGTTCGGCGAAAGGTAGAACTTATAGTCCGCGCTTACTTCCGGCACGAAATATCCGGTCCAGCGCGCGGAGAAGTGATCGGGGTCGCCCTTGTCGGAGTAACTGCCTTCGCCCCAGTCGAAATCGATCTTGGTGTCCGTGCGAGTCAGAGTGGGGGTGCCTTGGAGTTCGTGGTTGTCAAAGTACTCCCCTTTGAGTCCTCTGGGTCCTCCGGGCGACGTCAGAAAACTTGTTTGGTCGACGTCATCGATGGTTACGTCTTCGGGGGCGCTTAACACGCGAACTCTCTTGCCCAGATAATTACTGATACCTTCCAGAGGGCTGACGGCGTTGAAAGGCGCGACCGACGAACTGCCGCCCCCGCCAACCACTGCTGGATAAGCTTCCGGTCCGATGACTGCGATGGTTTTGATTTTGTTCTTGTCGAGGGGAAGGATGTGATTGTCATTTTTCAACAAGACCATGCTTCCCCGCGCTTCTTCGAGCGCCACTTCACGGCTGTGCTGGTTATAGAGGGGAATGCTGGAATTCATCTGTCCACGATCGAGAAATCCGAACTGAATTGCCTTGCGCAGAATTCTCCGGACCTTGTCGTCGATGGTTGCCATGGAGACTTGGCCGCCCTCGATCGCCGGAAGAAGAACTTGCGGAGTCATACAAACGGCAGACGGCATTTCCAAGTCCAACCCGCCATTGGCGGCAGCGATGCCATCGTGAGTGGCTGTCCAGTCCGACATGATGATGCCGTCAAAGCCCCACTCCTGCTTCACGATTTCGTTGTTCAGATGACTGTTCGCCGTCATGTAAACCCCATTGACGAGGTTGTAGGCGTCCATGATTGCACCGGTCTTCGCTTCCTTTACAACGGCTTCAAAAGCGGGCAGATAAATCTCGCGCAGCGTTCTCTCGTCAATGTCAGAGCTCATCTTCTGGCGGTCGTATTCCTGGTTGTTGCCGGCAAAGTGTTTGACGGTTGCGATCACTCCCCGGTCCTGAATGCCTTCGACCAGCGGGACCACGATACGGGAAGCGAGGTACGGGTCCTCTCCAAGATACTCAAAGTTACGGCCAGCCATGGGAGCACGGTAGATATTCAAACCGGGCCCCAGGATAAAGTGGACGCCTCGTGCGCGTGCGTCGTCGCCCATACTTTCTCCCACGCGCCTCGCCAGGTCGGTGTCCCAGGAAGCAGCTAGAGCGATGCCAGCCGGGTAAGCCGTGGTGGGACCATAGTCATGGACGCCGACCGGACCATCCGACATACGGAGGGCGGGGAGCCCAATGCGGGATATAGGCGAAGTGTTCATTCCCTCGGTTCCGCCGAGCAGGTTGATCTTCTCGTCGAGGGTCATGGTGCGAAGGAGCGAATCCGTGCGCTTTTCGACATCATCGCTGGGGGAGGCAATCTGCGCCGACGCCAGTGGGACTGTGGCGGCTATTGCGAGACAAAGAATTGCCACACAGACGATGATTGCGATGAGGATCGGTACATAGGGACCTGCTCCCCAGCCGTTTTTTTCCGGAACGAACATCGCGATGATCTCCTTCCGGCGGCTTGTCCGGAACCAGGGGCTACGCCGACGTGCTGGGTTTTATGAGGTAGACTCCCATACTCTTTGCGGCGAAGGTGTTCTTGGACTGTCGATGCTGATTCGCGGTCGCGTCGAGCACCTCCACCGTGCCGGTAACTGTGTAGTTGAAGTCCTTGTAGGCGAACAACACGTCGGCTACCTGATTCTTCCATAAGATTCCGCGGTCGTCTTCGAGCACCCACATCTCTTCCATCTGGTCTTCGACGCGCGCGAAGGCCATATTCAGCTTAACCATCGCTTCTGGCCGCCACCAGCCCACGACAGATTGAGGTTCAGGGAACAGGTTCGGTTCAATGCCGACCTGATAGGTGAGCCGTACTGACAGCGCGCGGAAATAGGCCATGACCACATCATCGCCAAGCTCAGAGCAACCTTTCTCGTCAAAGTAGGAGTCCATATTGCTGTAGATATATTCGTTGCCGCGAATATATGCGTAATCGGGCGAAGACCAGGCTGTCCCCAAAGCTCCTTCCGACTCCACGTAATAGAAGAAGCCATACTCGTTTTGCAGCCGGCTCTGCAGACGAAGCGCCGTGTCGTGCATAGAAAGAATTTGGTCCTGTCCCTGAACATCCGAAGGGAAGTGGAACTCGCCCGCCGGCGCAGGCTTGTTAGTTCTGGTGTAGTCGATGTGCAGAAAATTGATAGTGTCGGTGGCGAGATTGAAGTGGCTGTCGTGAAAGATGCCGTTCAGGCCACTGTCTTTGGCTTTGCGATAGGCGTCCATCAGGTATTCCTGGTAGCGCGGGTTGCGTTGGTCCACGGCCCACAGAACGTGTCCGTAATTGTTGCGATTGAACTGTCCGTTCACATCGCGACAAAAGAGGTCGGGAATTTTATCCGTCAACGGTGTAATCGACGAAAAGTGCGAAGCGTGCCAGGTGAACGTTTCCATGTTCAGCGCGGCGGCATGTCGGTTGACGGAGCGTAGACCCTCCCAGCCGCCGTAACAGTCGGCAATCTCGAGTTCCAGCGGGCAGCAGAGATTGCCGAATACGCCAAAACGGTCGCGGTCTTTTTCGAAACGCGGGTTGATGTCGGTATCCGGACTCCGCCAGATCGGCATGATGAAGGCTCGATTGATTCCCCATTGTTTCAGTTGATCCAGAACCGCCTTGAACTTGTCCATTTGCGCCAGGCCTTTGGCTTCCATATGCGAAACCGGCCGCGCCTTGTCGTACTTTAAGTCGTAGTACTTGCGATGCTGCGCCTGGAGAAAATCGCGCACCCGCAAATAGTGATTGGCCAGAGTGGTTTCGTCCGGGTTCTTGCGCTCGCCCACCAGTATGCTCCGGGCTGGCGTGGTGTGCCGCTCCGTCAGATCGAAGCAGTATTGATTGAAGTGCAGCAGCATGGGCTGCCCGGCTCGTCTCTGGAAGAGCGAGCGCACATGAGACGGGTGATCGTGCACCGTCAAAAGAACCTGGCTGGCATCGTACTGGAAGGTGAAGCCCTGCATCTGTGTGTACAGCGGTTTGTGCTGAAACACATGCGGGTTGGCGATACCGGACAGGTCCCACCCAGAATAGTACGTAGTGTTTTGTCCGAAGCGCGCGTGCGGTTCACCGCCGCCGCGCATAATGAATCCGTTCCCCGCAATGTTGCCACCCAGTTCCCAAGTCCCTTTGTCCTCGATCTGATAGATCGGATGCCCGGGGCCTTCGTAGCGAAACGCATAGGAAAAGCCCGAGTAAGCGACGCCATCATAGATCTCATCGACTTCCCGGAGAATCCAATCAAAACGGCTGCCCTCGGGGCTCGAAGGTTCCTTCGACCAGGATGTGATGTTGGTCAGCGGGTGCATGGCGTGCTCAGTCCACTCCATACGATGGATCACGCGATAGTAGGGCCGGGAAGAAATAACGATTGCACCCGCCTCTTCCTGTACTTCCTGGAATTCGAGACTGCATATCTCCGCCCCGTAGGGAGTCGCCATCTCGGGCCAGATACACTCAGTGGCATTCCGCAGAGGCTTGCCATTCGACGACACAGCCCCAATGCCTTTCAGCCACTTGCCATCAAGGATGAAATCAATTTGAATGCCATTTCTTCCCATCAACCGGACATGGTTGGCGGTGCGCTCGAAGCGCATACCGCCGAGCGACGCTTCGTCGTTGCCCGAGGAGTTGCCTCCGGAGTTTCCATCAGAGTTTCCTCCATGGATCGCGGTCTCTTCCGGACACGCCAAAGCCCCTGGCAGGGCAGCGATGGTCGCCGCTGTGGCGCCTCCCTTGAGGAAGCCGCGCCTTGATATTGTCACTCGACTCTCTCCTGTTAAAGTCAGCGCTTTCGGCCGGACCGCCCACCTCCAGACGAGTGCAAACGCTAAGATTGACGCTATGGTACGAGTCTTGGATCAGAACTTCTGTAAGGATTCTGAGCCTTTTTATGAATCGAGCATCATCGGGGCGAAGGCGCGGGAATCGATGCAAGAGTCCTGTCAGCGGGTGTTTTCCCAGAGATTTTGAAATCATTACAGACCGGCCTATCGGGGCAAAGGGGAATGGCGACGACCAGCAGGTCCACAGACTTGACCACAGCAAGAAGCGATACTGGCTTTGCTTTGATTTCGAGTCCGGAGCACCCCAAGATGCTGAGCTTTGTGGATTTAGGTCCAGGTTCGGGCCCGCACTATCTTAAGCTGACGAAGGACGAGAAGCGCCTCGTGGCGTCCGACTATTTTTTCGTCGAAGATCTGGTCCCACCTGGAGTTGTGAAGGCCGAGGGCGATCACAAGGTCCATGTGATTCGGGTGAGCCCCAATCACATCTCCCTCGATCCGCGTTTCGATCTGGACTTCAATCGTGACATCAGCCCCGGCCCTGCACGTCCGCACGGCTTCGTATTCCTCCGGGCGGCCGACTAGAGTCCAGAGACCGGGCGCCCCTGACTCGAAATATGTTTGCGAGGAGCGGGGGTGCCCGAAATCAGGGTACTTCTCTCGTTCCCGCTCGAACAATTCTTCCCGCCCGGCCCATTGCGAATCCTCCCGATTGCGAATCCCCGCGCGGGACGGGTTGGACGCGCCCCCTGCGCGAACCGCAAGTGCAACGGAAGAACGAGATCAGGCAACATATTCTTATGACGACGATTCTGTTGCTCACCCTCTCCAATATTTTTATGACCTTCGCCTGGTACGGCCATCTCAAGTACCGCCATGCCCCTCTATTTAAAGTGATTGTTGTCAGCTGGCTTATCGCCTTTGCCGAATACTGCTTCCAGGTGCCCGCCAACCGCATCGGCTCGTATCAGTTCTCCGTCGCGCAACTGAAGACCATTCAGGAGGTAATCACTCTCACTGTGTTCTCGATCTTTTCAGTCCTCTATCTTCGCGAGCCGCTGAAGTGGAATTATCTTGTGGGTTTTGTCATGATCGTCGGAGCGGTTGCGGTAATTTTCAAAAAATGGTGAATTCGTTCGAGCCACAAGGTTGAGTTCGTATACCCGCTAGCCGCGAATAATACGCGCGCCGCGGTTGGCCTTACGCGGGGCAACAATATTACGAAGCGCATCAAGCCAGCCGACAACAGTAGCTCTGAGGGCCATCAAAAAAGGAGGCGCTTGATACGGGGCAGGCGCAAGCGGAAAGCGTCGGAGCAAGTTACTCGAAACCATTTTATGGCCAGAGTTTCGGACCATCCGGAGAAGCCGCCGCAAAGCGCAGGGTGGGCCGAACCATTGATAAGCAGATCAAGGAAGAGGTTGCCGGTTCGGGCCAGCCGCGTCGAGGTTCAAATGGTTGAAACAACTGAATTGCAAACCTCGCGATGGAAATTCGTCTTTTTGCTTTCCGCGATGCATTTGAGCATCAACAAGGCGACCGGAGTCGATGTCGCTCCTGATTCTGGGTGGCGCAGCGGTTCACCGCAGCGATTGCAACCGTGCTTTCCACGTCGGCTTCAGCGGCTGAGGTCAAACTGTCGGGGCGTATGGTTTTTCCGCGGTCTGTTCGAGCGAAGTATGGAGGACGATTGAACAGTAGATTTTGGTTTCTCGCGAGCGTGTCTATATCTTTCGTTTTCGCGGTCCCATCCGCTCAGGCCCAACTCAAAACTCGAAACGTTGTTCTCATCGTGAGCGATGGTCTGCGTTGGCAAGAAGTATTCACCGGTGCCGACCCCGATTTGCTGAATGAGAAGCACGGCGGCATCTGGGAAACTCCTGAACAATTGCGCCGCAAATTTTGGAGCGACGATCCGTCGGAACGCCGGAAAATGCTGTTCCCGTTTCTCTGGGGCGTCGTGGCCAAGCAGGGCCAGATTTTCGGGAACCAGAACAAGGGTAGCATCGCTCGTGTCACCAACGGTCTGGCCTTCTCTTATCCGGGATATAACGAGATGCTGACCGGCCATCCCGACTCGCGCATCAATAGCAACGAATTTGGCCCCAATCCTAACACCACCGTCTTCGAGTGGATGAATCACTTTCCCGAGTTCCACGGGAAAGTGGCCGTGTACGCGACGTGGGAGACCTTTAAAAACATTTTCGATGAACCCCGTAGCCAGCTTGTGATGCAGGCGGGATGGGACCTGCCCGAGAAGGGCGATGTCACCCCCAGGCAAGACCTGCTGAACGACCTTTACCGGACGACAACGCGCCTTGACGATGAAGACGTTTGGGATTCCTTTCTGCAAGTGCCGCTGCTCGATTATGTAAAAACCTCCCATCCCCGCCTGCTCTTCGTTGGTTACGGAGAGACTGACAATTGGGCTCATTCTGGACGCTATGACCTGGTGCTGGAGAGCGCGCACCAAGTCGATGAATTCGTACGACAACTATGGGAAACGATGCAGGCGATGCCGGAATATCACGACCAAACAACCTTCATCATGACAACCGATCATGGCCGGGGCAGTGGTCTCGAAGAGTGGAGAGAGCACGGCGTCGATCAGAAGGGTTCCGAGAACATCTGGATCGCCGTCATAGGCCCGGATACGGAGGCGCTGGGCGAACGCACAAACGCAAAGCTGCTCACACAAGCCGAGATAGCCGCGACGGTGGCGGCGTTTCTTGGCAAAGACTTTCGCCAAGCTTCGCCCACCGCCGCACCACCGCTCCCAAGTGTCGTTTCCCGCCCCGTGACCGCCGTCAAGTGAATCCTCCGGCTAGTCGAAGTTCGTCACGGAATCGTCGTGAACCGGTTAATTCCTCCGGAATCAGTTCAAGCTGTCTCGAAGTATGCATCGAATTTTGCAACTGATTTCAAACGTTCGAGAACACTGCGGCCACATTCCAGGTCAGCAAGGGCACAATCCGTTTTCCACACTAGAGCCGGTCCCTGTCATGTTGATCAAACGCATTGCGAAGTTTCGCGCGGAGGAAACCGTCCGGCACGAGCAGTCTTGAGGAAAACGCAGGGCCGGCGCTTTTCGCCCGCGCAAATCCGGGACTTGTTGGATCGGTTTGGGAAACGCTGCCCGCGCAGCAACAGAAAGGCGACAGCACTCATCTCGAAGATGCCCAGGCCCATTACAGGAACGTTCGTCAAAAGTTGATTCACCCGCAACTTGACTTGTTAGCTACCGCTTTCCGGCGGATCGTGCCACTATTGGCACAAACGCCAGCTAACCGCCAGCGCATTCTGCGCACACAACTCATTTTTTCTGATTGTATTTTTGCATCATCGCTTGAAGGTAA
>Ga0302326_10015675_pt1 | contig 15926 bp, 6 predicted proteins | sample Palsa_T0_3_FD_202264 | JGI IMG/M metagenome (GOLD analysis project Ga0302326, IMG submission 202264) | Peat permafrost microbial communities from Stordalen Mire near Abisko, Sweden - Palsa_T0_3 | ecosystem: Environmental > Terrestrial > Soil > Palsa > Peat permafrost | place: Sweden: Abisko... | reverse complement strand
TGCACTGTTGATGGCGGCGTCGGCGGCTTTGTGTCCGGCGCAAAAGCGGCTGGTGCTGATCGACCAGGACGGCTCCGGCCCCGGCGGGTCAAACCAGATGGCGATGCTGGCGCTGCTGCAGGCTCCGCAGGTGGAGGTGCTGGGCATCACCATGGTGACCGGCAACGCATGGCGCGACGAAGAGACACTGCACACGCTGCGCATGCTGGAGCTGACCGGGCACGTCAAGGTGCCGGTAGCCAAGGGCGCGGTGTTTCCGCTGGTGCGGACGGAGCTGGAGACACAGCTCGGCGAATCGCTTTACGGCAAGGTGGCGTGGCTGGGCGCTTGGGGACAGGGACAGACGACGCTGGTGGAGACGGCGAGTGGCGCGCTGCTTCCTAGCGCGCCGGAACACCTGCATGCGCATGGGCCGTATGCGATTCCTCCCATGGCGGAAGGAATGCCGTCGCTCAAGGCAATCGACGAAGACGCCGTGCATTTTCTGGTGCGCCAGGTGCGGGCGCATCCGCATGAGGTAACGATTTATGCCGCGGGACCGATGACCAATATCGCGCTTGCCATCGGCATCGATCCGGAGTTTGCCGCGCTGACCAAGGGAATTGTCCTGATGGGCGGTAGCCTGAACCCGCAGACCGACGACCCGGAGTTTGCCGCCAGCCCTCGCCATGAGTTCAATTTCTGGTTCGATCCCGAGGCGGCGCATATTGTTCTGCGCGCCGACTGGCCGCGCGTGGATGTGACGACGGTGGACGTGTCGATCAAGGCACCATTCACGGAAAAGATGCTGAACGAAATCGCCAAATCGCAGACGCCGACGGCCAAGTATATTGCCGGATGGAGCCAGGACCGCTACTACCTGTGGGACGAACTGGCCGCGTGCGCGTGGCTTGATCCGACGCTGATCACCAAGGAGAAGCTGCTCTACATGGATGTGGATTTGAGCCATGGGCCCAGCTACGGCGATACGCTGACGTGGACGGAAGATTTCAAGCCGACGACCGGAGTGCGGCTGGTACATGCGCAGGTTGACGTGGACTTGGCGCGCTTCCAGAAGGTGTTTGTGGAGTTGATGACGGGCGGGAGCGGACGATGAGGGTCGGCTCCCAGCCATCTCACTTCGGGAGCTGCGATGAATCCCACCCGCCGCCGAGGGACTTGATCAGGGCTACGCTGTCGACAAACTGGCGCGTGACCAGATCGACGCCGGTGCGCTGATTCTGGATCAGCGTAGCTTCCGCCGTCAGAACCTCGAGGTAGCTGGTCACGCCACCCTTGTAACGCTGATTGGAAACATCGAGCGAGTGCTGAGCTGAATCTACGGCCTTTTGTTCCGCGCCGGCTTCCTGCTCCAGAATCCTCAAGCCGGAGAGCTGGTCTTCCACGTCCTCGAAGGCCAGGAAGATCACGCCCTTGTAGCCGGAGACCTGGGCCTCGTAGGTGTGTTTGGCCTGCTCAGTCAGCGCGCGCCGTTGCCCGGCGTCAAACAGCAGTTCGGTGGCCTGCGCGCCCAGCGACCACAGGGCGCTCGGCCCCTGAATCCAGTTGCCGGCGTGGGTGCTTTCGAAACCGCCCTGTCCGGTTAAATTGATGGTTGGATAGAACGCGCTTACGGCGATTCCGATCTGCTCGTTGGCTGCCGCGGTGCGGCGTTCGGCCGCCGCGATGTCTGGCCGCCGCTCCAGCAACTGCGAGGGTACGCCGAGAGGAATTTTGGGCAGCGGCAAATCGAGCGGGGAAAAGGGGATGCTGAAGGTGGGCAGCTTGTAGTCGGCTATGGTTCCCACCGCGTGTTCATACTGCGCCCGCGCCACGCCCACGTCCACCAGTTGCGCCCGCGTGGTTTCAAGCAGCGTGCGGGCCTGCGCTACATCCACCTCGGTGGCAACACCGCCGTCGAGCCGGCGCTGGGCGAGATCCAATTGGCCTTCGAGATCCTTGATGGTGGCGTTGAGCAGCTTGATCTGCGCATCGAGGCCGCGCAGTTGGAAGTAGTCCGCGGCCATGGTCGACTGCAAGCTGAGGTCCACGTTGGCCATGTCTGCCGCGCTGGCCTGCGCATTCTCGTGCGCCGCTTCCACGGTGCGGCGGATGCGCCCCCAGAAGTCGGGCTCCCAGCTTCCCCCGCCCGCAAGAATCAGATCGTTGTAATTGCTGACTGTGGTGGGGGTAACCAGCGGCCGGTGCGTCGAAGTCTTCTCATGGGCGATGGAAGGCGACAACGAGAGTGTGGGATAGAGCGCCGACCGCGCTGCCTTCACCTGGTCCTGCGCGGCGAGATAGGTCTCGAGCGCTTGTCGCAGGCCCTGGTTATTCGTTGCGATGCGCTCCTCAAGCTGGTTGAGCTGGGGATCCTGATAAACCTCCCACCATTTCCCCTTGAGCATTCCGTCGGAGGGGTTGGCGGGCTGCCAGGCGCCGTCCGGAGGATTCGGGGGTGGGGTTACTACGATGGAAGCGCCGGTTTCCTTGTAAGTGGGCGGCGCGGTGTAGGTGGGGCGGGTGTAGTTGGGGCCAACCGGCTTGCAGCCTGCGAGCAGAATGAGGGCCGCCAGAGAGGCCGCAGACAGGCAGGGCCTGATGCGTGAAGTGTGCCGCGAGAATGGCGCAGGGGCTAAACAGGCTATGGAAAAAGAGGGAACAGCGGGCGAATTTCCAGAAAGGCACACCTCAGGGGCTAAAGCCCTCGCTGATTCTGCTGACCTTACGCCAGGGATAAATCCCTGGCCTACCGCCCAGTAGGGTTTTTCCGCAGCCTGTAAAGCCCGCATTGATTTCGAGGCAATTTTGGCATGGCTAAAGCCATGCCCTTTCAAAGCATGAGGCACGCGCATCGCTAATTGCCCCCTGCATTGGCCGCTTCGCCGGGGCTCTCCACATACACCTTTTCGCCCTCAATCAGCGAGTCGGGCGGATCCTGGATCACCTTTTCGCCGCCAATCAGCCCAGTGACAATCTGCACGGTCGCCCCATCGTCTTCGCCGATCACCACGGGAACCAGATGTGCGATATTTCCCGCCTTGCTGTCGTCGACGACGGTGCCCAGACGCAATCCCTCTCTGCGGAAGATCAGCGCCGCCGCCGGCACAATAAAGGTGTTGGTGGTTGCCGGCGTCTTGAAATGAACCTGGGCCAGCGAGCCCGGCAGCAGTTGTCCGTCGCGGTTGCTCACGTCCACCTCCACCAGCAGCGTGCGGCTCACCGGATCGATCGCGTCCGCAGTCCGCACCAGGGTTCCCTGGTAGGTCTTTCCCGGATACTCGACGAAGCTGAGGTCGATCTTTTCTCCCCGCTTTACATTCGCGGAGTAAATCTGCGGCAGATTCGTGTACACCCGCAGGGTTTGAATGGCCTGCATGTGAAACAGTTCGTTCGTCGAGCCTTCGGTGATCAACTGCCCGGTGTCGATGTTGCGCGCTGTCACCACGCCATCAAAGGGCGCATACACTTTTTCGAACGATTGCAGTTCCTTCAACCGCTGCACGTTGGCTTCAGCGGACTTCACCGCTGACGATGTGGTCGCAGCCTGGGTGACGAACGTCTCGGTGTCCTGCCTGGATACTGCGTCCGACTTCACCAGTCCAGCGTAGCGGTCGGCCTGCACCTTGGCATTGCCGGCGCTGGATTGCGCGGTGGTCAGGTCGGCCTCGGCCTGGGCCAGTTGCTGGTCGAGCTCGGGAGTGGCAATCTCCGCCAGCAGCGCGCCTTTTTGCACGCGCGCGCCAATGTCGAAATACCACTTGGTCAGGTAGCCGGAAGTCCGCGCATAGATGGGCGAATCGGTGTAAGCCGTCACGTTGCCGGGCAGCACAAAGCTGTCCACCGGCGCGCCCTGTTTGGGAACCACTGCAATTACCGAGGGCGCGGCCAGGGCGGTGGTGCGCTCGGCAAGCACCGTGTTGGCGGATCGGCGGCTCAGGATGCCCCAGGCTGCCAGCACGACAGTGACCACCACAATGGCCACAATGCCAATTACCGCGATGCTGCCGGAGATAGGCTTCTGCTCCGGCGCGGTCTCGGTTGCATGCCCGCCTTCCTGGCTCAGCGACGGGGCTGCGTGGGTGTTCGGTTTGTTTTCGTTGGTCATAGTCAAAGCTACTCCGCTAGCTCGTCAAACTCGTCGATCGTTCCCGCCCGTGATGCTGTTCCGGTCGACTTGCGCCGGCTCTCAAGCCAGCCGTGGACGACAGAAAAGAACGCAGGCACAAAAAACAGCGTGGCCACCGTCGCCAGAAGAAGTCCGCCAATCACCGCGCGGCCCAGCGGCGCGTTCTGCTCGCCGCCATCGCCCAGGCCCAGCGACATGGGAATCATGCCGATGATCATGGCCAGCGCCGTCATGACCACCGGCCGCAAACGCACAAAGCCGGCGTTCAGCGCCGCGCGGCGGGCATCGCCCACCAATACCTCCAACTGCTCGCGGGCAAACGTGACAACAAGGATGGAATTCGACGTGGCCACGCCCATGCACATGATGGCGCCGGTGAGCGCAGGAACGCTCAGCCGCGTGTGGGTCACGAACAGGAACCAGGCAATGCCGGCCAGCGCCGCCGGCAGCGCCGCGACGATCAGAAACGGGTCGAGCCATGACTGGAAGTTCACCACGATCAGCAGGTACACCAGCAGGATGGAAAATGCGAGACCGCCCAGCAGGCCGATGTAGGACTTCCGCATGGTGTCGCTCTGCCCGCGCAGAATGAAGTGCGAGCCGCGCGGCAGATCGTGCTGGTGGTTCTTGATGATCTCTTCCATTCTTCGCGTCACAGTGCCCAGGTCAGTGCCGTCCACATTGGTATAGATATCCAGCACCGGCTGCACGTTGTAGTGGCTTACCGTACCCAGTTCCGTTCCCGGCACGATGGACGCCACATTTCCAAGCACATTCACAGGGGTCGGTGTTCCCGGCACCTTGGTCTGCGCGTTTCCGGCCGTTGTTGCGCCGGAGCCCTGTTGCGCTGTCTGGGTTGAGCCGGTGATCGGCAGGCTCTGCAATTGGGCCAGCGAATCCAGGCGGTATTGCGGAGCCTGAATGGCCACGTTGTAGGTGACGCCGCTCTTGAGGTCCAGATAGAAATTGGGCGTGGTCTGGAAGCTGCCGCTCAGGGCCACCAGGATGCTTTGCGCCACGTTGGCCTGTGTCAGCCCGATGTCCGATGCGCGTGTGCGATCCACGTTGACCGTCATTTTCGGATAATCGAACGGCTGCTGGATGCGCGCGTCGGCCGCTCCCGGGACATAGCGGACTTCGTTCAGCATTTTTTCAGCGAGTGTGCGGTTGCCATAGAGATCAGGCCCCACGATCTGGATATCGATCGGCGCCGAGAGGCCGAAGTTGAGAATCTGCGTCACAATATCTACCGGCAGCACGTAAAACGTAACGCCGGGATACTCGCGGTTGAGGGCAGTGCGCAGCTTCTCCACGTAGTCGGCGGTGGGGTGGTGATCTTCCGACAGTTGCACCTGGATGTCGGCGTCCGCCGGGCCGATGGGCGCGGAAGTCGAGTAGGACAGGTTCAATCCCGAGTAGGGCAGCCCGATGTTGTCAACGATGGAGACCACCTCTTTGGCGGGAATGTGCTCGCGGATGGTGGCGTCGATGTGGTCGCAAAGGAGCGCCGTCTCTTCAATGCGCGTGCCGGTGCGGGCGCGGACGTGAATCTTGAACTGGCCGGAATCGACGGAAGGAAAGAAGTCCTGCCCCAGCGACGGCGTGAGCAGGGCCACCGAGCCCACCGCGAACAGCGTAAAGAGAATCAGAAAAACAACCGCGTGATCCACGCACAGCGTCAGCACGCGCAGGTAGCCCAGGCGCATTTTCGTGAACCCCGACTCGAAGCCGAGCTGAAAACGCACCAGGGGATTACGGCTCTTCTGCTTGCGCGCCATCTCCGCGTCGTCATGCTCATGCAGCAGATATTTCGCCATGGTGGGGACCACGGTGCGGCTGAGCAGGTAGCTGGCCAGCATGGCGAAGACCACCGCCTCGGCCATGGGAACGAAGAGGTAGCGGGCGACGCCGCTCAGAAAGAACATGGGCACAAACACAATGCAGATGGCCAGCGTGGAAACCAGCGCGGGCGTTGCGATCTGCGCCGCGCCGTCGAGAATGGCCTGCTCGATCTCCTTGCCCGATTCCAGGTTGCGATTGATGTTCTCAATCTCTACCGTCGCGTCGTCCACCAGGATGCCCACGGCCAGCGCCAGCCCGCCCAGCGTCATGATGTTGACCGTCTCGCCGAGCACATAGAGCATGATCAGCGAGCAGAGGATCGAGAGCGGAATGGACACGGCGATGATCAGCGTGGAGCGCCAACTGCCCAGGAAGACCAGGATCATGATGGCCGTGAGGCACGCGGCCACCAGCGCTTCGCGGACAACGCCGTTGATGGCTCCGCGCACGAAGATCGATTGGTCGGAAAGCGCGTTGATCTTCAGTTGCGGCGGCAACTGGCCTTTGATGTTGGCCAGCACATTCTGCACGCCCTTGATGATGTCCAGCGTGGAAGACGAGCCGGTCTTCATGATGCTCATCAGAATGGCGCGGCTGCCATTGACGCGCACAATGTTGGTCTGCGGCGGAGAACCGTCGCGCACGTGGGCCACGTCGCGGATGTAGATCACCGCTCCGTTCACCGCCTTGATGGGCAGATTGTTCAGGTCGTTCACCACGGCAGGCGCGGAGTTGGTTTCGATGGCGTACTCAAAGCGGTCGATCTTCATCGTTCCCGACGGCGCAATCAGGTTCTGCGCGTTGATGGCATTCACCACATCTACCGGCGAAAGCCCCTTGGCCTGCAGCGCATGAAGGTCCAGGTCCACCTGTATCTGGCGCTGCTTGCCGCCGTAGGGGAACGGCGTCTGCGCTCCCTCGATGGTGGCAAGCTGGGTGCGGATATTATTCGTGGCCAGGTCGTTCAACTGCTGTTCGTTCAACCCCTGGCCGCTCAGTCCCAACTGCAACACGGGCACGCTGGAAGCGTTGTATTGAATAATGAACGGCGGCGTGGTTCCCGGCGGGAGCTGGCGCAGCTGCACCTGGCTGATGGACGTGACTTGCGCCACCGCGCTGCCGATGTTGACATGCGGCTGGAAGAAGATCTTGATGATCGCAATCCCGTTCAGCGACTGCGATTCAATGTGCTCGATGTCGTTGACGGTTGTGGTCATGCCGCGCTCGCTGTTGAAGACGATGCGGGTGGACATCTCCTGCGCCGAGAGTCCGGCATACTGCCATACCACCGTTACAACGGGGATGTCGATATTGGGAAAGATGTCTGTCGGCATCGACGTGATGCTGAACACGCCGAGAAGCAGAATCAAGAACGCAAAGACGGCAAAGGTGTAAGGCCGCCGCAGCGCAAGCCGGACAATCCACATCATAAGGCTGGTTCTCGCTCCTGAGCCGGGCAGCCGTACCTTTATCGAAGGACAAAAGGTCTGGACGACCCCCGTCCGGCCCTTACCGGCTCAACGGGTTCCGGAAGCCCCGGCCGATGCTGCCCAGGGACCGGTCGAACGTGCAGTTGAAATACTATGTTAGATGATTGGATTGATTCTGTCCTAAGTCCGAACAAAATGCCATGTTGTCACGTTTAAATGGACGCGAAAACCCTGCGAAAGATGCAGAAAAGCCTTCCCAATCTCCGCTTCAACCCCTTGCACAAAGAAATTTGAATATTTCTTTGCGCCGAGGCAACCATTCTCCGGGAAGCTGCACCCAACCCATCAGCAACCCTCTAGTCCACTTCCTTTCCATTTTCGTTCGAAGGACGATCCGTTTCCTTCGGATTGTTGCTTCCTGCCGTTTCCACGACCCTGGTTTCGGGTACTGCGGCGAAACTTGGTTTTCGCGAAAGAAACTTCCCCGCAAATGGCTTCGTCCGTAGTAACAGAAAAGTGTGTCCACAATCTTGTCTTCCCTGGGGATCCTCGCTGCCGCACGGCATTTTTGCCGCGCTTCACAAGAAAGACGACTACGGAAATCGAAATCATGTCGACTGAAGCCGTACCGCAATCTCCCTTGCACGCAAGCGGTTCAAGAGATCCGGATGGGCCATCGCAACCGCCTGCGGCCCGCAAGAGCTACTGGCTGCGCATCGCCGTATATGTCGTGCTGATCGCCGGCCTCGGCCTCATTGTCTGGCGTATCCACAAGAATCAGCAGTTGAGCGCGCAAAACAGCGTCAACCAGGCAGCGATGCTGGCCAACCAGGCGATTCCCGTCCAGGTGGCCGCCGCCGAGCAGAAGCCGATGCCCATCTATCTGACTGCGCTGGGCACCGTGACCCCCTATATGAGCGTGACCGTCAAGGCCCGCGTGAGCGGGGAGCTGGAGCCGGTGAAATTTACCGAAGGCCAGCAGGTGCGCCAGGGCCAGACCATCATGACGGTCGACCCCAGGCCCTACCAGGCCGCATTGAACCAAGCCAAAGGCAACCTGCTGCACGATGAAGCCCTGCTCAAGAACGCGCAGGCTGAGTTTGCCCGCTACAAGGCGCTCTTCGAGGCCGGCGTCACTTCCAAGGAGACGCTGGACGCCGACGAGGCTGCGCAGGGCCAGTATCAGGGCGCAATCGCCGCGGACAAGGCCGCCATTGAGACCGCCCAGCTTCAGCTTGACTGGTGCTCCATCCAGTCGCCCATTGACGGACGCATCGGGCTGCGCCTGGTGGATCCCGGCAACATCATCACTGCGAACACCACCAACCTGGTGATCATCAACCAGTTCCAGCCCATCGCCGTCTACTTCACCTTGCCGGAGAACGAGCTGCCCCAGGTGCTGCACAAGCTGGCTGCGGACAAGCGCCTGGCCGTGGACGCCTACGATCGCAATGATCAGGTCAAGCTGACCAGCGGCACCCTGCTCACGGGCGACAACCAGATCGATACCACCACCGGAACCGAGAAGCTGAAGGCAGTCTTCGAGAACCGCGACCAGTCGCTCTTTCCCAACCAGTTCGTCAACATCCACCTGGTGCTTGAGGACCGTCCCAGCGCGCTGGTGGTTCCGTCGGCTGCAATTCAGAGCGGGCTGCAAGGGTCGTTCGTGTGGGTCATAGACTCGATCTCAGCAAACGGCGCCGGGGCGGCGCGCTTGCAGCCAGTAAAGATCGCTCTCGCCGAAGGCCAGTTCACCATTCTCGATAGCGGCCTCAAGGCTGGCCAGAACGTGGTCATCGACGGCGCGGACCGCCTGCGCAACGGACAGTCGGTCACCGTGGCCCAGGCTCCCAGAAGGCCCCAGCCGTGAGCCTCAGCCCTTCCAGGCCGTTCATTCTGCGTCCGGTGGCCACCTCCCTGCTGATGGTGGCAATTTTGCTGACGGGTGTTATCGGCTACCGGCAATTGCCGGTCTCCGCGCTGCCTGAAGTCGATTACCCCATCATCCAGACGCTCACCTTCTACCCCGGCGCCGGACCGGAGGTGATGGCCTCTTCGGTCACCGCGCCGCTCGAGCGCCAGTTCGGACAGATGCCGGGGCTCAAGCAGATGACGTCTGTCAGCTCCGGCGGCGGGTCCGTGATCACGCTCGAATTCAACCTGGACGAGAACATCGACGTGGCCGAGCAGGAAGTGCAGGCCGCCATCAACGCGGCCAACAGTTTTCTGCCCACGGATCTGCCCAACCCGCCCATCTACAGCAAGGTCAACCCCGCCGACGCGCCCATCCTGACGTTGGCGCTCACGTCCGACTCTTTGCCGCTGGACAAGATTGAAGACGCCGCCGACACCAACCTTGCGCAGAAGATCTCTCAGGTCACCGGCGTCGGACTGGTCTCCATCGCCGGTGGACAGAAGCCTTCCGTCCGCATCCAGGCCAACCCGGCGCAGCTTGCCGCCTACAACCTGAGCCTTGAAGATTTGCGTGCCGCCGTGGCCGCGGCCAACATCGACCAGGCCAAGGGAACGCTGAATGGCGCGCGGCAGTCGTTCACGATTGACGCCAACGACCAGCTTGTTTCAAGCGCGGACTACAAGCCCGTCATCGTGGCCTATCGCAACGGCGCGGCGGTCCGCGCTTCCGACGTGGCCACCATCGTCGATGCCGCGGAAAATTCGCAGCAGGCCGCGTGGATGGACCGCGAGCCCGCGGTGATCGTCAACATCCAACGGCAGCCGGGCGCCAACATCATCGCTGTTGTCGACCGCATCCATAAATTGCTGCCCACGCTGCAGGCCAGTCTGCCGGCATCGGTCACGGTGAAGGTGCTCACCGACCGCACCATCACCATCCGCGCCTCGGTGCTCGATGTGGAATACGAGCTGATGCTCACGGTGGCGCTGGTGGTGATGGTGATTTTTCTTTTCCTGCGCAACCTGGCTGCAACGATCATTCCCTCGGTGGCCGTGCCGCTCTCGATTGTCGGCACGTTCGGGGTGATGTACCTGCTGGGCTACTCGCTCAACAACCTGACCCTGATGGCGCTCACCATTTCGACGGGCTTCGTTGTGGACGATGCCATCGTGATGATTGAAAACATCTCACGCTACATCGAAGAAGGCCTGAGCCCCATGCGCGCGGCGCTGAAGGGCTCGGAACAGATCGGCTTCACGATCATGTCGTTGACGGTCTCGCTCATCGCGGTGCTGATTCCACTGCTGTTCATGAGCGATGTGGTGGGCCGGCTCTTCCGCGAGTTCGCCATAACGCTGGCCGTTACTATTCTCGTCTCCGCGTTCGTCTCGCTGACGCTGACGCCGATGATGTGTTCGCGCATTTTGCAGGACAAGGCAACGGCGCGGCAGACGCGGTTCTATCACTGGTCGGAGGACGTGTTCAACTCGATCATTGCGGCGTATGGGCGTTCCATTCAGGTGGTGCTGCGCTATCGTTTCACTACGCTCGTGGTCACCATCGCCACGCTGGTGGCGACGATTCTGCTCTTCATCGTCGTTCCGAAGGGTTTCTTTCCAGTTCAGGATACGGGCGTGATTCTCGGCATCTCGGAAGCGCCACAGACGGTAAGTTTCTTGAGCATGGCCGAGCGCCAGCAGCAGCTTGTCGACGTACTGCTGCAAGACTCAGCGGTCGACAACATCTCCTCTTTCATCGGCGTGGACGGAACCAACACGACGCTCAACTCCGGCCGCATCCAGATCAATCTGAAGCCGCTCGAAGATCGCAAGATTTCCGCCACGGAAGTCATTCGCCGCATGCAGCCGCATCTGGCCGGCGTCGAGGGCATTCAGCTTTTCCTTCAGCCGCTGCAGGACCTGACGGTTGAAGACCGCGTCAGCCGGACGGAATTTCAATATTCGCTTGAAGATCCCAACCAGGAAGAGCTTGCCGTCTATACGCGCAAGATGGTGGATGAGCTAAGCCGCGAGAAGATGGTGACCGACGTTGCCAGCGACTTGCAGGACCAGGGGCTCGGCGCGCGGCTGGTCATCGACCGCGACACTGCTGCGCGGCTCGGCATCGCCATGGCCGACGTGGACAACACGCTCTACGACGCGTTTGGGCAGCGTCAAGTGTCCACCATTTTTACGCAGCTCAACCAATACCATGTGGTTATGGAAGTGGGGCAGAACTTCCAGACCGACCCCGGCGTGCTGAATAATCTGTACGTAAAATCGGGCAGCGGGACGCAGGTGCCGCTCAGTATGATCGCGCACTGGGAGCAGTCGCGCGCGCAACTCGCCATCGGCCACCAGGGGCAGTTCCCGTCCACCGTAATCAGCTTCAACCTCGCGCCCGGCAAAGCTCTCGGCGATGCCGTGAACGCGGTGAATGCGATTGAAAAACGAATCCAGATGCCGGCGGCGATCAACGCAAGCTTTCAGGGAACGGCGGCGGCGTTTCAAACATCGCTTGCCAACGAGCCCATCCTGATTCTTGCCGCGCTGGTCACGGTCTACATTGTGCTCGGGGTGCTTTACGAGAGCTATATTCACCCCATCACCATCATCTCGTCACTGCCTTCGGCAGGCGTGGGTGCGCTGCTGGCGCTGCTCATCACGCGGACAGAATTCTCCGTCATCGCGTTGATCGGCGTCATCCTGCTCATCGGCATTGTGCAGAAGAACGCCATCATGATGATCGACTTCGCACTGCAGGCGGAGCGCACCGAAGGCAAATCAGCCGAGGAAGCGATCTTTCAGGCTTGCCTGCTGCGCTTCCGCCCGATCATCATGACCACCATGGCTGCGCTGCTCGGCGGGCTGCCGCTGGCGCTCGGCGGAGGCGTCGGCGCAGAGCTTCGCAAGCCGCTGGGTATCACGATCGTCGGCGGACTGATCTTTTCGCAACTGCTCACGCTTTACACTATCCCCGTGGTCTACCTCTACTTTGACAAGCTGGCCACAAGGTTGAAACCCAAAGCTGCACAACAGAAGCTGGAACAGGAGACAGCCGTTAGCCGTTAGCTTTCAGCTCGCTGCTGAAAGCTGAGAGCTAAAAGCTCAACATCAGGAACCCGAACGATGCACATCTCGGCACTCTTCATCAAGCGACCGGTTGCTACATCGCTGCTCTCGCTGGCCCTGCTGATGGCCGGCTCGGGGGCGTATTCCATCCTGCCCGTTGCCTCGCTGCCCAACGTTGACTTCCCGGTTATCGGCATCAATGCCGCTTTGCCCGGCGCAAGCCCGGAGACCATGGCCTCTTCCGTCGCCACGCCGCTTGAGCGCCAGTTCGGCCGCATCGCCGGCGTCAACCAGATGACCTCGTCCAGTTCACTGGGCGCATCTTCCGTCACGCTCCAGTTCGACATTGACCGCAACATCGACGCCGCCGCGCGCGACGTGCAGGCCGCCATCAACGCCGCCCGCAACCAGTTGCCCAGCAACCTGCCGCAGAATCCCGGCTACCGCAAGGCGAATCCCGCGGAAGCGCCGATCCTGATTCTCACGCTTACGTCGGACGTCGTTCCCAAGCCGAAGATCTACGACATGGCCGACTCCATCCTGGCGCAGAAAATTTCCCAGATTCAAGGTGTGGGCCAGGTGTTCGTCTTCGGCAGCGCCAGTCCGTCGGTGCGCGTGGAACTGAACCCGATGCAGCTTGGCTCGAACGGCGTGGGTCTTGAGGCGGTGCGCACGGCGCTGGCCAACGCCAACGCCAACCGGCCCAAGGGAGCGTTTCAGGACCCCGCGCAGCGCTGGCAGATTGGCGACAACGACCAGATCTTCAAGGCCACCGATTATGCGCCCATCATCGCCGGCTATAACCAGCAGACCGGCGCGCCGGTGCGCATGTCTGACCTGGGCACGATTGTGGACAGCGTGGCCGACATCCACACCGCAGGCGTCTCCGGCATCAACCGCGCGGACGGCACGCCTGGCCGGATAAGAGACGGCATCTCGCTGGTGGTTTTCAAAATTCCCGGCGCCAACGTGATCTCAACCGTGGATGCGGTGATGGTCGAGTTGCCGCGACTGCAGGCTGCCATCCCGCCCACCATCAAGCTTGACGTGGCCGTTGACCGCACCACCACTATCCGCTCCAGCGTGCACGACGTGGAAATTTCGCTCATCGTCAGCGTCTGCCTGGTGGTGCTGGTTGTGTTTCTATTTCTGCGCGAAGTGTGGGCCACCATCATTCCGTCGATTGCGGTGCCGCTTTCGCTGGTGGGCACCTTCGGCGTGATGTACCTGATCGGCTACACCATCGACAACCTCTCGCTGATGGCTCTCACCATCTCCACCGGCTTCGTGGTTGACGACGCAATCGTGGTGATCGAAAACATCACCCGTTACATCGAGATGGGCATGACTCCCTTCGACGCAGCCATGAAGGGCTCACGCGAAATCAGTTTTACGGTGCTCTCCATGAGCACGTCGTTGATTGCGGTTTTCATTCCGATTCTTCTCATGGGCGGGCTGGTCGGCAAGCTCTTTCGCGAGTTTGCGGTCACGCTTTCGGTAGCCATCGCCATGTCTCTGCTGGTCTCGCTCACCACCACGCCCATGCTGTGCGCGCGCTTTTTGCAGCAGCGCGACGAGAGCCGCCACGGCCGGCTTTACCGCTTCACGGAAGGCCTCTTTTATCGCTTGCACCACGAGTACAACGGAGCGCTTCGCTGGGTGCTGCGCCACCAGGGGCTGATGCTGGGCGTGGTGTTTGCCACCATGGCGCTCAATGTCTACCTTTTCAAAATCGTGCCCAAAGGCTTCTTCCCGCAGCAGGACACTGGCCGCCTCAACGGCCGCACCCTGGCCGCGCAGGACATCAGCTTTCCGGCCATGCGCGACAAGAACCGCCAACTGGCGGAGATGGTGCTGCAAGACCCTGCCGTCTACTCGGCAACCGCGGCCGTTGGCGGTGCGGGGCCGGGAGGCGGGAGCACCAACATTGGCAACCTGTGGGTTGCGCTCAAGCCGCTCAATCAGCGCCCCGGGCGCGTCACAGCGGATGAGGTTGTGAATCGCCTGCGCGGCAAGCTCACAAGCGTTCCCGGCGCAACCATGTTTCTCCAAGTGCAGCAGGACTTGCAGATCGGCGGACGCGGCAGCGCCGCGCAATATCAGTACACGCTGAGCGACGAAAATCTCAACGAGTTGAACACCTGGGCGCCGCAGCTTGAAGAGCGCCTGCGCTCCATGCCTGAACTGCGGGATGTCTCAACGGACCAGCAGAATCAAGGCCTGGCCGCCAACCTGGTCGTCGACCGCGACTCCGCTGCGCGCCTTGGCATCTCCGCCGCCGCCATTGACAATGTGCTCTACGACGCCTTCGGGCAGCGCGAAGTCTCCACCATGTACACGCCGCTCAACCAGTACTACGTGGTGATGGAAGTCGACCCCAGCTACCAGCTCAGCCCGGACGCGCTGAACGGGATTTACATCAAGGCCAGCAACGTTCCGGGCGGGACCGCTGCCATGCCGTCAGGTGTAACCGGCGCCGGGTCCCCCACAGGCGGCGCCATGGTTCCGCTTTCGGCGATTGCGCACTACGATGCACGGCGCACCGCGCTCCAGGTGAACCACCAGGGCCAGTATCCCGCCGTTACGCTTACCTTCAACCTGGCTCCCAACGTGGCCCTCGGCGACGCTGTCACGGCACTTGAAAAAGTGCAGCGCGAGATGGGGATGCCCGGCTCCGTGCACGGAACCTTTCAGGGCTCCGCACAAGCCTTTGAGGACGTGAAGAAAAACATGCTGTGGCTGATCGCCTCCGCGCTGGTGGCCGTCTACATTGTGCTCGGCATTCTTTACGAGAGCCTGATTCACCCGCTCACCATTCTCTCCACGCTGCCGCCGGCCGGCGTGGGGGCGATTCTGGCGCTGTTGTTGACGGGGACGGACCTCAGCATCATCGCGCTCATCGGCATCATCCTGCTGATCGGCATCGTGAAAAAGAACGCCATCCTGATGATCGACTTCGCTCTGCAGGCCGAGCGCGACCAGGGCCTGCCGCCGGTGGAAGCAATCTATCAAGCGTGCCTGCTGCGCTTCCGGCCCATCATGATGACCACCATGGCGGCGCTCTTCGGCGGGCTGCCGCTGGCTATCGGCATGGGGGTCGGCTCGGAGCTGCGCAAACCGCTGGGAATCACTATCGTGGGCGGGCTGATTGTTTCGCAGATGCTGACGCTCTTCACCACGCCTGTCGTCTACCTCTTCTTTGACCGGCTGCAATGGCGGGTGATGAAGCTGCACAGGCTGGGCTCTGAACTCGGAGAAGCCTCCGGCGACTAGATCTCCCCTGCAATAGGGTTCCCGCGTGTAATATGCTCTCAACTCGATTCCACAAAGGAGTTCCATGACTCGAGATGAAGCGGTCACACTGGTAAGCCGAGCATTGGCAATTATCCAGTTGGTGAGTGCCGGGTTGGAAGGAACTTATTTCCCAGCGTACATACTCTCCTGGAAACATCACGCGGGGTTTGGCTCGAATCTGGATTTCGGCGCGGATTATTTCACGAGGCTCTGCTCGCTGGAACTCGGCGCACTCATTCTGCGCTTCACGGGCTTACTATTTGCTG
>Ga0302326_10015673_pt1 | contig 15929 bp, 15 predicted proteins | sample Palsa_T0_3_FD_202264 | JGI IMG/M metagenome (GOLD analysis project Ga0302326, IMG submission 202264) | Peat permafrost microbial communities from Stordalen Mire near Abisko, Sweden - Palsa_T0_3 | ecosystem: Environmental > Terrestrial > Soil > Palsa > Peat permafrost | place: Sweden: Abisko... | reverse complement strand
CGCGAACAAGGCCTCCTGGGCCGATCGGGCGCTGCGGGAAAAAATCGAGAACCTCGCCGTCATGCTCAGTGGCGCGATGGCTGCGTATGGGAGAGTCGGTCTGATGCTCAATGTGCGCAAATCAGACCTACCCGTTGTTCTCGGTCTGTTGCCGGCGCTGAAAAATCCGACTGTTGCGCCCCTCGCCGATGGCGAGTGGGTCGCGGTGAACACCATCATTGAGGAGACCACCGCCTGGTCGCTGATTCCGAAGTTGAAGCAAGCCAATGCTCAGGGCATCGTCGAATATCCGCTCAACAAGGTGGTGATGTGACCCCAAAAAAGGCAACGCGGAAAAAACCGACGCGCAACACGGTGAAGCGCAATGTCGTGATGCGCATTCTCGCAGGGGCCGAGCGAGATCGGTTGCTGACGGCGCTCGCCGGGCGCGGTTCGACCGATCTGGCGAAGGTTGAGCCCGGGGTAGGCCGCATCGTGAATGAGGTCCGTCGTCACGGCGATCGTGCCCTGCGCCGCTATGCTGCACGCTGGGACGGATTGAGCAAGCAGGAGCCGTTTCGTGTATCGGAGGACGAGCTGCGCGAAGCCTGGGGGCAAACGGATCCCAAGTTACAGGACGCGATCAAGCAGGCGGCGGCCAATATTCGCCGCTATGCGGAGTGGCAATCGCCCGGGGCCAAGAATAAGGACAAAAACAAGTATAAGGACAAGAATCATAGCGAGTGGCGGCGCGAGATCCAACCCGGCGTCAGCGTCGGCCAGTTGCTGCGTCCGCTCGATTCGGTCGGATGCTATGTTCCGGGTGGCCGCTATCCTCTGCCCTCCACGGTGCTCATGACGGTGATCCCAGCGCAGGTCGCCGGTGTCAAAAGGATTTCGGTCGCGTCTCCACGCCCCGCTCAGGCGACCTTGGCGGCCGCCGCATTCCTCGGGGTCGGCGAGTTCTATCGAGTGGGCGGTGCACAGGCCATCGCTGCCCTAGCCTATGGAACTGAAAGTATTCCGCGCGTGGACAAGATCGTCGGCCCGGGAAACCGATACGTGACCGCGGCCAAAAAACTCGTGGCCTTCGATTGCGCCATCGAATTTCTCGCGGGACCAACCGAAGCCGTCGTGATCAGCAGCAACGGCGATCCCGCTTGCATTGCTTCCGATCTGGTGGCGCAGGGGGAACATGATCCCGATGCATTGTGCATTTTCATAACGCCTTCACGCGCGCTGGCCGCGAAAGTCCAGGAGGAAGTGCAAACGCGTACCCGCGATAACCCGATTGCCGCCCAATCCCTTTCGAGGCGCGGAGCGATTCTTCTGGTTGCTTCTCTGGAACAGGCGGTCGAGGCGTCGAATCGCATCGCACCCGAGCATCTCACGCTTCCAGAGTCGTTGGCTCCGTCGGTACGGCACGCGGGCGCGGTTTTCCTGGACGAGTTCACGCCCCAGGCGGCGGGCGACTACCTCTCCGGACCGAACCACGTGCTGCCGACCGGTGCAATGGCGCGTGTGCGTGGCGGCCTGAGCGTGCTTGATTTCGTCCGCGTGATCGCCTGCCAGCAAGTGTCCCGCACGGGAATCGGTCAGATTGGGCCACCGGGCATTATGCTGGCAACTGCCGAGGGCCTGAAGGGACACGCGGAGGCATTCCGAGTGCGGTGTTCCTATGCTTGAAGCACGCCAAGTGGTAAGAAATCTGCGTGCGTATCGGCCGCCTTTGGCTGGCCGAACGGGGCTGCGCCTCGATTTCAACGAGAGCACCGTAGGATGTTCACCGCGCGTGCTGGCCCGGTTGCGGTCGCTCGATTCCGAACTGCTGGCACGCTATCCCGAGCGCGAGCCGGTGGAAAGAGAAGTTGCAGGTTTTCTCGGACTCGATCCGGCCCAGGTTCTGCTCACCAACGGCGTCGATGAAGCGATACATCTGCTTTGTTCCACCTATCTCGATTCCGGGGACGAGGCGCTCATCGTCGTGCCCACCTTTGCCATGTATGCAATCTTCGCGCAAGCCGAAGGCGCGCGTGTGGTAGAAGTGCGCGCCGGCGACAACTTCGCATTTCCGGCCGAAGACCTGCTCACGAAACTCAGCCCCAGGACGCGGCTCATCGCGGTGGCGAATCCTAACAATCCAACCGGAACAGCGGTTGCAGGCGCTGTCCTTCTACAGGTGGCGCAAGCAGCGCCACACGCTGCTGTGCTCGTCGATGAGGCGTATTTCGAATTTCACGGAAAAACCCTGATGGACCGGACGCGGAACGTCGACAATCTTTTCGTGGCCCGGACCTTCTCGAAGGCCTACGGTCTTGCCGGATTGCGAATTGGCGTTCTGGCGGGGGAAACTCGGCAGATGGCGATGGTCCGCCGCGTTGCGTCGCCGTACAACGTCAACGCGGCCGCCCTGGCTCTACTGCCCGAGGCTCTTCAAGATCAGGAATATGTCGGTCGCTACGTCGCGCAGGTACTCGGCAATCGCGAGAGATTGCAGCGGGAACTCGCCCATCTCGGGCTGCGTTCCTGGCCGAGCCAAGCCAATTTTGTCCTCGTAAACATTGGCTCAGCTCACTCGGAGTTCGTTCAAGCTCTGCGTAGCCGCGGAATTCTGGTGCGGGACCGGCACTCCGACCCCTTATGCGAAGGCTGCGTCCGCCTTACCGTGGGATCGGACGAGCACACCGAGACTCTTATTACTGCCCTGCGCGACGTGGTTGAACGACTGGGGCTCGGACGTGGTTTGCGACCTGAGGTGCGCGCATGAGGCGAGCCAAACTGCATCGCAAGACCGCGGAAACCGAGATCCGCATTGCCCTTACCATTGAGGGCCGTGGAAAATACGAAGTGTCCACCGGAATTCGTTTTCTCGATCACATGTTGGAGCTCTTCGCGCGCCATGGTGGCTTCGATTTGAAACTCGCCGCTTTGGGCGATTTGGATGTCGACCAGCACCACACCGTGGAAGATGTCGGTATCGCGCTCGGCGAGGCGTTCGACCGCGCTCTCGGCAACCGGCGCGGCATCCTGCGTGCCGGCTACTTTCTGATGACCATGGACGAAACTCTCGGATTGGCGGCGGTCGACTTCGGCGGCCGCGCGGTGGCCGTGGTTCAGACCAAAGTCCGCGCGACCCGGGTCGGCGACCTGCAGACCGAACTGGTGTCCGACTTCTTCGAGGGGTTCGCACGCGGCGCACGCGCCAATGTCCATGCGCGCGTGCTTTATGGACGCTCCAGCCATCACAAAATCGAAGCGCTCTTCAAGGCTTTTGCGCGCGCCCTTCGCGTAGCCTGCTCCCGTGACCGACGTCTGGGACGCATGCTGCCGAGCACTAAGGGGCTTCTATGATCGAGCCAGACGTTGCTCCGAGCTTCGCTCCAAACGTCGCTCCGAACTTTGCACCAAAGATCGCGATCGTCGACTATGGCGCCGGCAACCTGAGATCGGTGAAGAAAGCATTTGATTATCTCGGCTCTAAAGTCACCGTAACCGCGCGGCCTGAACTCGTGACAACCGCAGACAAAATTGTTCTGCCAGGCGTCGGCCACTTTTCCGCTTTAGGCGGTCTTGACAACACCGGCTTGCGAGATGCGGTGCTCGAAAGCGCGGGCGACGGCAAGCCCTTGCTCGGGATTTGCCTGGGGATGCAGTGGCTGTTCGAGGGTAGCGACGAGGCTCCTGAGTTTCTGGGCGCGGGTTTCTTTAAGGGTCGATGTCGGCCGTTTCCGTCCTCGGTGAAATCGCCGCACGTCGGATGGAACTCGCTCGAAGTACGCGAAGGCTCACGGTTGCTGCGCAACGTCCCACCCGAATCCTTCGTCTATTACACCCACTCTTTTCAAGCGCCGGTGGTTGCCGGCACGACCGCGGCCACCGAATATGGGACACAATTTTCCGCCGTGGTCGAACAAGGAAACATTTTCGGAGTGCAGTTCCATCCCGAAAAATCATGGACCGTCGGGCTGCTCATGCTCAAGAATTTCTGTGAGTTGTGACACGGATTTCTGAGGCCGAATCTGGGGGCGGATTGGTGAGGTTTGATAGGTGCTGACCAAGCGCATCATCGCCTGTCTCGATATGGACGGCGGCCGGGTCGTGAAAGGCGTCCAGTTCGTGAACCTGCGCGACGCTGGAGACCCTGCCGAATGTGCTGCGGCTCACGCCCGCGATGGTGCCGATGAAATCGTGCTGCTCGATATCACGGCCACCAGCGACGAACGCAACACCATGCTCGAGGTCGTCTCCCGTACCGCACGCGGTTTGTTTGTTCCCTTTACAGTCGGAGGGGGAATCCGCGAACTCTCCGACGCCGCAGCCGTGTTCGACGCCGGCGCCGACAAGATCGCCATCAACTCGGCGGCGGTGAAGGATCCGGCACTCATCGGAAAGATCGCCGCTCGTTTCGGCTCGCAAGCGGTTGTTGTAGCCATCGATGCCCGGCGCGTCAACAACGGTTTCAAAGTGTTCGTCACCGGAGGCCGCACTCCCACGGGCCGGGACGCGATTCAATGGGCGCGCGAAGCGGCCGCTTGCGGCGCAGGAGAAATCATGCTCACCTCCATGGACCGCGACGGAACCAAATCCGGTTTCGACTGTGAATTGACGCAGCGTGTGGCCGACGCCGTCTCCATTCCTGTCATCGCCTCAGGGGGTGCCGGTTCGCCACAACACTTCATCGATGTGTTCCGGGCCGGGCGCGCGGACGCGGCTCTAGCCGCTTCCATCTTTCATTTCGGTCTTGAAAACATCGGACAATTGAAACGCGAACTCCAAGCCGCCAACGTGCCGGTGAGGTGGCCATGCTGATTCCGTCGATCGACCTCATGGGCGGCAAGATCGTGCAGTTGGTGCAGGGCGAGAAGAAGAAACTGGAGTTCGACGACTTCGACTACTGGATCGACCGCTTTGCCAGTTATCCCGTGGTCCAACTCATCGACCTCGACCGAGCACGCGGCGCCGGCGAGAACGGCTCATTGGTGCGGTATATCGTCAGCCGTTTGAACTGCCAGGTTGGCGGTGGTATTCGCACCCTCGAAAATGCGCAGGAACTTTTGAACCTGGGTGCGCACAAAGTGATCATCGGGTCCTCATTGTTGACCGAAGGCCGAATCAACCAGGAGTATGCACGCTTGCTCGCGGAGGCGCTCCCGAAGTCGGCACTCATGTTTGCTCTCGATTCGCGGGGCGGTCGAGTTGCGATTGACGGCTGGCGCACCCAGACCTCCGTCACCGCCTTCGATATGATTCGCGAACTCGAGCCGTTCTGCGAAAGTTTCCTCTACACCCACATCGACACCGAGGGGTTGATGGGCGGTATCCCCATGGAAACGGTTCACGCCATCCGGAACGCCACCAGAAGGCACCTGGTGGTCGCAGGCGGCATCACCGAACAGGGTGAAATCGATACGCTCGACGCACTTGGAATCGATGCCGTCGTCGGCATGGCGCTCTACGCCGGGAAAATTCGTGGTTGAGAGTGAACCAAGCCGGACAGATCGGGAAGGGAAGGGAACGGATGAGTCTGATGAAAGCCGCTACACTGACGGCGCCTCAGGAAATTCGGAAGCGACCGCTTCGGGTTGGCGAAGTTGCGAGGCCGGAACCGAAGGAAGGTCAAGTTCTTCTGCGGGTGCGAGCTTGCGGAGTATGCCGCACCGATCTGCATGTCGTCGAAGGCGACTTGCCGCCCCGCCGCCCCGGAATCATCCCCGGACATCAGATTGTCGGCGAGGTCGTAGAAGGAGCTACGAACGAACTTCCGGTTGGCACACGCGTGGGCGTTTCCTGGATGGGAGGAACCGACGGCACGTGCCGGTATTGTGAGCTCGGTCTCGAGAATCTCTGCGATTCCCCGACTTTTACCGGTTACACGGTAGATGGCGGCTATGCTGAATACGCGGTCGTTCGCTCCGATTTCACTTTTCCTCTTCCCCCTCAACTCGACGATCTACACGCCGCCCCGCTGTTGTGCGCAGGCATTATTGGCTTTCGCAGCCTTCGTGTGGCGGGCGCGAAGCATGGCGACCGTGTCGGGCTGTTCGGGTTTGGTGCTTCCGCCCATCTGGCAATCGCGGTCTTGCGCTCCTGGAACTGCGAGGTGTACGTCTCGACGCGCGGAGCGACTCACCGCCAGCTAGCAGCGTCTCTCGGGGCCGTGTGGGTGGGGGATGAGACGGACCGACCACCAGCCGAGCTCGACTGCGCCGTGACCTTCGCTCCGAGCGGCGATGTCGTAGTGGCGGCGCTCGCGAGCCTGCGCAAGGGAGGAGTGGTTGCCATCAACGCCATTCATTTGGACCGGATTCCCCAGTTTGACTATGACCGGCTGCTGTGGGGGGAGCGCCAGCTTCGCAGTGTCGCAAACATGACTCGGGCCGACGCCCGGGATTTCCTCCAGATCGCGAGCGAGATCCATCTGAAGCCACAGGTTACTGCCTTCCCACTCGACCAGGCCAACGAAGCTTTGATTGCGGTGAAAGAGGATTCGATCAACGGAGCTGCCATCATAGTGATCTGAAGAAGCTCTCTTGATCCGTTAGGTTCAACGGTTCGCACGGTCTCCCAGGAGGGCCAGGGAAGCACCGACGCACCCATCCTGCCGAACTGAATCCTCGAATGGTCTCGAACCATCATAAGAAACGGATTCTGTCGCTTGAAGATCCTCTATGCCAACCTATTTCTGCGCCGTTAAGAGTGGTCTGCTCAACGATGAGCAAAAAAACCGTATCGCCTCGGCGATCACCCGTCTGCACAGCGAAGCGACCGGCGCGCCGACGTGGTTCGTGCAGGTGGTAATGGATGAAAACCAACAGCGTCAACGTTATCTCGGTGGTCAGCCGGCCGACCGCCACATCTGGATCCGCGCTGATATCCGCGCCGGGAGAAGCAGCGAACAGCGACAGCGGCTGATGCTGAACATTATGCACGCGGTAAGCGAAATCTCCGGAGTGGAGGAGAGCTCCATCTGGATCTATCTCTGCAATCTCGCGCCGGACGATATGGTGGAATACGGCCGCGTTCTGCCGCTGCCGGGCAAGGAAGCGGCGTGGTTCGAAGCGCTGCCGCCAGAGTTGCAACGCTATCTGACCTCGCTCGGCGTCGAGAAGGAGAAATTTACTCTGTAAGAGTAAACTCACCCAGCTATTGGGGGCGCGCCACTGCGCCTCATAGGCGACTGGCGCTCCGCCTCCCTGCTCTGGTATCCCGTCAGGTGGTCTTTCCCTTCGGGTTTCCCTTCGCGGGAGGAGCCAGCGCGACGGCAGCCTCGGTGGTGAGCAGAAGGAAAGTGAACGTCTCCTGCAAATACAAGCGGACAGCGGTATCGGTATGGCTAAGATAACCGATGGAGACGTCCTGGCCGATGTGCAGGTCGAAATCGCCGCCGCGGGTGGTTAGCACGAAAGCGCCAGCAATGGCGGGCGCCCAGATGATCTGGTCTTCCACCAGCCGCTTGACGTGCTCGAGCACCGGGTATCCGTGGTCGCTGGTCTCGGCAAGTGCGGTGTAAGCGTCGGCACCGAGCAGCACCGAGTAGGGGCCGTTGACACCGACAAGACGCAACTGGCTTAAGCTTTGGGCAATGGCATCCGGGTACTCGCGCACGTCGGCGGGGAGCGTCTTGATCGGATTGCTGGTCCCCTGACGGATTCCCCCAATGCCAGCGGCGGCATAGCCGTCGAAGATGGCGCCGTCCTCGGCAAAAGCGATTTGGCGCGCAGCATCCTTCGCAGGTTGCCAGTCCGAGTCGTTCGCACCACGATCGACGTCGTCGATTGCCTGGCGATCCAGTTCGAAGGGAACACGCAGCTCGACCAGTGCCTTCACCTCGCGCTGCCTGGCGAGGATGCCTTTGGCCGGGGCGGGGATCGTCCGCAGGTGGCCGGTGCCGACGGCGGAAAGGCCGGTTCCGCCCGGCGCCTGTACGTCGACCACGCGCCGTCCGGCGAGGTAGCGCTTGAGCGTGCGCGATGTTTCCTCTTCGATCTGAGCCCATGCGGAATCGGAAATAGGGGCCAGCTCGCGATGGAGATTATTCATGTCGTAGGTCTCCTTTAAGGGAACCGATGCCGAGCGAACCGTCGCGCACCGATGGGTTGGATGGAGATGGGACTGGTGGATCGGGCACCTCAGCCTCCGGCTCCGCGGGCGGGTCTTCGGTTACGTTCTCCAGAAACGTCGCGGATGGCACGAAGAACAGGTTTCCAGTGACGGCGCGGCTGAAGTCGAGCAGACGGTCGTAGTTGCCGGGCGGCCGGCCGATGAACATGTTGTCAAGCATTTGCTCGATGGTGCGTGGCGAACGGCTATAGCCGATGAAATAAGTACCAAATTCACCGCGCGCGGGCTGGCCGAAGGGCATGTTGTCGCGGAGGATCTTGATCTCTTTCCCGTTTTCGACGATCGTAGTGAGCGCATTGTGCGCCGACGTCGGCTTGACGGAATCGTCCAATTCGATGTCGGACAGCTTGGTGCGGCCGATGATCCGTTCCTGCGCCTCTGTGGGAAGCCGATTCCATGCCTCCAGATCGTGGAGGTACTTCTGCACAATGACGTAGCTGCCCCCGGCGAAAGCAGCGTCTTCTTCGCCGATCAGCACGGCTTCGGTCGCTGCCGCCGCCCTGGGATTCTCCGTCCCGTCGACGAAACCCATGAGATCGCGGTTGTCGAAGTAACGGAAGCCCTGCACTTCGTCCACCGGCGAAACGACATTTCCGATGCGGGCCATAAACTGCGTGGCCAGCTCGAAGCATAAATCCATGCGTTTGGCGCGGATGTGGAACAGCAAGTCGCCCGGTGTCGAAACCGCGTGGCGCGCTCCGGCGCGAATCTCTCGGAACCGGTGCAGCTCCGCCGGCCGCGGCGCACCGAAGAGGCGGTCCCACGCGTCGGAGCCAAACCCCACGACGCAAGAAAGACCCCCTTCCAGGTCGCGAAATTCCACCGCGCGGAACAAAGCGGCGATGTCTCCGCAGAAAGAGCGCAGGGTGGCGCGAGTGTCAGAACCCGGGTTGAGCGTCACGACCAGGAAGATCGCTGCGCGGGTAAGCGGCGCGGCTACGGGCTGCGCGAGGGAAGGCAAGCTACCTGCCACGGCGGATGCGCTCGTCGTATCGGGATCCATCGGATGTCATTCTTGGTGGCTTGCACGCAATTTCGCTACGGCAAACCCCACGCTCGCCTCGGGTGCAAAGACTCGGATCGCAAGCTTATCATCGCCCGCCGAGGAACGTCCAACCCCGTTCGCGGGTTGACGTGGATTGACGCGGGGTGACGTGGGATGCGCACGCTATAAAAGGGCGTCTGCAAGCACGAGAAAGTCGCGGGCGGTGACGTCGAACGAAACCTGAGTCGTCGGAGCTTGCTGCTGGCCAGGTCCGTTCTCGAGAGGACGTGGAACGAAAGCCGTTCTTAGCCCACACGCACGTGCGGCGATCAGATCGTTCGGATGAGCCGCGACCATCATTACCTCCCCAGGTTCGCAGCCGAGCAGTTCCGCTGCTCCGAGATAGGCCTCGCGATCCGGCTTGAAATGGTGAAACAACTCGGCCGAGAGCACCATGTCCCAGGGCAGTCCCGCGAACTTGGCCATCTCCACCAGCAATGAAATGTTGCCATTCGAGAGCGTGGAAATGACGTATTCCTTCTTCAATCGCGCGAGACCATCGACGGCATCGGGCCACGGAGTCAGGCGATGCCAAACCAGATTCAAATGATCCTTTTCCGGTTCGCTCAAGTTGGCGATTTTGAACTCGACGAGCAACTCGTCAAGGACCAGGCGGTGCAATTGATCGAGCTTCATCCAGGGCAGGGACCCCTGGCGCACTCGGTTCATCGACGGAACGTAACCTGCGCGCCAGCGGTCAGTGAAGCGAGCCCAGTCCACCTGCAAACCTTTCGTATGGTTCCATTGATTGCCCTCACGAATGATCGAACCACGCCAATCGACAACGGTTCCGAACACATCAAAGGCGAGAGCTTTGACAGCAAGCCGATTCGAAGGAGTTGCCATGCCCGCTGATTTTCTCACAGCGCGTCTTTGCCGCCCTGTTTTCGGCGAGGTCCTTGCGTGCGGAAAAGACATTTCGGCAACTCTTGCAAAATCCGCGGCGGGGTGAGAAAACTTTGGCTATGAGCTTCGATGCCTTGCGCTCTCCGGTGCAGTTTCTGCAGCACGTCGGCATCTGCCGAGAGCAAGACTGGCTGCGAGAATACGAGGCGTGGTTCGAACGCGAAGGACAGGGGATCTCAGACGCGGTAGACCGCGCCGGCACGCCCTGGTTGCGCATGTTCGACCGGTTGGGCGCGCGCGTGGATGAAATCCTTTATCCACCTGAATATTGGCGTATGCTAAAAAAAGGGTACCGGGCGGGTGTGCTTTGGCGAGTCTTCGAACCGAATTCCGAGCAGAATTCACTGCTCCCCGCTTACCTTCTTCTCTACATTACCGGGTTCTATGACCCGGGCTTGGCTTGTCCGTATACGGTCTCTCTGTCCACGGTTTGCCCGCTCTCGAAATATGGAGAGCAAGCACTGCAGGCACGGTTCTTGCCCAAGATGTTGCAGCGCGATGACGATGTCTGGCAAGGAGCGACCTGGATGACCGAGATCAGGGGCGGCTCCGATTTGGGTGCCTCGGTCGAGACCCTGGCCGAAGCCGATGGGAGCAAGTGGCGGTTGACTGGTGACAAATACTTCGCGAGTAATGTCGGAGCCGAATTGGCGGTGGTCGCGGCTCGGCAGGTGGGCGCGACACAGAACGTCCGCGGGCTGACCCTGTACCTGGTGCCGCGTCGCGGTGAAGATGGGCAGCTGAATTATCGGATACGCCGCCTCAAGGACAAGATCGCCACTCGCTCGGTGCCGACCGGTGAGATCGAGCTTCGTCAGAGCGAGGGTTGGCTGCTCGGTCCAGCGGAGCAGGGAATCTATTTGATTCTCGAAGTGCTCAACCTCTCGCGCGTGGCCAACAGCGTGGGAAGTGTGGCGCTGGCACAAAGGGCCCTCGCGGATGCCTATTGTTTTGCGAAACAGCGCACCGCTTTCGGTAAACCGATCATCCAACATCCTTTACTTCGCCGGCAGTTTGAGGATCGCCTGCAGGCGCTCCGTGCGGCTTCCGGGCTGGCTTGGGAGGCGGTGAGTCTGCTCGACAAGGTATGGCAGGAGAAGCCGCCATATTCGGAGAACTATCATCTGTTCCGGTTGGTCGCTCACTTGGCAAAATACTGGACGGCAGAGTTCGCTGTTCAGACGGCCAAATGGGCGATGGAAGTCTATGGCGGGGTGGGAACCGTGCAAGAAAACCGCGTCGAACGCTGGTTGCGCGAGGCGATGATCCTTGCGATCTGGGAAGGGACATCGCATCGGCAAATGCTCGATGGGCTGGAGGTGATGCAGCGCAAGGGCGCACACCGGTTGCTGTTCCAGCATCTTGCGGGAAGAGCCCCGGAGGCGCAACTCGACAAGATGAAAGCGCGGGTGGAACGACAACTTGGCCTGCCTGAGGTAGAAAGGGAAGAAACTCTGGAGAGCCTGTTTGGCGATCTGGCTTCATTTACGGCAGATACTTTGTTAAGGGAAAGGAATGATCGATGATGAATCAAGAGTCCGCAACGCAGCGCGGCCAGGTGCTCGCCAAAAAAGCCGGCGAATTCCTGATCGGAAAGGATCTCCGCGTGACGCGCTTGGGATTCGGAGCGATGCGAATCACCGGGAGTGGAGTCTGGGGCGAACCTGCAGATCGGGCCGAGGCCGTCCGCGTTTTGCGGCGCGCTGTGGAACTGGGAATCAATTTCATCGACACTGCGGACTCGTACGGTCCAAGCGTGAGCGAACAGATCATCGCGGAGGCTCTGCACCCGTATCCGGCGGGGCTGGTAATTGCCACCAAAGGTGGTTTTTTGCGGCCAGGTCCGAACCAATGGGTTGAAAATGGAAAGCCAGAACACTTGAGGTCTGTTTGCGAAGACAGCCTGCGCCGGTTGCGCCTGGACCGGATCGATCTTTATCAACTGCATCGAATCGATCCGAAGGTGCCGGCCGAAGATCAGCTCGGAACGCTGAAGGATTTGCAGGCGCAGGGAAAAATCAAACACCTCGGCTTGTCGGAAGTCAGCGTGCGTCAGATTCAGCATGCGCGAACGATTGTGCCGATTGTGAGTATCCAGAACCGTTACAGCGTCTCCGACCGCGGGTCGGAAGATGTTCTGGAGTATTTCGAAAAAGAACAACTGGGATTCATTCCGTGGTTCCCATTGGCGGCCGGCCGTGTTTCCGGAGCGGACAGCCCTGTCAGTCGCTTCGCCGCGACTTTGAAAGCTACGCCATCGCAGGTTGCCCTGGCATGGCTGCTCGCGCGCTCTCCGGTCATGCTGCCGATCCCAGGAACGTCACGCCTCCAGCACCTCGAAGAGAATGTGGCCGCTGCCGATTTGAAGATTGACGAAAGCGGGATGCAGGAGCTGGGGCGCTTGGCGCGCGCCAGCTAAAGAGAAAGAAAAAGAGAAAGAAAAGGAACGGCTGCCGTTCTGAGCTTTGCCGCCTTCGGTTCAAAACGCTGGTTCAGAACGCCGGGATCGAGGGATATTTGGGCATGGTTACGGCCGATCCCGATTCCTAAAGGCTGAGTTCCGTTCCCTGGGGTTGAATTGCTCCTACCGTGGAGCAAGCGCGAATTTCCCGAGTCCTGAGGCCAACAATCCGAATGGCGGGTTGGGGAATCTAATGCTTTATGCGCGTACGACGGTTCATCGGTTTCATCGTAATTCTCCAGTCCGTGCTTTTTCTGACGCATTTTCTCCTGTATGAGACATGGACATTTTCGCCCGCGGGCAGCAAAACTCCTGGGTCGGTATGGATCAAGCTGGTTCTCGGGTTTCTGTCGGTGAGCTTTGTGGCCGCTTCGCTGCTCGCCTTTCGCTATACCAATGCTGCTCTGCGAGCGTTTTACAGGGTTGCTGCGGTTTGGGTGGGTCTGCTCACGTTCCTGTTCTTCGCAGCGGTTTCCTCCTGGATCATTTTCGGAGTTGCACGACTGGCCGGGTTGGACGTGAATTTCCATCGGATTGTGGAATTGCTGTTCTGGGCTGCATTCGTGGCCGGATTCTACGGCGTTTTTAACGCCAACTGGACGCGAATCACGCGAAAAACAGTGCGGCTTGCGAACTTGCCGGTGGCATGGCGCGGGCGAAAAGCGGCTCTGATCAGCGATGTGCACCTGGGGCACGTGCGAAACGGAAGCTTCCTGCGGCGCATGGTAGCCAAGATTTTGAGGGAAGAGCCGGACGCGATTTTTATTGCCGGCGATTTGTATGACGGCACTGCCATTGACGCGGGGCGAGCAGCGGAGCCCTTGAACAAACTAACCGCGGCACAGGGCGTGTATTTTGTCGCCGGGAATCACGAGCAATTTGGCGACGACAGCAAATACCTGCGCGCCATTGCGGCGGCCGGAGTGCGCGTGCTCACAAACGAGAAGGTGGAAGTGGACGGTCTGCAGATTGTGGGTGTGCCCTATCGGAGCGCGGCACAGGACGGTCACTTTCGATCGGTGCTAGACAACGTCCGCCTGGATCGCGACCGCGCCAGCATTCTGCTGACGCACGTGCCCGATCGACCGGAAATCGCGGAGGCTGCCGGCGTTTCTCTGCAGCTATCCGGGCATACGCACCTTGGGCAGTTCGTACCCTGGAGTTGGATGGCGCGGCGGATGTACCGCCAGTTTGTGTACGGCTTGAGCTGGATCGGGAAAATGCAGGTTTTCACTTCGAGCGGAGCGGGAACGTGGGGACCGCCGCTGCGACTGGGATCGAATCCCGAGATCGTAGTGCTTGAGTTCGAATAAGGTTTGCCGGTTTTCGGTCGCCCGGTCTGGAATCCGTCGCAGGAGAGCACTCGAGCCTGGCCGCAAACCCATGCCGCCATCAAGGCTCGAATTTGGTCGAGATTCCGGACTGCGGCCACAGAGCGCACATCCAGACCCTTGACCAGGCCCGCAAGGTATTGGCATGGATGACCTTCTTCGCCGTGCATTCATCGCGCTCATGCCTTCTGCGCATGATGCCTGGCTGTGGCAGCCATTCCCCGGTACGGATCGAGCAATCTGCTCAGTTTTGGGGAAGGCCGCGCTTTGTGACCAGATACACCGCAAAGCTTCCTAGCCAATGACCGCCTTCGTAATGCTTGCCAGTCACCGCGGCAAGTCCGGAACGTCGGTGCTCGTCGGCCGCGGCCCTGATCATGGACACGCGTTTGTCGCCTTTGGGCAAACCCGCGGCGATCCCCTCGAGCATCCAAGCACGGCTCAGGTTGAGCCCATCCAGATGCGCCAACCGGGGGTCACTCGGGTCGGGCGAGACCACGGGCTTTAACCAGGCACCCTTTTTCGCTCGGAGAATCTGCGGCAGAAAGGTTCCGAGCCAGCGGGCGAACTCAAGACTCGGCAGCACGCGCCGCATCAGGTCTGCTTCGCCGAGACACGGGGAAAGAAAGTCCTCGCCGGAAGGCTCATACGCCAGCGGACAATCCTTGTCGCCGAGGTAGAACTGCCGGGCTTTCGATGCCAGCAGGTCCGCAAATTTCGTATTGCCCGTGGTGCGGGCATAGTCGAGCATTAAGCCCAGAGCGAAAGCGGTCTGCGCATGCTCGCCGATCCGCACCGGATAGGAGAGCTTGGGAAGCCAGTCATTCAGGCGTTCGAGCGCAGCCTCCTCGAGCGGGCGCAAGTTAGCCGCCATCGCACGAGCTTCAGGATCGTCCCAGTCGCGCAGTTCCGCAACCAGTTGCAGGAGCCACGCCAGTCCATAGGGACGTTCGAAGGGGGCGCGTCCCGCCGCCCGCAAGTATGCCGCTTCCTGTGTGATGTTATCTGCGGTCAGACTCTGCCGAAGCGCCTGGCCCGCGGACGCCGCAAAGGCAGCATCGGGAAAAGTCCTGACCAGCCGCACCAGGAGCCAATGTCCGTGCACTGAAGAGTGCCAGTCATAGCAGCCGTAGAAGGCGGGCGTCAGTTTTCGCGGCGCAGCCACATCGGCATCGCTCTCCAGGGAGTGGCTGATCTTGTTTGGATATTCCTTGTGGACGCACGCCAGTGCAAGATTGGCAAACCGCTCAGCAGCGTTGATATCAAACATGGCCGGGGTGGTAGCGCTCTCCGCATCCAGTTTGCGGATGGTGAACAGCAAAAAAACTGCGCAAATCAGGTACTTCATTCCCGTCTACTCTAGACCAATACCGCCGGCGACCGCCAACCCTTCTTACCGCCTCGCAACCGAGGCGATTCGGGCATGGCGGATGCGTCTGGCTCTGCCAGCCGGAACGGATTGCTTTGCGATACCATTGCCTGGCCCGCGGTCTCAGATCGAGCCGCGCCGCGAACCTCTACGGACGGTGCCACATGCACGAGCCTTCGCTTTTTCGCTGGATGTACATTCTTGCGCCCCTGATCTCACTGTTTGCTTTCGCCGCCGATCAGACTTCCGAGGTAAAAGGCGGCAACGGAATCGTTCTTCCACCTCCACCTCCTACTGAAACCGAGCCGGTGACCGAGAATATTCACGGAACCATGCTTACCGATCCCTATCGGTGGCTCGAGGACTCGAAGAGTCCGGAGACGCGCGCCTGGATCGACCGGCAAATGAAATACACGGAAGGATACCTTTCGCAGGTAAAGGTCCGGCCCGAGATCGTCCAGGAACTCACCAAGCTCGAACGCGTGGAGAGCTACAGCATCCCGATCGAGCGCGGGGGCAGTTATTTTTTCAAGAAGCGGCTGGCCGACGAAAATCAGGGATCGATCTACATGCGGCGCGGCTTTCATGGTCAGGATGAGCGCCTGGTCGATGCAACAAAATTGAGCACTGACCAGAACACGTCCGTGCAGATCAACGATATTTCGAAGGATGGCACGCTCCTGGTTTATGGAATTCGCTCCGGAGGTGCCGATGAGG
>Ga0302326_10015668_pt1 | contig 15932 bp, 15 predicted proteins | sample Palsa_T0_3_FD_202264 | JGI IMG/M metagenome (GOLD analysis project Ga0302326, IMG submission 202264) | Peat permafrost microbial communities from Stordalen Mire near Abisko, Sweden - Palsa_T0_3 | ecosystem: Environmental > Terrestrial > Soil > Palsa > Peat permafrost | place: Sweden: Abisko... | reverse complement strand
TGAGAGCACGCGTCGCGCTCGGCGCGACCGCGACGTCACGATGGACGACCGGCAGCGCTCGTCGCTCGAGATCCGCGACGAGGAGATCGACATCCCCTCGTTCCTGAAGGATCGCTGAGCGCCCCGGCCTCGGAGCGGCCGCCCACGTGGCCAACTGAGGCGGGCTGCGCTGCTCCGTGTGGCGCATAGCGACAGCTGCCCGGTGTACTAGCCTTGGCGGCAGTGACCCCCGTCGCGGAGACGCTTCGCCGCACCCCGCTCTATCAGCGCCACGAGGCCGCGGGGGCGAGGCTCGTCCCGTTCGCGGGCTGGGAGATGCCGGTCCAGTACGCGGGCATTCGGGAGGAGCATCTCGCGGTCCGCCGCACAGCCGGCGTGTTCGACGTCTCCCACATGGGCCAGATCGAGACCAAGGGTCCGCAGGTGCTCGCGCTGCTGCAACGACTGCTCTCGAACGAGGTCAGGCGGATCCCGGAAGGCGGCGCTCAGTACAGCGTCCTGTGTCGCGAGGACGGCGGGGTGCTCGATGATGTGTTCACCTATCGACTGGCCGACTGCCACTTCCTGACGGTCACCAACGCGGCCAACCACGACCGAGACCTGGCCTGGTTTCGCTCCCATGCGGCCGATTTCAACGTCGACGTGATCGACCGCCAAGCCGACTTCGCGATGCTGGCGGTCCAGGGGCCCCGCGCCCGGGCGCTGGTGGAGAGCCTGGCCGATGGGCGGCTGCCGGCCAGGATGCACTGCTGCCAGCGGACGGTCGCCGGGCTCCCGATGCTGGTCTGCGGGACCGGCTACACCGGCGAGGACGGGCTTGAGCTGCTGCTCGACCCAGAGGCGTCGCCCGCCGTGTGGGATGCGCTGGTGGCCTCCGGCGCCGCGCCGGTGGGGCTCGGAGCCCGCGACACGCTGCGCCTCGAAGTCTGCTTTCACCTGTACGGCAACGACCTGAGCGAGGACCGGGGGCCGATCGAGGCCGGCCTGGGCTGGTGCTGCTCGGAGGCGACCGGCTTCATCGGCTCTGAGGCGGTCGCTTCGGTCCGCGCGGCGGGTCCGGCGGAGAAGCTGGTGGGGTTCGTGATCGATGGTCCGGGCATCGCCCGACCCGGCAATGCGGTGCTCGGAGGCGGCGAGGTGACCAGCGGCACGTTCTCGCCCTGCCTGGAGCGTGGGATCGGGATGGCCTACGTTTCCGCGCAACGCGCCGTTGCCGGCACGCGAATCGAGATCGACGTCAGGGGCACCGTGCGCAGCGCGACCATCGAGCGCAAGCCTCTTTACCGAAAGGAAGCCTGAACATGGCCGACGCAAGCTATCCCGAGGACCTCCTCTACCACCCCGAGCACGATTGGGCCCGCGTCGAGGGCGACGAGGCGACGTTCGGGATCACCTGGTACGCGCAGGACACGCTCGGCGAGCTCGTGTTCTTCGACGCACCGGACCTCGGCTCCCAGGTGTCCAAGGACACGGCGTACATGGAGGTCGAGTCGGTCAAGGCGGTCTCGGACGTGTTCGCGCCGCTCTCCGGAGAGATCGTCGCCGTCAACGGGGCGCTGAGTGAGAAGCCAGAAACGGTCAACGAGGACCCGTACGGCGAAGGCTGGTTCATCAAGGTCAAGCTGGCCGACCCCTCAGAGACCGAGTCGCTGCTCGACGCCGCCGCCTACGCAGCGTCCCTGGAGTGATCCAGCACCGGGCATGACCAGCTACACGTCAGCCACCGACGCCGACCGACGCGAGATGCTCGCGACGATCGGGGTCGGCTCGATCGAGGAGTTGTTCGCGGACATTCCGGCCCACCTGCGGCTCGACCGGCTGCCGGATGTGGAGGGCGGATTGGCCGAGCAGGAGGTCTACGAGGAACTGCGGGCGCTCGCCGCGCGCAACGTGTCGACGCAGGACGAGCTGTCGTTCCTGGGCGCCGGCATGTACGACCACTACATCCCGGCGCTGATCGACTCGATCATCATGCGGTCGGAGTTCCTGACGCCGTACACGCCCTATCAGCCGGAGATTTCTCAAGGTGGGCTTCAGGCGATGTTCGAGTACCAGACGGCGATCTCCGAACTGACCGGGTTGCCGATCTCCAACGCGTCGGTGTATGAGGGCCCGAGCGCGGTTGGCGCCGCCGGCTACGTGGCCAAGTTCGCCAACCGGCGGCGGAACTTCGTCGTCTCGCGCGGCGTGCACCCGCACTCGCGGGAAACCCTGCGAACGCTGGCCCCCGGGTATGGCATGGAGGTCGTCGAGGTGCCGCTGGTCGACGGAGTGACCGAGCTTGGTGACCTCGACGCCGACGTGAGCGCGGTCGTCGTGCAGCAGCCGAACTTCCTCGGCGCGGTCGAGGACCTGGAGAGCCTCGCCAGCCGCGCTCGCGACGTCGGCGCATTGACGATCTGCGCGTGCGATCCGCTTCCGCTGGCGCTGCTCAAGGCGCCGGGCGAGTGCGGCGTGGACATCGCGGTCGGCGAAGGTCAGACGCTGGGCAACCGGCTCGATTTCGGCGGCCCCTCGTTCGGTTTCTTCGCCACGACCGAGGCGCTGATGAGGCGGATCCCCGGACGGATCGCCGGTGAGACGCGTGATGTCGACGGCAAGCGCGGATTCGTGCTCACGCTGCAGACCCGTGAGCAGCACATCCGGCGCGAGAAGGCGACCTCGAACATCTGCACGTCTCAGGCCCTGAACGCGCTGGCCGGGGTGATCTACTTGAGCTGGCTCGGGCGCCGGGGGATCGTCGAGCTGGCCGAGTTGATGCTGCAACGCACGGCGTACGCGCGCGAGCGCATGCACGCCATCGAGGGGGTGCAGGCTCTCCATGAGCGCCCCGTGGTGCGCGAATTTGCGCTCAGGCTCGACGCGCCGGTGCACCGGGTCCTCGCGCGGTGTCGAGAGCAACACGTCAATCCGGGGTACGCGCTGGGCCGCGACTGTCCCGAGTACCCGGACGGGCTGCTGGTGGCGATCACCGAGCAGCGGACCCGAGCCGATATCGACCGCCTGGCCGACGTCCTCGCTGCGGCAGTGGCGGCCGAGCGATACGCGCCCAACCAGGTTCCGGCATGATCCGCGCGGCAGACGACGACCTGACCATCTACGAGCGCTCCAAGCCTGGGCGGCGAGCGTTCGTGGCCCCGGAGCTGGACGTCCCCGAGCGTCCGCTCGAGGAGCTGCTGCCAGCCGAGCTGCGCCGGGCGCAGCCGCCGCGTCTGCCGGAGGTCGCAGAGCCCGAGATCGTCCGTCACTACAACCGGCTGTCCAAGCGCAACTTCGACCTCGACACTGGCTTCTATCCGCTCGGCTCGTGCACGATGAAGCACAACCCCAAGCTCCACGAGCGCGTCGCCGCCCTGCCCGGGCACGCGAAGCTGCACCCACTGCAGGACCCCCGCGGCGCGCAGGGCGCGCTGGAGCTGATGTGGCGCCTGCAAGGCGCGCTGGGGGAGATCGCCGGACTCCCGCACGTGTCGCTACAACCTTCGGCGGGGTCGCACGGCGAGCTGGCCGGTGTGCTGCTGACCCGCGCGTACCACGAGGACCGCGGCGAGCGCCGGACCAAGGTGCTCACCCCCGAGACCGCGCACGGAACCAACCCGGCGACCGTCACAATGGCCGGCTACGAGGTGGTCAAGGTCGGCACCGACGCGCACGGCAACGTCGATCTCGACGACCTCAGGGCGAAGGCGGACGATGACGTGGCGTGCCTGATGCTCACCAATCCCTCGACGCTCGGGCTGTTCGAGTCCGGGATCGAAGAGATCGAGCGAATCGTCCACGGCGCGGGCGCGACGCTCTACTACGACGGCGCCAACCTGAACGCGATCATGGGCATCTGCCGCCCGGGTGACATGGGCTTCGACATCGTGCACTTCAACCTGCACAAGTCATTCACCCAGCCGCATGGTGGTGGCGGCCCGGGCGCTGGGCCGATCGCGGTTTCGCAGCGGATCGAGCCATTCCTCCCGCGACCCCAGGTGGTGCGGCGAGGGCAGACCGACAACGGCTCGGAGCCGTTCTATGACCTCGACTACGACAGGCCCAAGTCGATCGGGCGCCTGCGCGGCTTTCAAGGCAACTACGGGGTCTTCGTCCGCTCCTACGCCTATATCCGCTCGCTGGGTGCGGCGGGCCTGCGTGAGGTGTCCGAGGTCGCGGTGCTGAACGCCAACTACCTGCTCGCGCGGTTGCAGCGCGAGGGCGTGCTCGAGTACCTGCCCGCCGCCCATCAGCGGATCTGCATGCACGAGTTCGTGCTCTCCGGCGCCCCGATGAAGCGCGAGCTGAAGATCAAGACGCTTGACCTGGCCAAGCGCTTGCTCGACCACGGCGTGCACCCACCGACGGTCTACTTCCCGCTGATCGTCGAGGAGGCGCTGCTGATCGAGCCGACCGAGACCGAGACCAAAGAGACCCTCGATCACTTCGCCGAGGTCCTGGCCGAGATCCTGCGCGAGGCGCGCGAGGACCCCGAGATCGCGCGCAATGCCCCGTACACGACTCCGGTCAGACGCCTGGACGAGGCGGGTGCGGCGCGCCGACTCGTGCTCCGTCAGGCGATGTAGCGTCGTACCCTGGCGACCATGCGATTTGTGATCTTCGGCGCGGGCGCCGTTGGCGGCGCGGTCGGCGCACGGCTCCATCAAGCGGGATGTGACGTCACGCTGATCGCTCGGGGCCCCCACTTCGAGTCGATCAAACGCGACGGCCTGAGATTCGAGACTCCGGTGGAGCGAGTCGTCCTGGAGTTGCCAGTGGTCAACGATCCCGCGGCGGTCAGCTGGCGCGAGGACCACGTCGTGCTGCTGGTGGTCAAGAGCCAGGACACGGCCGGCGCACTCGCCAGCCTGCGAGCAGCCGCGCCGGTCAGTCTCCCGATCGTCTGCCTGCAGAACGGGGTCGAGAACGAGCGGCTCGCGCTGCGGATGTTCGGCGCTGTCTACGGAGCGGTGGTGATGGTGCCCGCGGCACACTTGGAGGCCGGCGTGGTCCAGGCCTACGGAGCGGCGCTCACCGGGATCATCGACGTCGGCCGCTATCCCAGCGGCAACGACGAGCGCGGCCAGGCGATCGCCGGCGCGCTGGCCGGCGCCGGCTTCAGCTCCAGTGCCCGCTCCGACGTGATGCGCCTCAAATACGCCAAGTTGCTGCTCAACCTGGGTAACGCCGTCCACGCTCTGTGCGTCCCCGGACCTCGCAGCGAGGAGCTCGTCGCGCTCGCCCGCGACGAGGGCCGCGCCGTCCTGCGGGCGGCGGGGATCCCGTTCGTGGCCGAGGAGGTCGAGAACGTCCGCGGCCGCTGGGAGCGGATGCAGGTACGGGGGATTGACGGGCAGGAGCGTGCCGGATCCTCGAGCTGGCAGAGCCTCGCGCGGGGCACGCAGGCGATCGAGACCGACTACCTGAACGGCGAGATCTCGCTGCTCGGCCGCCTGCACGAGGTCTCCACTCCGGTCAACGACACGCTCTGCCAGCTTGCCGGTCGGCTGGCCCGAGAGCGCGCGGCGCCAGGACAACTGTCGCCGGAGGACGTGTTCGCAGCGCTGTCGAGCCGTCACACGGACGCCACCGGCGGCGGCCGGGACGCGGCGACGATATCGGGGTGAGCTGAGCCATGGACAGCCTGATCGCCACCGGCGCGGCCGAGATCGCGGCTCGCGCCGAACCAGAGCTGGAGGCACTGGTCGGGATATCGTCGCCATCGGGAGACCTCGACGGGGCAGAGCAGGCACTGGCCGTGTGCACCGGATTGCTGCCCCCCGGAGCTGAGGCCGAACGGGTGCCGTGCTCGACCCGCGGCAGCGCGCCCGATCTGCTGGCCAGGATCCCGGGTCGCGGCCGCCGGAGGATGCTGCTGCTCGGACATATCGATACGGTGATCGGCCACGCGGCGCACGCGCCGCTGCGTCGGGACGGCGAGCGGCTGTACGGACCCGGTACGGCGGATATGAAGGGCGGCGTGGTGCTGGCGCTCGGAGTGGCCCGGGCGCTCGCGGCGCGACCCGAATGGTTTGCTGAGCTGGCCGTGCTGCTGGTCACCGACGAGGAGTGGCGCAGCGACGATTTCCTGCACGTCCAGCGGCTCGTGGGCTACGACGCCTGCCTGTGCTTCGAGGCGGGCGAGCACACGCAATCAGGCGAGGAGGGAGTGGTGGTCCGCCGCAAGGCGGCCGGGACGCTGCGCGTGACGGCGACGGGCCGCGCGTCGCACTCTGGGAGCGCGCCGGACAAGGGGCGCAACGCGCTGCTCGCGCTCGCGCGGACCGCAGACTCCGTCGCCCAGCACCACGACCCCAGCGGTCCGGAGCAACTGAGCGTGGTGCCCACGGTGCTGCGCTCCGGAGACGCGTTCAACGTGGTTCCGGCCGCCGGCGAACTGATCTTTGACCTCCGCGCCACTTCGCTGGAGGCGTTCGAGCCGGTGATGGCGTCGGTGGCGCCCGAGCGCGACGGCGTGACGCTGCAGGCGAGCATGGAACGCCGGTGGCCGGGAATGGATTCGCGCGCAGTCACCGCGCCGCTGCTGGAGCGGGCCAGCGCCCGGCTCGGACGCCCGATCGTCGGCGTGCCCCGCGGCGGTGCCAGCGACGCCAGCCACTTCGCCAGTGTGATCCCGATGACCATGGACGGCCTGGGCCCCCGCGGCGGGGGGGCCCACACGCCGGAGGAGTTCGTGCTCCGACAGGCGCTGGGCGAACGCGCTCAGGTCGCGCTCGCGGTCGCGTTCGAGACACTCGCCGGCAACTGACCCGGCCGAGTTTGGCGACCTGCCATCCTGTGCCCATGAGCACGCATGCGCCGACAGTCAAGCGCGAAACGCGCGAGGGCCTCACGCTGCTGGCGGGGATCGTGGCCCTGATGTGGCTGATCGAGGTGATCAACACGCTGGACAGCAATCGCCTGGACAGCGACGGGATCTATCCCCGCAATGTCGATCATCTGTGGGGCATCTTCACCGCCCCGTTCCTGCACGTGAGCTTCGCGCATCTGATCGGCAACACGATTCCGTTCGTGTTCATGGGCGTGATCATCGCGTTGCGCGGGGCCGGACGGCTGGCCCTGGTGACACTGATCGTGATCGTGATCGGGGGTCTGGGCACGTGGCTGGTCTCGCCGGCCCACGCCGCGACGGGCCAGCCCATCGTCACGGTCGGTGCCAGCGGGGTCGTGTTCGGCTACGCCACCTACCTGCTCACCCGGGGCGTGTTTGACCGCAGCGTGCTCGAGTTGATGACCGGCGTGGTGGTCGGAGTGGTGTGGGGCGGGGCGCTGCTGGCCAGCCTGGTGCCCCACCAGCAGGTGTCCTGGCAGGGTCACGTGTGCGGCGCGATCGCCGGCGTCATCGCCGCCTGGTGGCTGGCGAGCCAGCAGGCCAAGCACCACCCGGCCCCAAACCCGCCGGGTCAGACCGCAGGCGTGCTGGCAAAGTAACCGGCTCGTTCGAGGCGTCGCGGGGCCAGGCTGGCGGCGGGCTGGCAAAGGTAGCCGGGCTACTTTGCTAATCGTGAGGCAGGGGCGGGACCGCGGCTGAATCAGCAAAGTAGCCTTGGGACCACATGCGAATCTTCTCGGGCATTCAGCCGACCGGGCGCAAGCACCTCGGTAACTACATCGGTGCGATCACGCAGTACGTGGCCGGTCAGGATCGCGGCGAGGCGATCTATTGCATCGTCGACCTGCACGCGATCACTGTCCCCTACGAGCCGCCGGCGCTGAGGGAGTCGGTGTATGACACCGCCGCCACGCTGCTGGCGGCGGGACTGGATCCCGAGCGATGCGTCTTCTTCCGCCAGAGCGATGTGCATGAGCACACCGAGCTGTGCTGGCTGCTCTCGAGCGTCACGGCGTTCGGCGATCTGAACCGAATGCACCAGTTCAAGGAGAAGTCCGGTGCTCAGCGCGAGCTCGTCTCGGCTGGCCTGTTCGCCTATCCGGTGCTCCAGGCCGCTGACGTGCTCGCCTACCGAGCCCATGACGTGCCGGTCGGCGAGGACCAGCGTCAGCACATCGAGCTGATGCGGGACGTCGCCGAGCGGTTCAACGCGCGTTTCGGCCCGACGCTGGTCGTGCCGGCGCACCGCATCCCGAAGGTTGGCGCGCGGATCATGGACCTGCAATTCCCGGATCGCAAGATGTCCACCTCGGGCGGGAGCGTGCCAGGAACGGTGTACCTGCTCGATGAGCCCGACGCGGTGGTCAAGAAGCTCCGCTCGGCGGTCACCGACTCGGGCAGCGAGGTGGTGCGCGGGCCCGACAAGCCGGGCATCTCGAACCTGATCGAGATCCTGGCCGCCGTGCGCGGCTCCGCGCCGCAGGAGATTGAGCGCGAGTTCGACGGGTCGGGCTACGGCGCGCTGAAGTCCGCGGTGGCCGAAGCCGTGGTGGCCTATCTCGAGCCGGTGCGCGAGCGCTACCAGCAGCTGCGAGGCGACGAGGGGGCGCTGGAGCGGATCCTCGCCGACGGCGCTGAGAAGGCGCGGGCCATCGCCGCCGAGACGGTCCTCGACGTGCGTGAGGCGATGGGCGTCGGACCGGTCCGGCCGCACGGTTAGAGTGGGCCGCGTCGCTTCGCTGCCCACGTCATCGCTGCGGGTCATGGACCTCGAGCTCGACCTCGACGTTTTCGCGGGTCCGTTCGACCTGCTGCTGACGCTGATCCTGCGCGAGGAGGTCGATCTGCGCGAGGTTGACCTGGCCGACATCGTGATCGCCTACATCGACCACCTGGAACGGCGGGGCGAGCTCGACCTGGAGGCCGCCACCGAGTTTCTGGTGCTGATCGCGGCGTTGCTGGAGCTGAAGTCGCGGCTGCTGCTCCCCGGCGAGGAGATCGAGGAGATCGATCTCGATCCCGGCGAGGCGGCGGAGGAGCTGCTGGCCCGCCTGCTCGACGCGCACCGATATCACGCCGCCGCCAGCCACCTGCGACGAACACTCGAAGCGCAGGAGGGCTATCGGTTCCGGGTCGCTCCGCTACCGGCCTCGCTGCGCCGAGCCTCGCTGCCGGAGGCCGTGGCGGTCTACGACCCGGGATCGCTGGCCGCGGCGGTCAGCGGTCTGCTGCGGATCCCCGAGCCGGTCGACCTGCGCCATATCACCGTTCCGACGGTGACGGTGGCCGAGCGACTGGCGCATCTGCGCGCACTGCTGCGCCGCGGGCGCTTCAGCTTCGACGATGCCGTCTCCCGGGCCGACCGAGTCACGATCGCGGTCACGCTGTACGCGCTGCTCGAGCTCTACAAGCAGGGTGAGCTCACCTGGACCCAGGACGAGCCATTCTCACCCATCACGATCGAGCCGTCGATCGCCCGGGGCAGGCTGACCGCGTGAGCCGGGCCGGGCCGATCCGATGACCGCCGAGCTTGATCGGGTGATTGAGGCGCTGCTGTTCCTGAGCCCCGAGCCGGTCGAGCCCGAGGCGCTCGGGGATGCCACCGGCGCTGAGCCCGATGAGGTGGTCTCGGCGCTGGAGCGGTTGCGCGAGCACTATGAGTTCGAGCGCCGGGGACTCGTGGTCCGCCAGGTCGGAGGCGGCTTCACGCTCAGCACGCACCCCGACGCCGAGCCCGCGGCCCGGCGACTGCTGGCCCGGCCGCGGACGCCGCCGCTGACCCCCGCGCAAGCCGAGACGCTGGCGATCGTGGCCTATCTGCAGCCGGTCTCGCGGCCCGAGATCGCGAGGATCCGCGGCGTGAGCGCCGAGTCCGCCACGACGACGCTGCTCGAGCGGGGGATGCTCCAAGAGGCCGGGCGCTCCCAGTTCGGCGCCGTTCTGTACCGCACCACCGACCTGTTCCTGGCCCTGTTCGGGCTCAACTCGATCAACGAACTGCCCGAGGTCAGCAGCTTCGATCCTTCGCCCGAGGTGGCGGAAGAGTTGCGCGAACGGCTGCTTCGAGCTGGGGAGGCCCGCGCGGGCGCGTGAACGGGCGGCGTCGGACGCGGCGGTGTCGGAGGCTGATTTCGCGCGGCGCCGCGGGCCTGCTGATGTTCGCAGGTGCGCCGAGCGCGGCCGTGGCCCAGAGCGCCGATGCGAACGACGTTGAGGTGGTGCAGACCAGCGCCGACCTCTCGCAGCAGCTGACCCGCCTTCCGGACCTCCATTTCGCCACCTCACCGGTGTCCGGTGTCCCGATCATCGACATCGACGACCGCGTCCGCTTCCAGTCTGTGGGCGGCTTCGGCGCGGGCATGACCGACACCTCGGCATGGCTGATCGAGCGCGAGATTCCCAGCGCCACCCGCGACACGGTCATGCACGAACTGTTCGGTCCCGGTGGACTGCATTTGAATTTCCTGCGGGTGCCGATGGGAGCGTCGGATTTCACCGTCAATGGCAAGCCCTATACCTACGACGACGTCCCCGCGGGCCACTCAGACCCTCGACTGACCCACTTCTCGATCGAGCACGACGAGGCCTATATCCTGCCCTCCCTGCGCCAGGCGCGGGCGATCAATCCCCAGACCCGGATTCTGGCCAACCCATGGACGCCACCGGCGTGGATGAAGGGCAACCAGTCACTCGACAACGTCAACGATGCCGGAACGTTGCGGGCCTCGGCGTATCGGCCGTGGGCACAGTACTTCGTCAAGTTCATCCAGTCCTACGCTCGCGCGCGCGTCCCGATTGCCGCGATCACGCCTGCGAACGAACCGACCAACCCCACCGCGTACCCGGGCCTCAACCTATCGGCTCGCAGTGAAGCGAGCTGGATCGTCGGGGACCTGCGACCGGCGCTGCAGAAAGCTGGCCTGCACCCCGAGATCTACGGCGACGACTACGGCTGGTCCCCGCACGCCGAGGCCTATGCCAGCGCCACCGCCACCGGTCCGGCCGCGAGCGCGCTAACCGGAATCGCCTGGCACTGCTATTTCGGCAGCCCGTACGTGATGAACGCGGTGCGCGTGCTCGCGCCCAGACTGGATCAGATCGTGGATGAGTGCTCGCCCGGGATCACGCCGATCCCGACCTCCGAGATCGTCATCGCCAGCATGCGCAATTGGGCGAGCACGGTTGCGCTGTGGAACCTGGCCCTCGATCCCCAAGGCGGACCGGTGCAGGCGCCCAACACCGGCTGCCGGTCCTGCGTCGGCCTGGTCACGATCAACGAGAGCACAGGCACGGTGTCACCCACCCGAAGCTACTTCCAGCTTGGGCAGGCCAGCGCGTTCGTGGCGCAGGGCGCGCGGCGGATCGACTCCCCACACTTCGTCTCCTACACCTATAGGCGACAGGGAGTGAACTTCGTCACACCCGGACTGGACGACGTGGCATTCAGGAATCCGGACGGGAGCATCGTGCTGATGGCGTACAACAACTCCGCGGCGCCGGTGCGCTTTGGCGTGCGCTGGCATCGGTTGTGGTCGCAGTACACGCTGCCGGCAGCAGCGACGGTGACCTTGGTCTGGAACCGCGCCACCGCATGAATGATGCTCGGCGGTCGGACGCGAATCGTCCGCGGCGGCCGGCCAGGCGTCGTCTCAGCGGTCGGCCAGGAAGCGCGTCACCAGCTGCGCGTCCTCGCGCAGTGCCATGGCTTCCCGGTCGGAAAGGCTGCGCAGCGGCCGGATCACCACCTCGCCGTCGGACAGACTCCAGACGGCGGCCGCGCGACCGGCGACGAGTGCGAACGGGCGGAACCAGCCGCCGGTGACGATCAGCGGCGCGTCGGCTCCGAGCAGCGGCTCGCGCGAGCACCAGCCGAGCAGGACCGGTTCGAAGGCGCCGAGTAGGCGCGGCGGTGGCACGGCTGCGACTCGGGGACGGCTCGCGAGGTCAAGCAGCCCATCGCCACGCGTGATCAGCTCGGAGGCGATCGCGGCCAGCGCCGAGCGAGCGTCACGCAGCGGTAGGCCCGCCCACTTGGCCAGGTCCCGATCATCGGCCGGCCCGTGGCCGGCGAGATAGCGGCGGGCCAGCTCGGCCAGGGCACGGTCGCGCGGCACCGGCTTCGTTGCCCCCAGCCAATCGCGCACGAGCGCGTAGGCATGCTGGCGCCCGACCATCGGCCCGCGGACGGCGAGTCCGCGCAGGCAGGCCAGCATCAGCAGGTGGCCGAGCGCCTGTCCTTCGGTTCGCACCCCCGCCTGGGAGAGGCGTTCGCGAAGCTGGCTGCGGGTGAGCGGACCCTCCCGGGCCAGCGAGCGCTCGATCACCTCCGTGCCCCGATCGCCGGCGGCCGGCGTCACCCCCTCCTGGGCCAGGCGCCTGGCGTTGCCGGTCAACAGCGTCGGCGCGGTCAAGGCGTGAAGCCACGCATAGTCCTGACTGGCCACCAGGTGCAGCGTGCCGCGATTGAGCCAGGTGATGAGCAGTGTGCGCTCCTCGCTCAGCGCACGATCGACGTCGGCAGCGCTCACGCCGCTGGTCCGGGCGCGGATGGCCAGCCGAGCGCCCCGGGGGTCCTGGCCTTGGATGGCCAGCAGGCGCTGCGCGACGCTCACCGGATCGTGCGCGGCGGGACCCGCGAGCAGCTGGGCCGTCAGGCGCGCCTGCCCGGCGGGTGGATCTGGAGGCAGGGCCCGGCGGGCGGCCGCGCTGGGCATCCGGTCCCGGCGAGCGCTCAGACGCGAGCGGCCAGCTGGCCGCACGCCGCCGCGATGTCGCGTCCCCGGGTCAGCCGCACGGTGGCGCCGACGCCGCGGCGCTCGAGCTCGGTCTTGAACGCCTCGATCGCTTTCGGGCTGGAGCCGCGCAGATAAGATCCGGTCGGGTTGTAGGGGATCAGGTTGACCTTGAAGATGCGGGGATCGAGGACCTCCGCGAGTTGCACCGCTTGGACATGGGAGTCGTTGATGCCCGCCAACATCACGTACTCGACGAACACTCGGCGTCGCTTGCGCTCGTGATAGGCGCGGCAAGCGGCGAGGACGTCGGCGAGCGGATAGCGGTCGTTGACCGGCATCAGATCCGAGCGCAGCGTCGCCTCGGCAGCGTGGATCGACAGGGCGAGCCGGATCGGCATCGGGTCGGCGGCCAAGCGCTCGATACCCGGGATCCAGCCCACGGTCGAGATCGCCGTGCGTCGGTGGGTGATCCCGAGATCGGGCAGGCACCGACAGGCCCCGAGCACGCTGTCGAGGTTCATCATCGGCTCCCCCATCCCCATGAACACGGCGTGATCGACAGCGCTGGTGCGACGGAAGTGAAGCGCCTGATCAAGGATCTCCGAGCTGGTCAGGTTGCGTCCGAAGCGCATCTGCCCGGTGGCGCAGAACGTGCAGGTCAGCGGGCAGCCCGATTGCGAGGACAGGCAGAGCGAGCGACGACCGTCGCGATAGCGCATCAGCACCGCTTCCACGGGACGGCCGTCGTGGGTGCAAAACAGAGTTTTGATCGTGCCATCACGGGCGTAGGCCTCGTCCTGGGCGCTCAGGGTGGAGAACGGGACCGCGTGCGCCAGCGCCACGCGCAGCCCCCGGGGCAGGTCGGTCATCGCGGCAAAGTCAGCGGCGCCCCGCGCCGCCCAGCGCCAGATCTGGCGGTTGCGGTAGGCCGGCTCGTCGAGTGCTTCGAGCGTGCGCGCGAGCAGATTGAGATCCACGCTGTCTATGGTGACATCGCATGCGACTCGCGAAGTTCCTCGCCTCCGCCGGGATCGCCTCGCGCCGCGCCGCGGAGGAAATCGTGCGCGCGGGACGGGTGACCGTCGGCGCGACCCTGGTCACCGATCCGGCCTGCGATGTCGGCCCCGACGACGTCGTGCGGGTTGACGGCGCCCCGGTGCACAGCGAGACGGTGCGAGTGGTGTACGCCGTCAACAAGCCGGCGGGGGTGGTCAGCACCGCTCGCGATCCCCAGGGCCGTCCGACCGTCGTGTCGCTGGTTCCGTCCCATCTGCGCCTGTATCCCGTCGGACGTCTCGACATCGACACCACCGGACTGATCCTGCTCACCAACGACGGTGAGCTCGCCCAGCGCATGACCCATCCTCGCTTCGAGGTCCCCAAGACCTATCGGGTCGTGCTGGCCCGGTCGCCGGTGGCCGAGACGGCGCTGGCGGCGCTGCGCGACGGGGTGGAGCTCGAGGACGGCCGCACCGCTCCGGCGCAGGTGCGACGGGTGGCGGCCGATACGCTCGAGCTGACGATCCGCGAAGGGCGAAAGCGTCAGATCAAGCGCATGTGCGAGCAGGTCGGCCATCGGGTCAGGCGGCTGCAACGGATCAGGTTCGGGCCACTGGAACTCGGCGACCTGCGCCCGGGGGCGTATCGCCGCCTCAACGCGGTCGAACTGGAGCAGCTGACCACAGCGCTGAGGTCAGATCCCGACGGCCGGCGGACCCAGGCGGCCCGATCGGGCGCCGGCGCTAGCGCTGGACGAGCAGTTCGTCGCGGCGCAGGGTCGTCGTCGTGAGCGCTCTGGAGACCGTCCGTCGCGTGACCAGCACCGGCGTGGGCGAGACCAGGCGCATGATCGTGAACTGAAGCGCCCGGCGGCGCCAGAGCACGTGAAAGCCGGGAATCGCATATGTCCTCTGCATCGTCGAACCGGTGAGATTGCACGCGGCACCCCACCAGCACAGGGCCACGCGGGGAGCCCGGATCGAGACCACGTCGAACTCGCTCACCCGCGCCGCCTCGGTACCTCGGTCGAATTTCCCCAGCCCGTGGACGTAGAGCGACAGCGGGAGCAGGTCACGGTAGTGCTGGACGAGGATCATCCGCGCACCGACACCCGGCGCTGGGCGGTCCCCGAGCACACTGGCCACCGCCCGCCAATCGGGGCGCTGGAAGTTGCGATCGAGCGCCACGCCGACCGTGGCGACGATCCCGATGACACACAGCACCACGGTGGCCAGGATCCCCACCAGGCCCGCTCGCCGTGCGCCGAGACCACCGGCTACCAGCAGCGCGGCCGGCAACCACAGCGCGAGCACGTTGCGGGTGATCAGGTCGTCGATGCCGACAGCCACCAGCACGAGGTTGATGGCCAGCCCGGACGCGGCAAACGCACCGGCAGTGAGCGCGCCGCGGCGCTCGAGCGGGTCCGAGCGCGCCGCCAGCAGCACCAGGGCGATGATCACGATCACATCGGCCACGCGCTCCAGCACTTCCTGAGCCGGCGCCTGAAAGCCGATCAGGAACTGCGGGAAGATCTGGCCCAGACGCGGGCCGAGCGGGATCGGGGCGATCCAGCTGGCGTTTCCGGTGTGGTTCTGGCTGACCGCCAGCGGTAGTAGGGCGAGCCCGCACAGCCCGACGATGGCGAACGCGATCACCACCGAGCGTCGACGCCGGTGAACCGCGATCAGCCACAGGGCCTCGGGCACCACCACCAGCAGGGCGTAGTAGTGAGCGGCGAGCGCCAGACCGGCGGCGATCACCCAGGCGACGAGCCGGCCGCGGGTCGGATCGTCCTTCGCGTACAGGAAGGCGAGCAGTGAGGCACCGCTGAGCAGGACGAGCAGTTCGTAAGGACGGAACTCCTGCGAGTACCAGATCAGGAACGGGTTGCACGCCGTCAGTGCTGCGGCGGTCACGCCGGCACGGCGGGAGATCAGCTTGATGCCCAGGGCGTAGGCCAGCGGTACGGTCGCCACGCCGGCCAGTGCCGAGAGCGAGCGCAGCCCGACCTCGCCGAAGCCGAACACGCGTGCCCACACCCAGGCGATGCAGTAGAAGAGCGGGGGAGTGGTTTCGTTACGGGGAAGCAGCCCCAGCATGGCCCCCGGTGAGAGGTGAACGTCCGCCGCAGTGTTGGCCTCGTCGAACCAGAACCCCTGGTGTCCGAGGCGGTAGAAGCGCAGGACTGCGGCCAGGACGGTGAGCGCCACCACGGCCGCGACCGCCGGGTTTTCGAGCGCCCGCGCGCGGGCATCGGCCGCGCCCCCGACCGGCCGGCGTACGTCGCGAGCCAGGCTGCCGACGCTCACGCGGGGCAGGCTACCTGAGCACCCGGCGTCCGGTGACATTTCCCTCCGGCGACGGCT
>Ga0302326_10015667_pt1 | contig 15933 bp, 10 predicted proteins | sample Palsa_T0_3_FD_202264 | JGI IMG/M metagenome (GOLD analysis project Ga0302326, IMG submission 202264) | Peat permafrost microbial communities from Stordalen Mire near Abisko, Sweden - Palsa_T0_3 | ecosystem: Environmental > Terrestrial > Soil > Palsa > Peat permafrost | place: Sweden: Abisko... | reverse complement strand
TTTGTATTACGATGGACTGGAAATGAGGGGTGAGCGACATGGGACTGACGCGCACTGGAGTTGCGCTTGACTCGGATCTCTTGAAACGGTTTGACCACTTTCTCCGACACGAAGGTTACGATAACCGCTCCGAAGCTTTCCGCGATCTTATTCGCGATCGTTTGAATGAGGCTACGCTGGAATCGGGCCACGGCTTCGTGGTGGGAACCGTAACCCTGATCTATGACCATCATTTCCGGTTGTTGGCTGACAAGTTGACCGGGCTGCAGCATCAGTATCACGAACTCATTATCTCGACCGTCCATTCGCATCTTGATCACGATATGTGCCTGGAAGTCGTCGTGGTGAAGGGCAAACTCAAGCGCGTGCAGGAACTCGCGAGCCGACTGATTGGCTTGAAAGGAGTGCAGCACGGCAAGCTGGTTATGAGCTCTCCACAGGCCTATGCGCTGGGACCGACTCAGCATTTCGGGAGCAGTTCCCCCTAGCGGCCCGTGGTGCAATGCTCCTCTTCTCAAATATTTCAACATGCGGCCCTGCTGTTTGAATAAGTTACGAACGCGGTTTGGCGAGTTTCACACTTCTGCCACGGGCTGCTAGACATCATCCATACGCACTAGGCGACTCCCTGCAGGCCTGGGGGAGCTCTGTTTATAGAATGAGTAGCACGAATTATAAAAATGTATTACGTACGTCATCGCTCTTCCGCCTTTTTCAGGTCGCGCATAGGCGTAAGGTCGAACCTCCAAGTTTCCGCAGCGCTGAGAATTGCGATCTGCGCATTCCTGTTGTGCACGTATGCAATTAGACAGAGCGGAACTATTCGGGGACGCGTCCTTGATCCTCAAGGCGCATCCGTCGCCAACGTAATTATCAAGCTGCTGAATGCCGCGGGTACGAAGGTGGGTGAGTTCAGGAGCGACCAGGAGGGCACCCGGTGGGATCGATCTATATTTCCTACGCCCAGGCCGACGCCCGCGACGCGCAGACGGGTGAGCCGATTCCGGAAGCGCCCCGCTTTATCTGGGATACGGTGGGATCATTGACCAAGCTGCCGCTGCGTTTGCAGGTCCGCGCTGAGTACGAATACGTGCGGGCCAAACCGCTGGGCGACGGGTTTATCGGCGTGCCGGTTACCGAGTTTCGCGGCGCGGTACTGCGCCCGTTTCTGGAGAATCGTATGTCCATCGCGGCCAATTTCCTGGTCGCCAGCGGATACACCGGCCAGACCACCGAAGTGCTCTCTTACCCGGCCAATGTTGCCCCGGTGGAGCAAGTCGTTGGCGTCCCCTTGAAGTCCTATATCAGCGCAAGTTGGACGTACTGCCTTAAGGGCAAGTAATCCCGGAAAGCAGCTTGTCACCGAGAAAATTGCTCATCACCACGCCCGCGACCATCGCGGGCCGCTTTTGCGATTGGCGTCTCGCAGCGAGCCGCTAACGCCGGCATCGAGTTCCAGCTTGCGTCCAAAGAGCCAAAGGAGATCGGAAAGCCGATTGAGATAGGGCAGAACATTGTCGTCCACAACCTCACCCGTGTCGATCAATCTCACTACACAGCGTTCAGCCCTGCGGCAAACCGTCCGAGCGACGTCGTAAGCCGCAGCCGCCGCGTGCTCGCCGGGAATCGACCAGTCGGAGAGCATTCCCTCGACGGCTTCGAGCTCATGAACCTGGCCGGTGAGGGCATCGATCATCGCGGCATTCAGCGGAGGCTTTCCCTTGCGATTTTCCGGAGGCGTCGCCAGCGCGGAGCCGACCTGGAACAGCTCCAGCTGAATCGCCCGGGTGCGATCGCGCAGATTCGCGTCTTCGCAGATGGAACGCGCGAATCCCATAGCGGAGTTCAACTCATCGACCGTGCCATAGGCTTCCACGCGAATCGAGGACTTGGAAACCCGCTGGCCGCCAGTCAGACTGGTCTGTCCGCCGTCGCCCTTCTTAGTGGCAATGCTGGTCATAACGTCCCGTCCCTTCTTCTAAAGACAAATGCCGCGCCGAAAACATGCTGGGTCGGCAATCGACTTCCTCACTAGTGTAGGGCAAGGTCAAACCAACTCCTTCACCGAACCTGCGACAACCCGTCGGAAGATGGCGACACACAGTATCGGCCCAGGGCCGACTGGCTGACGGAGAACGCGCGTTGCAGCAGCTCGGGACGCAAGACCTCCGCGGCTGGGCCGGCGATCCATCCGGGCGCCGGCGTGAGCATGATGATGGACGCGAAGTTTTCCGCCACCAGATTCAAGTCATGCACGGCAGCAATAATCGTGATGCCACGCTGATTGAGCCGGCGCAGCAGGGCGACGAGTTCGATCTGGCGGCCGACGTCCAGGTGTTGGGTCGGCTCGTCGAGCAACATGAGCTTGGGCTGCTGGGCCAGGCCGATTGCGATCTTCACTCTCTGGCGCTCGCCGCCCGATAGCTCAGAGTAAGGGCGACGACGCAGCCCCACGATGTCGACTGCCTCCATTGCGCTCTCCACCGCCCGGTGATCGGCTGGCGTGGCGGCGCCGAACAGCGTCTGATGGGGCACACGACCCTGCGCCACGATCTCCTCCACGCGAAAGTTGAAGGGAATCTCAAGCTCCTGAGGAACCAGAGCGACAGTGCGCGGCAGATGCCGGCGCGACCAGCCGGCCAGCGGCTTGCCTTGCAGCAGAATTTCACCCGAGGCAGGCGGCAGCAGGCCAGAGATCAGCTTCAGCATCGTGGTCTTGCCGACTCCGTTCGGACCGACCAGAGCGACCATTTTCTGCGTCTCGATGACGAGAGACATGCGGTCCAGCAAGAGACGCGGGCCGTAGGAGAAAGAGACATTGCGGAATTCCAGAATGGCGGCGGTCATTGGCGAGACTCCCGCGACCGATGATTCAGGAGATAGAGAAATGCAGGTCCGCCCAGAAACGCAGTGAAGACGCCCACCGGAATTTCGGTGGGAGCGAAGGCGGTGCGGGCAAAGGTATCAGCCAGAATGAGGAACGTGGCGCCGCCCAAGGCAGCGGGAAGCAGAAGCCGAACGTGGTTGGGGCCAATCAGGATGCGAAGAAAGTGCGGCACCAGCAGTCCCACGAAACCAATGAGGCCGCCCAGCGATACCGCGGCCGCAGTAAGCAGCGATCCCAGGATCACGGTGGCCACGCGGACTCGGGCAACGCTGACCCCGAGTTGCGCCGCGTATTCCTCGCCCAACGCCAGAGTGTTCAGCCGCCCTGCCAATGGCAAGCCAAGCACAATGGCGATGCCGACGAGAGGCGCGATCAATGCAAGCTGGCTCCATGTGGGAATACTGAGCTGTCCGTGCAGCCACGCAGCCAGCACCCGCAGGCCGGAGTTGGAAGCTTCCTCGCGCATCTCGAAGACGACGGTTCCGGCATTCAACATGGTGCCGATGACGAAGCCGGCCAGCAGCAAAGTTTCCATGGCGAAGCGGCCGCCCGCGCGCGCCAGATACCACACCAGAATCATGGTCAGCACCGAGCCGCAGAATGCCAGCACCGCAGTGGCGCCAAAGCCGGCGAAGGAAAGCGAAGGGATGAGGAAGATGCCGACCGCGCCGCCCAGCGCAGCGCCGCCGGACGTGCCCAGAACGAACGGGTCGGCCAGTGGGTTGCGAAACAGTCCTTGAAACAGCACGCCAGTGGCTGACAACGCCGCTCCCACCAGCGCCGCCGCAAGGACCCGGGGAAGACGCAGCTGGAAAATGATCTCACCCGCGTCGCCGGCCCGCGATGGATGCAGAAAGGCGCGGAGCACTTCGGACAGCGGCAGGCGAACCGCTCCCAGCCCGGTGGCGGCGACGATCGCGAGCGCCAGAGCAACCAGCAGCGCCAGATTGAGCGTACGAGTGGAGATTCTGTTGTCCAGTTTAGATTGACCTCCAGCCGCGGCGAGCGCAGTTCGCGGTACGGCCACCGGCTGCAACGTGGGCTCAACCGTCGGGCTGAACTTCTCCGGCGTCCTCAGTTCAGCTTCCACGACTCGCCCCCAAAAGTAAGCTTGATGCCAGCTCGAACGGTGAATGGAAGCGCCGGATATCCATAAACTTCCTGGTAGTGCTGATTCAGAATATTAGACAACGAGGTGTAGAGGCCGATGTACTTTTTGACTTGATAACTGCCATACAGCTGGACGTTCTGATAGGCCGAATCGAGGTTGCGATTGGGCAGCAGCAGCGTGTTTCCGAAATCAGTGTCGGTCAGGAAGGTACTGTCGTCGCGGCGCGAAACGAATGTCCCCATGGCGGAGAGAAACAGCTTGCGATAGGTCCAATCGACGCCCGCGTAGCCGGTATTGGGCGCAATGCGAAACGGGCGTGCGCCGACCAGCGGCGAGTAGGCTCCAATCGGAATGCCGGGAAACAGCGGATTGATGGCCGGCTGCAACGCGCTGCTGGCGAACGATTGCTGTACCACCGCGTCGGTATAGGTCCAGCCGCCGCGCACTGTGAGGCCGCGTTTCACCTGATATTGGAAGGCCACTTCCGCGCCTTGCGCGCAATAGTCCAGGGTGTTTACCGCTGCCCCAAAGACGCCTTCCGCCTCAGCTACTTCCACGGGCACTCCCAACTGCACCAGGTATTGCGAATCGACGAACTCGGCTTGATTGGTGAATTCGTTGTGGAAGTAAGTTAGCGAGAGTTGCGCCTTGCCGTCGAACAATTGCTGCTGCAATCCGCCGTCATAGGTGCGCGACTGCTCGGCGAGGAAAGGATGAATGTGATACTGCTCGATCAATTGCGGACCGTTGGGAACTATCGACGTGTTTTCCAGAAGCCCATAGAGCGAGTTGTTCTGGTAGTAGATGCTGGGCTCTTTAATACCTTTCGCGAAGTTGAAGGTAAGGCGCGTTCCGCTAAAGGTGCCGCCGCCGCTGGGCCGTACCAGGTAGTAAGCCAATGAAGCGCGCGGCGTTCCGGCCACGCCGAATACCGCGTTGTCCTCGATGCCGCCGCCTAGTGTGTAAAACAGTCGGCTCCATAGGCCGCCCTGGATCTCCATCATGTAACTGAAATTGTTGCGGTCGGTGGACTCCTTGCCGGTGAAGCCGTTGTAGGTGAAACCGGTTTCGTTGGTATAGCGAAAGCCAAACAGCGCGGTGAGCTTTTCGTTCACCCGGTAGTCGGTTTGCGCATAGACCGTATTGGTGTTGGTCAAGTACGACGACAGCTGCGGGTAGACTCCGGCGTATTGAAAGATGGCCTGCCCAGGCGCCGCCAGGAGAGGCTCAACTTGCGCTACTGCCGCCGGCGTAATGACGTATCCGTTGGCGCCTTGCTGGGTGACGGGAGCTCCCAGGTAGTAGGACGGATATCCCAGGCCGTAAGGGTCAAAAGGAATTCCGGTGGGCGCCCAGTCGTTGAATTGGGAGCGCAGACGCAGGCCGCCATAGCTCAACAGGTTGTGCCAACGCGAAGTGGCGTGATTATCCAGGGTGGCACCAAAAATCAGGTTTTGCTGGTTGCTGGATGCGTCGTCGGGAATACCATACGCGGCAATCGCGTTGGCCGAGTTGTATCCGGCTACGACTCGTTCTGCAGTCGCACGCAAGCTAGTGTTTGGCGTTATTTGAAACCCAAGGTTGGCCATATAAGCGTCACGGTGAAACTGGCTGTCGGGAGTGCTGTTCTGCGTGCCGTATCCCGAGTAATAGGCGAAATAGTCTAATCGTTTCCAATAGCCGCCAACGCTGCCATTCTCGTGATAGGTGCCGAAAGTTCCGCCATCGGAGGCGAAGCTGAACAGCGGCAAGGGAGTCTCGCCATGTTGCATGGTCATGCTGACCACGCTGGCCATTGCATCGGAGCCGTACAACGCGCTGTTCGGGCCGCGCTGAAATTCCACGCGGTCAAAACCGTCGGCTTGCAAGTAGGAGAAATCCACGGCGCCTCCGACATCATTGACGGGAATACCGTCGACCAGGACCTTGTTAGCGTCGCTGGGGCCGCCTCGCACGAAGAGTGATGTCACTCCGCCCATCTGCCCGGTCTGCACCACCTGTGCGCCTGGCTGATCTTGTAGAGATTGGTCCACATTGATCCTGGTCTCCAGGTCTGTGCTTCCGATGACGCTGATGGAGGTACCCATCTGAGCTTCCGGCGTGGGTATCCCCGTGGCGGTCACGACGATGTTCTGCGCAACTACCGACGGCGAAAGTGTGAGGGTGATATCGACGTTGTGTCCGGGCTCGGCAAAAAGCTCCGCGCTGCTGGAGGCAGCAAAGGTCTTGGCTTCCGCTCTTACGGAATAGCGTTCCGCATGATCAATGCTGAAGTGGAATTTTCCCGCGCCATCGGTGGTGGCGGTTGCGATGTCCTTACCGTTCGCGACTAGGACTACAGTGGCTCCGGAAATGACGGCGCCCAATGAATCGGCAACCGTGCCGGAGATTGTCGGCTCAGCAGACCATGCCAGAGACGAAGTCAGGAGCAAAAAAAGCAGAGTGCAAATGCGTTGCATAAACTCCCCCTCGGAAGTGCGTGCGTGTCTCACCGGACCGGTCTCCTGACTCAGGACCCAACTGTCACCTTCCCGCTTGCGCAGTGGTCACTCGACAGTTGGTTGGTTGTCCATAACAGTTGCGGGGCAGTGGCGGAGTTTCACCGCGCTTCTCGAACATCCGGTGATTGGGTTGTGGTTTTCCATGCAATCTCAGTGAGACTGCACAGCATCTATCTGCCGGGCCAAATCCTCCAGTCCATCGAACGCGACCGGGCCCGGAATCTGAATGCGATCGTCGATGACAAGTACTCGTCCCCGACGCACCGCTTCCAACGAGTTCCATCCGGCGTGTTGTTGCAGATCTTTCAAACTGACCGGACCTCCTTTCATCAGCAGGATGTAGGCCGGTTTGCGAGGCAGAACCGCCTCCACATTCATTTGCAGCCAGTCCTGTTTGACGTCGTCGGTCACAGAGCGCGCGCCGGCGGCTGCGATCATCTCGGTGATGAAAGCGTTTCGCCCGGCGGTGATCAGCGGATCAATCGACAGGACCAGCAGCACCGATGGCTTGTCCTTGCCGGCCGACTGTGCCCGTACTTTGGCCTCTCGCGAGCGTAGCTCCGCGACCAGTGCGGCGGCTTCACGCTCTCGTCCCATGACGCGGCCGACGGCCTCGACGCTGCGGTAGATGTTGGCGATGTTGCCCGTGTTGAACAAGAACACCGGAATGCCGAGGCGCTGAAGTCCTTGAATGCTGTCAGCACCGTTGAATTCCGGCAACGCCAGCACCAGGTCAGGATGCAGCGACACGATTCTTTCCAGCGACGGATTGACCACGGCGCCGACGCTCGGCTTCTGGCGGGCGGCTTCGGGAGGATAGTCGGTGTAGTCGGTAATCCCAACCAGATCGCCGGCAGCCCCGAGCGCGTAAACCGTGTTGGTGAGACTGGGCGCCAGAGATACCACGCGATGGGCGTGATCGGGAACGGCAACCTCGCGTCCGGTTTCGTCGCGCTCCCAGCGCACCGCCCACACGTAAGAGGTCAAAATGAACAGCAGGGGCAGAGCGCGCCAGAGTTTCTTCATAGCGCCGCCGCCGATCGCTCAAACATACTTCATCCCGCGCACAAGTACGTATCGGACGGGAACCTCGTGCTACAAATCTTCCAGATGGCCTGGCGAGCAGGTCGTCAAGACGCCGACTGGCCCTCCCATCGAGGCCAACTCGGACAATAGGTAAGCGTCTGGCCGGAATCCTGACTTGCGCCTCACTGGTCCTGAACCGCCTTCCCAGAGCATTCGCTCCAGTGGCTTGCTGGTCGGACCTCCGCGCTCACAGTTGCGGGGCAGTGGCGGATTTTAACCGCTCTTCCCAATTGCCAGACAATTCGCTTATAGCCCCGGGGAGAAGATAGTGTCAATACTCAATTGCACGACGCCGGCATTTTCCGCGAGAAGCCCTAGACGTGACGGACACTCGCTCGCGGTAGAATCATGCGAAGACGCGGGTCGCGCAGGCCGTGACACGCGGGAGGCAATCCATGTCGTCCTCAACCACATCTCCGTCATCGACCGACAGGCAGCTCACCGTGCTGTGCCTGGCCAGCTACCACAAGGGCATTGAGTTCATCCGCGAGTGCCGGCGGCAAGGCTGCCGCACGCTGCTGCTGACCTCGCATAGCCTGAAGGATGCAGCCTGGCCGCGGGAGAGCATCGACGAAATTTTCTACATGCCCGACGTGCAGAAGCAGTGGAAGCTGGAAGACGCGGTGCTGGGCGTCAGCTACATGGCGCGCAACGAGAGCATCGACCGCATCGTGGCGTTGGACGACTTCGACGTGGAGACGGCTGCGAGCTTGCGCGAGCACCTGCGCGTGGCCGGCATGGGCGATACCACCGCGCGCTATTTCCGCGACAAGCTGGCGATGCGGTCCAAGGCGTGCGACGAAGGACTGCTGGTGCCCGACTTCCTCCATGTGTTGAACCATGCCGAGCTACGCGAGTTTCTGGATCGCGTGCCCGCGCCCTGGGTCCTGAAGCCGCGGTCGATGGCCGGTTCGATCGGCATCAAGAAGATTCACAGTGGCGATGAATTTTGGGCGGCACTGGAGCACTTGGGGGATCGGCAGTCGTTCTATCTGGTGGAGCGGTATGTGCCGGGCGATATCTATCACGTGGACACGATCTTCTACGAAAGCAACGTGCTGTTCTCCATTGCCAGCCGCTACGGACGGCCACCGATGGACGTGTCTCAACAGGGCGACATCTTTTCCACCAGTACATTGGGACTGGATTCGCCGGAAGCGCAGCCGCTGATCGAGATGAATCGCAAGGTGATGAAGGCCTTCGGAATGGTGCGCGGCGTTTCCCACAGCGAATTCATCCGCGGTCGCGACGACGGCCAGTTGTACTTTCTGGAAACTTCGGCGCGGGTGGGCGGAGCGCACATTGTCGATCTGATAGAAGCCGCAACCGGCATTAACATGTGGGCGGAATGGGCGAAGGTGGAAATCGCCGGAGGCAAAGCGCCGTACCAGCCGCCGCCTCCGAGGCAAGATTTCGCCGGGCTGCTGGTTTCGCTGGCGCGGCAGGAACATCCCGACACCTCAGCCTACAACGATCCGGAGATTGTGTGGCGAATGGACGAGAAGAAACATCACGTGGGACTGATTGTGAAATCTCCCAATGCCAAGCGGGTGCAGGAACTGCTCCAGAGCTATGTCGAGCGGATGCGGCAGGACTTCCTGGCATCGCAGCCGCCGCTGGAGAGGCCGAATTTCTGAGAGCGATTCAGAACTGCCGGTGATGAAAAAGGCCGGCGAGCGATAGCAAGCCGGCCCATGATTGAAGTTCGCGGACTCCCGGCTACGGGTTTGTGATCTCCCGGACCACGCCGCAGCCTGCTCCCTCGCAATCGTTCAGGTTGCCGCCTTTGGACGCTGTGCCGTAAAGATTGCCATTGGCGTCCATGCTTAGATCGCCTTCGGGATAGGACCCATCGCTGCCGCCAGTAAAGTCGTGCAGGTCGGTGTAGGTCCACGGCGGTTCCGGCGTAGGCGTCAGCTTGAAGACGTTGCCGAGATTATTATTTCCACCGCAGTACGTCGTGCCGTACAGATTGCCGGCGCTGTCCATCACGAGGTTACCCACAACCCCGCAAAAAGCAGACGCCGGAAGAGTGCCAAGAACCGTCAACATTCCTGAAGGCGGCAGCTCGAGAACCGCCGCCTGGATACCGGAAGTTGCAGTGTACAGATTGCCCGACGGATCCATGATCAGTCCAGCCGACAAGTAAACTGCGTCGCTATCACTGGAGGGGGGAAGGTTTGCGAGAATATTTTCGGTCCAGCCAGATCCCGAGGGCGCTAATTGGAAAATTGTCCCACAGCCCCCGTTGCAATTTCCATTGCCGCCGTGATAGGTGGTGCCGTCAAGATTTCCGGCACTGTCGAAGATTACGTTGGACTCCGGCTCGTAGCCGTCATTGGGAGGGCCGGAAAAGTTGTGAAGAATCGTCTCCGTCCAGTTGTTCCCCGAACCTGCGAGTTCATAGACCGTTCCGCATCCATTGCCGCAGCTCCCGTTGGTGGGCCCGCCCCAATAGGTCGTGCCGTAGATGTTACCCGCTTGATCGAAGGCGAGGTTCCCCTCGGGGGCGAATCCGTCCGTACCGTTGAACGCGAAGATATGAAGCTGCGTTTCCGTCCAATAGCAGATTGCGGTTTTGCAAGCTGTCGCAGGTGGCCTCAGGTTGTACACCGTGCCGCAGCCCCCACCGCAATTTCCCCCGGCGCCTCCGTTGGTTGTGCCGTACAGACTGCCGTTCGGGCCGAATACTACTCCAGCCTCGGGGTGTGCCCCGTCGCTGCCTCCGCCAAACTCGTAGAGAGGGCTTAAGATATAGCTGGACCCGGAGGGTTTGAGCTTGTACACCGTCCCATCGCCGTGGCTGCCGCCGTTGGACGTCGTGCCATAGAGATTTTCTCCCTGAACGGTCACTCCGCTAGAAGGATTTGCGCCGTCCGATCCACTAAAGGTATGAATCGCGCTGAAGGCCGCTAGTGCCGCCATGCCTGAAAACAGGTCGCCGTCACAGTTTTGTTGCGTTGCCAGTCCCGTGCTTGTGCTTATGGTGTATAAGCACCCACCCGTGCTATTGCCCCACAGGTTGCCGGATGTATAAACCAGATCGTTTATAGTGCTCACTCCTGTGCAGCCGATCTCCGTTGCCGTTCCCGTAGATGTGTTGACGGACCAGAGGGTGGAACTCGAACAGCCACTCCCACTAACGTCACCCAAGGTGACGTAGAGCACGGTCCCATCGGACGAGCATCCCAAATCGCTACCCGAAATGCCTAACGGTCCAATCAAAGTAGTGGCTCCGGTGGCAGTGTTGACTAAATACAGGCTGAGAGGCGAGGCGTAGCTGAAGCCGTACACAATACCGGCAGCGGCTCCAGTGCATCTGTATCCGCCTCGGATAGATCCGCTGCCTATAGGCGTGATGGCTCCATTCGTCGGGTTCACTTGGTACAGGGTGTTCCCTTGGTATTGCCGGGTATAAAGGTTGAGATCCTGTGCAGCCAGTCCCGAGCTGACCGAGCCGGGGCTGCCCCCGTCTGGCGTGAACACTCCGCTGCTTAGATTCAGCGTCCCGAGGTCGAGTGTGGAATCGTTGATCGCGTAGACCGTCTGGGCTGTCGCCATAGGAGCGATCGTGAGAAACAGCGCGAAGCCTACGAGTGAAATTGCCGCATTCCCAAGAATACGCGCGAGGGTTGATCTTTCGTGATGCACGTTTGTTCTCCTTGATTGAATTCCGTTGTGGCACCGGGGAGCGCTTGGCGGTGCGGGTTCAGACCGTCGCTGGCCAATCTGGAACTGGAGTTTCGTCTGCAACATCCCCGAAAACAAGTGTCATTCGGCAATGACACGGTGGCATTGCTTCTAAGTTGTTGATTTGATTTGTCAGTTGTCCGGCGCGGTTGGGCCGGGCTATACTGCCAGCCACGCTCCCCAAGTCTGGTCGCCTAAACCGAGAGACAGCCCCGCGAGGCATCCATGCATGACGGGACCCCACTGAACTCGCAAGACAAGGAAGACTTATCTGTGGCTGGCCTGCCGCCGTCAGAGGTTGAAGCCCAACTGCAGAAGATTTTGCAATCCCCTGTCTTCCGCAGTGCCCCACGCCATAGCAGATTTCTGGCTTTCGTTGTCCGCAAAGCGCTTGCCGGCCACGCCGACTCCGTCAAGGAGTACTCCATTGGCCTGGATGTTTTCGACCGCAAGTCTGATTTCGATCCCGGCAGCGATCCGGTCGTCCGCTCAGAAGCTCGTCGGCTGCGCTCGCGTCTGGCGGATTATTACCAGACTCTCGGCAGGCTCGATCCTGTCCACATCGATCTGCCCAAAGGTACCTACGTTCCCGTCTTCCATCGCAATGGGATTGCGCCACCATCGGTGGAACCGACGGCCAACGCTTCAGAAAATGTCATCATCATTCAGCGGGATGGACTTGCGGCGGCGCCAACTCGGGTTTATGGCCGGAGAAAGCTCGGCTGGGTGATAACACTCGGCCTTGTTTCCAGCTTGGCGGCGGGATATGGCGTCCACTTATGGCGCGCCCGGCGAACGCAGTCTGCCCAACCTGCGGTTGTGGCCGCTCCAGCCAAGGCCCGCCGCTCGGTCGCGGTAATCGGCTTTGCCAACTTGTCCCAACTCCCCGATTCAGCGTGGTTATCGCGAGGCCTCTCCGTCTATCTCACGACGGAATTAAGCGCGGGTGGCAAGCTCATGATCATTCCCGACGAAGCCGTGGCCCGCGCCAAGGCCGAACTCAAGATCGGCGATAGCGACGGTTTCTCGCCACAGACCCTTGCCCGTATTCGCAACAACCTGGGCGCGGACTTCGTGGTGAGCGGCGCCTATACTGTGCTGCCGTCAGCGGGATCAGTAAGCGGACGCGCAACGAAATTGGGAAACCAAATTCGGGTCGATCTGCGACTGCAAAATGCCATGAGCGGCGAGATGCTGCCATCGGTAAGTGAGACGGGGAATGCGGCCGGTCTGTTCGATCTGGTCGCGCGCGTAGGCGCAGAGGTGCGCCACGACCTCGGCTTAGAGTCGGCGACAACCACTGAGCTGGCACAGCAGCAGTCTTCGATTTCTTCCGATCCCACAGCGCTGCGCCTCTATGCGGAAGGAGTTGAGAAGCTGCGCAGCTTCGACGCTCTGGGAGCACGTGACCTGCTGGAACAAGCGGTGAAGGCCGATCCGCAATTCGCTCTGGCACATTCCGCGCTGGCTGAGGCCTGGCTCACTTTGGGTTACGACGCGCAGGCAGAGCAGGAAGCTGAGCGCGCCTATCGGTTGTCAGGCAAGCTGGCGCTGGAACAACGGCTGGCCATCGAGGGCCGGTATCTGGAGTCGGCCAATAAGTGGAATGACGCGATCGCAACCTATCGCACTCTTCTCGATCATTATCCGGACAACATAGAGTACGGCCTGCGTCTGGCCCAGACGCAAAACAAAGGGGTGCAGTTCCGCCAGGCGTTAGCGACGGTTCGGGAGCTAAAGAAGCTGTCAGACGATCCGCGGATCGACCTTGAAGAAGCCAGAGCCTTTAATTCTCTGCTTGAGGTCGAGCAAGCGCGCGCAGCAGCGTTGTTGGCCTCGCAGAAAGCTGCGTCACGGGGACAGCGTCTTCTCGTCGCCGAGGCCGACTTGTTTCTGCAAGGAATTGTGGGTCATGCGATCTGGGGTAGCGATGAACAGCAGGACCGAGTCGTGGGCTTGGAGCGTCTCGGTCGTGATTGTGAAGACATGGGAGACCTCAATTGTTCCGCGGAGGCACTGTTTCAGATTGCTGTCATAAAGGAAGATGACCCGGCGTCGCTTCACACCCTTGAGAAGGCGCTCGCCATGTACACTCGAATTGGCAACGCTGCCGGTGTTGGGAAGGTCCAGCGGTACATTGGAAATCATTACTGGAAGGCTGGCGATCTGGAAGCGGCTCAGCGGCAATACGACCGGTCCACGGTCACCTGCAAGGCCATTGACGATCGTGGCTGCCTCTTGGCCCTCGCCATCGACGAGGGCAACATTTCGTACTTGCAGGGGGACATGCGCGCCGCCGAGCGCGCCTATAGGTCGGCGTCGATCTTGGCGCAGCAACAGAGTGACGTCGGACGCACCGTCTGGGCTTTGGGAAGTTTGGCCTCTGTCCTGGGATTCGAAGGCGATCTTAACGGCGCCTTGAAGATTTTTCGTGACGACGCGGACAGGACCCGAGGTCAGGTGCTTACTGCGGAACATGTGGATTACCTGGAAAACGTCGCGTCTGTTCTTTGTGAGCAGGGACGACTGGCGGAGGCTCGTGGCATGCTGAAACAAACACAGAGCATGTCCCCTATCCCGGGAGTGGAGGGCAAGCGCGAAACGAGCGTAGGCGCTCGCGTCCTGGCCGTCATCAACATGGCTGAGAACAAGCCTGCCGACGCCGAAGCAACGCTGCGTTCCAGAGCCGAGTTCTTGGAGTCGCAACAGGCAATATACGAGGGGGTGGATGCGTTCGACCTGCTTGCCCAGGCGCTGCTGGCCCAGAATAAAGCGGCCGAGGCACAGGCGGCCATCAAGCGAGGGCGCCCTTTGTTACGGAGCTCGCCGCATGCGTATTTTGCCCTGCACTTCGCCCTCACCGCAGCGCGGGTGGACGTGGTGGCACACCCTCGCAACGCAGCAGCCGTGGCAGGAGCGCTAAGAAGCGTTCATCAGGTGTTGGCGCAGGCGCGGACGAACGGAATGGGCAAACTCGAATTCGAAGCTCGTCTGGCCGAAGGCGAAATCGAAATGCAGACGGGCGCCGAGGTGGCAGGGCGCGCCCATCTGGCAACGCTGGAACGCGACGCCAGCGCCAAAGGCCTCGGTCTGATCGGCCGCCAGGCCTCCGCAGCGCGCCAAGTAACACTCGCGCAAGAGCACGCGCAATAGTCGTGGCCGGCGCTCAACACGCCGGCCATCGTTGAGTCCGCGGAATTTCAGCTACGCCCTAAGCAATTTCTACGGTGTGATCTCCCAGACATCGCCGCAGCCATAGGCGCCGTTGCCGCAGGTATTGGCTCCTCCGAACAACGCCGTACCGTAGATATTGCCGCTGGAATCCAGCACCACTCCGCCAATGGGATTCGAACCATCGCTGCCACCGGTAAAGTCGTGCAGGTCGGTAAAGATCCAGTTGCCATTCGACGGTGTCAGTTCGAAAATCTGACCATCGTTATTGGCTCCGCCATCTTGCAATGCTTCGTAGAGGTTGCCGTGCGAGTCCCTGGCCACGCGGCCAACCGCAAACCCGCTTACCGGCACGCTGTAGAGCAGGTTAAAGGTGTAGTTGCTGCCGGAAGGCGAAAGCTCCCACACCGTTCCGCCGCCGCCCGGACCTCCCTGCCAGGTGTTGCCATACAGGTTGCCCGGAATGTCCATGACCACTCCGGCATTGGGATTCTCGCCATCATTGGGGCCCTGGAACTTGTAGAGTACCTTCTCCGTCCAACCGGAACCCGAAGGTGACAGCTCGAAGACGGTACCGCATCCGTTAGTGCACGTCGCCGAGCCGCCGCCAGTGGCGGTCGTGCCGTAGAGGTTACCCGCCGTATCGAATATCAGGCCGTCAAGGGGATTCGCCGCATCACTTCCGCCGGCGAAGCTGTACAAGACACTCTCCGTATAGTTACCGCCGCCGGAGGGTGTAAGCTTGAAGACTGTGCCAAGGCCGTTTGTGCCCCCGTAAACTGTGGTGCCGTACATATTTCCCGCGGCATCGAAAATAACGGTGCTGAAGGCGACCCCGCCGTCACCCTCGCCCGTGAAGCGATATAGCACTTTCTCATTCCATTTTTGGAGTGGAGTGATCGGGGGCGTTGGGGGCGGTCCTGTATTAAAAACGATGCCGCAGCCCGAGTCCCCGTCGTAGGTGCAGGTGCCCTCTCCGCCGCCCAGGGTTGCGCCATAGAGAGTGCTATTGGGTCCGATGGTCATCGGGCGCACGGGAAATTCGCCGTCCATACTGCCTCCCTGGAAGCTGTAGAGCGGATCGAAGGTCCAGCTGCCATTCCTATTCTGGAGCTTAAAGATCGTGCCGCAACCTGTCAGGCCGTCATTCGAGCAGGCCCCAGTACCTCCGGCTCCGGTGGTTCCGTAGAGGAGGTTCCCGGATGCGTTTATGGTCAAGCCGGCAAAGGGATTGGAACCGTTGTTGCCTCTGGAGAAGTTGTGAAGTACGGCGAGGCTCGACGCTGGTATGCCCATGCCATAGAAATTTTGGCCGGAAGTCGCAACAAAGGTGGCCGCCGCGGTATTCGTGTTGACAGTGTAGAGGGAGCCACCAAAAGTAGCCGCGTACAACAGGCCTTGTGCGAACGCTAGCGATCCGATATCGGTCACTTCCGTGTTTCCAATCTGTGTCGTCTCACCCGTCGTCGTACTTACTGAGTACAGGA
>Ga0302326_10015666_pt1 | contig 15933 bp, 13 predicted proteins | sample Palsa_T0_3_FD_202264 | JGI IMG/M metagenome (GOLD analysis project Ga0302326, IMG submission 202264) | Peat permafrost microbial communities from Stordalen Mire near Abisko, Sweden - Palsa_T0_3 | ecosystem: Environmental > Terrestrial > Soil > Palsa > Peat permafrost | place: Sweden: Abisko... | reverse complement strand
CCGGATCGCTTTCTCACTCATTCGAAAACCGCGAATAAGTGGGGCTCCCGGCTTGACTAACGGTGGAAGAGCTGGCCTTCAGGCCAGCGTTCAACCGCCTTCATTTATGTTGTCATCACGAGCGGGCTTCAGCCCGCGAGGGATCTGCTGTCCTGGGTATCGCACCGACTCAGATTTTCCGTTGCATCAACAGAACGAATTGCGACGATCCGAGCCCGCAGGGCGGAACTGACATTAGCCCAGGGCGGAAGCCCTGGGTAGGCTGGTTCTATAGACTCCTGAGCCGGCTTCAGCCGGCGGCACTTTACACCCCTGCGGACGCGCAGCGATCCCAGGTTAGCCCAACTGACGGGCGAACCTGGGGCACCAGGCATCAAGTGTCACGTTGCCCATCGGACAGTATCCGTCGTTGCCGCCGGTGAAATCGTACAAGTCAGTCTCCGTCCAGCCTCCGCCGGAAGGTGTCAGCTTGAAGACCGAGCCGCTGTTATGAACGCCACCCTCGCAAGTAGTACCGTAGAGGTTTCCCGAAGCATCGCGCACCAGAGTGCCCAAGAGAGTGCCGCCGCCGGTAAAGTTGTAAAGTGTGCTCGCGATCCAGCCTCCACCCATCGGCATTAATTCGAAGACCGTTCCGACTCCGTTGGTTCCACCGTATTGCGTGGCGCCATAAAGATTGCCGGCGGGATCAAAGATCACGCCGCCCGCCGGGGTGGGTGCGCCACCCTCATACCCAGGTTGATAGAGTGTAGTCTCCGTCCATCCTGATCCGGAGTGCAGTAACTCAAACACCGCATAAAGGCTCGAAGTCGTGCCATAAAGATTGCCAGCCTGGTCGGAGACGACACCCGCCAGCGGGGTTGCTACATCGCCGTTCGTGAATTTGTACAGGATGCTTTCGGTCCAGCCGCTGCCGTGGGGCGTCAACTCATAAACGGTGCCGCAGTACACTGTATCCTCGCACTCATAGCCGCCACTCGACGTGGTTCCATAAATGTTACCGGCGGCGTCGAAGACAAGGTCGCCCTCAGGATTGTTGCCATCGAAGACGTTTCCGAACTGATACAGGACGTCTTCGGTCCATGGGCTGAAAACGTGGGTTGGGACGCGCGCCGGAGGATGTAGATTGAAAACCACACCGGCCCCTCCGCCTCCGGCATAGGTTGTTCCGTACAAAGTACCGTTGGGGCCGAGGATCACGCGAGCCAGCGGCAAAGCGCCGTCGCTCCCTCCGGTGAAGATATACAGCGGGTTGAAGAGCCAGCCGGAGCCGTGGCGCGCCAACTTGTATACCGTGCCGCAGCCATTACCATTACATCCGCCAGCCAGTCCCCCAAACGCTGCCGTGCCGTATAGGTTTCCGGAAGAATCCTTGGTCACGCCGACATAAGGAAACGCCCCGTCCGCTCCCCTGGTGAAATTGTGAATCACGCTGAACGTTTGCGCCTGCGTGGGCTGCGTCATGATGACCGCCAGCACAAACAACAAGATTGAAGCCAGCTTCGCGATTGAGCGTTGTACGTTCGTTCGAAGCATTGCATCACTCCATTTCGTCACGGCGTGATCTCCCACACCACACCGCAACCTTGTTCGAAGCCACAATTGAGCTCTTGCAGGCCCGCCTGCGATGCCGTGCCGTAAAGATTGTCGCGGGTGTCTACAGTCGGGCCACCTATGGGAAACTCTCCATCTGGGCCGTTCCCGGCGAAATCGTGGAGAGTGGTATAGGTCCACCCGCCGTTTTGGGGTGTCAGCTTGAAAACCGACCCGGCTCCATAGGCGCCGTTCTGATCCGTGGTGCCATAGAGATTACCGGCGCCATCCATGGCCAGGCTGCCCGCCGGTCCGCCTCCGCCATAAGTTCCGGCGGTCAACGCGTAGATCAGCGAAAATGTCCAACTTCCTCCGATAGGTGAGAACTCGAACACTGTCCCGCCGCCAGCGGAGCCTCCGTAGAAGGTGCTGCCGTAGAGATTGCCGGATTGATCAAAGATCAGACCCCCGTACGGGTATTCCCCGTTAGCGCCGTCCTGAAACGAATAAATGATGTTTTCTGTCCAGCCTGAGCCAACCGGACTCAGCTCATAGACCGTTCCGCAACCTGAGCCGCCGCAACCTGAGCCACCACCCCCGACAGTAGTGCCATAGAGATTGTCGGCCTGATCGAGAATCACACCACTGTAGGGTTGTGAGCCGTCGTTTCCTCCAGAAAAACTGTACAAGACTTTCTCTGCCCAGCCGCCATTAGATGGAGTTAGCTCGTAAACTGTGCCCAGGCCCGCAGCGCCTCCTGCGTTCGTTGTACCGTAAATGTTTCCGGAGTGATCGAAGATGACGTTGCCAAACCCGGGGCTTGATCCGTCGCTGCCTCCTGCGAAGTTATAAAGGACGGTCTCCCTCCAGAAGCAAAGAGCAATCTTGCACGCCGTTGCTGGCGGCATCAGGCTATAGACCAATCCATTCGCCATCGATCCTCCGCCCTCGGTTGTACCGTAAAGCGCTCCGTCCGGGCCGAAGACCAATCCGCTGGCAGGATTAGCTCCTGCATCTCCACTGAACGTGAGGAGCGGATTCAAGACCCAGGCACCATGCGACCTTTTCAACTTAAAGGCTGTTCCTTCTCCGGTAACCGATAAGAGGGTCGTCCCATAGACATTGCCCGCGGCATCGAGAGTAATGCCAGCATAAGGCCGGTAACCGTCTCCGCCACTAAAGGAATGAATTACTGTGAAGGTCTGCGCCTTCGCAGATGGCGTTGCAATCATCGCCAGGGCACAAAGCATCGCGAGCGCGAACGCTGTCCGCCGCAGGTTGCTAGCAAGAATTAATGTGGAGGGTTGTGTCCAGGACATCGGATTTTTCTCCTTCGATTCATGGCGTGATTTCAAAGACGACGCCATTGCCATGGCTTCCGCCGTATGCCGTAGTGCCGTAGATATTGCCCTCGGCGTCCAGAGCCATTCCACCCAACGGGACAATCCCCGTCATCGCCGCCTGTAAAGTCGTAGAGGTCGTTCTCCTGCCAGCCGCTTTGAAAAGGTGTGAGCCTGGTGCCCCAGGTTCGCGTCCGTCCTCTGGACGCTAACCTGGGGCCGAGGAAAATTCCAGCCGAACATACTTCTCTACATACCCGGAACTTCCGTTTCCTGGTGGAACGGCGACATCCATTTGCCCTTCTGCTTCTGCCAAAGCGAAGCGGCGATAACTTTCCCCGCCTGCTTCTTGCCGCCGCAGGTTGCGTCCTGGGCCGCCGTATAGGTCATGATGACCGTGTCTTTATCGAGCCACATGTAGGAAAAATCGGACAGCGAGAAGCTGTTGACCATGCATCCCGAGTCCGCCATACTCTTCAGGACTTGCTGCTTCCCTTTGGCCACCGCTCCGTCCGCGATGTTGATGACGTTGTCCGGGGTCATCCCTTCAACTGGCTTTGCGTCGTGGTCCTTCCAGGCCTGCCAGCCGGTTTGTTCCATGCTTTGCAAAGTCTTTTCTACGGCTGCATTCGTCTGGGAGTACAGTTGGACTCCTGATAACAGCAGAGCGAAACCAACCGCTGTCAAAGCGATTCGGCGCATGTTCATCCTCCGGTGTCGTTGTTTTGCGACCAGAACTATAGATGTCCGGGAAAATTGTGTCAATATATTGCCTGCGATTTTCGGCAATGGAGCTCGCGCGCTGTGCCCTGATACAACGTTACTTGTGAAGTAGGCAGGAATTCACTCCGTGTTCTCCGTGCCGGAGCCTGCGCTGAGCGAAGTCGAAGCGTGGTAAATAGATTCTAGCGAACAGCGAAAGGCGAATAGCGACTTATGTCCGAACCACAACATAATCTCACCGTCGACCACCTTGAGGTTGTCGATGGCCGCGAGCGCCAGGCGATCGAAGGCTGGATTCCCGACCTCGCCACCGAAGCTGAGCTGCGCGCCGCCCTGGAGCAGGCCTTCGACTATCGCGGCGACGTCACCATCACCCGCAAAGACGGATCGCGCGTGGAAGGCTACATCTTCGATCGCCGCAACGGAGCGACCCTCGCCGAATCCGTCGTGCGTCTCATCCCGAAAGATTCCCCGCAGAAGATTTCCATCTCTTATTCCGACATCGCTGCCCTCGCCTTCACCGGACGCGACACCGCCGCTGGCAAAAGCTGGGAAGCCTGGGTCCGCAAGTATTGGGAGAAGAAAGCTGCCGGCGAAAAGCACATCGCGCTGGAGCCGGAGAATCTCGACTAACGGTGGGAAAGCTGGACTAACGGTGGGAGAGCTGGCCTTTAGAGCCTGCCCTGAGCTTGCCGAAGGGCCAGCGTCAGGCAGCGATCGGATTCTCTAAAGCCCTCTCTTAAAAGGCACGTTATCCGGCGGCCGTGGCGGCTGTTGCTGAGGTTGTGGCTGTTGTCTGTGTCTCGGTTCCGTCATTCTGTTTCCCCTAGAAACTGCGGTTACACGCCACAACCCTCATCTTCGTGGGGCCCTGCCAAGCCCATTTCTCCTGCCCGTTGCGATATACTTCAGGGTTTGCCTGTCGGCAACTGCCTTAATCAGGAAGGAGTCTTCTACATGTCATCCGCAGCCGTTTCCTCCGCAATTTCTTATGCCCGCGAGAACCAGAAGCGCTTTCTCGAGGAGTTGAAAGATCTGTTGCGCATTCCCAGTGTCAGCACCACCGAAGAGCACAAAGACGACGTTCGCAAAGCCGCCGAAGTTGTGGCCGCCGACCTGAAGCGCATCGGCTTCGAGAACGTCGAGATCATCAAGACCAAAGGACATCCGCTGGTTTACGGCGACTGGCTGCACGCACCGGGCAAGCCCACCGCGCTGTGTTATGCGCATTTCGATGTGCAGCCGGCCGAGCCGCTGGACGAGTGGCATACTCCACCGTGGGAGCCCACGGAGCGTAACCAGAACATCTACGCGCGCGGCGCCGTCGATGACAAGGGCCAACTCTGGATGCAGATGAAGGCCTATGAGTCGCTGTTCAAGGCGGGCGGCGGCAAGCTGCCCATCAACGTTCGCGTGCTCTTCGAGGGCGAAGAAGAAGTGGGTGGCGAGAGCATCGAGGAGTTCGTCAAGGCCAACGCTACATCGGGAAAACTGAAGTGCGATTTTGCCCTGGTGACCGACACTGAACTGTTTGCGCCCGATCTTCCCACCCTGTGCGTCGGCCTGCGCGGGTTGGTCTACACAGAGATCGAAGCGCAGGGCGCGAAGACCGACCTGCACTCCGGCGTCTACGGCGGCGCCGCGCCGAATGCGATCTTTGGGCTCATCGAGATCATCAGCAAGCTGAAAGACGAGAACGGCAAAGTGCTGATTCCCGGTTTCTACGACGCGGTGCAGAAGCCGACGGACGATGAGCTGAAGGCCTGGGAGCATCTGCCGTTCAACGAAGAAGACTATCGCAAGGCCGAAGTCGGCTCCGATGTGCTGACGGGCGAGGCGGGATACTCGGTGTTATATCGCACCTGGGCTCGGCCGACGCTGGAAGTTCACGGCATCGTCGGAGGTTTCCAGGCTCCGGGCGCGAAGACGGTGATTCCCGCTCGTGCAGCGGCCAAGGTCTCGATGCGGCTGGTACCGAACCAGGACGCCGACGACATCTTCAAGAAGTACAGCGACTACGTGAAGAAGATTACGCCCAAGGGCATCAAGGTCAACATCAAGATACACAGCAAAGGGCCGGCTTGCGTGGTGAACACCGACAACCCGTACGCGCGCGCCGCGGTCGAAGCCATGCACGAGATTTTCAAGAAGGACACGGTGTACATTCGCTCGGGTGGCTCGATTCCCATCGTCACCCAATTCGACAAGGACCTGAATGTTCCCAGCATCATGATGGGCATGGGTCTGCCGGACGACAACCTGCATGCGCCCAATGAGAAGTTCCACATCCCAAACTTCTATCGCGGCATCGAGTCGATCATTCGCTTCTTCCAGATACTGTGGGGGCAGTAGTCAGTAGCAGTCAGTAGCCAGTGAGAAGCAGGATCTCCCCGCCGCAGCCCACGATAGTGGTGCAGTTTTTAATTCAAACCGCACCACTATCCGGACAGTTTTATCTTGACAATCCCGATCCACTCTCATAGTATCCGCCAATCTAACCCTCGTCCGGGGCGTGAGCAGCAAATGCCAGGTTCACGTGACCATTTTTCACATTGAAAGGAGCAACCTATGGAAGCCAGACGAGTCCTACTCGCCAAGTCGTTCACCCTGGTTTTGGTGCTTGCAAGCTCTTTCGTACTGGTGCAGAGCGGGCGGGCGCAGTCGTTCACTGTGATTCACAATTTCACCGGCGGTGCGGATGGCGCCAATCCGCTCAACGGCTTGGTGATGGGCGCAGGCGCCTACATGTATGGCACAACCAGCGCGGGCGGGGAGTATAACAACGGAACAGTTTTTCGCCTCTCGCCGACAGGGATTCTTACGACCATCTATGCCTTCAAAGGCGGCGCCGACGGCTCCAGTCCGGAGAGCTTTCTGATTCAGGACTCGCAGGGGCTTTTGTATGGCACCACTACGGGAGGCGGCGCGTATGGCGGAGGAACAGTCTTTCGCATCGCCAATAACGGCAAGACGATTCTTCACAGCTTCGGTTCCGGCAGCGATGGCTCCGCGCCTCTAGCCGGCCTGACGCTGGACCACGCCGGCAATCTGTACGGCACGACCTCAGCCGGCGGCGCCAACGGCAATGGCACGGTCTTCATGCTCAGCCTGAGGGGCATCATCTGGGGGGAGACGGTCCTGTATAGCTTCGGCACGGGCACGGATGGCGCTGTTCCCTACGCCGGCGTGACCCTCGACTCCGCAGGCGATGTTCTGGGTACGACTTCGGCTGGAGGCACGGGCGGATACGGAACCATCTTTGAGCTAAGCAAGCAACATTCCTGGGCCGAAAGCATCGTCTACAACTTCCAGGACCAGAACGACGGCGGTGTGCCCTACGCCGGACTGATTGCCGATGGCCTCGGCAACTTCTACGGTGCGGCGACCGAAGGCGGAAGCCAGGGCGGAGGTTCAATCTTCGAACTCACTCCCGCGGGAAGCGGCTGGAATTTCACCGCGATTCAAAGCCTTGCAGGCTGGGGAATTTCGGGCACCTTTCGCAATCTGATCTTGTCTTCCTCCGGCACCCTATACGCCACGACGCACTGCGACGGCGAGTACGACGCCGGCACGGTCTATGAACTTGTACCAGGAGTAGGGGGAACTTGGAACTATACGCAGCTTTACACCTTCACCGGTGGGAATGATGGTTTGTACTCCTTCAGCAACCTGGTGACGTTTGCAAACAGGCTCTACGGCACTACCAATCAAGGCGGAGCATACGGCTATGGGGATGTGTTTGCCGTGTTCCCGTAGGCTTTTCCTCTGCGCGGAAGTCGAGTGCGGTTCGCCGGCTTCCGCGGACTTTCTTCTTTCGTAGCGTAGTGACTGAACTGCCTGGGTGGGGATTTCTCTCGCTGCCGTGTTACTCGCGGCTCAAAGCGACGTTTTCCCTTGCACACGCCTTACGACCTTTTTACAAAAAACTTATAAAGCCCGTAGTCCAATGAGACGGATGCTTCGCTTGCCTCTTAGACTCCGGAAAGCGCGCCGATGAATGCCCTCGTCCAGTATGCCGTCTTCCTGCTGACGGTGACGCTGCTAGTGAAACCCGTGGGACGCTACATGGCGCGCGTCTTCACCGGTGAGGCGACTCCCTTGGATCCGTTGTTATGCCCGTTGGAGCGCCTCCTCCACCGGTTGACCGGCGTAAAGCCGGAAGTGGAGATGCGCTGGCAGGAATATGCCGGTGCATTTGTTGTCTTCGGTATGGCCGGTACGCTGCTCCTCTATGCCATCCTGCGTCTGCAACAGTTTCTCCCCTGGTTCTTTTCCTCCTGCGTAACCACGCCCATGACGCCGGACCTGGCGATGAATACGGCCGTCAGTTTCTCTACCACCAGCACGTGGCAAGCATATGGAGGAGAAACCACGCTGAGCTACTTCAGCCAGACCGTGGGCCTGACGGTACAAAACTTTCTGGCGGGCGCAGCGGGTTTGGCGGTGGGTGTGGCTTTCGTTCGTGGCCTGGCGCGCGATCGCGCCGAAACCATCGGTAACTTCTGGGTCGATCTCGTCCGCTCGATCCTTTGGGTGCTACTGCCGCTGTCAATCGTTGGCGCTCTGGTTCTGGTGTGGCAGGGCGTGCCGATGAATTTCCATCCGTACACGCAAGCGGCGGGACTGGAAGGCAGGCGGCAAACCATCGCGCAGGGACCGGTGGCCGCGCTGGAAATCATCAAGAACCTGGGCAGCAACGGAGGCGGCTTCTTCAACGCGAACGGCGCCCATCCCTACGAGAATCCCACGCCTCTGGCGAACTTCATTGAGATGCTGGCCATCGCGGTTCTACCGGCTGCCTTCACCCATACCTATGGATTGATGGTCGGACGGCCGCGTCATGGCTGGGTCCTGTACCAGGTGATGGTCTTTCTGTTTGTCATTGGTCTGTTGATTTGCGGCTGGGCCGAACAGCACGGCAACCCGCTGCTTTCACGCTCTCTGAACACCCTTGCCGGCACCGCTCAAGCCGGTGGCAACATGGAAGGCAAGGAGGTCAGGTTTGGCATAACCTCGTCGGTGTTGACGGCGGTAACCACATCCAATGGCGCGACCGGCTCCTACAACTCCATGCATGACAGCTACACGCCGATCGGCGGCATGGTGCCGCTGGTGAACATGCTGCTGGGAGAAATCGTCTTTGGCGGGCTGGGAACCGGGCTCTATAGCATCGTCATCATCGCGCTGGTTGCGCTGTTCCTCGCCGGACTGATGATCGGACGTACACCGGCATTCCTGGGCAAGAAGATTCGCGCGCCCGAAAGCAAGATGATCATGCTGTACATTCTTGCCGGTTCGATTTCCGTTCTGTTGTTCACAGCGTTGGCCGTGTTGACCCGGGCAGGTCTCGCCGGTCTTGTCACGAACACTGGCACCCACGGATTCACCGAAATCCTGTTCGCCTACGCGTCGGCCAACGCAAACAACGGGCAGAACTTTGCCGGACTCAACGCCACCAGCCTCTTCTACAACCTGACGACGGCGATCACCATGATGGTAGGCAGGTTCGGGCTGGCGATTCCGGCGCTGGGATTGGCGGGGATGTTCGCAGCCCAGCAGCCCGCTCCGGACAGCGCCGGTACGCTGCCCACCACCTCCCTGTCATTCGCTGTGCTGCTTACCTCGACCGCGCTGCTTGTGTCCGCTCTCAGCTATTTTCCTGCCTTGGCACTAGGACCACTCCTGGAGCACCTGACGATGGTGCATTAGAAGGCCGGGGGGCGCTTTTCTCCTTGGCCACACTCGGAGTCCGGGAGGCGTTACTTCGGCAAACTGCGGCGACGTACCACTATCTTCCGTAGTATTTGGAGTAGTACTATGAGCCACGGGACCGCCGCGAAAAATTCACATCTATCATGTCGACAGAGCGAGCGTAGTAGAGTACGATTGAATGCAGTGTGGGAGTTCCCCGACCTTTGATGCCTCGGCAGAGGTTTCCAGTTGCAACAAGAGATGGGGGACAAGGTGTGATGTCCCTTGTCGCTGCCGAAGACCTCGATTTATTCCTGCGCCGGTAGTTGCGATGACTGCTCTCTGCAATAGTCATCGCTCATCTAGCTCTTACCTCTAACACCAAACTGTAAAGGATGGACACATGAAAAAGCTTTCTATTCTGTCTGTCGGCATGTTAGCTCTGCTTGCCGCGACACTGCCCTTGATGGGGCAGGCACCAACAGCTCCTAAAGGTTTTGCTCACACGACGGTTGTGGTGGCTGATGCGCAGCATCCCAACAACCCGATCGGTGTTTTGCCGGTTGAGTATAGGGCCGCGTACGGGTTTAACCGGATTGCCAACCAGGGATCGGGCGTGACGATTGCCTTGGTTGACGCCTATAAGGATCCGAACATCGTATCCGACGTGGCGTTTTACGCCAGCTATTTCCACAAGGCGCCCTGTAACTTTACCGTGGTGGATCAGGCCACGGTTGAAGGTCAAGGCTGGGACCTTGAGGAATCGCTGGACGTCCAACAGGCCTGCGCCCTGGCGCCGCAAGCCAACATTGTCCTGGTGGAAGCTGCCAGCAGCAGCTTTACCGATCTACTCACGGCGGTAACAACGGCTACCCAAGCGCCGTACAACGCTAGCGTGGTTTCCATGAGCTGGGGTGGTGGCGAGTTCAGCGGTGAGCAGAGCTACGACAGTTATTTCTGCAACATCACGAACTCCCTGGGCCAGCCCGTGACCTTTGTCGCCGCCACCGGTGACGGCGGACACGGAACCATTTATCCCTCGACCTCACCTTGCGTGATTGCCGCGGGTGGTACGGATCTGGCCTTGTCCACCGGTACTCCTCTAGCCAATCCACTGGCGCTGAATTATGGCCACGAGACAGCCTGGAACGGCAGCGGCGGCGGAGTCAGCAGCCAAGAGTCGCAGATGTCCTGGCAAAATCCGGCCTGCGCCACTTGGTCGACCACGAACCGCTGCGTACCTGACATCGCCGCCGATGCCGATCCCGGCACCGGAGTTCCCGTATACGACACCTATAGCTATGGTGGCTGGGTCGAAGTGGGAGGCACTAGCGTGGCGACCCCCGATTGGGGTTCGTTCTTCACCTTGGTTAACGCGGAGCGTGTGGCCAATGGCGGCACCACTCTCAGCCAGGCAGCCCAGGACCTGTACTCCCTGTACTACAACGCCACCGACTACGCAGCCGACTTCCACGACATTACGGCGGGAACCAACGGTAGCTGCGGATCGCAGTGCACTGCTGCAACCAAATATGATCTGGTGACCGGAATCGGCACTTATCAGGCTAACAACCTGTATCCGGCGATGGTAGCGGATCCCAACTAACTCAACCAACTCCTTTCGCAAAAGGCGCGCTCCTGGAGCGCGCCTTTATTGCGTGATCGCTATCTCGCAACCTGATTCTGTGCCACGCCGGCGGCGTCGGCTGGATGCTTTCTCCGGCGGGGGCGATTTTTCGGCACTAATTATCTTGACTCGTCCATGTCTTGATGAACAAATGTTCCGCTATAACAACCGCGCCACGCGCGACAATCCGCTGAGTGACGCCGACCGCTTTGATGCTGCCGTTCGCAACATCGTCGGCAAGCGCATCACGTTTGCCGAATTAACGGGCAACCCAATTGAGCAAGGACTACCCAGACACGGACCCACACGGCGGCAAGGCCGTGGCAGGCGGGCTAAGAAGTCGCCCGCTTTTTCTTTGCTCGCTTGCGCTTCCACGTCGTCCCGCTTCCCTAATTCCTCGCGAGGTACGGCAATCATTTTTCGCAGCGTCTCATCAAACTTCTGGAATTCGGATTGCGTTTCATCTTTGCCCTTCATCTGTAGCCCTGCTCCTTTTTTTGTTTACAACCCATCTCATAAATGCCTCGAGTCCCCGAAGCCTAATTCTGACCGTCTCGCTTTTGTGGTTCAACTTCCGGATTGCTCGTGAGTCGAGAGCAGCGCGGTAATGTTGAGCTTGTACGAAGCTCAAATGAGTGCATTGGCGATTTTGAGTCAACCGGGGAAGCGTTCTGTTGTCCAGATGGCAGAGTCACGACCTGGGCACTTTGCACCGATCCGCCGTTTGCCGAATTGATTCGGGGTAGCTGGTTTTGCTAAGGTCGTCGTCATGTCCGAGCGTTCCCCCGAGCCGATACGAGAATTGCTCGACTCCCTTTATCGCGTGGATTCGGGACGAATCCTGGCAACTCTGATCCGCTTGCTCGGTGATTTTGATCTTGCCGAGGAGGCGATGCACGAAGCCTTTGCGGCTGCGCTTAGCCTGTGGCCGACGAGTGGAGTGCCCGGCAACCCGCGGCCATGGTTGATTTCGACGGCCCGATTCAAAGCCATTGATACTCTGCGTCGACGAGCAAGATTTGATGCGTCCCAGGACGAGCTGGCGCGATATCTCGAAGCGCAGTGGAGTTCGGCGGAAAGCTCCAAGGAGGACGACAGCCTTGAGGGAAGTGTTGAAGACGATCGGCTGCGCCTGATTTTTACCTGCTGTCATCCATCTCTGGCGCCGGAAGCGCACGTTGCGCTCACCTTGCGTGAGGTGTGCGGGCTGACAACCGAGGAGATCGCAAAGGCCTTCCTCATCACTCCGCGTACGCTGGCGCAGCGCATTGTGCGCGCCAAGGCAAGAATTCGCGAGACACGGATTCCGTACGAGGTGCCGACCCCGCAGGAATTGCCGGAGCGGCTGGGCGCGGTGCTTCAGGTCATCTATCTCGTCTTCAACGAGGGTTATTCGGCTGCGGCGGGAGCGGAGGTAACGCGGGCCGAGCTAACCGGCGAGGCCATTCGACTGGGCCGCTTGCTGACCGAACTCCGGCCAGAGCCGGAAGGCGTTTATCCGGAAATCATGGGGCTGCTTTCCCTGATGTTGCTACAGGAATCCCGTCACGCCGCCAGAACCTCTCCGACCGGAGAGCTGATTTTGCTGGAGAACCAAGACCGCTCGCTCTGGAACCGGGAGCAGATCGCGGAGGGAGTGGCCTTGCTGGAGAAAGCCCTGGGGTACCGTGGGACGTCCCGCCGCTTCGGCTCCTACACACTCCAGGCTGCGATTGCGGCGGTTCATGCGGAGGCGGAATCGGTCGCTGCGACCGACTGGCGGCAGATTGTTGCGCTTTACGACCGATTGGTACGAATTCAGCCTTCGCCAGTTGTACAGCTGAATCGTGCCGTGGCCATTGCCATGCGCGATGGTCCAGAGGCCGGTCTGGCGCAGATCGACGCGGTGTTGCAACATGGCGAATTGGCAAATTATTACTTGGCGCATTCAGCCCGTGCGGATATGTACCGCAGGCTCGGCAGGACGGCTGAGGCTCGGTCCGCTTATGAGAAAGCTCTGGCCCTGACCCAACAGGAACCGGAGCGGCAATTCCTGCAAGAGCGGATTCGGCAGCTGAAATAAAAATTGGGATAGCTGTCGATTTTCCGTCTCCCCAACGACTATAGGACAAAAGAACGATGAGCTACGGTTCCTGAGTGAACAGGAAACGAGTCATCGGGAACAAACCACAGAAACCAAGGAGAAAAATCATGCCACAATATCTGGTTGCCAACTACCTCCCCGACGACTTCGACCCGTCCACCGTAACCGAAGCGATGATGGAGGAGATCCACGCGCTCAACCGCGAAATGATTGCTGCCGGCGTGAGGAAGTTCGCCTGCGGCATTTCCCCGGCCGGCAGCGCGAAGACGCTGCGGACCCAGCCCGACGGCAAAGTGCTCGTCACCGACGGACCGTACACCGAGACCAAGGAGCACATGGGCGGATTTTGGATACTGGAATGCGCCGATATCGACGAGGCGCTGGCATGGGCGAAGAAGGGTGCCATCGCTTGCGACGTGGTGGGCGAGGTGCGTGAGCTTCTTTTCTTCCCGGCTCCGGAACAAGGCCCCGGCGGAAGCAAGTAAACAGTCCGGGCCGCTGTGACTTGGGAACATTCGACGAGAAGGAGCCGAAAAATGAGGAAGATCATAGCAACTGCATTTGTTTCGCTCGATGGCGTCATGCAGGGTCCCGGCGGCCCTCAAGAAGATACAAGCGGTGGATTCGATCTTGGCGGATGGACCACCAACTACCGTAGTGAAAAGTCTGGGGCTGCGGTACTGGAAATGGTGGGTACCCTGGCCAAGCCATACGACTTGTTGTTGGGCCGCAGAACCTATGACAACTTTGCCGGCTTTTGGCCCAACGTTCCTGCCGACAATCCCATTGGCCCTGTGTTCACCAAAGCCAACAAGTATGTGCTGACAGGCGGCTCAGCCAAACTTGAATGGGCCAACAGCCACCAGCTGCGCAACCTTGACGAGCTAAAGAAGGTGAAGGCGGAGGAAGGTTCGGATATTGTCCTCTGGGGAAGTTCAACCCTCTATCCGCAACTCCTTGATGCCAATCTTATCGACCGCCTGGTGTTGTTGACCATTCCGATCATTCTCGGAAAGGGCAAAAGAATCTTTGGCAACACCAGCCACCAAGTCACGATGAAACTAACGAAGTGCGAGGCTACGCCGACGGGCGTCATCATGGCGACTTACGAGCGCGAAGGCGCAGTCCCAACCGGAAGTCTATAAACATTCGGGTGCCCCACTCATTCCTGCTTTTGGAATGAGTGGGAGTGCAAGTAGGTCGACCGACCCCTGATCCCACACATTCGAAACCCGCGAATGTGTGGGGCACCCGACGAGTTGCGCGACTAAGCGGGAACGTACGTCAACCTAATCACGTCCTCGGTAATTCGATCGCTGGCAACAAGGCGGAGCGGCGGCCGGGGGCCGGTGAAGAATGGCTTGCCACCACCAAGTACGACGGGGTGAAGGTAGAGTCGATACTCATCAATAAGACCAAGGTTGGTTAGGCTTCCTGCCAAGTCTGGTCCGGCAACTGCAATCTCCCCAGCTTGCTGAGCCTTCAGCCCACGCATCACCGCCTCCATGTCACCCTCGACAAGTGTGGCGTTGGGCCCGACCGACTTCAACGAGCGCGACACAACCCAAATCGGTTTGCTCCGCCACGCCGCCGCGAACTCGCGATCCTCCGCGTCCCAATCAGGAAGATCTTCGTCCCAATAACGCATGATCTCATACGTGCGGCGACCGTAGATGAAGCCCGTCAGGCCGCGCACCAGCTCGATGAAGTGACGGGAGACCGCGGGTGCAGGCGGCCCAAGCTTCATGTGGTCGACGTAGCCATCCAAGGACTGGCTCAATCCATAGACAAGTTTTGCCATGCTGCAAATCTCCCTCCCACGTTCTTCAGAATAGCTTAAGCCGACGTTCCGCAGAAGTGAGGTTGGACACGATCTGCGCGCCGCATTGTCAGTGTAACCAATAACCCGAGGTCCGCTTTTGGCCGATTCTACCTCGGCTATCGATCCATATCCGGTGAGCAACTGGACATGGGTCCACAAGACAGTCTATGCGAACAATTATCGGACAAAACTGGTGTCAAAGTTGAATGAATTCGATCGATGACCGTAAGAGATTGGCTGCCGGGTGCCCCACTCATTCGCGGGTTTCGAATGAGTGGGACCGCGAGGCGGACCACGTTATCCTGAGCGGCCATTCCTGAGAATTCACTTTTACCAAGCCGTCTTCGCCGCAAGCATACGTCCGGAAGCTGCTCCATTTCCATTCTTCGGGTTTTTCTGCCAGACACCGCTTCACCGGATTGCGATGCATGTACCGCAACTTCTCAACCCGCTTCTCTGACGTGGAGACGTTGAAGTCATAGAACCGCTTCTGCCAGATCGGGCCGGTGGAAGTGCGCGTGCCCCACTCATTCGCGGGTTTCGAATGAGTGGGTTGACGGTGCAGTATCTTGGTAAAACGTTCTTTAATCACCTTCATCACGACGGAAGGGTTTCCGACCTCCGGCTCAGTAATGAGAAGGTGAAAGTGCTCAGGCATTACCACGTAGCCGATGACCACGAACCGGTATCGCGACCTCGCCTGCTCCAACACGCGCAGGAACAGGTTGCGCCGCTGCACGGTCTTAAGCTCAGGCCCACGGCGATAGCAACTGCAGGTGATGAAGTGGAGGTCATGTCCGCCATACCAGCGCTCCAGGCCTTGTGTCATGGAATTGAGGTTAACGGCGAGATGGATGAGTGTCTGTGAGGAAGGTACTCGGTGTCTGTGATAGCGGCACCCGGCAGACCATTCCCGTCTGTGATGCCGCTACCGAAGGTTATGACTCGCGGAAGCCACTCATTCGAACCCCGCGAATGAGTGGGGCACCCGGCCGGGCGCGCTCCAGGACACGCAGAAACAGGTCACGGCGCTCGCCGCTGTCAAGCTCCGGACGGCGCCGATAACAACTACAGGTTATGAAGTGCAGGTCATGCCCACCATACCAGCGCTCCA
>Ga0302326_10015664_pt1 | contig 15935 bp, 11 predicted proteins | sample Palsa_T0_3_FD_202264 | JGI IMG/M metagenome (GOLD analysis project Ga0302326, IMG submission 202264) | Peat permafrost microbial communities from Stordalen Mire near Abisko, Sweden - Palsa_T0_3 | ecosystem: Environmental > Terrestrial > Soil > Palsa > Peat permafrost | place: Sweden: Abisko... | reverse complement strand
GTTCCAAACGTCTTCAACCCCGCTCGGGAGCCGAACACCTTTCGCCTTTCGGGACCTGATAACGTTTGCTCAGCGTTGCTTCCCCATGTGCTACGAAACAGTATGAAGCCAGAGTTCGTAATTTGCCTGGACGTTTTGTCATGGCAACTTGGGACCGCAGATATGCTTGAGCATGGACAGCTTGATATGGCTTTCCAGATCGATGACGGCCTTTTACCCTCACATCTACAGTCAGAGAGACTCTATCGCGAAGAGTGGATCTGCGCGGTAGCTCGCGACAGCAGCTTTGGTGAGCGCTTAACGCTGAAACAGTACCTCGACGCCGAGCATCTTGTTGTGTCAACGCTGTCGAACGTACAAAACATCCCAGATAAACAATTGGCAGCAATCGGTAAGAAGCGAAAGTCGCGTATAAGGCTCTCGTACTTCAATGTCGCGTTACATTGCCTGCCGGCATCTTCGCTGGTTCTTACGCTGACCAGTGGAATGCGCTCAATCGTGAAAAGTAACGCTCATTTGCGCATTGTTCGTGCGCCATCGGAGTTGCAGGGTTTCCACATTCTGATGGTATGGCATCCGCGTGTCAATACCGATCCTCGACACGAATGGCTACGGGGGATCGTGCGGACAGCAGCAGAGAGCCTCAGATCGTAGGCGACAGCCGAATATCCTGGCTATTTCGCGGAAACTTGCGTTGAACGCATAGCAACCATTACCACTTTGCAATTCCTTTGATACAGACTCCTAAGGATATACCTGTTAAAACGGAGAAGGAAGAACTAGTCAGCGCATCCTGTCAGCGGGATGTGTGAGGGAGACCGGTTGCTGCGCTCGCCATGAACCTGCAATTGCTTGAACCCGCGATTGCACCTCGAATCTCTGGAGCACGTCTGTGGTGCGCATCGCGCTCTGTTCGGCTGGTCATCAGTTTATTTGCCGTGTGGCTGTTTGCCACGGCTGCGTTCGCGCTCGACCCACAGAAGTCCATCACTCAGTTCGCCCATACCGCGTGGACTGAAAAGGACGGCGCTCCGGCTGATATCGTAGCCATAACGCAGACCAGCGACGGATATTTGTGGCTCGGAACGTGGACCGGCTTGTTTTCCTTCGACGGTGTTCGGTTCACGCGTTTTGAGCCGCAAGCCGGAGAACATTTTCCGGTTCAATCGATCCGGAGATTGTTGGCGACTCGCGATGGAAGTCTGTGGATCGTGTTCCTCTCCGGCACTGTGAGCCGCCTCTTGCACGGCCATGTGACCTCTTACTCGGAGCGGGAGGGTTTGCCGGCCGCCTTTGCATTGGCGGAGTGCAAGGACGGCAGCCTGATCGCAGGTACCGCGAAAGGCCTGGCGCGCTTCAAAAATGGGGCCTGGACGGATGTAACCAAAGTATTAAATTTCCCCGGCAAACAGGCACGACTGGTCTACTTTGACAGGGAGAATACGCTTTGGGTTGTGACGGAAGACAGGATTGTCTACCTTCCCTCCGAACAGAAACAGTTCGTTGATCCGGTCGATCTGGTCGATCCGGTCGAGGGGATGGACCGATCGGGCGATTTTGCAGAAGCAGGTGATGGAGAGATTTGGATTTCGGAATTCGGCCGATCTGCCGATACCATGCGGAGCTTCCGTGTTCGCGGCCGGGTGACGGAGGTTCGAGTCGACGCCAGCTGGGTGCTCTTCGACCGGGATGGAAGTCTTTGGGTCGGTTCGGGCATAAATGGTCTCCGCCGTATTGCTTCCCCAGGCCGAATCAGAGAGCCTCGGATTGCCAATTTTAGCCCGGAAGCCGAACAGTTCACGGAGAAAGAGGGGCTCTCCGGAGATGTTGTCCATACCCTGTTTGAAGACCGGGAAGGCAACATCTGGTCGGCAACGCGCCATGGACTCGACCGGTTTCGGGAAAGCACATTTACGCCTGTCTCCATCCCCCACGCAGATACGGCCATGGGAATCATGGGCACAAGCGACGGCAGCTTCTGGACTTTCGGGAACAACGGCATCTTCCGCCTTAGTCCTCGCGGCGATCGTGAGGTGGTGACTCGCATTCCGGTAAGCTCGATGTCCGAAGACGAGGGTGGGGCCTTATGGATCGTTTCAGATATGGTGAAAGTTTACCGGTTTCAGCAAGGACGGCTGGTTGACGTCCTCAGCTCTGAGCATCCTCTGCCGGGGAGCGTCGTCCTGAAAAATATCTCTTCGATCGTTCGCGATCGAGAGGGCGCCCTCTGGTTGTTCGACGCAGATCAAGGTCTTTTCCGCATGGCCGGTGGCGCACTCACAAAAATCGCAAATCAATCGCAGACGGTCTATCCCTGGGGCGTTCTGTACGCAGATCGAAACGATCGAATCTGGGTGGGCCAATACAGCCATGTGGCGCTCTACGATCACGGAAAGTCCCAAGTTTTTGGAAAGAGCGACGGTATTCCGCCGGGGATGGTTTGCACGATCTATCATGATCGCGCAGGTCATATCTGGGCGGCCGGACGGGGTGGTCTGAGCAAGTTCGAGAATGGTCGTTTCCGCCTACTCTCGAAGTCCAACGGACTCCCCGCACAGTCCGTCTTCGGCATGGTCCAAGATAACGACGGCTATTGGTGGCTTGCCACCGAGGTTGGAGTGCTGAGAATTCCTGCAGGCGAACTCGATCGAGCTGTAGCGAACCCCGCCTATCGCATTCGTTATGAATCCTTCAACACGCTTGACGGTCTGCCTGGAAGCCAGCAAAACACTTTCCCGGGGCCGCTGGCTGCCCGGACCAGGGATGGACGCATCTGGTTTGCAACCAAAAGCGGGATCGCCTACGTGGATCCGCGGCACATACCGAAAAACGATCTGCCCCCCCCAGTGCATGTCGAAACGATAAGAGTCGACGATAAGGCGGTAGCTCAAACCGGCGGGATCGTACTGAATCATGATGTAAAAAATGTTGAGATCGAATACACGGCTTTTAGTTTGTCCATCCCCGAACGTGTGCTTTTCCGGTACAAACTTGAAGGCTACGATACGGAATGGCAGCAACCCGGGACTCGGCGACAAGCGTTCTATAACAGCCTTAGCCCTGGGAAATACAAGTTTCACGTGATCGCCTGCAATAACGACGGTGTCTGGAACGAATCGGGAGCAACTCTGGACTTTAGAGTCATGCCTGCCTGGTATCAGACGATCTGGTTCCGCGTTTTGTGTGTGGCATGTTTTGTCCTGTTCCTGTGGGCGCTCTATCAACTCCGTCTTCAACAGCTACAACGGCAATTCAACATGGCTTTGGAAGCACGCGTCAGCGAGCGTACCCGCATCGCGCGAGAGTTGCACGATACCTTGCTGCAAAGCTTTCAAGGATTGATGCTCCGCTTTCAAACCGTGGATGAGATGCTTCCAGGACGCCCTATGGATGCGAAGAAAGCCCTTGAATGCGCTCTTAATCGCGGAGATCAAGCAATCAGCGAAGGGAGGGATGCGATAACGGACATACGTGCCTCTTCACTGGCAAATCAAGACCTGGCGAAATCGATCACCGCGCTGATGACTAACTTCGGGGAAGAGCTATCTGAAGGCAAGGGAGCTTCAGTATCCTTTCAAGTGCTCGTAGAAGGCACCCCGCGGGTTGTGCGTCCGAATATCCAGAGCGATATATGCCGCATTGCCCGGGAGTCGTTAGGAAATGCCTTTCGCCACGCGCAGGCCCAACATATCGAGACGGAAATCACCTATGGCGAATCTCTTCGTCTGCGCTTCCGCGACGACGGGAAAGGCATTGACTCAAGCGTCATTGAACATGGAGGACGTCCGGGGCATTGGGGCTTGCCGGGAATCCGCGAACGAGCCAAGCAAATAGGAGCGCAATTGGAGATTTGGAGTGAACCAGGAGCTGGGACGGAGATAGAGCTGAGTATTCCAGGATCGATCGCCTATGAGGTATTCGCGACCAAAGGCCGCTTCCGGATTTTCCCTAAGAGAATGGAACAAGATTATGAATACCGGCCCTAACTTGATCCGGATTCTCGCCGTTGACGACCATCCAATGCTGCGTGAAGGCATCGCGTCATTGATCGCCAGTCAATCGGACATGGCGCTGGTAGCCGAGGCTTCTACAGGACGTGAGGCACTCGATCAGTTCCGAAATCACCGGCCGGACCTCACTTTGATGGATCTGCAAATGCCGGACATGGGCGGTATTGAAGCGATGATCACCATTCGTGACGAATTCCCGGAAGCACGCATCATCGTCTTGACGACCTACAAGGGAGAGGTTCAAGTTCTGCGCGCGCTCAAAGCCGGCGCGCGGGCGTATTTGTTAAAAGGCCTTTTGCGGAAGGAGCTTCTTGAGACAATTCGCGCTGTACATAGAGGTGAAAAACGCATACCTCCTGAGGTCGCGGCTGTACTCGCAGATCACGTGGTCCATGAAGCTCTGACCTCAAGAGAAATCGATGTACTGCGCTTGATTGCCGGCGGGAATGCAAATAAGCTGATTGGCGATCGACTCTCGATCACCGAGGAAACAGTCAAGGGGTACGTCAAGAGCATTCTCTCCAAACTTGGAGCAAGCGACCGAACGCACGCCGTCACAGTCGCGCTGAAGCGCGGAATCATTGATTTGTAACCCCCGCGAAAGAGGGGAGAATCACCCCCCGGATTTGGAGTATCGAATCCTTCTGGTCGAGTTTTACTCTTTGGATGTTCGACATAAGGGGGAGTATTGCAACGCCTTTTTCCCATGTTTCCTTACGGTTGGCCCGGCAGAGGGCTTCTTCTGCTACGGCTAGGCGTCGTAGCCATTTTGACGCACGATGGCATTCGCGCTTGGATGGGGGCGCCGCAGCGTGAATCGATTGCGCTGCAGGTAGTCGCTGCCATCACAGGTGTTTTTCTGCTCGTCGGTTTGTGGACGCCGATTGCCGGCGCGATTATAGCGTTGTGTGAGATAGGCATCGTTCTCACAGGCACTCCTCACCCGCGGGGCACCATCCTCCTGGCGACGCAAGGTATAGCCCTCGTATTTCTGGGACCAGGCTCTCTGTCCATCGACGCCCGCCTGTTTGGCCGAAAGCGTCTCCATATCCGGGTTCCCGTGTGCTGAGTGTCACCCTCCAAAGAGGGGATAGAACTCCCCCCTCTGGGGCGTATGCGCTAGAACTCCATTTGGGGTAGCTCGTACAGCGGAGGTTGCGCCATACTCCAACTGAGGTGTAGATGCATTCAATTTCCCATCTGTAGGCGATTTCAATTTGGGCAACTATATACCTGACTCAGGAGTCAGATGAGCGCGACACTAGCACTACTCGAAGACGTAGCCCAGGAAAGCGCGGAGATCGGTTCCGACCTCGACATGCTTGCGGGCTTCGGCTTGCAGAACCTTCTTTTTGCGGGTGGGCACAACGGTCGGTTTAACGTCTCCGCCGCGCTCAAGGATGCCCAGGACGGAGGTCTTGTCTTTGGTGCCGGTCCCGGTGACCCGGCGCTCACGTTTGCCGATGTGCATATCGCGAGCCTTGCCACCAATGAAGGTTTCGTCTACTTCCACGCCGCCGCCGTTAGGTCCGCCCAGCTTCATAAACGAGCCGGTCTGCATGGCTTTGCGGATGCGGTGCGCCATGAACCAAGCTGTCTTCTGAGTCACGCCGATAGAGCGGGCAATTTCGCAGGAGCTTACACCGTTCTTGCAAGAGCAAATCATCCAAGCGGCGGTGAGCCACTTATCCATGCCGAGTGCGGAGTCTTCAAAGATGCTTCCAACCTTGACGCTGAATTGCTTGCGGGCGTGCTGAGTCTTGCACTCCCAAAGGCGACGGGTGGAGATGTAGCGCACTTCCTTGCTCCCGCAGGTGGGACATTCAACACCATTCGGCCAGCGCCGCGCAGCAAAGAAATTGGTGGCGTTGTCGAGATCGCTGAAGTAGACGATAGCTTCCTGAAGTGTCGCCGGAGTCTTCATGGCTAGTTCACACCCTTCGTTGAATCAATCTTCAATGTCAAAATCATGCCGCGAATTAGAGCGGTCACTTGCTCAACTGTCGGACCTGTGGATTTCTCTAAGCGCTGATATTGCTCTCGAATGCGCACCGTCATCTCGGGATCAACTTCGGCAATTGCCATACGAATCGAGTGAGCGCTGATGGTCGCCTCATTCGCTTGGACTATCAATTTCTCTAGCGTTTTGAGGATGGATTCGAGCAGATCGGCGTTTTCATCCATGACTTTAACCTCAACCTGAAACCAGTTTAAGGTCAACTGCGTACTGAGTCAAGTATATAGTTGCCTTAATTTGGGCTAATGATCGGAGCGATTCCATGTTCACCGCCAAACAAACGAAACTTGTCGGCGAACTTGATGAGATCCATCTGGAGAAATACCCTTTGCCATCCGCGCTGACCGCGGACCGAACCACAGTGTCGGAGTCGCTGGCTCCGCTCACCACGATATCGCTGGAGAACGCCGACCTCTATTTGGAGCTACAACGCAACGTAACTTTCCTGTCTATCGCGCAGAGCCTAAGCCACACTGGCTGCTTCGCCTGGAGTATTGCCGATGGAGAAATCTCCTGGTCGGCGGAAACCTACAATATCTTTGAATATGATCGAACGGTAAAGCCTACGTTCGAGATGATACTGGTACGAGTTCATCCCGACGACAGAGATCTCGTGCAGAAGGCCCTCGCACAGGCGTTTGAGGTAAGAGCCGACTTTCATCTTGAATACCGCTTGCTGATGCCGAACGGTTCAGTCAAGCACATCCACGCTTCCGCTCGCGTGGCGACAACTTTGTCCGGGAACCTTGAACTTGTGGGCGCCGTGACGGACGTCACCACGGCAAAACAGGCGGAAGGGAGGAGGCGTCAAGATGAACAAGAACTTCGCCACATTACCGATGCGATCCCGCAACTGATCATCGTCTATAGTCCCGATGGCCGGGCGGTCTATTTAAATCGGGGAACGCTCGATTACATGGGTTTGTCGCTTGAGGAGGTGCAGGCGGAAAGTTTCCGCGATCGCGTCATTCATCCCGATGACGTGGAGAGGTTCCGAAACGTTCGGCAAAACGGGCTACCAAAGGGTGTTTCGTTCGAGACCGAACAGCGGGTCCTCGGAAAAGATGGCAAGTATCGTTGGTTCCTCAGTCGGTACAATCCGCTGAAAGACGAGCAAGGCCGGATTATCCGCTGGTACGCGACCGCAACCGACATCGACGACAGCAAAGTGGCTGAACAGCGCATACAAAACGAGAATGTTGCACTCCGAGAGGAAGTGGATCGCGCTTCCATGTTTGAAGAGATTGTGGGAGCGTCGACTGCATTGAGCACGGTCCTTGCCCGCGTCGCAAAAGTCGCGCTCACAGATTCTACTGTCCTCATCACGGGTGAAACAGGAACAGGGAAGGAATTAGTCGCCCGAGCTATTCACAAGCGATCCCGTCGTGCTCAGCGTGCCTTCGTCAGCGTAAATTGCGCTGCGCTCGCCCCTTCGCTGATTTCATCCGAATTGTTCGGTCATGAAAAGGGGGCATTCACGGGCGCAACCCAACGCCGTATAGGTCGCTTCGAGCTGGCGAATGGTGGCACACTCTTTCTGGATGAGGTGGGCGAGTTGCCATTGGATACCCAAATCGCGCTCTTGAGGGTTCTGCAAGAAAGAGAGCTCGAGCGGGTGGGAGGAAAAGAACGGATAAAGATCGACGTTCGAATTGTCGCCGCAACGAATCGCGATCTAAACGTGGCGCAGACAGATGGAACATTCCGCTCGGATCTCTTCTATCGCTTGAACGTATTTCCGATCCATGTCCCGCCGCTTCGAGAACGTCGAGAGGATATTGCGATACTGCTCGAATATTTCCTCCATCGATATGCACATCAAGCACGCAAGGTATTCAAAAGCATTGATAAACACACGCTCGACTTCTTTGAAGCATACGATTGGCCTGGCAATATCCGCGAACTCCAAAACATCGTTGAGAGATCGGTGATCCTGAGCCCTGACGACGTATTTTGTGTCGATAACTCATGGCTGCCCTCGATTCCTTGTTCACAGCGCATACCACAGACGCGATCGGACGTGAGCGATGACGATTCTGAACACGAGCGGAAGATGATTGTGTCCGCCCTGACACAGAGCCGCGGGCGAATATCTGGGCCGAGAGGCGCGGCGGAGGCGCTTGGATTGCCCCCTTCGACATTGGAAGCTCTTATCAAGAAGCTGAATATTCGCAAGAACCGATTCAAGCTTGGCTAGTCGCCAAGAGAATTCGCCATATTCTTCGGTTCCCTCAATTTCACAAAATCCGCACCGCCTCAGCGCCGCCATTCTCCTGTATTTTCAATCACTTCAAAATGGCGTTCAACGTGCATTCCTTGAGCAGTGCAAGTATTCACGCGATGCTTGCATCTACTCTTGGCAACGGAGGAAGCGGTATGACAGGGCATGAGCATAGGATAAGCAACGACGGTGTCAGCAGGCGATCGTTTTTGGAGAAGACGTCGGCCGCTCTGGCAGCGGCAGTAAGCCTTCCGATTCTGACTGCGGCGCAACAAGCGAAGGAGCGGAGCGGAGACAAGCATACTGGCGCCAATGAACAGGAGTTGGGGCCGAAGAACCCGGGTCTGGAGGCGCAAGAGCCGGATTCGGGATATCCGCCGGTGACCGATGCAGGTGGCCAGCCCCCGTTCAAGTACCCATTCGCCATGTCGCACAAGCGTATCGAGTCAGGCGGCTGGACGCGCCAGGTTTCAGTGCGCGACTTCCCGCTGTCGAAGAAGATGGCTGGCGTGGAGATGCGCTTGATCTCCGGCGGTGTCCGCGAGCTGCACTGGCATGTGGGCTCTGAGTGGGCCTTGATGACCGCCGGCAGCGCGCGTATCACAGCAGTCGACCAGAACGGGCGGGCGTTTGTTGAGGACGTGAACGAAGGCGATCTCTGGCTCTTCCCAGGCGGGGTACCTCACTCGATTCAGGGTTTGGGCGAGAATGGCTGCCAATTCATTCTGGTGTTCGACGACCCCAACTTTAACGAGTTCGAGACGTTCCTGCTGACCGACTGGCTGCATCACACTCCGACCGAGGTACTGGCGAAGAATTTTGGCGCTCCGGAGTCGACGTTTCACAACGTGCCCCCGCGGGAGAAGTTCATCTTCGCGAGCGAATTGCCCGGTCCGTTGGCCGAGGCAAAGAAGCAGGTGTACGAGGCCAGTGGGCCGGTGCCAAATTCGTTTGCCTTCTTCACCGGCAAGATGAAGCCCACCAAGGTGACAGCGGGCGGCAGCGTAAAGATCGTCGACCGCAACAACTTTCCGGTGACGGACATCGCCGCGGCGATCGTGACGGTTAAGCCGGGCGGACTTCGTGAACTGCACTGGCATCCGAACGCCGATGAATGGCAGTACTACGTGAAGGGCAACGCGCGTATGACCGTCTTTTCTGCCGGATCAAATGCCCGCACCATGGATTTCCACCCCGGCGACGTCGGCTACATCGAGCAATCGATGCCGCACTACGTCGAGAACATCGGCGATACCGATCTTGTGTTTCTGGAAGTTTTCCCGACGCCCGAGTACCAGGATATTTCGCTGGGCGAGTGGCTTGCCCATACCCCATCGCGCCTCGTGAACGAGCACCTCGGTACTGGCGAGGACTTCCTGACAAAGATCAGCAAGGCAGAGGTCGTCATCACTCCGGAAAAATAGCGCGGAAGAAATTTTGTCCCACCAGAGCCGCGCCGCCGCACACAATGTGCGACTCCTGGGCCTTCGTGGAGGTGTGTTTTGCGTAAATCGTTTGAGATTACAAAGGTCTCTCGACTATGGTCAGTCTTGGCGCGCGTTTCGGTCGTGATTGCGGCTTTTGCATATGCCTCCTCCGGGTGGGCGCAACAAGCGCTGTATCCACTGAAGGAGGGCATTGTCCAGCCTTTGCACAGTGGTGATATTCCCAGTTGGATGACGCTGGACATGCAAGTGCGTGGGCGCACGGAGGAGCAGACCTCGTTGGGGTACGTCTCGGGCAAGGACCGTCTGTATGAGCTCACCCGAGTTTGGGGAGCCATGACGGTAGATCCGACGAATTGGCTGACGTTCTATGCACAGTTCATGGATCTGCACGCGCTGGGGCTTCCCCTCCGAGATACTGCGGCGAATATGCGCGATACCTTTGACCTGAGGCAGGGTTACCTCGATCTCCATTACAAGCCAGTGCAGCTTATCGTGGGCCGGCAGGAGCTGCGGATTGGCGACGAGCGCGTGGTCGGCATCAGCGACTGGACCAACACCAGCCGCACCTGGGACGGCTTCTATATGCGTATCGGAGACATCAACCAGCTGAATATCTTCAGCACTTCGGTGGTCACGATCCATCCCACCAGCCTGGACAAGCATGGCGCGGGATTGACCTTCCATGGCGTGCATGCGAAGCTGACGACCTACGTGCCGCATACCACGATTGAGCCGTTCGTTCTGGTTCATGCTTTGCCTCGCGTCACCAGCCAGCAGGGCGTAGTTGGCAGCCAGACCGAGTTGACCTTTGGCTCGTACTATGAGACCAAGCTGCCGCTCGGGTTCGATTCGTCGGGCACCGGAGATCTGCAGCGTGGCAGCTACAGCAATGATTCCATTCATGCAGGCGCGGCGATCGTCCGCGGAGGTTATGGGACGAAGCGCCTGCCCTGGCAATCCCACCTCGAAGCGGAGTATGACTACGCGACCGGCAATCCGCATACGAATCCTGATCGCATCGGCACCTACGATCAGGAGTATCCAAGCAACCACAACGCATTCGGCCTGGTCGACTTGTTCGGCTTCCAGAACATCAAACAGCGTCGTCTTAGTTTGCAGTTGACGCCACGCAGCGACTTGCTGGTGCTGTTCCAAGGCGGATCGCTGCACGCGGCGACTATCCACGATGGCGTCTACTCCAGTGCCGGCGCGAAATTAATTGCGGCGCCCACGGGCGGCTTCAAAAGCGACGATATCGGCAGCGAGTTCGACGCCTCGGCGAAGTACATTTACCGCAAATCGTTTGTCACCAATATTGGTGTGGGTCACTTCTTCCCTGGCGAGCTGATGACGAGCGAGAATCATGGCGCTCCACTGACCTATGCCTATCTGGGATTCACCTATCGATTCAAGATCGAACACTAGAGCGCCACAACAGGAGGCAGACAATATGCAAACGCACCATTCGCAGATCGGAGACCAGCCAAACCCCATCGTCCAAAATTGGGAACGGAACGCGGAGGAACTTGAAGATACCGTTTCGCAACGTCCCCCTAGAGCGGTTCTCTGATTCACGTCTCCTATTCGGTAGCGTGTGAAGTGGCTTTTTCTTTAGAAAAAGCCACTCGGCATCCTGCTTTCGGGATATACCAATTGGAGAACCGCTGTAGTCGTCAAGAGAATTCGCCATATTCTTTGGTTCCCTCAATTTCACAAAATCCGCACCGCCTCAGCGCCGCCATTCTCCTGTATTTTCAATCACTTCAAAATGGCGTTCTACGTGCATTCCTAGAGAGTGCAAGTATTCACTCGGTGCTTGCCGGAAACCGGAGCCAGAACTATGCACATGCTGACTTGCGCTGCAAAAGAGTCACCTATTGAAATCACAACTGACATCTGCGATATGTATTTGGTTGTCTCTGCCAAAGACGGAGATCATCAGGCATACGCAGAGTTGTGCCGTCGGCATTCAAAACAGATTCTTCGAAGGGTTCTACGGATTACAAATAACATTGTGGATGCTGAAGACACTTTACAGGAAGCCCTGCTCAAGGCATACATTCACATCGCAAGCTTTGAGGGGAAAAGCGCGTTCTCTTCGTGGCTGACGAAAATCGCAATCAATTCCGCTCTGATGCCGCTGCGAAAGAAGCGATCTCGATCTGAGTACAGCTTTGAAAGCGGTCCTGATGCGGATGATATCAAGTTGCCCGAACCTGCCGAACTCTCCCGCAATCCCGAAGAATCCTGCATTCAAAATGCCTTAGCAAGTGAACTGGCCCAAGCGATTCAATATTTGCCCCCTAGCCTTCGGAATGTACTGGAGATTCGGTATCGAGAAGACGCCTCAGTATCGAAGATCGCGAAGAGATTTGGCATCTCCGAATCAGCCGTGAAATTGCGTCTCTTGAGGGTCAGATCGAAGATCCGCGCGCATCTCGAAAAGACACAATATCTGCCTTGTGGAATCGCCCCGAAAGCTCTGGGCGGGTGCACGCTACCCGAATTCTGACCCTACCCCGAGTAGTCAATTGCTTGGCGCACGCGACCTACGAGGAGACTGAAATGTGGATTGTCAGAGTGGCGCTGAACCGTCCGTATACGTTTATTGTTCTGGCTTTGCTTATACTCATTCTGAGTCCGGTTGTGATTCTGCGTACACCGACGGACATCTTCCCTAATATCAATATTCCTGTTGTTGCTGTGGCCTGGACCTATAGCGGCCTCAGCCCTGAGGAGATGGAGGGGCGCGTCACGACCGTCTATGAGCGTGTTCTTACGACGCTGGTCGATAACATCGAACACATCGAGTCGACGACCGTAAACGGCACTGCGATCGTAAAGATCTATCTTCAGCCGAATGCCAGTGTCGACCGTGCGAATGCGGAGATTACGGCCGCCTCGCAGACGATTCTCAGACAATTGCCTCCCGGGTCTCTGCCTCCCTTGATCGTCAACTACAACGCTTCCACCGTTCCCATTCTGCAGCTCAGCCTCTCCGGAAATGGGCTGACCGAACCCCAGTTGAACGACATCGCTCTGAACTTTCTGCGTACACAGCTGGTCACCGTTCCTGGCGCCGCGGTTCCGTTTCCTTATGGGGGCAAGACGCGTCAGGTGATGGTGAATCTCAATCCGCAACGGATGCAGTCCAAGGGGCTCTCGCCGAACGACGTGCTGACGGCGCTAGGCAAAGAGCAGCTCATCTTGCCAGGCGGTACGGCCAAGATCGACCAGTTCGAGTATGACGTCGACATCAATGCGGATCTCAAGAAGATACCGGAGTTCAACGATCTTCCGATCAAGAAGGTGGGCAACACCATCATCTATCTTCGCGATGTAGCGACGGTGAGCGATGGTTTTGCGCCGCAGACGAATATCGTTCGGCAGGATAGCAAACGCGGGGCTCTGGTCACCGTTCTCAAGGCCGGGGACGCATCCACCATCGATGTCGTCAAGGGTGTGCGGCAGCTGCTTCCAAGAATCGCTCAAACCCTTCCTCCCGAGCTCAGGATTCAGCCCCTTGCCGATCAGTCCATCTTCGTGCGCGGATCGGTCAATGGGGTGATTCGTGAGGCGGTTATCGCCGCGGCGCTTACCGGCCTGATGATTCTCCTCTTCCTGGGAAGCTGGCGCAGCACTTTGATCATTGCCGTCTCGATCCCGTTATCGATTCTGACGTCGGTGATCGTGTTGAGCCTGCTGCACGAAACGATCAACATCATGACGCTGGGCGGACTGGCCCTGGCTGTCGGCATCCTCGTCGACGATGCGACGGTGACCATCGAAAACATCGAACGGCACCTGGAAGAGGGCGCTGAACTGCATGACGGCATCCTCGAAGGCGCGGCGCAGATCGCCACTCCCGCTCTTGTTTCGACGATGTGCATCTGTATCGTCTTTTTGCCGATGTTTGTCTTGAGCGGTGTAGCGCGGTATCTTTTTGCTCCGCTTGCGGAAGCGGTCATCTTCGCCATGATTGCCTCTTACATTTTGTCCCGCACGCTGGTGCCGACCTTGGCGATGTACCTGTTAAAAGCTCACAAGCACGGCGGCGCGCCTTCTCGCAATGTCTTCGCCCGTTTTCAAAGAGCGTTCGAGCGGCTCTTTGAGAAAATTCGCTCGTCCTACTCCTCTCTGCTGGCGCAGCTTGTTTCGGTTCGGTTCGCCTTCGTTCCATGCTTTCTTGTTGTCTGCCTCCTTGCGTTCGCTCTGATTCCGTTTCTTGGCCAGGATTTTTTCCCGGACACCGACAGCGGCCAGTTTATTTTGCATGTGCGCGCGAAGACGGGAACCCGTATTGAAGAGACCGCGCGCCTGGTGGATCTGGTTGAGGGCAGCATTCGCCAAACGATTCCATCTTCCGAAATGGATAACGTCCTCGATACCATCGGTCTTCCCTACAGCAACATCAACTACATCTATAGCCGCTCAGGCCTGACCGGAGCAGCGGATGCAGACGTCCTGGTTTCACTCCAAGAGAAGCATCACGCCACCGCCGATTACGTCCGCGCTCTTCGCGACAAACTGCCGCGGGAATATCCCGGGGCCACGTTCTACTTTCTCCCCGCCGACATTGTCACGCAGACTTTGAACTTCGGCTTGCCGGCGCCGATCGATATCCAGATTGACGGCGCGGACATCACGGCAAATGCGCAGGTTGCCGACAAGATGCTCAAAGAACTCAGCCATGTCCGCGGCATCGCCGATCTGCGCATTCAACAGCAGGGTGACTATCCCAAACTTCACATCGATGTCGACCGCACCAAGGCGCTGGAAGCCGGATATACGGAGCAGGACGTTGCCGACAGCGCGCTGGTCTCCTTGAGCGGGAGTTTCCAGGTGACGCCCATGTTCTATCTCAACCCGAAGAACGGTGTGCAATATAACCTCGTGACCCAGACGCCTCAATACGACATTCAGTCTGGACAGGACCTCGAGAACATTCCGTTGACGGGCGCCAATCAGGCGCAGCCTGGGATTCTTGCCGACGTCGCGTCGATCCAGCGGACCAGTGAGCCGGTTTCGATCAACCACTACAACATCCGGCGAGTGGTCGATATTTATGCGTCGGTTCAGGGCAGGGATCTGGGCGCCGTGGGACGTGAGGTGAGCAGCATCGTCGACGCCAACCGCAAACTGCTTCCGCGCGGCAGCTTCGTTACCTTGCGCGGTCAATACGGCACGATGCGGATCTCGTATATAGGACTGATTGGCGGTCTGGGTTTTGCGATCGTCCTGGTGTATTTGCTGATCGTCGTAAATTTCCAATCGTGGCTCGACCCATTCGTCATCATCACCGCATTGCCCGCGGCTCTTGCCGGCATCGTCCTGTTCCTTTTCATTACGCATACGACTCTCAGCGTCCCCGCATTGATGGGAGCCATCATGTGCATGGGCGTAGCAACGGCGAACAGCATCCTGGTTGTCTCCTTTGCCAAAGAGCGGCTGCTGCATCATGGCGACGCCGTAATCGCCGCGCTTGAAGCCGGTACAACCCGTTTTCGCCCAGTCATCATGACGGCGTTGGCGATGATCATCGGCATGATTCCGATGGCGCTGGGGCTGGGCGACGGCGGCGAACAGAATGCGCCCCTCGGCAGAGCTGTGATCGGAGGACTTCTTTGCGCGACCGTCGCCACTCTGGTTTTTGTACCTTCCGTTTTCGCTCTCCTGCACGGCCGTTCTCGACATGCAGATTCGCAACCGATCGGGACAGCGGAAGATGAACCCATTCACGCGTAGTCGTGTCCACAGCCAAGGAGGCAAGCGATGAGCAACAAGGAAACCAATCAAGCTTCGCAAAACAATTCCGAGCAACGCCCCCAGATCGAGAGCCGACCGCTATCCCGCTCTCTGTTTGTTGGATTGGCGGCCGCGGCCCTGCTGCTTGGCGTAGTGATCTACTCCGGCATTCACCAGCGTGCAATGGCGGCAAGCAATCTTGGCGCTGCAACGGAGCGGGCTGCCATTGCGGCGGTAAACGTGGTGGAGCCTAAATCTGGAACCGATCTCCAGGAGCTTGTTCTACCGGGCACCACGCAGGCGTTCATCGATACCCCTATCTTTGCCCGTACCAGTGGCTATCTCAAACAGTGGTACTTCGATATAGGCGCGCATGTGGAGCAGGGGCAGTTGCTCGCCGTGATCGAGACTCCTGAACTGGATCGGCAACTGGCGCAGGCGCAAGCGAATTTGAAAACCGCGCAGGCCAATGAGAAACTCGCTGAGATCACGGC
>Ga0302326_10015662_pt1 | contig 15936 bp, 10 predicted proteins | sample Palsa_T0_3_FD_202264 | JGI IMG/M metagenome (GOLD analysis project Ga0302326, IMG submission 202264) | Peat permafrost microbial communities from Stordalen Mire near Abisko, Sweden - Palsa_T0_3 | ecosystem: Environmental > Terrestrial > Soil > Palsa > Peat permafrost | place: Sweden: Abisko... | reverse complement strand
GATGCGATTTTGATCCACGTAGGTATGAACCTGGGGCCGGCCGCTGAATTTCTCCGTGATCTTGAAGGCCTCGAGGATCGACGTGCTGTTCGCCTTGCCACCGCCGAGATTGTAGACCTCGCCGGCGCGCGGGCCCGCGACAAAGGCCGCCATGAACCGCGCCACGTCCAGCGAATGGATGTTGTCGCGCACCTGCTTCCCCTTGTAGCCGAAGATCTTGTACTCGCGGCCCTCGAGATTGCACCTCACGAGGTAGCTGAGAAAGCCGTGGAGCTCGACGCCCGAGTGGTTGGGCCCGGTGAGGCAGCCCCCGCGCAGGCAGCAGGAGGGCAGGTTGAAATAGCGCCCGTATTCCTGCACCATGACGTCCGCGGCCACCTTGGAGGCTCCGAAGAGGGAATGCTTCGACTGGTCGATCGTGAAGGTCTCGGGTATGCCGTGGGCATAGGCCGGATCGGCGTAGTCCCACCGGGTCGGAAGTTCCTTCAGCGCAATGGCATTGGGCGCATCGCCGTAGACCTTGTTCGTGCTCATGTGCACGAAGGGAGACTCCGGGCAGGCCTGGCGCGCGGCCTCGAGAAGATTGAGCGTCCCAACCGCGTTGGTGTCGAAATCGTCGAAGGGAATCGCGGCCGCGCGATCATGGCTCGGCTGTGCGGCGGTATGGACGATGGCGGCGGGTTTTAGCTCCTTGACCAGGGCGAGCACCCCGGCGCGGTCCCGGATATCCAGCTCGTGGTGCCTGAAACCGGGCAGATCCTGCTGGAGCCGCATCTGGTTCCAGCGCGTGTCGCCCTGCGGACCGAAAAAGACGGCGCGCTGGTTGTTGTCGACTCCGTGCACCGCATAGCCGAGCTCGTGCGCGAAGTACGCGCAGACCTCCGAACCGATAAGCCCCGAGGAGCCGGTGACCAGGAGGGTTTTGGGCATGGAAAGGATGCTTCTGGCTGGAAATGGGCTCCTTGCCAACGGTATTTCACCCCGGTATCGCTAGGAATTGCCGGCTTCCCCGCCGTCCTCTCCATGATCAACCATCTCAAAGTATGCGCCGTCCTGCCGGCTTACAATGCCGCCTCCACGCTGGAAAAGACGGTGGCGGCCGTCGACCGCTCGGTGGTGGATGACATCATCGTGGTCGACGACGGAAGCAAGGACGCGACCCGGGAGATCACCGTCCGTCTCGGGCTGCATTACGCCTTTCACCGGCGCAACCACGGCTACGGCGGCAACCAGAAGACCTGCTACGCGCTGGCCCTGGCGACCGGCGCGGACATCGTCGTCATGCTGCACCCCGACTACCAGTACGAGCCCCGGCTGCTCCCGGCGCTCGCAGAGATGGTCGCCTCGGGGGTTTACGATGTCGCCATCGGCTCGCGCATCCTTGGCCGCGGGGCGCTCCAGGGCGGCATGCCGCTCTACAAATACGTCTCCAACCGCTTTCTCACCTTCGCGCAAAACCTCCTGATCGGGCAGAAGCTCTCCGAGTACCACACCGGCTATCGGGCGTTCTCGCGGAAGGTGCTCGCCACGCTCCCGCTCCTGGCCAATTCGGACGATTTCATTTTCGACAACCAGATGCTGGTCCAATGCCACCATTGGGGATTCCGCATCGCGGAGATTTCCTGCCCAACGAAGTATTTTCCCGAGGCCTCCTCCATCAACTTCCGCCGCAGCCTGCGGTACGGCTTCGGCGTGCTGGGGGTGAGCCTGGCGGAAGCGGCCAGCCGCCTGGGGCTGCCGGCCCCCGCCTACCTCGACCGCGCCGGGGCGCCGCGTTTCCGCCTCGTCCCCGAGGCGATCAGCGGCCGGATCGCCGAGAGCAACATCGATCTTAATGCCTGACGCGCCCTCGCCGCCGTCGGCAATCGAACATCTGGTGCCGGAGCGGCTCGCCGCGGGTCCGGTGGACCTGACCATCCTCGTGCCGGCCCTCAACGAGGCCGTCACGGTCGGTGAATTCGTCGACTGGTGCCATGAGGGCCTGCGGCGCGCGGGCGTGAGCGGCCAGATCCTGATCGTCGACAGCTCGACCGACGAGACTCCCCAGATCGTCCTGCGGCATGGGGGAGAGGTTCTGCGCGTGCCGCGGCGCGGGCTGGGCCGGGCCTACATCGACGCCCTGCCGTACCTGCGCGGACAATGGATCGTGATGGGGGACGCGGACCTGACCTACGATTTTCGGGAGCTGGCGCCCTTCGTGGCCGAATTCCGGCGCGGGACCGAATTCGTCATGGGCAGCCGCTTCAGCGGCGGCATCGAGGCGGGCGCCATGCCGGGCCTTCACCGCTACTTCGGCACGCCGCTGACCACCTGGATCCTCAACCGCATCTACGGCTCGCGCTACACAGACATCCACTGCGGTATGCGGGGAATCACCGCGGCGGCCCTCGCCCGCCTCGACCTTCGCTCGCAGTCCTGGGAATACGCCTCCGAGATGGTGCTCAAGGCGGCTCGCCTGAACCTGCGGCGCGCGGAGGTCCCGGTAAAGTTTTACAAGGACCGGCAGGGCCGGGTGAGCCACCATCGCCGGCAGGGCTGGCTTTCCCCTTGGATCGCCGGCTGGCTCAATCTCAAGGTCATGCTGGTGTACTCGCCGGATTCCTTCCTGCTCCTGCCCGGCTGGATCCTGTTCATCGGCGGTTTGCTCATTTCCGTGGTGCTTTCTTTTGGCCCGCGCACGGTTGGCGGCATCGGCTTCAATCTCTACTGGATGCTGTTCGGCGTCACCTCCGCGACCCTGGGCTACAGTTGCGTGCAGATCGGGATCATCGCCCGCATCGTCCACGGACTGCGCCTGGGTGTCGTTGCTTCGGCGCAGCGCCTTTTGAGCTATAACCGGGGCATGCTGCTGTCGGCGGTGGGCGCCGCGCTCGGCCTCCTCCTCGTCGGAATATTGGTATGGCGGTACATCGAGGGAGGCTTGAAACTGGCCGCGCTCTCGTATCCGGCCATCCTCGGGCTCATGCTCATCATCCTCAGCTTCCAAACCTTCGGTTTCACCCTGCTGCTCGAGATGCTCTCGCGCGTCGTCGGCCGCCGCGACGCATGAAGGACCGGTCGGCCGAGACCTACGGCGAGGGGGGATGGTCGGCCGTCGATCGCTTCGGGATCTGGCTATCCCAGCGGGCGATCCGCCGGTGGCTTCCCCCGGGAAATAGCCTGGAGCTGCTGGAGCTGGGCTGCGGATTTCGCGCGGTGCAATTGCTGGCCGTGCGCGACCGTCTGAAGCGCGGCACGGGGGTCGATTTTCGCATCGCGCCGGAGCTGCTGGAAAAGGGGAACCTCTCTTTTCATCAGGGCTCGATCGAGTCTATCCTGCCCGGCCTGGCCGACGCTTCGTACGATGTCGTCCTCCTCAATTCCGTGCTCGAGCACCTGCAGGATCCCCTCGCGGTCCTGCTGGGCGCCCGCCGCGTCCTGAGGCCGGGCGGAACCCTGCTCGTCAACGTGCCGACCTGGCGGGGAAAGGCTTTCCTCGAATTCATGGCCTTTCGGCTGGCGCTCAGTCCGAAGGTGGAGATGGACGACCATAAGATGTATTACGGGAAGCGGGATCTTTGGCCGCTCCTCGTCCGGGCGGGATTTCTCCCGAGCCGGATCCATCTCTTCTATCACAAGTTCGGCCTCAATCTCTTCGCCGTCGCCGCCGCGTCCGCCCATGGCTGAGCCGGACGACTGGGAGGGTCATTGGCGGCGCTATGCCGCCACGGCCAGCCGGAATCCCGCGCAGCGGCTGCGGCACGAATTGATCGGAAAATTGCTGGCGTCCGGTCCCGGGGCCTCCGGAGCCCGCGGGCCTCGCGTCCTGGATTTTGGCAGCGGACAGGGTGATCTGGCGGCGAAGCTGCGGGCTCGGTTTCCAGATGCCGACCTCGTGGGCCTGGAGCTAAGCGCCAGCGGAGCCGAACTATCCCGCCGGAAGGTTCCCGGCGCCCGATTCATCGTGGCGGATCTGTTTCATCCTCCGCCCGAATTGGCGGCCTACGCGGGCTGGGCGACCGACGCGGTCTGCTCCGAAGTCCTCGAGCACGTCGATTCGCCCGTCGCGTTCCTGCAGGCCGTGCGGCCCTATCTGGCTGAGGGCGCCCGGCTCATCATCACGGTCCCCGGCGGCCCGATGTCGGCCTTCGACCGGCACATCGGCCACCGCCGGCATTTCTCGCGAAGCTCGATCGGCCTGGTGCTGGGCGAGGCGGGTTTTGCGGTCGAACGCGTCTACCTCAGCGGCTTTCCCTTCTTCAACCTCTACCGCGCCATCGTCATCGCGCGCGGCGCTGCCCTGGCGGCCGACGTCGACGAGCGCCGGCGCGGATTTTCCGGCTGGCTGGCCGGGGCGGTCATGGCGGTATTCCGGTTGCTCCTGCGTTTCACCCTGATGGATTCACCCTGGGGCTGGCAGGTGGTGGCGGTCGCACGGAAGACGGGCTAAAAAGGCTACCGAGGATAAGGATATCTGGTCGCGCTAAAAGGCAGAACCAACACCGTCAACGAGGATGACCTGAGTAGCTTTTATCCAATCGGCGTTTTCCCAGGCAGCTTCAGGCTATAGTGGATTGAAGGTATGGAGCGCTTTGGAAATTCGCTCGATCGTGGCGAATCGCAGTCCGTCGCGGCGCCCCGTTTCGATGTCCTGGTAATGCTGCGGCGAGAAGGCCGCCCCCAGGGGTATGCAATGAGGGGTTGAACGGCTGCATCCATTGGAACGGGCACCGCCTTCGTGAGTTACCGCGGCGTTAGCACCACTCTACTAACAAACCCGCTGCTGCTGGTAACGCTGCCATCGGTGACACTGCTCAGCATCGCGCCATCGTGCACACCAAGACTGGCGCGGATTGTGAGATTGGCTGCCCAGGCCGCCCGGTTCTGGCCAATTCGGTCCGGCTGAAAGGCGAAGTTGATCTCGTCATGTATCATGGCCTGCTGGGCGTTGATCCAGGATTGGTCCATTAGAAGCCGTTCGTCTGCGTGATGTCGTTGCCTGTCCCGGTGCCAGGAACGTTGGCGCCGCTTCCCGGCCCATAGACATTCGCGCTGGCCTTGATGTAGGAGGTGCTATTTCCGCAGGCGATGGGGGTGTTGCTGCTATTCCCACCGAAAGTGCAGCCGCTGACGATGGCAATGTTAGTGTCACCATCGAAGTAGATCATATTATTGACCGTGTTGTTATCCCAGAGCCGGACGCCAGTGATGGTTATATTGGACTGGCAGTTGTTGAAATAGAACTTGTAGGTTCCGCTCAACTGATAGCAGGCGCCATTTCCGATGTGTACCTGAGAGCAATTGGTCAAGTTGATCGAAGTGTAAGATGCTCCAGTCGCTCCCGCATTGCCATTGTCCAGCGTGAAACTAGACAACGAAATTCCTTCGCACCCTTGGCTTCCAGAGTAGATAAAAGAATTAGTAAATTGGCCATTGTACCCAGAAATACTAATGCCTTGCGGCTGAGTAATCCCGGCAGATCCCTCAATATCTATACCAAGATTGAAATAAGATATATAGATTCCCTCGATCGTGATATTGACGCCGTTGCAGATCAACGCCGACCCAGCGGCAATGGTGCTGCCTCCAATGGTGGTCCCGTCGAAGAAGAGGCCGTACCAATCGGACAGCCACACATCTTGCATGGAGATGCCGTTGAACCAGCCTCCCCCTGTGACTGCGATGTTGCGGAGGTTGGACTGGCCACCGCCGGCATTCACCGTAAGCGCCGTCCCAAGGCCGGTAGTGCCGGACTGAAAGCCGATGTCCGAAATATCCACGCCGCCGCCATAGGTCGAAGTGGTTATGGTGAAGACTGGACCGCTGGCTGCTGCTCCGGTCTGGACGATGGAAGAAACAAACTTTCCACAACCCTTCAGGGCCATAAAGCCAGTCGCCGTCGTCGTGATGTTCTGGGAGATGATGCTTCTGCCCGGGGGCGCCATGACGATGCCGTTGATCGCAGCGGCAGCGTTCAGCGCAGCGATCCAAGCGTTGGTGTCGTCCGTCGAACCGTCAGCCTTTACTCCGCCATAGCCACCGTAGTTGTCTGATGCGAACACCCAGGGCATGTTCGTCCAGACTGGGGCATAGGGGCTGGAGCTTGACTTGCTCAGACGTTGGGACGGCGATCCGCCGCTCGGCGGTAGCGCCGATGCCGAGCCCACGATGCCAATAAGATTGGCTCCCGTGACGCCCATGATGGCCCCCGGCGTTGATCCCAAGGGTGTGATGGCGAAATTAGCCGGCGAACTGTCCCGAATCTCGGTGACCAGGATATTCGGAAACGTCCCGGTAGTGTTCCCGCCGCACGAATCCCCAACTTTGATCAGTCCAGAAAGGCCAATGCCACTATCTTTGATGACTTCTCCGGTCGTTCCGTTGAAAAGAGTGATGTCACCGTCGGCGGATGAGCCAGGCCCCGTTACATTTCCCGAACCCGAAGGGGTGCCACCTACAATGGCGGCACCGCTGCGCTTTAGGTATGTGCCGTCCGGCACTGAACCTATGACAAGCTGGGTAGGGCCACTAGTTTCATGGACAGCAGCAACTGAGGGATTCGGGAGGCTTCCGGAAAGATCCCCGCCCACTGACGCATTGAGGGTGCCCGAAATGTAAACCTCGGAGCCACCCAATACGAGCGCACCAGTGAGGTTATAAATGCCAAAATTACCGGAGCCAAAAATCGTATTTAGTAGCCCAAAATAAATATTGTGGGTACCGTCTGAGAAATAGAGAAACGCATCGTATGCTGTGCTGCCTGTAACGAAGCTGCCTTGTGTATTTGTGCTTGCGTTGTTTAAATACAGACCCAGTGCCTGCACCGTACCATTTACGTCTAAAGCATTAGCTGGGGTCGTTGTGCCGATGCCGACGTTGCCTCCTGGCGTCATTGTTACAATCTCGCCACCGCCAACGTAATTGCCCATTTTAAACGATGGAGTGGAATCGCTAGATGTTGCGCAATACCACACGGGTGTTCCAGACCGCGAAAAATAGATAAGATTCTGCGACGAGGCACTCGATCCATTTAAGACTAAGCTGGCACCGGGTGCGTTGAATAGTTCTAGGGTATTGCCACCAGGATTCGAACCGCCACCAAGTGCTGAAGTACCGGTAACACCGACAGTGCCCACAACTTCAAGAGCATTGGCTGGGCTTGTCGTGCCGATGCCAACTTTTCCATTCACATAGAGCTGTCCGACGCCATCAGCCGGCGACGACAGCGAAATCGCCATGGCCTCAACATTGTCGGCTCCATTGCGGACGTAAAAATCCATGGTTCCCGCGTAAGCAGCATCGCTCTTCGTTATCCACGCGGAATACCAGGCGGCACCACTCCCTCCGGAATAGGCGCTGTTCCACCAGCCTATGTTATTCGTATTATCCACACGGACGTTGCCTGAGACGTCCAAGTCTTGGCCCGGGGCTGTTGTGCCGATGCCGACCGAGCCCGAACTAGGCCACGGGTATGTATTGCTCATAAGTCAAATCTGTTATCCCCAATTTTCGTCCATAGCGTCAAAAGAGTATAGAAGCTGTGACAAACTAAAATCACGCGTTCTTTAATGGCGAATGGACGCTTAATTTGAGCGGACAGTAACCTCAAGGCTTGTCACAAAAATTTTGCACGGAAAAATCGAGCGGCAGAAGGCGGATCGCAGCAGATATCCCCAATCACAAAGCCGCATTTTCCGTGCCAATAATAGGATGGTCGGCACTGAGTTCGGCAATTAGTAGCAGCCGCGATTGACCGGCGCTCGACAGAGGACGCCGTTGGCCTCACGCTTCGGATCATTCGACAGGCATTTCGCCCTACTGCTTGTTGACATGCTCAACTCGCCTCTCTTTCTTAGCGAACTTAATTGTCCTGTTGAAAGATGAGCAAGGCACCAGAAATTCCTCCTACCCCAGTTGGGTTGCCAGTAATCTATTTTAACGGCTGGTCTTTGGGTATGGGACCGATGGATATTTCGGTCATCTTGCAACTCGACAAAAAAATTATAATGGAGCTCAAGATGAGTTACCCTGTTGCAACGAATTTATCTGCCGGATTGGCTGATGCGGTTTCAAAATTCGAGCAACATAGCGGGCAGAAAGTTGTAGGTGCTTCGGAGCTAAACAAAATTATTTCGGATTCAATTATAGGATCGGAAAAATCCACGCTCATCTCATAGGGATGATAATTGGATTTTCCAGTGCGTGATATCTCATTTGCTAAAATCAAGGTCAGCTATTCCACAAGTGTAGATTCGATTGACTCAGTGCATAATGCCAACTGCTTCTGAAAGTTTCCGCACTCCTTTTGCTCGTCCCGGAGTTTACCGATGAAGCTACTCGGCCAAGGGTCGCGCTTGGGTGGATTGCGACATGGCTCTGGTCAAAGCTTGGCGAAGCGATATTTCACCAGCGCTCGCATCCAGGTCAGCGGATCGCGGAACACGGAAATCTTTTTGCCCTCCTTGAACGAGCGCGACTGGTAGCTGATCGGGATCTCGATCGGCCGGTGTCCCTTGCGCACGAGCTTGATCAGCAGTTCCCAGTCGAAATCGAACCGGTCGCATTCAAAGGTCAGCCCGTCGAGGCAGCGGCGGTGGAAGACTTTGTACATGGTGAACGGGTCCTTCAGCCAGATGCCCAGCGAGGCGTTGATCATCAGCGTGAACGTCCAATGGGCGACGTTGAGGATCAAGGCGTGGAACGGCTGGTCGTTGAACTTGCGGATGGCCCAGCCGCCTTGGCCATGGCGGGAGCCCAGGACGAAAGTTTGCCGACCGGTGACGATCGGCGAGAGCAGTTCCTCATAGTCGTCGAGATTGTATTCGAGGTCGGCGTCCTGGATCAGGAAGATATCGCCGGTGGCGTGGCCGAAGCCGGCACGGACGGCGTGCCCCTTGCCGCGCGCTTTTTCCTCAAGGAGAATTGTTACCCGCGGATGGCTGGCGTAGGACTGAACGATTTCGCGCGATCCGTCGGTCGAATTGCTTTCGATGATGATGATCTCGATTTCAAACCCTTGGATTTCCTTGGCCAACAGCGCATCGAGGGCATCGCGGGCCGTGGCACGCTCGTTATAGACGGGAACAATAACGGACAGCCTCAGGGGTTTGTCAGGGGCGGGCATGGTTTTCGCGGTGAAAGGCAAAATACAGGAGTCCCGCCAGAGCGGCGAGCGCCATTGTGCCCACTGTCAGGTCGATCCGGGCAATCGGCGCTGGGGCGGCCCACCACGTCGTAACCAGGGTGGCGAGTTGCACAGCGACGAGTCCGAAAAACGCCCAGGTCCCCGCCAGCTCCATTGCGGCCGAAAACCGCACGAACCAGGCAATCGTGGCCCCGAAAGAACCTTGCTGAACGATGGTCTGGACCGGGTTGAACATCAGGAGACATCGAGCGGAACCGCTAGCGGCCTAACCCGCTTCGCTGGACCGCTGCGCCAGACGAGCCAGCCGCTCCCGACCAGCCCGATGATCCCGGCGGCGCTCAGGCCTAGCAGCAGCGGGGCCTGCCGCGGATAATAGGTGAATTTCACCCGATGGATTCCGCCGGAATCGAACACCACCCCTTCAAACGCATGATTGAGCCGCACGACGGTTGCGCGGCGGCCGTCCACCTCGGCATGAGAATAGCCCGGCCAATAGGATTCCGTGAGCACCGCGACTCCCGGGCCCGGCGCGTTGATTTCGAAGGAGGTGGAATCCTCCGTCAGGCTATAGTTGCCCGCAGGCACCACGACGCGGCCGGCCAGGCCGCGCGGGATCGCAGCCAGGACGGTGGACGCTTCGATCTCGCTGGCTGCGGCGGTCGCGAAAGGACGGCCGTCCCCACCCAGGATGAGGTGGACTAGATCCCCGGGCTCGAGATATTGCCCAAGACGGTCGGTGAAGAAGGCGCGAGGCCACACTGTCGGGCTTTCGTAGACGTCAAGATCGCCCAACCGGTCTAGCTTGAGCACCCGGCCGAGAGCGGCCTGGTCGCTATGCAGGTCGAAATAATAGCGGACATTGAGGAAATCGAGGAAAGGGCGGGCCGCCGCCAAGTTGTCGCGAGAGAGATAGAGGCGCCAGGCCCAGAGATTCTGCAGCGGGGACGCTAGGGTGAGGTCGCGATAGAGGGGGCTCATCAGGGCATCGGGGCCCGTTATTCCCTCGAGCTCGTAGGCTGCCGACCAGCCGGGGAAGAGATTGTTTTGCAACCCGATGCTTCGTGCGGGTGACGAGGCCTGAGCCCCTCGGACCCAGCTCACGGCATCTGATTTCGCGTGAAAATTGGCCCGGACGGGGGGCCGGACGACATAGTCGGCGAAACCCGCGGCATCTGCCTGCATGCCCTGACGCCAAAGCAGCGCGGCCGTGCCGAGGGCAATGAGGAGGATTCCGGCCGGAGTAACGGCGCGGCGCGCCAGCGAGCTCCGTGCCACGGCGGCGAGCATTACCATCGCAGCCAGCAGGGTGCCCAAATAGGCCCAGACGAAGGAGTTGATGAAAAGGAGATGGGATGAAACGGGCGTGGAGAACGTCCTTTCTGCGCCGAACACCGAGCGGTGCACGGCCTGATGGAAGCCGATCCAGCCGAAGACCAGGGCCGACAATATCAAACCGGCGATTGCGAGGTCGCCGCGTCCCTCGCGCGTCGGGAGGCGCCGCGCGGCCGCAGCGAAGCCCGCGCCCGCCAAGACCGACCAGAGCACGATCAGGGCGCAAGAAAAGCAATTATCGATGTGGGCGATGTTGGCGAGGAAAGGGACGCTCATGATCCAGTCGGGTGGGACGAGACCGAAGGCAAAGCCCAGGGGCACCAGCGAAGCCGCGGCCACGGTGACGATGCCGCGGTTGGCAAAATGTTGCCGCAACGTGGCGACAAAATAGAGCAGGCCGGCCAGAATAAGAAAATTCGCCGATGGATTGAAGACACGGAGCTGGTCGGTGAGGGGGCGATAGAAGGTCTCATCGAAAGCTCCGAGCAGGAGGCTCGGCTGGATCTGAAACGCGCTCGGCGCATTGTAAGTCGTGTAGGCAGCCTTGAGTGTGACGAAGAACGTGGCCCAGAGCGGACAGCTGACCAGGGCGAACAGCGCCCCCGCCCACGCCATTCCGGCCAGCTTCCCCAGGCGTTCGCGCCGGGGCGCGGCGGACGCGAGCAAAACGGCGGCTCCCGTCAGGTTCATCGTGAGCAGGAGCACATAGGCTTCCTTGGCGGTGCCGCTGTTCATCAGCGCGAGGTTGGCCAGGGCCACGCCTCCGGCCCAACCGGCGGCGGTGCGACGCTCCTGCGCCTGGGCGAATTTCAGCCAGCAATAGAGCGGCCACGGTGCATAGCAGAAGCTGAAGAAGGCGGGGTGATTCAGGCGATAGACGAAGAACCCCATGAAGGGCCCGGCCACGCTGACGATGAGCGCGGCCGGCAAATGGCGGACGACGGCCAGGACGAGCAGTCCCAATCCCAGGGCGAAAAGCCATTTGGCCAAGAGGTACTTGAGATCCCACGCCCAGGCCGCTCCGTTGGCGGCAATTACCGGCAAGTGCAGCGGATCGCCGAACATGGATTGTCCCTGGCCAAGGAGAGGGCTTCCGGCCGAGTCATAACGGTTCCACCACGGCAATTCGGCGTCGCGCAAAAGCGCGCGATGCTGGATCATCGACAAAGGCACGTGTTGCCACATGATGGCACCGACATCGGCGCCTTTGTTGTCCATTAGCTGGCCCTGGCTGTAGCCCGGCAGCGTGGGGTACGCGTCATAAAGCAGGACCGTCCCGTAATTAGGTGAAACATAGCTCTTGCCCAGGAATATGACGGGATAGGCGCTGATGATGACGGCGACGGCCGCGACGATACCAATCGCCAGGGCGGGTTGCCTTCCGAGGCTTAACGCGGCCGCGAACCACCGTTGGCGAATGGCCGCGAACCGTTCCAGGGCCAGCAATACCAGGATCAGGATGGCGAATACGGGTCCGGCTCGGACCGGCCAGCCCTCCATATATTCTGCCAAGGACAGACGGTGCTTGAAAGGGGCGTCCAGGGAAATAAGCAGTTGCGGATCGGTGCCTCCTGGAGTGACTCGCACCTCGAGGCTCCCACCGATCTCGCGGAGCGATTCGATTTGGTTGAGTGGCTTGAATCGCCAAGCGGGAAGGTCGAGGATCGTTCGGCCGTCGCTATCGACGATGCGGGCCGCGGCGATCATGACGATTCCATCGCGATCAATCGGATCGAACCGCAGTCGCTGGTAGGTCCCCGGGAGCAGGAGCATCCGATAGGGCAGTGGTCGGTCGCTCCGCTTGAGCGGCATGGTCGTGGAATCCTCCTCAAAAAAGCCATGGCCGGAGTCCCAATAAATCTGCACGTTGCCGTCGGCGGAAGAGGTGAGCTGCGCTTCGACGAAAAGCAGCGTATTTTTCTGCTGCAGCTTGGGCAGGAAAGGAATGACGACCACGGCGCTCAGCAGAGCGGCGGCCAGGAGGGTCGAAGGAGCGAGGCGTTTCATGGGGCGGCGATGGGCGAAGTTGCAGTGCCGGACTGCCTCCAATACACTTCGACTCCAAAAAGCAGGAGGGCGGTGACGAGGGCGATAACGGCGATTGGCTTTCCGAGCTGGACCGCGCGCCGAGCCCAATATGAAAGCGTGCCCAATTCAACGGGTTCTGAGAAGGCAAACCAGTGGGCGGAATCTTGGGTTCGGGCCGTCAAAACGAAGTCCTGCCGCGGCATGCGGGCATAGGCCGCGCGCCAGCGTTCGCCGGGGATTTCGCTGGGCACGATCTTGGCCAACAGCTCATGGGTTGAAGCGGAGCGCAGTTCAAATATGGTGCCCGCTGCTCCCAGCTGTCCGGCTACTTCGAATTTCAGCCATCCATAATTTGTCGGCGTAACGGGAGCGCTGCTCCATTCGCCAAAAGATCCAAAGGAGCCCCAAGAAACACGGTTCTCCAGCGCAGTTGTTTGGGGAGAAAGACCGGTAGGCACCACCGGTTTGGGCGGCGTCAGCGCCTCCGATGCGGCATAGCGAGGCACGCGAGTATCCAGCCGGATCATGGTTGGGGATGATGAGGCTGACACGAGCGCCAGGGGGCGCCGCACGCTCGCCGGCATAAGCGAACTCAATTCCGGCCGTTCCAGGCGTTCGAGAAATCCGTCGACTCCCGGGTACGGGAGGAGGCCTGTCAGCAGGTAATTCCGGTTTTTGGTGGCCAGATAATTCCGGACGGTGTCCTCAGTCTGAATTTCGTTGCGGTGGGTGGTGGGAAGGTCGGACGCGAGATTGCTCCTGAGTTGGTACCCATAGCCGGTGCCGAAGGCCGCAATCCAGACTACCGCCAGGGCGGCTGCGCCAACGCTCCGGCGACCGGTGGCGTCGCGCCCCAGCCACGCGAGAGCGAGCCCATTGGCGACCGCGCCGAGGTCCAAAGTGTCGACATAGCGCGAGGCGGGTGGAAGTCCTCCGGCACCGCGGGCATAGCCCGTAGCGATGATCTGGAGGATGACCCAACCGCCCAGACCGAGCGCGGCCAGGCCCAGGGCGTCCCGATCCGGCTCTTTCTTGGCCAGCAGCTGACGGATCGCCAATAGGACCCAGGGAACCCAGAGCAGGCACGCAAAATGGACGGGCGCAGGGCGCAGCAGCGGCCACTGCAGGCCGTGCAGCACCGTGAGGTAGAAATCGGTTACACTTTGGGCCTTCAGGGCTTCATGCCAGGACACTGTAACGCGGGACAGCCAGCCCACTGCGATCGCGCCCGCGCAGAGCGCCAAGGTGGGAATCGCGCGGGCGGGCGCCAGAGCACGGTGCCATATTCGCAGCAGGACGAGCGCGGCTACGACGGCGGCCGCAAAAAACCCCGACCCCATGCTGCCGAGCGCAAGGACGGCGCAACCGGCACCGAGCCACCAGCGCCCCGAGCCGGGCGTGGCCAGGGGCAGCCAGACGATCGCACCGAATGAAAGCCCGAGCAGAAAGAATTGCTGCGAATGAAAGCCGGCCACGACATTGTGCCAGGCGATGGGGGGGGCGAGAATCGCCGCCACGAGCAGGAAATAGAGTAGGTGCCAGCGGGCCGGAAGATGCCGGAGCCCGAAGGCGAAAACCCCCACCGCGAACAACGCCGCCAGCCCGGCATTGACCGCGCATTCCAGCCGCTCGTCCCATTGTCCATCGGCCACGGTCAGCCCGAGATTGAGCAGCTTAGTGAGGATGACCCGGTGTTCGTTCTGCGGCCGCAGGAAATCGTCCACACTCAGATCGTGCCCATACCAGGGCACCAACACGTGCATGGCCTCGGCATCCCATTGATCCCATTGCGGCAGATCGGTGCCGAATTGATCGACAACCGCCCAGCGGGCACCGAGGACGAGGAAGAAGAGGCAGGCGATCCAGCCGGTGTGCAGGGCGCGCATTTTTGCCGGACGGGAGATCATGCGGCACAACGATCAGGGCTTGGGTCCCCGCGGCCGCGCGGCCAGCGAGAAATGCTCGTCCTCCAGAGTGAGATTGGGGTTGTAGGCCGGATCGTTCTGTAGGACATCCTCCCAGCGGTTAAGCATCTTCTCGACTTCGGCCCGGAAGCGGCCGGCCTTTTCGGGCGTATCATCCGCCCCGCGGCTGGCAGACTCATGATGATAAAACTCCGCGAACGGCGTCCAGAGGTTGCGATAGCCGGCGGCGAGCACCTTAAGGCACAAATCGATGTCATTGAAGGCCACCGCGAGATCCCGTTCGTCGAGTCCGCCCACCTGCTCATAGATGGCCTTGCGGACGACGAGGCAGGCCGCGGTCACGGCGGAGTAATTTTGCACCAGACGGGCGCGATTGAATTTGCCCTCGTCGCCGCGGGGAAAGGTTTTGAAGGCATGCCCGGCGACGCCGCCAATCCCCAGCACGCATCCGGCATGCTGAATGGTATCGTTCGGATAGTAGAGCATCGCTCCGACACAGCCGATCTCGGGCCGCAGCGCCTGGGCGGTCATCTCCTCGAGCCAGCTCGGCGTGATCACCTCCAGGTCGTTATTGAGGAGGCCGACGACCTCCCCCGCCGCTTCGCGGACGGCATAATTGTTGATCGCTGAGAAATTGAAGGGCTCGGCGTAAGGCAGGACCCGCACCGTGTGGTGAGGCGCGAGGAGCGGATGCGATCCATCGCGCAGCGTAGCCAGATAGGCGAGCGTCGCGGGATCGTCCGACCCATTGTCCACCACCAGAATCTCAAAGCGCGGATAGGTGGTCTTTTCGAGCAGACTGTCGAGACAGCGTCGCAAGACTGTTAGGCCGTTGCGGGTCGGGATGATGAGCGAAACGAGGGGCGGTGTGGCAGGCAGGAGATAGCGGATGCGCCAATGGCCGCCTGGGACCGGAAGCACCTCGACCTGTTGTCCTAATCGGGAAAAATGCTCCACTAGGGCTCGTTCGGCGGCGGTTTCAACGTAGTCTTTTTCACTGAGGAGGAGGGCGGTGGATCCGGGGATGGCCCGCCAGTGGTAGAGGATCTTGGGGATGTGCCGGATCCGGTCGGGTGTGGTCTGCTCCACCACGCGCAGGGTGAGGTCCCAGTCCTGGCTGCCCTCGAAGCCCACCCTGAAACCGCCGACCTGCCGGACTAGGGCGGTGCGATAGACCGAGAGGTGCGAGGTGTAATTCTGGCCCGCGAAGAGGTCCGGCAGCCAATCCGGCTTGAAGTAGGGCGAATGGCGGGCGCCGTCCTCGTCGATCTTGTCCTCGTCCGAGTAGAGGTAGTCGGCTTCCGGTGCCACCTGGAGCGCCTCCGCCATCTCGAGCAGGGCGTTGGGCGCCAGTTCGTCGTCGTGATCCAGTAGGGCCGTGAATTCCCCGGTGGCGAGTTCGAGCGCGGAATTAGACGTCGCCGCGATGTGGCCGTTCTGCCCGCGGAAGGCCACCTTGATCCGCGCGTCCTCGGCGGCGGCCTTCTCCAGGAACGGGCGGACCAGGGGATCGGTAGAGGCGTCGTC
>Ga0302326_10015661_pt1 | contig 15936 bp, 13 predicted proteins | sample Palsa_T0_3_FD_202264 | JGI IMG/M metagenome (GOLD analysis project Ga0302326, IMG submission 202264) | Peat permafrost microbial communities from Stordalen Mire near Abisko, Sweden - Palsa_T0_3 | ecosystem: Environmental > Terrestrial > Soil > Palsa > Peat permafrost | place: Sweden: Abisko... | reverse complement strand
GCGCGGGCGCGACGGCGTGTCGGCGTTCATCGTCGATCGCGGCACGGCGGGGCTGTCGAACGGAAAGAGAATCGAAAAGCTGGGATTGCGCGCGTCCGACACCGCCGAAGTCAATTTCGAAAACGTCTCGGTGCCGGCGCGCAACCTGGTCGGCGATCTCGGCGCGGGCTATCGCGATACGTTGAAGGTACTCGAAGCGGGGCGAATCGGAATCGCGGGATTCGCGGCGGGGATCGCGCGCGGCGGATTCGAGGAAGCGCGCGCATACGCGCTCGAGCGCGGGCAATTCGGCAAGAAGATCGCTGAGTTCCAGGCGATACAGTGGATGTTCGCCGACATGGCGACGCGAATCGAAGCGTCGTGGGTGCTCATCTGCCGCGCGGCCGCGCTCAAGGACGCGGGCAAGCCGTTCGCGCGCGAAGCGGCGATGGCCAAGCTGTTCGCGTCGGAAACCGCGATGTGGACGACGATCAAAGCCGTGCAAATTCACGGCGGCTACGGTTACGTCACCGATTTTCCGGTCGAGCGATACATGCGCGACGCGAAGCTTTCGGAAATCGGCGAAGGCACGAGCGAAGTGCAGCGGATGATCATCGCCAAGTCGCTGCTGCGCGACGGCTACATGCCAGCCTGACGACTCAATCTTCCAGCAAATCTTCGCGGATGATCGCGAGCTCGCCGCGATCGAGGCCGATAACCTCGCGCATGAAGCCTTCGATGCCGCCGTTCTCGTCGATCATTTCGAAGACCGGATCGAGTTGCTCGGCTGCGAGCGGGATTTTCGCGAAGACGACGTTGCTTTCGAGGAAGTCGGCGACGATTCGTTCGCGGTCAACCCCGAGCATCGAGAGCAGCATCGCGGCGCCGACGCCGGTGCGGTCGCGGCCGGCGGAGCAATGGAAGAGCAGGGGATAGACGTCGCGCTCGGCGAGCAGCTTGAAGAAGCGGCGCCAGTCGTGGCGGAAATGCATCACGAGCGCGAGATGCTCGCGGCCCGGATCGGTGACGATTCGCGTGTAACCCTGGTCGTTGAACCATTCGTCGCCCATCGGAATGTGTTCCCATCGGACGCCGCGGCGCGAAGCAGGGACGGGCACGCCCATGTGCTTCACTTCGACCCGGCTCTGGAGAGTGACGAGGGTACGGAGTTCGAGATTGCTGATGGGACTTTCGGGCGGGACTTCGGCCAGATGCGAGGAGCGGAAGATGCGGCCGGCGCGGACGCGGCGGCTGTCGGCGGCGGGATGACCGCCGAGGTCGCGGAAATTCTGCGCGGCGAAGGTGCGGAGCAGATCGAAGTCGACGACGACGCGCGGCGTCTCCGGCGGGTCGGCGGGAGCAACCGTGATTTTCTTTTCTTCCGGCAAATGCGCTACCCAGCCCAAGCTTAACAGCGGGCGAGACTACAACCAATGTGAAACCCTGCGTGGGATTCACGCTTCCGCGGGCAGGGGTTACGCCTGCACCCTGGAACTCTACTGCTGGTTTTGCTGGTTGGAGCCGTTGTCGGGATCGGTCGCGCGTGAGTGATCGGACATTCGCTCGATCTGCAGCTCAACCGACATCAGTTGCCTGCCGCCGTGACTGCGGTAAGTACCGCGCATGGGCGGGACGTCTGCGTAGTCGCGGCCGATTGCGACCCTGATGTGGCGTTCATCGACCATGCATCCGTTGGTGGGATCGAAGCCGGTCCAACCGGAGCCGGGGAGTTGCGCTTCGAGCCATGCGTGGCTGGCTTGCGCGCCGACGGTCTCGACGGTGGATTTTGCCTCGGGTGCGAGATAGCCGGAGACGTAGCGGGCGGGGATGCCGGCGAGTCGCAGCACGCCAATCGTGAGGTGGGCGAAGTCCTGGCACACGCCGCCGCCAGCGCTCAAAATTTCGTCGGCGGTCGATTGCACCTTGGTCATTCCGGGCTCGTAGACGAACTGGTCGCGGATGAAGGCGACCATGCGGTTGGCGTAAGCGGCGACGTCTTCGGAGGGATCGGGTTTGCCGAGCCAGAAGAATTTGCGCAGCGGTTCGCTGAAAGGGACGTGACGGCTGGCGTTGAGGAAGTCGTACTCGGCGCGGTTGCGCGCGTGGTCCTCGAGCAGGAATTCGCCGAAGGGCATCGGCACCGCGGGCGCCGGCGGGGGCGCGATGCGCTCGACCAGCGATTTCGCGGCGACGATCAGCGCGGGATGCTGTTCGTGAAACGAAAATCCGTGGACGCGATTGCCGTAGTAGTCGTCGTATTCAAAGGTCGAGGTGGCGGGGGTGAGGTCGAGGTCGAACTCGACGCAGCGCTGACTTGCGCTGTCCAGCGGCCGCATCCGCACCTCGTTGTGCGAATCGTAGGCGGGTACCTGGTACTCGAAGCGGGTGGTGTGAACGATCCGGAGCAGCATCGCGTCAAATCAATCGGTCTTTAAGTAGCGTTGGAAAACCTCGTCGCCCAAGGCAGCGCATCCATCCTGAATCTGAATGAGGAATTGATGCAAGCCGGACTTGATCACTTCGAGCGGACGCTTGGAACGCATGAGCGCCGACAATTCTTCCAACTGGGTCGATGGCGGCGACGGTTCGGGCGAGAGGCTCATGACGCGGTTGAGTGAGGTTTCGAGCGTGGCGAGCGCGAATCGCGCCGAACGCGGAAAGGTCGGATCGAACAGCAAAATCTCGACGACGTTGTCGATTCTGATCGAGTTGCCGAAGCGCTTGCGATAGGCCTCGAGGCCCGACGCGCTGCGCAGCACGGCGGCCCACTGCAGGATGTCGACCGAGCCGCCGACGTCTTCGAGCCGCGGCAGCAGGAAGTGGTACTTGACGTCGAGCATGCGGGAGACGTCCTCGGTGCGCTCGAGCATGATGCCGAGCTGCATGAAGTCGTAGGCGATGTCGCGCGGGATCGTGCTTTGGCGGATACCGGCGAGGCGATAGAAGCTGTCCTTGAGATCGGCGAAGAAGGCGAAGACGCCGGGCGATACAAAAAGATCGGGGGTCCATTCCTGGGCGTTGAGGTAGAGCGTGTTGAGGTCGAGCCACAGCTCGGATGAAATATAATGGCGGAGCGAAATCGCGTTGTTGCGCGCCGCGTTGATGCAGCTGCGAATCGAGTTTGGATTGTCGGTATCGAGCGCGAAGAAATTAAGGATCGAGGCGTCGTCGGCGGTGGTGTACGACGCGGTGAACAACTCGCGCTCGCCGAAAATCGCAAGCAGCGGACCCCACGGCTGCGCGTCACGCGGGGGACTCTCGATAAGCAGATGGTAGTTGACGTCGAGCAGACGCGCGCGCCATTCGGCTCGTTCGAGGTTGCGAGCGGTCCAGAAGAGATGACTCGCGATACGGCGGAGCATCAGGCCTCGAGCACCCAGGTGTCCTTGCTGCCGCCGCCTTGCGAAGAATTGACGATCAACGATCCTTCGCGCAGGGCGACGCGGGTAAGGCCGCCGGCGAGGACTCGCGGCTTGGCGCCAAGCAAGACGAAGGGGCGAAAGTCGATATGGCGCGGGGCCACTTCCATCGCGCTCTCAGAGCCATTGTGAATGATCGTGGGATGGACCGACAGCGCGATGACGGGCTGCGCGATGAACGCCGATGGATCGCTGACGATTCGATCGCGCGTCGCCGCCAGTTCCGCTTCATCGGCCTTGGGTCCAATCACGACGCCGTAGCCGCCCGACGCGCCGGTGGGTTTGACGACGTAGCGGTCGAGGTTTTTCAGCACCTGCTCGCGGACTTCGGGGTCGCGCAGCAGGAAGGTTTCGACGATCGGCAAAATTGGCTCTTCGGCGAGGTAGTAGCGAATCATTGCGGGCGTGTACGCATAGATCGCCTTGTCGTCGGCGACGCCGGTGCCGACGCCGTTGGCGATGGCCGCGTTGCCGGCGCGCAGAACGGAGGTGAGTCCCGCCACGCCGAGCAGCGAGTCGGGGCGGAAGACCAGCGGGTCGAGGAAGTCGTCGTCGATACGCCGATAGAGCACGTCGATTTGGCGCAGCCCGTGAACATCCTTCATGTAGAGTTTGCGATCGACGCAAACGAGGTCGACGCCTTCGACCAGCTCGATCCCCATTTGCTGCGAGAGAAAGACGTGCTCGAAAAATGCGGAGTTGAACGGGCCGGGCGTGAGGATCGCGATCGTCGGGTTGGATTTGCCGTTGGGCGACTGCTCCATCAGGCATTGCAGCAGGTCGGCAGGGTAGCGCTCGACGCTGCGCACGCGGCATGAGCGCATCAGGTTCGGCACGAGCCGGGTCATCACCACGCGATTTTCGATGACGTAGGAAACGCCGCTTGGCGTGCGCACGTTGTCTTCGAGGACGTAGAAGCGGCCGTCGGCGCCGCGCACGAGATCGATTCCCGCGACAGTGACGAAGTTGCCCAGCGGCGGTTTGATACCGACGGCGGCGCGGCGAAATTGCGCGCAGCCGAGAACAAGGTCGCGCGGGACGACGCCGTCCGAGAGGATACAGCCGTCGCCGTAAACGTCGGCGAGGAAGGCGTTCAGTGCGCGCACACGTTGAATCAGGCCGGCTTCGAGGTTGGCCCAGGTGTCGGCGTCGATCACGCGGGGAATGGGATCGAAGGGAAAGATTCGCTCCGAGCCGTCGGCGGCGCCATAGACGTTGAAGGTCACGCCCATGCGGCGGAACATTCTGTCGGCGCGCGCGCAAATCTCGGTGAACTGCGCAGGCGGCATCGCGAACATCGTGTCGACGACCGGCTGGCATCCGGGGCGCGCACGACTCGACATGTCGAGCATCTCGTCGAAGGCGCTATTGACCGGCTTGTACGCCGCCCAAACGGGCACCGCCTTGCCTGTTTCGGGAACAGTCGCAGTCATCTCACATCACCCCACCGCCATAGCTGGCGCGGAATTCAGCATCCCCAGCGCAGCCGGTATCGTGCAAGGTGCAATCGACGGGCCACATCAGGCGGGAATTTCGGCATCGGTCTGCGCCAGGTATGCCCTGTACGCGACGCTGCCCGCGAGCAGATGCGCATGCGTGCCCGACGCGCCAATCGTGCCGTCGTCGATGAAAAACACCCGGTCGCATGCCGCCAGCGTGCCTGCGCGATGCGCCACGATGATCACGATTCGGTCGCGCGCGAGGGCAGTCAGCGTCTTCATCAGTTCGGCTTCCGACGCCGGATCGAGCGGCGCCGCCGGTTCGTCGAGCACGATAATCTCCGGCCGTCGCAGCAGCGCACGCGCGATTGCGATTCGCTGTTTCTGTCCGACTGACAAGCGAGCGCCGCGCCGGCCGAGCATCGTCGAGTAGCCGTCTGCGAGCCGCCCGATAAACTCTGACGCACCCGCCATCGCGGCCGCTTCGAGCACCTGGGCCTTCGACGCGCCCGCGTTGCCGTAGCGGATATTGTCCTCGATTGAAATCGAAAACAGCGACTCGTTCTGAAAGACGAAACCCGTCCGCGCGCGAATCGCAGCGGGTGGCACCGAGCGCGAGTCGATGCCGTCAAACGCAATCGTCCCCGCCGACGGCTCGACGAATCGCGGGATCGAATTGATGAGCGTGGTCTTGCCGCATCCGCTCGGCCCCGCAATCGCGATCATCTCGCCCGCGCGCATCGACATCGTGACGCCGCTCAACACCGTCGTTGCGCCGTAGCCTACTGCGACGCCGGTGAATTCCAGCTTGCTGATTCTCGCACCCAATCCGCCGCCGCGCCCGTCGGCCACCGGCTCCGCGAGATTGTCGAGCACGCTATGCACCCGGCGCAATCCGGCGACCGGCCCCTGCACCGAAAGCCACGTGCTGCCGATGGTCGACATCGGACTCGCCAGCATCGAGCCGTAGCTCGCGAGCAAGACCACGTCGCCGAGCGTCATCCGCCCCGCAATCACCTGCATCATCAGGTAGTAGAGGACGTATCCGATCATGACGCAGATGATCGGCGCCAGAACCAGCGCGATCACGAATAGAAGAGCGAGCATCCGTAGCGTCGAGCGGTAAGACTGCCAGCTCGCTGCGTTGACCACAGCAGTCTCGCGGGCCTCCTGGCCGAACGCCTTGATCAGCTGGACTTGCGCGACGCGCTCCTCGAATGCCGCCATCACGTTGCTGCCGCTCTCCCGCATCGACTGGCTCTGCGCGCGGATTGCGCGGCCGAAAAAGCTGCTGCCGACGGCGACCACGGGCAGAAAAAGAATCGCGGCGACCACTATCACCGGCTGATTGCTGAACTGCGCCGACAGCACGGCCATCGCCATCGCAAACATTACGACTGACATGATCGGCGCGAGCACGCCGTCGTAGAGCACGGGACCTATCGACGCGCTGTCGTACATCACGCGGAAAACGGCGTCGCCGATTTTCTGGTCGGCGTAAAGCGCCAGCGGCGATCGCAAAAATCGTTCGTACACCGCGGTCCGCAGCGACTGGTTCATCCGCTGCGTCAGATCGATCGTAACGCGCGTCTCGAGATAGCCGAACAGCCCGTTCCACAGACTGCCGCCGTCGTTGGCATCGTTCGCCGTCAGGCCGGCCTGGTCGAGTCCGCCGCTCTGGACGTCGGTGCCGAGCGATTGCGCGTCGCCCGCAACCATCCCGATTAGAATCGCGGCAACCGCAACGAAAACCGTGACGGCGAGAAGCAGCGCGCTGCGGCTGGTGCCGACCATCGGCGTCAGGATCGCCGATGGAATGCCGGTCAGCGGATGACCGTCGATCACGTTGTCGATTATGATTTTCAGCGGCCACGGCGTCATCAGGAAAAATGTCAGCGAGACGAATACCAGCGCGCACTTGATCGCGACCAGCCTGCGATGGCGGCTGATGAACGGCCAGCTCTTGACCAGCACGCGCCAGGCCTCGCGCCATGTCAGCGGGGCATGCTCGCCGGCGTAGAGCAGATTGGCGCGCGAGTCGGTGTTGTCAGGCATTGCTGACCTCGCGAATCGGCGCGTCGTCGGCGGCAGATCCGTCTGCGGCGACGAGCCGGCCCGACGAAAGATGATAGACGCGGTCCGCGCGCGACGCCGTGGTCCGCCGATGCGTCGCGAGGATCACCATCCGCCGCGTGGGCGCCTCGTTCACCCAGTCACGCAGTCCTTTCATCACCGCGTCTTCGGTCGCCACGTCCAGCGCCGACGTCGGTTCGTCGAGCAGGAGGATCGCCGCGTTGCGCAGGATCGCACGGGCCAGGCCGATTCGCTGCGCCTGCCCGGCCGACAGCTTCGATCCCTTTTCGCCGAGCATCGTGTCGAGTCCCGCGGGCAAGGAACGAACAAAGTCGCCGAGCCCCGCGCGGTTGATCGCCGCAACGACTTCGGCCGTCGATGCATTCGGCCGCCCGTACGCGACGTTGTCTCGAAGGGTCGCGGTGAAGAGCGGATTCTCCTGCAGCGCGACCGAAAGCATGCCGCGCCAAGCGGCCAGGTCGAAGTCGCAGATCGGATCGCCGCCGAACAGAATCCTTCCCGCCGTCGGATCGAAAAATCTGACGATCAGCGAAATAATCGTGCTCTTGCCCGACCCGCTCGGTCCCGCGATTGCGGTTATCTCGCCGGAGCGTGCTTCGAGTTTCACACCGGCGAGGACGGGAGTGCGCGGATCGTAGCCGAAGCTCACGTCGTCGAAAGTCAGAACGCGCGCAGCCGCAGTCGGAATCTTGTGGCCGCTGCTCACGCCTTGCTCAGGCGTCTGACCGAGCATCTCGAGCACGCGCGAAATCGCGACGACCACATCCTGCATGCTGCCCCACAGGTCCGTGATATTCCGCGTGCGGGCGCTGACGCTCGCCACCAGATTTATTGAACCCTGGAACAGTCCCAGCGAAACCGCCACGCGCGACAGGCCCGCGGTGCCACCTGCCAGCACTTCCGTCCCGCCGACGTACAGCGCGGCAACATATGCGAGACCGCGCACGGTGTTGGTCACGGCGCGATAGCGCGCGAGCATCAGCCGCGCGCGCCGGCTGGCGATGAAGGCGTCCCAGTTGTCGCGCGCATAATTTTCGGCTTCGAGCGCCTCGGTGCCGAAAGCTTTGACCGTTTTGATCGACGCGAGCGTCTCTTCGATTCGCGTGGTTGCGAACGCCGTCGCCTCGCGTGCATCGATGAAAGCGGCGCGCATCGAATCGGCAAACATCCACGCCAATATCAGGTTTGCGGGAATCAGCAGAGCCACAATCAACGCCATTCGCAAGTCGTACCAGACCAGGTAGAGGATGGTGCCGGCGGCGGCGGGAATGAAGATGAGCGGCTGAACGATCAAGCCGTTGATCACGTTGGGAATCGCGGCGGAGTCCTGGAACATCCGGAAGATCGCGTCGCCGATTTTCTCTTCAGAATGAAACCGGACGCTCAGTTCCTGCATCCGCGTGTAGAGATTGACGCGGAACAGATTGCTGATGCGCTGCAGGATCCAGATGCCGTAGCCGAACAGCAGTCCGCCTGCCGCCAGCGCGCCGACCGATGCGACACCGCCGAGTACGCACGCATGAATGAGCACCGTGCGCCGGTCTGCATGCAGCGGCACCTGGAGCATCCACGCCTGCGCACGCGTCAGCGCGGCGCCGTTGCCGACCACGTCGAAGAAAACGCGGGTGAGGTTGAGTCCGACGAGCCCGCCGAGCAGCAGCGGCAGCGTCAGCAAAAACAGGTACACGAGATGGCGCCGGTAGGGCCGGATGAACGGCCATGCGCGCCCCACCAGCCGGAACACGTCGCGCGACCGCAGCCGCCGAGCGTCGGGGAACGCCAACTCGTTTGCGGCCGGGACCGTGATAGTGGATTCAGCGTTCAATGTTCACAGGATCATAACGGCGCGCGGAGCGGCGGGTAAAGATGCGGGTTTGGCTCACGCAGCCTGTTTGATGGTAACTTCGCGAAGTCTGAAACAAGGAGGCGCCCCTATGCCCGCGCTGATTTTTGAAAAACGCGATCACATCGCTTACCTCACGATGAACCGGCCCGAGGTTCACAACTCACTGAACCCCGAGATGCTCGTGAGCCTCGCGGCGGCGTGGAAGGAGATCGACAGCGACGACGCCGTTCGCGCGACTATCGTAACCGGCGCGGGCAAGGTTGCATTCTCGGCCGGCGCGGATCTCGGCCGGCTGATTCCACTGTTCACCGGCGCGCGAAAACCGGAGGACGAATGGGACAGCAAACTGCTCGCCGATCGCAAGATTGGCGACATGGCGCTGCTGCGCGGCTACGACATGGACAAGCCGGTGATTTCGGCGGTCAATGGGTTTTGCATCGCAGGCGGAATGGAATTCATCCAGGGCACGGACCTGCGCGTCGCGTCCGAGAACGCCAGCTTCGGTTTGCAGGAAGTGAAGTGGGCGATCATTCCGGCAGCCGGATCGCTAGCCCGCCTGCAACGGCAGATTCCGTACTGCAAGGCGATGGAGATTCTGCTGACCGGCAACCGCATCGACGCGCAGGAGGCGTGGCGGCTCGGTCTGGTGAACTATGTCGTACCGCAGGAAAAATTGATCGCTAAAGCAGAAGAGCTCGCCTCAACGATAGCGCAGAACGGCCCGCTTGCAGTGCGCAAGATCAAGGAGGCAGTGCGGCGAACCTCGGGCCGTCCCTATGAAGAGGCCTTCAAAATCGAAAACGAAATCGCACGCGAAGTAATGAAGTCCGAGGACGCAAAGGAAGGCCCGCGCTCCTTCATGGAAAAACGAAAACCAAACTACAAAGGCAGGTAGGCCGGGTTAGAAAAGGTATACAACGAAGCTCCCGGTCGTGCCCTTCTCCCCTTTGCAGCTCTCATCTTTGGTCATGGCGGTGATCGACGACCCGTCCAACATTCCGGCGCCAGCAAGATGGCAACTGCCGCTAACTTTCAAATCGAAAGTCATTACGTCGTTACCATTGATAGTACCTTTGAAACTATTTTCGCTGACGTAGCCGCTCGCGTTCCACGTTCCCGACACTTTCGAGCCTTTTTGCTTTGTTATGTCCAACTGCATCACGTAGGGAGTGGCGCCGTTGTACAGCACGCCATCCCAGTCACCAATGACTGACGGCGGCGGCGTCTTCTTATCGGGCACGGTCGAAGCATCGCCGTCGGCATCCGGATCGCTGGCGGTATCGTCCGGGGACTCCTGGGCTGAGACCACTGTGCAAGCGAGATGGCCATACGTAACCGGCCCACGCACGCGCCCGATTCCGAACACCGCGAGCAGGATCGTTACAATCGTGATGCTGAATTTGCGGATCATAGGTTCCTCGTCGGACAACGTCTTGTGATAATTTTTATTCGTGATGTCGGGAAAGGAACGCAACAACTATCGAGTATGACTCGGTACTTCAAGTCGCAATCTGTTTTGAACTGAATAGCATGTTCAAATGGTCCCGATTAATGCGTTCGCTGAAGATCAGGAGTGTTGAACGATGGCTTACTTCGATTCCGATGGGGTGCAGATTTATTTCGAGGAACATGGCAGCGGCGAGCCGGTCGTGCTGGTGCATGGCTTCGCCTCGCGCGCGGAGCATAACTGGGGCGTCACGCAATGGTTCACCGCGCTCGCGCCGCATTATCGTGTAGTGGCGCTTGATTGTCGCGGGCACGGCAAGAGCGGCAAGCCGCACGACCCGGCGGCGTACAGACGCGCGACGATGGGCGATGATGTCATCCGCCTCATCGACCATCTCGGGATCAAGCGCACGCTGATCATGGGCTACTCGATGGGCGGGCGAATCGTGACGGAACTGCTGCTGTCTCATCCGGAGCGTTTGCGCGCCGCAGTGCTCGGCGGTATCGGCGCGACGACGGCGAGCGCACCTTCCTTCAGCCGCCAGCCGATCGTCGATGCGATGCTCACCGAAGATATTTCAAGTATCACGGATGAGCGCGCGCGTGGGTTTCGCCAGTTCGCCGAGAGCGCAGGCAACGACCTGAAAGCGCTGGCGGCGTGCATGAGCGGGAGAAGCGGAGATCTTACGGCCGAACAGATAGCGGCCAGGAACATTCGCGTGCCGGTCATGATTGTGATCGGCACGAGGGACCTGCTGGTCGGCAATCCAACTCTGCTGCGCGACGCGATACCAGGCAGCAAACTCGTGATGCTCGAAGGACGCGATCATCTGAACGCCCCCGGCGACAAGCGCTACAAGGAAGCGGTGCTGGAATTCTTCAAATCCGCGCCGGCCTGAACCGTCAGCTGATTCGCGGTGCGTTGAGCGTGCCGGTCAGGTGATACGGTTGCGGCCCCGGCGGATGCGGCAGCATGGACAGCACTACTGATAACTGCTGGGCGGTGGCCGGCGACGGCGAGAAGGCCAGAGTGAAATCTATCGCAAGCACGCTGTCGCCAGGATCGGGCGCGAGCTGAACAGTGCCCTCCGCCGTCAGCGCCAGGTCGCCGCCGCTGGTGGTGAACTGATCGATCGTCAACGTTCCATCAGCGAGGGTGAACTTCGAATGGCCGTCGCCCAGACGTATCGGTGACGCCGCGAACGGCGAGGTCAGAGATAGTCCGGCTGCGCTAAATTCCCCATCCCCCTTTTCCGCGATATCCGCAGGCGAGAGCCACAGGTTGCCATTGCCGGAGAGCGTGCCTGCCGCGCTGGCGCCGGGGATCACCAGCAACCGCTGAAGGGCGATGTTGACCGAGTCGAGGTCGTACTCGATCGCAGTGCCGCCGCCGCTGGGACGAAGCATTACGTTCACGATGCCGTCGTAGAGAGCGGCTCTGACGCGGACGCCGGGATGCATCGTGAGCATCGAGAGGAAGGCCGGCGTGATGGTGACGTCCGGGCTTTCGACGAGCAGGCCGGCGGATGCGGGCCTGGTGGAGAGCAGGCGCACGCCGGCGAGCCGGGCGCCGAAGGGAAAGCTTGCGCTCTGGCTGGTGCTGGAGACTTGCAGGCCCATCGGCGCGAGCACTTTCGAGAGAGTCATCGAGTAGGGAAATGTAGCAACGAGGTAGGCGGTGAAGAGGGTCAGGCCGACTACTGCGTAACCGATTCGAACGAGGGCCTGCCGCCGCGACGGCGCGGGAGCTTGCGTGGACGGGTCAGGTGTTCTTGGCGAGCGCGACGCAGGTGAGGTCAACGTCATAAGAATGCGTGTCCTGGGTGCGGCGCTCGATGCGAATGTTCGAGACGCCGATTGGCATCGAGAGCGAGTTGATGCCGTAGAGCGCGTCGACCAACTGCGCGAGGTTCACGTTGTCGAGCTTCAACTGCACGCTGTATTCGGTGAAGCCGTCAGTGAGCTTGCGATCGGAGCCGGGAGTGATCGAGCCAATCTTGTCGCGGCCGACGCTTTTGGTCATCGAGGCTTCGATCACCGAGAAGAGCGAGAAGTCCCTGCCGAGCGGGACCGTGTGGCGTTCGGCGTTGGCGAGATCGGACTTGACCTGGGCGTAGGTGCCCGCGAGGCGGCGAATGTCGATGAGGTCCTGCTGGCGCTGGGCGATCTTGTCTTCGAGGCCGGAGCTGAGATCGACGATAGGCATGTAAATCAGATTGTAGATGAGGAAGACGGCGATGAGGGCGCCGGCGATTTGGACGAGGATGCGTTCGCGCGGTTCGAGTTTCTGGTAGCGGCCGCGCGCCTTGACGAGCAGAGGATCGACGCGGGTGGCGGCCCGCTTGAGCAGCGGGCTGAGCAGATCCATCACACGCGCGCGGAAGTTTTCGTACCAATCCTTAAGCATGGCGGCTACTCGTCCAGGCGCTCATTGGCGGGTGAGGCGTCTTTGAAATCTGCGTCCATCCGGAAGTCGACCTTGCTTGGATCGGAGCCGGCCTTGGCGTGGGCGACTTCGATCGAGCCGAAGTAGCCGCTCTGGTCAAGCGCTCTTTTGGCCTGGTCGACGGTTGCGAACGAGTCCGCCTGGCCGGTTACGCGCAGGCCCTGCGAATCAATCTGCACATCGGCCATCTGGACTGGAAAGCGCGGCGGCAGCGCGCGCGAGATCGCGACGAGAGTGTCGAGCGGCGAATGAGTCAGGTTGCCGCCAATCAGATTGAGGCGATGATTCATTTTGGCGATGCCGGTCTGTAACTGCTCTTTGGCGTCGGCGGGATCGGTTTCGCCGAGGACCGGGCCGGCGACGGCGGCGATTTCGGCGTTGACCTGATGGAGGCGATGAAGATTGGCGGACACGCCGAGCGCGAAGTGCAAAATGCAGACGCCGAGCAGGGCGGCGGCGAGGATGCCCGAGGTGTAGAAGGGGCTGAGATCGCCGCGGACGCGTCCGCGAAAAATAAATTCACCCTGCCGAAAGTTGATCAGGTCCAGCGGCTTGTTGGGCAACTCGCCGAGCAGCATGGCGACGCATGAGGAATACTTGCCGGTGTTCGGCACGGTGCCTTCGAACAGGCCGGTGTAGTCGAAGGTGCCGCCGTCGCGCACCGACATCGCAAGCGAATCTGAGAGCATGCCGCGGACCTTCGGATAGGCAGCCGCCGCACCCGCGATGATCACTTCGGTCTGATCCATTTCCTCGCCGTGGGCGAGCAGGGTCTGACGGACGGTGTTGAGAATCGGCGCGGCGGCGTCCTGCGAGACCAGCGAGCCGTCGGACATCATGAGGCCGCCGGTCATCGAGCGCATCGCGCGCGGCGTACCGCCGAGATCGACCAGCACGACCGAGGTCGAGGCGTCGTCGCCTTCGATGACGAGGTGGGCGGTCGGCTTGGTGCCATTTTGCGCGCGCGAATACATTGCGGCCAGCGCAAGCGGCGCGAGCGTGACGGTCTTGGGATCGAGTCCGGCCTTCTGCAGCAGATCGAGATGCTGCTGGAGGTCGGTCTTGCGGACCATCGCGGCCATGACGAGGGTATGATCGCCCTCGCGGCCGACGCGGGTGAAGGCGACGGCGGCGTTGTCGACCGGGAAGGGCAGGTGCTCTTCGAGGGCGAAGGGAACGACCTGGTGGAGGCGGCGCGCATCCTTGAACGGCAGCTCGAGCAGGCGCTTGGCGACGCGGTCGGGCGGCAGCGCGGAGATAACGATGTCGGGCTGTCCGGCTTCGGCGATGAGGCGGGAGATTGCGCCGCTTAGATCGACTTCGTCGTCGGCTTGAACCTTGTCGAATACACCGACGAGGGTGAAGGAATTCCAGGCGCGATCGGCCAGCGCCGCGCGGACGCGGTCACCCACGAACTCCAGCGCTAGTATTCGTTGAGCCATCAGGTGTTTGGAATCTTAGCCTTCACGGGAGGTTTGCGAAACGTGCCGGGTTGAGTCGGAGAAGAGGCGGAAGCTTGAATCGCGGGCGTAATAGCCGGATTAAGAGGGAGTCTGGGGCGGGCATTGAGCGCAATGCGAGCGCCCTCACCTGGCGCGCGAGGCGCGCGCCGTCCTCTCCCGGGGGGAGAGGTAAAGAATTTCGTATCGGCTTCTTCATCGGGGGTTAGTCTTCGTGCCAGGCTGCCAGGGTGCTGATGCCGGTGGATTCGCGGTGGACGGTTGCGGTTATTATTTTGCGGGCGCCTGCGTAGGTGCCGGTGCCGGTGATGGTGAAAAAAGTGCTCTTCACGCCTACGTCGGTTGAGAGCTTCTGTGCGACGTTGGCGAGATCGGGCAGGTTCATGATGTCGGTGGTCGCGCCGAACGGCCTGATCGCGCGGGCCTCGACAATTTCCTCGACCAGTTTCTGATCTTCCGTCAGTTCCGGCTCGAGCGCGGCGAGCACCTGGGGCGCTGCCGTGTTGGCATTGACGGCAGCCTCGGGCATTACGGACAAAAACGGGCTGACCCGGTTGAAGATGGATTCGTTAAATCCCTCGACCATCTGCAGGTCGGCGATAGTCGGCATCGGGCCGTAGCGCGGCTGATAGGGCGGCCGGAGGCCAAGATAATATTCCGCGGTACCGCCGCCGATATCGCCGGAACTGTTGGGTGTGATCCAGTCGAGAATACCCTGAATCAGATCGACATTGACGTCGAGGACCGTAAACAGGCGCTGTATTTTGCCGACCTGGCCCGCGTTCACAGCGCCGTTCTGACCGATCATCGAGTTGATGTTGAGCTTGCGCGCCTCGTCAACAATCGACAGGGTCACGGTTCCACCCTCGAGCGGCATCGGCGGGAACGGCATCGCCCATACGTCGCTCAGAGTGTCGGTAGGGCTTGAAGACTGCGTGTCGGAGCGGGCGTCGGCGGCGAGCAGGCCGAGCCCGATAGCGATGGCCGAGCGTGCGAGGTAAGCGGCGCGCAGTTCGTTGGCCTGATTGGCGGCTTCGACGAATCCGAGTCCGGAGGTCATCGCGAAATCGACGACCACCAGGGTCATGAGTGCGATTCCGAGCAGCACGGCGAGGAGGGCGACGCCGCGCTCATTCTTTTTGAGGCGGGTTACCATTCCTGGATTGCCATTGGCAGCGTGACCTGGGTTGCGAAGTCCATTATGTGGCCGCCCGGCGCCAGCATCTCGAACTGAAGCGCGACCGCGACCGGCAACTGGCGCCCGCGCGGCAGGCTGGACGAATCCCAGCTCTCGCCCCATTTCTCGCCGTCGAAGTAACGGATGTGCAGCATGACGATATTGTCGGCGAGCACGGTGGACTGCTGCTGGGTGGTAGTGGTGAGCAGTCCACTCTGCTGCGAGCGGGTCAGCAGGTAGCAGCCGGGCAGGTCGGGGTTGGGGGTAAGGTTGTAGGTGACGATGGTCTCGGGGGTCATTGCGGTGATGGCGCGGCGATGGCCGCCGCTGAAGGTGGACATCGTGATGGTATCGATGGCGGCGCCGTTACCCATGTGTCCGTTGCCGTAGAGACCGACGTCGCTGAGGGCGTAGGGGGTCTGCACGGCGTTGCGCAGTTCGTTGGTCATTTGCCACAGGAGCGAGCGTCCTTCGCGATCGACGTAGAGGCGCGCTTCAGCGTGGACCTTGCTGTGGGCGATGGTGCTGAAGGAGCTGGCGAGCATGGTGAGGATAAGGGCGAGGACGCCGATTGCGAGCATCATTTCGATGAGGGTGAAGCCGCTGGGGGCGCGCAGGTGGGAGGAAGGC
>Ga0302326_10015658_pt1 | contig 15938 bp, 14 predicted proteins | sample Palsa_T0_3_FD_202264 | JGI IMG/M metagenome (GOLD analysis project Ga0302326, IMG submission 202264) | Peat permafrost microbial communities from Stordalen Mire near Abisko, Sweden - Palsa_T0_3 | ecosystem: Environmental > Terrestrial > Soil > Palsa > Peat permafrost | place: Sweden: Abisko... | reverse complement strand
GGATTTTTCCGATGCATCGTTCATGGGCACCTTTGGCTGTATGCGCAATATCGACGTGGAGGGTAGGCGGCCTTGAGGGGGTTATCGCCCGATGTCAAAGGTCATAAGCGCCCAGATAGAATTCCTCATAGGACGTCTGATAAGAGTCTTCATAGGACACTTGGGTGGTCGCGGTCTGCGCGGCAAAGTCGATCAGAAATGTCATGAGCGAAAGGTAGAGATAGATCATGTAAACCTGCAGCGTGAGCGTGCCCAGCATGAAGCCTTCGCTCACGGCGCCCACGGCAAGTGACATCACTCCGGCGGCAACGACGTCTGCGAGCATCACGTGCTCGCCAAGCAGGGGGCGCACGCGGCGTAAGGTTCGAATTCCGCGAAAACCCAGGTAAACCATCAGCCCCAGCGGCGCCAGACCCACCACTCCCAGACGCGCGGCGACCGACAGGTAAGAACTTTCCCGGATGCCCGGCTGGTCATAGACAATTCCTATCAACGGATGGTCCTCGAAATCGCTGATCAACTGACTCCAGACAACCGAGCGCGTGTTTTCCGTGGACATGAAACGATCGGTCTGCATGGTCGTATCGGGAAACAGCAGTGAGCCCAAAAACGTGACCACGCAGGCGATGATGGCCATCTTCAAGAACTTGCCGAGCCAGTGGCGGAACATGACGACCAGGGCAACCAGAACCATGAGCACGCCGGTGCGCGATGCGGTCATCCCGAGCATGATGGCCATAAGGCCGACTGTTCCTGCCAGGAAGATGCGGTTGAACTTAGGTTCTTCCCTGCGAAGCAACAGAAAAAGGATTGCCGGTAGAAATGCCGCCATATCCATCGCCATGTGCTGGGGATTTCCCGCCGTGCCGTTGAGGCGGGTGTTCCAGATCGCATCGTGAGGGCTGATCACCAGCTGCAGGGCATTGGCGCCGATGAAAATCACCGCGCCAAAGGCAACAGCGCGCAACGCCGCCACCGCGTGACCAGGCTCCTGCAACCACGCCGAAACACCGCGTCCCAGCACGATGAAGAGCATTATAAACACGCCGACGCTGCCCAGGGCGCGTTCAGTCATATTGGCTAGCAGGAGGCGTCCGCTGTAGACAAATTCCAGTGTAAGAAATGCGATTGCCGCACCCGAAATCAATCGAACACGCCAGCCCCGACTGGAAAAAATGGACGGCAGAAGCAGGGCCAGCATGGCCGCGGTCGCCAGGAATCGGTTGTTGGCGCGGATCAGTTCCAGCGGTCCCCACAGATGTCCTACAAGGGCCGGATCGCCCGCCGCCAGTTCGAAGGTAGTCGTCCAAAGGGCGATTGCGAGCACTCCCCATCGCCAACCGCGCGAAGTGAGCGTTGCGACGGTGACAAGCAGACCCAGAATCACCGCGGTCAAACCCAGCGGCGTAAACAGCGCCGAATACGCGGTGCTAAAAACGTCGTTGCTAGTAGAGGAGGGATCCATCCGAACAGTTCCGAAATTCAAGGCCGATCAACGATTCGATCTAAACGCTCGGGCATCAACCTAGCCGCCGAACGCTTCAATCGACGACTCAAACGATAAGTACGAAGAGAAACAGGCGATCGTTCTCTCCAGTGGCCAAGCGTATCGACCCACCCGCGCCATAAGCCCTGGATTGTCGGGCCGATGGTGCGCTCCCGAATCCCGTGCCGCAGCAAGTTGAAAGTCGTCGCCATGGCATAGATCGGATAATAAGGCATCGGCACATTGTGCCATCCAAACAACAAATGATTGCGCGCATTATAAGCCACAATGCGCCGGCGATCCCTTTTGGGCGACTCAAAATGGTGGATGGGAGGGGCACTTCCCAGCCTTACGAACTTCCCTTGCCCAAGGAGGCGCAGGCAGAAGTCTTCCTCTTCGCATTGATGAACCAGATGCTCGCGATAGCCCCCCAGCGCCTGAAAATCAGATTTGCGGAGCGCATGTGCGGTGCCGATGTAGCTATCTATGACAAAAATGCCGTTCGCATCGGGCGCTAGCTGCTGCACTGTGGCGTTAAATGGGGCGTTAATGAAGGGCATCGCGATCGCGCCGATGCGCTCGTCGACAAATTCCGGGAGCGTCTGGCTTACGATGTCAGGCGTCGAGAAGGCCGCATCATCATCGATCGAGATGATGATCGCCGCTCTCGCCATGGCCGCGCCGCGATTTCGCTGCACGATGTATCCCAGCGACTGTTCCGACCGTTGCAATTGCACACCTGGGAATTCGCTTCGGATCGCCTCGGTCGTCCCATCAGTCGAACCATCATCAATGACGAGCACCTCAACGGAACACCCCGTTTGTGCCGTCGCCGATCGAACTGCGCGGCGCAGCTCGTCCTTGCGGTTCTTCGTGCAGATCACAATGGTGGCGTCAAATGTTGTTGGGGATGAAGCCGTCAAGCGGTTTTTCTCGCCTTCCGCACCATATGGATGAAAGACTAACTCCAGCCGAGGGCGGGAACAATTCTGTTGACCGTGCCGCGCCGTTTCTTCGACGCCGTTGGAACGCTATGCTGGCTTGCATGCCCAAGCTCATGGTCCTGATGCGCGTGAAAGATGGAATGCTCTTCCTCGATCGCTGGCTGGCCAGCGTCGAGCGACTGGTGGACGAAATCATCATTGTCGACAACGGTTCCACGGATGGAACGCTCGAGCGGTTGCGGCAGCATCCCAAAGTCGTGTCGATCGATCAAACCGTCGGCTACCATCATGGCCGGGATGACAATCTTATGCTTCAGCGTGCCAAAGCGCGAGGCGCCGACTGGCTTCTTTATCTCGACGTGGACGAAGTGTTCGAAGATCGTGTGAACCGTCATCGCCTGGACAAGATGATGGCTAGCCCGCGCGTGAATCAATACTGGTTTCGTCGTTTTCATCTGCATTTGGATGAGAATCATTTTGAGGGGAGTATGAAAAAACTCTGGGAAATCGCCAAGCCCGATCGCCTTCTGTGGCGGAACCGGCCATCGGTCTATTTTCCCAACGAGATGATGCATGTGTTTCCGCGCGGCTTTGACGGAAAGAGCAAAACGTCGCCACTGAGAATCCGTCATTTCGGCGCCGTCGTGAGTCGCGACTATTACGTGAAAAAGATGAACACATACCTGGAGATTGATCCCGGACGTTCAGCGATGTACCTCGAGCACCGTGATCATCAGCTTCCCACCTGCGTCTGGCACGAGTTCGCAGATCGTCCGATTCTGGTACAAGCGCAGCTGCTCATGCTCGACAGCTTTTTGATAATGAGATTCGCGCTCCAGAAATTTCGCGGCGCTCGCCGGCGTCTTGGCGTGCTGCTGGGCGCGATCAATCCGCTGCGGTCACGTCCGCGAACGAAGAATGATCTGGGCCAATAACCATGTTCCCACCAGCAGCGCTCTAAATGATTCCTGCCGCGGCCACGGGAAATCCAAGAAGATATTTGATGCGTCCCTCGCTTGCATTCCAGGCAAATGAGGCGCGATACAACAGCCATGCGTTCTTTGTTTGTCCCGCCGTAAGGCATTGCATGCTGGCGGCGCGGAGGTGACGGGTCAGCATCTTGAGCCGCTCGGCACGCCTGCCGGGCCCTCCGGGATAGCGGCCTGCGCGTTCCTGCTCGATCAGATACATCATGCCGTCGAGCGTCCTTGATGTTTCCGCGACGGCACTGGCCGGATGCACGCGATAGCCTACCGTCGGCGGCGATCGCAGATGCACCAAGCCCGGTGCCACCCCTAGTTTGAGCCAAAGATCGGTGTCTTCGGCGTTGATGTGTCGCTCCGTGAAACCACCGGCAGCGCGCAACGCGTCGACTCGTACGACAACCGCACTGCACCCGTGCCAAAAGGGAACCGTCGCTGTCGATAAAAAATCGGCGAATCTTTCGACAATCAGCTCGGCATATCGCACCGATCGCAGCAGAGCGGCCGCGTCGGTAAACGGCTGGGCGGTCCCCAGGAGGAAGGATGGTTCACCATGCTGCTCGATGACATTTCGGTATGTTTTAAGCGTCCACGGAAACCAAACATCATCGCTATCAAGAAAGGAAATGTACCGCCCCTTTGCCTCTTGAAGCCCGCGGTTTCGTGCCGCGCCGGGGCCGGCGTTGTTCTGGCGAAGCACACGCAATCGGCCAGGATACCGCTCCACATATTGCTGAAGAATCACAGGCGTATCGTCCGTGGAACCATCATCGACGATGATAATTTCCTGTAGATCATCATCATTTTCATTCTGCGAAATTGCCGAATCCAGCGTGGCCCTGATCAGGGTGCCACGGTTGAAAGCCGCGATGATGGTGGAAAAGTACGGCATCGCTGCGTTCATTTATTGCTATCGCCAGAAGCACCGGGCTCACTGACAGAAGCGGCGATGATCGAGTGCAATAATCCTGTCACGGCGGCATGATCGAACATGCGATTACCCACTTCCAGAGCGCGCTGGCCCATCGCCAATCGCTGTGCTGGGCTGCTGGTCAGTTCGTCGATTGCCCCGCCCAGCGCCGCTGGGTCTGCCTGCTGGACTAGCGCCGCAACGCCAGGGTTCTCGCGGGCCCAGCGCGCCGCCGAACTATAGGGCGGACCCCAAATCAGCAGCGGCAAGCCGACGGCGGTGTAATCGGTCAGTTTGCTGGGAAAGCTGATGTGCATATCGTGTTTGAACTCCGGATCGAAGGCCATCGGGGCAAAAAGCACATCGACCTGCTCGTAAATGCGCGCCAGAACCGCTTCGATTGGCAGCATCGGATGAACCACGACATGCGGACCTTCGATCCCGTGCTTGTGGGCCACCTCTGGCTTAAGACCGCCAAAAACGACAAACCGGTGGCCACGTTCTCCGAGGATTCGCGCCAGCGTTCCCAGCATGGCTGCATAGGGGCCGTAATTGACCGAACCGGCGAATCCGAAAACGAGTTGCCGGGTTGGATTTCCCAATCTTGGCGGCGGAGTTTTCGCTACGACCAAATCGGCGGCGCGCGGTGGATAGAGCACCGTGCCGGGAACGCCGTAGCGCTGCTCGAACAGCTCGGCCATATTGGGCGAAATGCAAAGCCGCGAAGTAGCGCGGCGATAGACATCTGCAAAGCGCCGCTCGCCCCACGCCCGCGCCCAGCTTGGTAATCCGGCCTGGCGCGCGTGATCATCCCATACAGCCAGGTGGAGCGGCAATCCGTATCGTTGAGCGACGGCATCGGCGATCAACCAGCCAAAGGTGTGCGCCACCGTGAAAATCGCCTGAGGCCGAAATTCTTCGATCGCCTTGCCGGCGAGCCCTGCCTTCCATGGTGTGGTTGCATACAGACATGCCCCATAGAGCGAAGCAAAACGAGTTGTTATCAGCCGCGGAAACCGGGCCGTCCGAAGTGAATCGTAGCGCGGGCCCCGCAACCGCGCCTCAGGTGTGCCGGATTGAATGTTGCCCAACAGGATGCGCAATCGCTCGGAGGGATAATTCTGCAGCAGCCGATACATCGCGGCGTTGCCCGGCGTGGAGTCGGGCGGAACGTCCGATAGATACAACAAGCGGGGAAGCTGGAACGCAGTGGAACTGGGCCGCATATCGCCCGCGAAATGTGCTGTCCCAATCATGAGGAATAAACGCCGGCAGTCACAGCGGTCGCGATGTCCTGGGCGTCTCCAGCAGGCGATTTGCTGCGTCCATCACATCATCCACGGAAATCCCCAGAATGCAATGTGCCTCATCAGCGCTACACGTTGAAGTGCACGGGGACACCGCCCGCGGCTGAAGAACGATCGCCGGGGTTTTCCACGGCCCAAATCGCCGCGGCGAATACTCGCCCGATGGGTCGCCCGCCAGCGGGTGGCACGAGATCTCAACAACCGATGCACCCGCCGCGGCTGCCAGGTGCATGGGGCCGGTGTCGCAACCAATGTAGAGAGCACAGTGCCCAAGCACCGCCGCTGTCTGACGCAACGTAAGCGTTCCGGTCAGATCAAGTAACTGCGCGCCAAAGCGCTCAAGCAGTGGCCGCGCTAGCAGCCGATCACCGGGACCACCAATCAAAACCAGTCGAACCGCGCGCGGGGATGTCAGCAATCGCTCGATCACCGTTTCGAAACGAGCGATTGGCCACCTCTTGCGTGGATACCGGCCAGAGGGACAAAGTGCGATCAGCGGATCGCCGTTCTTCCCGCCGACGAGCGACTCGGCATGCCGAGCGTCGTCATCGCTGGTCCATAGCTCAAGATCATCTCGGATTACGTTCCCGCCGATGGATTCAAGGACGCTCAGGTTGCGGATCACTTCGGGCAGTGCACCGCCTCTCTTGAGGCGCACATTCAGCAAACGAGGACCGCTAAGGCCGATTTTTTTGTGCTTTAAGATGTGAGAATCCGGCTCATCGAACCCAACACGCCAGCGCGCGCGGCTGAGCCACGCCAATAAGCGCGCATCGTGCAGGTCCGCGCCATATCGGGGCAGAACCGCCAGATCGCATCGCTCGGGCCACCAATGCCGAACCACATGGTCGACCAGCACGCCCAGATGTCCGATCTCTCCCCATCCTCCGCCGCGCCTTTGCATGGGCACGTCAATCACACGATCCACATAAGGGCATCGTTCAACGAGGTTTTTCAGTGCGGGATTGATCGCCAGGCTGATTCGCGCCTGCGGAAGATTTCGCCGCAGCTCCCGCAGAAGCGGGCTGGTCAGTACAAGATCGCCGATGTCGTCCAGGCGAATGATGGCGACATTCCGGAGATCCGAAAGACGGGGAAAACCAGCCGGCCTTGGGGCACCCAGCAGACTCGGCAGCGGCGTACTGGCCAATGCAGGGCATGCCGATGCCGTCACGATGGATTGTTGATTCGCGATATTCATCGGGACATGAGGCGCTTAACGGCCGCATCTTCGGGCGAAAATGAAAGATACGCCAGCGCCGTCCCGCGGATGCGCCGCACGTCCAGGCCCCTGGCACGCATCTCCATGATCCATCGAACGACGCCAGGATGGGAGGCGTTCACGTCGTGCCACATCAGGACCGAGGGGACTTTGGCAATCTCCATGCAGCGCACCGTGTCGCTGCGGGCATACTCATAAGTGTGGGAGCCATCGACATAAAAAAAAGTGATCGCATCGGGAATTCGCGAGAAATCATACACGGCGCTATCCCCCAGATGCTGAACAATTCGATCGGCCTCTGGCTTATTTGCGAACGCCGCACCGAGCCGTCGGCCTTCGATCAGATGGAAATCGTCCTTGCGCAGTTGCTGGCCTGGCTCTGTCGATTCAGTCGCGCGGCCCGGCGTCTGCGCGGCGAAGTCGGGCGGCAAATCAGTAGTATGAATCCTCGCATCGGGCAGATTCAGGGCGAGATTGCGAGCCGTCGATCCGAAAAAGGTGCCGATCTCCAAAACGCCGCGGGGATTGTGGTGTTTGGCGATCGCCAGCAGCGGTACCAGCTCCACCGGACCCAATCCTCCGGGGATTGTGGCATAGCGCGAATCGACCAGAACATCGGGGGGATTGGTGACAATCTGCGTGAGGTCGATCTCGGGAATGCACGAAACATCTGCGCTTGGCGCGCCAAATGGATCGACAAGCAAAAACGTCTGGCGCGCCCGGTCCATCGCATCGGTCAAACCATAGCGGATCGCACGGATGGCGATGCCGCCGTTGATCGAGAGAAGGCCGCGGATCCAAGCTCCTGGTGTCCATGCTGGTCGCGTCATCCGATTACCTTCCGCGATTCACCCATCGCTCAGACGAGTGGTAGCGATTTCTCCGCGCACGTCGAGCATGCCCAACGTGTCGAACGGCGCGACGCCGCCGCCATAGCCAACGAGCGAACCGATCACCGAGAATCGCCTGAATTGATCGGCCACCAGATGGACCGCGACGTGATGCACCATCAGGTACGCGCTGAGCAGGTAGGTTCCCGGCGCCAATGGCGCCGACGAGCAATCAAATCGAGTGCGATAGGTGCCGGGCTTGCGCAGCGGACCGCCGCGGATCAACTCGTGATTTTCAAATACCACAACGCCATCGGCCGTGCTAATGCGGATTGCGGGGCCGGTGGTCATCTCGCGCAGGAGCGTGAACGTCACTTCGATCGACCAATTCTCGCGTGCATTCAATGTTTCCGCGGGCCGCCCGTCGGCGTCCAATGTTTCGGCATCAACGAGTATACATTCTTCGGATTGCACGGTGTGCGGATTGGGGCCGCCAGAGCGCCGCTCGAGGTATTGGCTGGTGATGTCCCTCGCCGCGCCCGTCGCGCGCACCGAGCCGCGCTCAAGCCAGATGGCGGTCTCACAAATCTCACGGATCGCCGCCAGATTATGGCTGACAAAGAGGACGGTGCGCCCCTCGCGAGCCACCTCGCCCATTCGACCCATGCACTTCTGCTGGAATTGCGCGTCCCCGACGGCCAATACTTCATCGACGATCAATATTTCCGGTTCCAGATGCGCCGCTACCGCGAACGCCAGGCGCGTGTACATTCCGCTGGAATAAAATTTCACCGGCGTATCCAGGAAGCGATCGATCTCCGCGAACGCCACGATCTGCTCAAATTTTGTTGCAATCTCCGAGCGGCGCATGCCCAGAATCGCACCGTTGAGGTAAACATTTTCGCGCCCGGTCAGCTCCGGGTGAAACCCGGTGCCCACCTCCAGCAAGCTGCCCACGCGTCCGGTCGTTTCCACTTGGCCGCTGGTGGGTTCGGTAATTCGGCTGAGCACTTTCAGCAGGGTGCTCTTGCCCGCCCCGTTTCGGCCGATGATTCCAACCACTTCGCCTTGTTTGACCTCGAAATTGATGTCTTTGAGCGCCCAGAAGGTCTGATCGGTCGATCCGGCGTCGCTGCCTGCCGAAGGCTTGCGAAAGAGGTTCTGAATGGATTCTCGAACCGTTTTATAAGGCCGCCGCTGCCCGATCCGGTACTGCTTACTGAGATTGTCGACACGAATTGCGGTCTCGCTCATGCGGTTGAACGAATGCTAACAAAAGCGCTCAGGGTGTCCAAGCAGGTCGAGAAAACGACGAGTCGCCATCAGCAGGTTCTGCTTGCCTTGCGGCTTCAACCGGATTACGGTCCGCCGCAGGTGCGGCGGAAATCTGCCACTCCGGTGAATCAGGCGCGTAATCGCGCACGGTCACTTAGCCTCCCCGAGGCTGTATCCCCTGGTTCGGATCATGTTGCATAGGAGATCGAGATGCCACTCCCATCCGACGAGAAGCTTCTGGCTCTGAGCCAAAAACTGCTCGAGCAATTCGACGCGATCTTCGGCCTTCACGCGGGGTTTCGACCCGCCCATGCGAAGGGGTTCATGCTGAGCGGCACATTCACGCCCTCGGCGCGGGCCGCTTCGCTTACCCGCGCGCCGCACATCGAGCGAGCTTGGACTCCGGTCACCGTACGTTTTTCCAATTCGACCGGCGTACCGGTTTTGCCCGACAACGATCCCAATGCCGATCCGCGCGGATTGGCGATTCGATTTCATCTGGCAGAGCACAGCCACACGGACATCGTCAGTCATTCGACGGACGGATTCCCCGCGCGAACCGGCGACGAGTTTTTGGAGTTCCTGCAAGCGCTGGCAAGCAGCGATTTGTCCAAGCCTTCGGACCCATCCAATCCCAAGCCGATCGAGCAGTTCCTCGGCTCTCATCCCGCAGCGCTTGCTTTCGTGCAAACGCCCAAGCCCGCGCCCTCGAGTTTTGCTCGGGAAACTTACTTCGGCGTCACCGCTTACCATTTCACCAACTCCGCAGGCGAAACCCAATTCGGCCGATATCGCATCATTCCGGTGGCAGGCAATGACCATATGGATGCAAAGGCCGCCGCGGCGAAGGGTCCGAATTATTTGTTCGATGAATTGCAGGAGAGAGTCGCCCGCGGCCCCATTGAATTTCGGCTGCTCGTGCAATTGGCCCAAGCCGGCGACGTCGTGAACGATGCGACGATCCATTGGCCGGCCGACCGAACCTTGCTGGAGCTGGGGACGATTTCCCTGACCAAAGCGGTCGCCGACAACGCCGCGCGGCAAAAGCAAATCATCTTCGATCCGATCCCACGGGTCGATGGAATCGCCCCATCGGCCGATCCATTGCTCGAACTGCGGGCTGCGATCTATCTGCTCAGCGGACGGCGAAGGCGGGCGGCGGGGAAGTGAGAACGTTCAGGGAATCACTGCTGGTAAAGGAAGCCGGCAACCACTTCACCCCGGCTCTTCCGCCAGCTCCTCGAGCATCTCGTCGGTCGATTGGGGATCGACCGCGGTGCACGCCGCCGTGAGCACGTGCGCGATCTCGCGCAGGCGAAGCTGCCAATCGGCGGGGGCCATGTCCTTTGGCGTCAGCTGCGCGAACTCATCGTACAACAGAATCATCCGCAGGAAATGCTTGAAAAGAATCCCCTCCTGCTTCACCAACTCGCGGCTGCGGACAAACTCGTCGAAATTGCCGCCACGTTCCAGCAGATCGCCCACCGCCCAGACCGGCGTGACATACAACCCGCCGGCGTGATCGATCGTGTGCTCGAAGAGCATTCGCATTTTCTGAGCCAGTGGGATTGGATATTTTCGCAGCTCGGGTTCGACATCCGACTGGTCGGCTGGAGGATATAGATCTTCGGCTGTGGCGAGGCCGGCGGTCAGGATCGCGGGGTCGATCACTTCCACGCTCAATTTCCCGGGTGGCAATCGATCGGGCCATGGGACGCGCACGCCTTTGGCGACCGAGCCAGGCATCGCCAGCAAACTCTCGAGGATTTGAATCAGCTCCGACTGATCGGCTTTGCCCAGGTAGTCCATCAGGTACAGCCCAAACAAGGGATGCACCGCGCGGAAGACCATCAACTGCTTTAGTCGCGGTGTCGGTGCGGCCGTGATTGGATCGTATGGCTCGGGCGCTGGGGGCGCTGCTTTGACAACCGAGCCAAACTGATCGACGCGATTTCCCGTGGTGGTAATCACATCGCCGCCGAGGTTTAATCGAAGCTTCAGTTCGGCGACGGTCGGCAATCTTGGGCGAATTAGGTCAGACGGCTGGACCGCTTCTTCTGCTGCGTCTTCCTCCTCGATGTCGGGAGCCGCAACCGGACCCGCGGGTTTGATCGCCTCATCCCAACTGCGCGGCGGCGGAGGATCGAGCGTGACGACGCCCATGTGGTTGAGGGTCACCAGCATTTTCGTCAGCCGCTTTAATTCGGATTCAATCGTCGGCTGGGGCATGAGGCGCTTGCGAATAACGTCGCGGATCGGCTCGACCGCGGAGTTGGCGTCCAGCAGAAACGCCAGCCATCGCCAGCTTAGATTTCCACGGCTGGCCAATCTCGGAGGTGGAGCGCTCTGTAGTTTGGCGAATTGCTCGGCGTTCCAATAAAGGAAATTGCTGCGACGCACAGGCTTCTTTTTGGCGATCGCCTTTTTTGCCTTCATGAGGCCCGGATCTTTCGTATCCTCCGGGATTGAGTCGTACTTGAGTTTCCATCGCGCCAGCTTCACATCATCTTCGTGCGCGAGCGCCATGACGTGTCCCTCGGTATCAAACTGCGGCCGGCCGGCGCGGCCGAAAATCTGCCGGGCGACGCCCGGGTCGATCAGCTTCTTCTTGTCCCGCGGACCTTTCACCAGCGTCGTCAGGATGACTGATCGCGCCGGCAAATTAATGCCCGCTGCCAGCGTCTCAGTGCAGACGCAATACGGCAGCAGTTTCTCCTGGAACAGTGTCTCCACGACCCGCCGGTATTTGGGCAATAGGCCCGCATGATGAACGCCGATGCCGCGCGCGAGAATAGTTCGCAGCTTGTTTCCAGATCCTTGGGAAAAGTCGAACGATTCGAGCCGATCCAGCAGCGGCTGTCGTTGTCCCTCGGCAAAGAGATTCTTGCCCCGAAGCACTTCGGCGGTGGCCCAGCAGACCTCCCGATCGAAACAGAAGACCAGCGCCGGGGTTCGCCGCTGGGTTTCGATGCCGCTGGCGATCTGCTCCAGATAATCCGCCAGAAGCTCGTCGCCAATCCAATGAAAATGGAGGGGAACCTTCCGCTGGGCGCTCTCGACCAGGGTTAGGCGCAGGTCGAGGCTGCGGGCCATCCAATTGATGAATTCAGAAGCGGCACCAATCGTCGCCGAGAGGAGCATCAGGCGGATATTCCTGGGCAAAAGCGAGAGCGCGAGTTCCCAGACAATGCCGCGCTGAGGCTCGTTGAAATTGTGGAATTCATCCATCACTACCGCGCCAACACGCGCGAAATCGAACGCCACGGGATGCAGCAACCGATTGAGGAGCACCTCGGCGACCACCACCTTGATCGGCGCATCAGGATTGATCGTCCGGTGCCCCGTGACCAGCCCGACGACGTTGCGGTCATATCCCCATCGCTCGACCGTGTCCTGCAACTCAAGCAGCTTCTGATCCGTGAGCGCAATCAGCGGCGTCGAATAATAAACCGATTTCCCGGTGATGAGCCCCTCATATACGGCGAGCTCGGCGACGAGCGTTTTTCCAGTGCCGGTCGGGGCAGACAACAACATGCCCTGCTCGCAGGCAGCCCAGGCGAACATCGCCTCCTCCTGCACCGGATAGGGTGAATACGGGAGACGATCTACGTACTGCAGAACAATTTCATCGCGCGAGATCATCTCGGAGCGCCTTCCATAAATGAACCGCGGTCAGCGGAGCCCATGAGAAACCCAGGGCAAGCAGCGGCGAGTAGAGGAAGCCCCAGTAATCGTTGAATGATTTGCCGACGAAGGCGAAGAAAATGAGATAGATGGCGACGGTGAAGCTTGCCCGGCGGCCCAGTGAGCCGGGGATGGCGATGAGGCCGAGTACGGCCAGTGGGAGATACAGGGCGGTGACCCACAGGGGAGTGGCAAGAAACAAGACGTGCTGAGATGCGGTGGTGAGGATGAAATGGAGGCCGCCAAACTGGATCCAACCCGAGGGATCAGGGGCATCGGTGGGACCAACGCTGGCCAGCACGTGAGAGACGTGGAAGGCGAAATACGTGGCATAGCAGAGAAGGCCGATAGTCCATGCGATGATCTCACGCCATCGTTTGTTCACAAGAGCCAGGGCGATGCAGATCAAGACGTAAGGGGCGGCGAGCTCGCGGATGAAGAGCGCGGTGAGGGCAAGAAGGAGGCCAAGGAACCAGTGGTCATCGGCATAAGTGAAAATAGATAAAGCAATCAACACTCCGGCGGAGATTTCCAATGTGGTGGCGCCCCAAGTGACGAAGGCGCCGTAGCAGGCGCCGGGCACAAGCCAGAGGGCGATGACAGCGCTGAGTTGATCGCCTAGACGAAGCGAGAGGCGGACGGCAAGCAAGGTCATAAGGATGGCAAGCGCGCCTAGGAGAAGGCGGCCGATTAGCGGCGATGGAAAGATGGCGAGAAACCAGGCGTAAAGCGGTTGTCGCCAGTTGAAGACGGAGCGAACGAAAAAGCCGTCGGCGCGAAGCTCGGCGCCGGCGGCCTGGTAATAGCCCTGGCGGTGGCGAACGCGATCGACGATGCGGTCGAGCACTTCGGGGTCGGTGAATCCACTGACGTTTAACCGCGTCGGCGGTTTGCCGGCATGGCTGGCCAGGAGGCAGGCAAAGATGGCCAAAGCGGTGAGCGACAAGATAAGGGCCGCACGGGAACGGCTGATGGCGGCGAAACGAGTTGCGGCGTGAGACTTTTCCATTTTCTAAAGTTGTTATGCGCCAAGAAGAGAATAACCGCGATGAAGCAAAGAAGATCGATGAGGGTTGAATACGAAGGGGCCAAGGCGCTCAGGGCGGCTTGGCCGCAACACCCAAGGATGGCTTCTCAAAAGCTCAGCGAGCCTTGGTCACTTCCTGTGTATCCATGTTTGAAATTGACATGGATTAACAGGATGCACAGGATAAAAAGACAAGCAGAGAGCGGACGGTGAAATGCGACGAATCCGCGCAAATGTGCGGAGGGGTCCGCAGGTTTCGGTCAAGTGGATTGCAGTCGCCGCTTGCGAAATTGGGAGATCAAGCCAAGCACGCCGATGGCGAAGAATGCGAGAGGAATGAGGCCAAAAAGCATGTCGGAGGTGAACCCGCGATTGAGGACAGCATCGGTGGGATCGTCGGGATTGACATAGCAGATTGCATGCATGCCTGGGCGAAAGGTGTGCACGATGGCCGCCTTGCCATCGTAGCCGCTCGAAGAGCCGCCCATGAAACCGTAGCGGTTGGAGCGGAACTCGCGGCCGTTTTGGATGTACGCGTAGAGGATATCGATGCTGTAAGTCGTGCCTTTGTCGCCACTATGAGATTGCACTCGGCTGGATTTGATGACGCACGGTACGGTGATCCAATTACGAGCAGCGGCGATATTCAACATCACGCGCACCGACACGAGGCAGAACATCACGCCGCCTATTACGGCAAACAGACTGAAAAGGAATTTGGGATTAGCTTTTCGTCGCCGACGTGTTGGGACAACCGACAGGCCAGAGGGAGGCGTCAAGAACCAGACTGCGTATATCCCCCCGCCGCCGATGGCGACGAAGAGCAGCGGGATGAGGGCGAACGCGAGAATCCACAGATCGCCCTGCCGGATGATCGAGTCCGAGGGGTTATCAGGATTGACGAAGCAATGCGCGGCCGCGCCGGCTGGATATTGCATCGCCAGCCGCTGCTGTGAAGCGTAATCGGAGGATGAGGTGGTGGTGGTGGCAAAATGCGTGGAATGGTATCTGGTGGCCGCGATATCGTAGTGATAAGCGATCTGGAATTGATAACCATTGGAGCGGCTGATCACCGAAGAGGATTCGATGACACAGGGAACGGTGAGCCAGTGCCAGGTTTGGATCGTTCGATACCCCTCGCGTCCGACGAGGAAGAGAAACATCACGCCGAACGCGAGAAAGATCGCAAGAATGAGCGAGGCGGCGATGCGCGAGCCGATTGGCAGTTGGGGGGACTTTGCCGGTGATCTTTCTGAAATGAGGGGAAACATTTAACCTTCGGCCGAAAACGAGAACACGAATCTGCACGGATCAGACACACGAATCCGCACAAAAGAATATCGGGAATCCTTGTTTTTGGCATGAGGAGACTGATTCTAAATTCAAGCGACGTTTCAACCCATGCCGGATAAGATTTTATCTTTTTGATTGACAAGCGGGCGGCGGCGGATAAGTTATTATCCACGTCGTCAGTTCATTTTGCGGCTGGTCGGGTGTTGTGGCATTGGAGGCAGGATGGCTGATCCATCTCAACTGAGTAAGCGGGAGCGGCAGATCATGGATGTGATCTTTGCGCATGGCGAAGCGACGATTTCGCTGGTCCTCGCGGAGTTGCCCGACCCGCCGATGCGCGGGGCGCTGCGGACGCTCTTGCGCATCATGGAGGAGAAAGGACATCTGACGCGCCGGCAGGAGGGAAGGGAGTTTTACTACCGGCCCGTGCAGTCGCGCGGGCGAGCAGCGCGGTCGGCGATGGGGCGGGTGCTGGATGTTTTCTACAACGGCTCGCTGGAGAAAGCGGTGGCAGCGCATCTGAGCGATCCGGGACGGGGAAAGAAATTGAGCGACGAGGAATTGCAGCGGCTTTCGGATCTGATCGATCAGGCCAAGCGGAAGGGGGTATAGGATGCTTGCGTCATCACTCTTTGAACGTTTTTCGGCGATCGCCCCACCGGTGCTGGGGGTGCTTGTGGATGCGGCAATCAAGGGAACGGCGATTCTGCTGTTGACGGTGGTCGCGGCGCTGGCGATGCGGCGGGCATCGGCGGCGGCGCGGCATTGGGTTTGGTTTTTGGGGGTGGCGAGTTTGCTCTTGCTGCCGATTTTATCGGCGGCGCTGCCGGGGTGGTATGTGCTGCCCGCTCTGCCGCGAAGAAACTATGAAGCCGAGCTCCTGCGGGTGTGAGTTTCCGGGATGGTAAAATCCCGGTGCTTAAAACGGGCTGGCCGGGTGGCCGCCCACAAACCCTTTTGCAGGAGCTCGGCGATGA
>Ga0302326_10015657_pt1 | contig 15938 bp, 14 predicted proteins | sample Palsa_T0_3_FD_202264 | JGI IMG/M metagenome (GOLD analysis project Ga0302326, IMG submission 202264) | Peat permafrost microbial communities from Stordalen Mire near Abisko, Sweden - Palsa_T0_3 | ecosystem: Environmental > Terrestrial > Soil > Palsa > Peat permafrost | place: Sweden: Abisko... | reverse complement strand
CGGAGAGAAACCAGGTCTCAAACGACCCTCAGCGGACTGAAGCTGGCTTTCGCGTCGTCGTCGGTTGAGCGCCAGAGCGGTCATTGACCGGCCGCCCTAGCGGCCCATGCCTTGGTGGCCTGACATGTTTCCATGGCCCGTTTGTAGGCGTCGCGTCCGCTGGTGCGGGCCACATAGGCCCGTTCCGCCTCGCCAAGGGCGAAACCCACGGATCTTTGGGCCAACTGCAGAGCGTAGGTCACCGAAATGTCGGCGGCCGTAAACGCCTCGCCGGCGAGATAGGGCGAGCGCGCAAGCTGCAGCGTCACTAGCCCCAGGCGCGTCTCGAACACGTCCAGCGCCTGGCCGGCGCTCCAGTTCTGCCGCTCGGCCTCGGGCGCGAGATTGCGGGCGCCGTTGACGAAGTAGATGGATGCCGCGAGGCCGGCTTCGCCGAGGTGAAGGAACTGTTGGTACGCGGGGAAGGCGCGATCGTGCGGGGCGGGCGCGAGCGGCGTCGGCCCGTAGCGAGCCAACAGGTACTCCATGATCGCAATCGACTCGACCATCGTGACGTCGCCGTCCTGGATCGCCGGGATGAATCCGGCAGGGTTGATGGCCAGAAACTCCGCGTCCTCCTCGACGCCGGCCAGCAGGTCCACCGGCCGCAGCCGGTAGGCGAGTCCCATCTCCTCCAGCAGCCAGACGACTCGGAACCCTCTGCCTTCGCCCCAGACCGTGATCATCTCCCGCCATCCTTCGTTGACGCCGCCAATTCAATCGCTCGGCGACAGCGCGAGCACAAATGTCCGACCCCGCGGCATGTCTCGCCGCCAAGCCACCGCCGCGGCTGTCCGCCTTCGTCAGCCGGGCGGTGGAATGGCGGTGAAAACCGCCGCAATAGATTCCGGCGCTTCAACCAGCAAAGCCGCCCTCCGGCCAGCTTGAAGCCCTCAACGGAGCGGCGGGGATGCGTAGACGATCCGCCAGGTGCGATCGGGATCATAGAGTGTGATCTGACGCGCCAGGCGCGTGGTGCTTGGACCCAGGTCTTTCTGAAAGACGATGCCACTCTGGTTGACCAGGAACGTCATCACGCCGGAATCCCCCCGTCTGGCAGGGAAGGCGATCAGGGCGAAGCCGCCCGTCATGCGGCCGGTTGTGACGTAGCTGCGCGCGCCGCCAGGAGCGTACCCGCCCTGACCCTTGAGAATGCGAAAATAGTAGCCCTCGAAGGCCCTGGGATCGCCGGCGCTGGCCGGCGGCAGCCCATAGCCGTTGGCTTCGGCGGTGGCGACCAGCGGACCCAAAGGGCTTTGCTTTTCACCGGCGCCGACCGGCCAATAGAGGCCGTCGTGCTTGTGGTTGGAGCTGGCCAGCTGCTGGGCGTATTCTACAGGTTGGCCCGCCAGGCGCCGCCCCGCGGCAAACTCCCGCTGGGCTTCGACGTAGGCGCGAGACACGGCGATGGCGTGAAGCTCGTTCGCCCCGATCCGACGATCGAGCACCTGCTGGATGCCCGCCTTGAGGTCGAAGCGCCACGCCGAGCCCTCGCGCACGATCGGGATCGGATAGGGCCAATCGTCCTTGCCGATGACGAGGATCGCCTCGTCGGAACCCTGGAGCTCGATCCGATGCTGCTGGTCATAGGATGCGGCGAAGCGCTCGCGTGTCATGCGTTCGGCGACCGGATCTCCAGAGGTGACCAGATTGCGCCCACCCGGCCCGAAAATCTTCAGGAGCCCCGTCACCCCGTCGGCGCGCCAGGCCGCCGACAGGGTCTCGGCGGCCTGTTGGGGCGATGCGAACGTCTCTCCGTCGGACGGCGCCGCCATGACGCGCGGGCCGCTTCCCAGTAAGACGAGCATGACCCCTAGGAAGGCCGCGTTCCGTGCTTGCCGGCAAAAGATTTCGGACCGGGTTTGGTCGCTCCTGGGCATGACTGATCCGTTCGTTTCCAAGCGTGTGTGGCGGTGGGTCATCGACGGCCTCGCCCGCCGCCGCCGCGCGAGGCGCCGCTCCATCCGCCTCTCGGCCCGTCGCTCGACATCGAGCCGCGACTGAAGGCTCCCCGCTCAGCCTCCATCCGCGCATCGTCACCTCGACCGTAGGATTCGAATTCCGGCGGCGCGCGTTCGATCGACTGAGCACGCGCGCCATCGTCGGACGGATATCCGCGGGCGGCGGGCGTGTCTGGTCGCGCCGCGGCGCCCTGGAGGCCATCGCGCATCGCCGGCGACTGATAGGGAACACCTTGGCGATGGGAGGGATCATGCGCCCAAACGCCGCCGCCGATCGATTGACGGCCATGGTTGAGCCCCGCGTAGCGGTCCCGATCGATGTCGATCCGGCGGCCGGCCCAGTCCCAGCGATCCCAGCCCCAAAATGGCGCGAACACCGCGACGCCGTCCCAGCAGAAGCCGTCGTCGTAGGTGCACGGACCGAAGTCGTTGGGGAAGTTGTAAGGCAAGTTGTCCGGATAGGCCCAATCGCCATAGACTAGGTTAGGATCGTAGTCCGGAACGTAGACCGTCTGGGCGATGGCGGGCTCGATGACGATTTGGCCATCCTGCTCGCCGACCACTTCCTGCGCGTTGTTTTGGAGCTTTCCGGCGGCCTGGGCCTGCCGGCGCAGACGCTGGATCGAGTCCATGACCGCCGAGGGATCGGCGATGAACGCTTCCCCCAGACTCTCCGTCCAATCCAGCTGGGCGTCCATCATGTGCAAGACCTGCGGGAACTGGACCAGCGATTTGACGCTGGGGTCCCACGACACCTGATCGAGGGCTGCCGCAAGATCATCGCCTCTCAGCGCCGCATGGTCTGTGTCCTCCAGCCAGCGGTCGGCGTCGACCACCTCCGTTGGGTAGCCCGCCGCCATCACAACCTGTCCGAGGAGGTCATCAGGATAGAGGGCGATCGGCGCGAGCATCTGATCGAACTGCGCCCGGGAAAGTTGCGGCGCGCTGACCTGCGATGGCGCAGACGCATCTTGCGCACGCGTCGATGCGGTCAAAACCAGCCCGGCGAACACCGCGCACACAGCCGCGCCGAGCCGTTTGGCCTTCATCGCCGTCCTCCACTTCAATCTACCCCGTTGAGGGGGCGGCGATGAGCGAATAACGCCTGTCGCCGATCACGGTTCTGACCTTGTTTAATCACACAGCGTCGGAGCCGTCCTGTCACGTCCCGTGAAGAGGCGGCGACGCGCCGTCTTGTACAAAGCCGCCATGTTTTTTGAGCGAATTGTGGCTGGTGGGCTATTGGCGACCCAAGGGCCGTTCGCCGCCGCCCCCTCCGGTCCTTCGGACTACCTCCCCACTACCGGCGAAAGAGAACCGGGGGCTCAGACGTCCAGGGCGTAGCCGGCCGAGCGCACCGTACGGATCGGGTCGGCGGTTTCTTCGCTGGTGAGGGCGCGGCGCAGGCGGCCGATGTGGACGTCGACGGTGCGGGTCTCGACGTAGACGTCCGAGCCCCAGACCGCGTTCAGCAGCTGCTCGCGCGAGAAGACGCGGCCGGGATGCTGCATGAAGTAGTCGAGCAGGCGAAACTCGGTGGGGCCCAGGTGCACGTCCTTGCCGGCGCGCTTCACGCGGTGGGCGGAGCGGTCGATCACGATATCGCCCTGGCGGATGCGGTCTTCGGCGAGGCCGGGCCGGATCCGGCGCAGCACGGCGCGGACGCGGGCAGACAGCTCGCTCATCAGGAACGGCTTGACGATGTAGTCGTCGGCGCCAGTGTCGAGGCCGCGCACCCGGTCGGTCTCCTCGCCGCGGGCGGTGAGCATGATGATCGGTAGGTTGCGGGTGACCGAGCGCTGGCGCAGGCGCCGGCAGACCTCGATGCCGGAGACCGACGGCAGCATCCAGTCGAGCACCACCAGGTCGGGCAGCTTCTCGTCGATGCGGATCATCGCCTCTTCGCCGTCTGCGCAGAGGTCGACCCGATAGCCCTCCTTCTCGAGGTTGTAGTGGAGGAGGGTGGCCAGCGCCTCTTCGTCCTCGACCACCAGAATATAGGGCAGCACAGACACCTAGCGCTCCAGCGAGTCGAGCTTTGGCCGCTGGTCGGTGACCTGCTCGCCGGTTACTTCGTAGAGGATGATCTCGGCGATGTTGGTGGCATGGTCGCCAATGCGCTCCAGGTTCTTGGCTACGAACAGCAGGTGGGCGCAGGAGGTGATCGTGCGCGGATCGGCCATCATGTAGGTCAGCAGCTCGCGGAAGATGCTGTCGTAGTGCTCGTCGACCTCGTTGTCGCGCTGCCAGACGGTGCGGGCGCGGTCGATGTCGCGGGCCGCGAAGGCGTCGAGCACGTCCTTCAGCCGGGCCGAGACCAGCTCGCCCATCCGCTCGATCGAGCGGGTGAGGGGGGTGATGGGGTCGGATTCGGCGATCACCAGGGCGCGCTTGGCGATGTTCTTGGCCAGGTCGCCGCAGCGCTCGAGGTTGCTGCTGATCTTCAGCGCCGCGACAGTGCGGCGCAGGTCGTCGGCGACCGGCTGGCGCAGGGCGATCATGCGGATGGCGCGCCGTTCGATCTCGGCTTCGATCTCGTCGAGGCGGACGTCGTGGCTGATCACCGCCTGAGCCAGCGCGACGTCGCGCCGGACGATCGCGCGGACCGAGTCGCTGACCTCCACTTCGGCCAGGCCGCCCATGCGGGAAAGCTCGGCGGTCAGGCCTTCGAGCTCCTCGTCGTAGGCTCTGAGCGTATGGTCGACCATTGTGGCCTCCTAACCGAACCGGCCAGTGATGTAGTCGCTGGCGCGCTTGGTCGCCGGCTTGGTGAACATGCTGCCGGTCTCACCGAACTCGACCAGTTCGCCGAGGTACATGAAGCCGGTGTAGTCGCTGACCCGCGCCGCCTGGCCGAGGTTATGGGTGACGATGACGATGGTGTAGTCGCTCTTCAGCTGGGTGACCGTCTCTTCCAGCTTGGCGCTGGAGATCGGGTCGAGCGCCGAGGTGGGCTCGTCCAGCAGCAGGATCTCGGGTTTTACGGCGATGCCGCGGGCGACGCACAGGCGCTGCTGCTGGCCGCCGGAGAGGCCGAGGCCCGAGGCGCCCAGCTTGTCCTTCACCTCATCCCACAGGGCCGCTCGCTTGAGCGAATCCTCCACCCGCTCGTCCATCTCGTGCTTGGAGAGGCCCTCGTAGAGCCGCACGCCGAAGGCGACGTTGTCGTAGATCGACATCGGGAACGGCGTCGGCTTCTGGAACACCATGCCGATGCGGGCGCGCAGCATGGAAAGGTTGACGCCGGCGCGCAGGATGTCCTCGCCGTCGAGCAGGATCTTGCCGGTCGCCTTCTGCCCCGGATAGAGCGCGTACATGCGGTTCAGCGTGCGCAGCAGGGTGGACTTGCCGCAGCCGGAGGGGCCGATCAGCGCCGTGACCGCCTTCTCCGCGAACGGGATGGAGACGCCCTTCAGGGCGTGGTTCTTGCCGTAGAAGAAGTCGAGCTCCTGCACGTCGAGCTTGACGCCCGACTTGTCCATCCGTGTGACGGAGACGTCGAAGGCCTCGGGAGCGAGGGTGTTCATTCGCGTTTTTGCTCCTGGGACAGCACCCGGGCGATGATGGTGATCGCAAGCACCGCGCCCGATATGAGCAAGGCGCCAGTCCAGGCAAGCGACACCTGGTCGGCGCTGCCGGTGGTCAGGCTGTAGATCGACAGGGGCAGGGCCGACATCGCCCGGTACATGTCGAAGCTGAGGTTGTTGTTGCCCAGCGCCGTGAAGATCAGCGGCGCGGTCTCGCCGCTGATGCGGGCGAAGGCGAGCAGGGCGCCGGTGACGATGCCGCTGGCGGAGGCGCGCCAGATGATCCGGCGGATCACGGTCCAGAACGGCGTGCCGAGCGCGATGCCGGACTCGCGCAGGGAGATCGGCTGCAAGCGCAGCACGTCCTCGGTGGTGCGGATGATCACCGGGATGGCGAGCAGCGCCAGGGCGACGCTGCCCGCGTAGCCCGACGGGTGATGGATGACGTTGGTGACCAGCAGCTGGGCGACGAAGACGCCGATCAGGATCGAGGGCGCGGAGAGCAGCACGTCGTTGAGGAAGCGAACCACCGCCCCATAGCGGCTGTCGCCGGCGTATTCGGCTAGCCAGGTGCCGGCGAGAATGCCGACTAGCAAGGCGATGGCCATGCCGAGCGTGCACATCATGATCGAGCCGACGATGCCGTCGGCCAGGCCGCCGTGCTCGCCCTGCGGCGGGACGCTCTTGATGAAGAGGTCGATGCCCAGGTTGCCGGCGCCGTTCTTCACCAGGGTGAAGAGGATGGTGGCCAGCGCCAGCAGCGCGATCGCCGTCACCGCTATGCAGAATCCGACGAAGAGGCTGTTGACCAGCCGGCGCGTGGCGACGCGGGCGCTCATGGCGGCCATCAGCTGTTCGCCTCGGCGCGCAGCAGCATGCGGGCCATGGCCAGCACCGCGAAGGTGATCAGGAACAGCACCAGGCCCAGCGCCACCAGCGAAGCCGAATAGAGCGGGTCGTGCGCCTCGGAAAATTCGCTGGCGATGGTGGAGGCGATGGTCGAGCCGGAGTCGAACAGGCTGCCGGGAAACTTGTGGTCGTTGCCGATGATGAAGGTCACCGCCATGGTCTCGCCGAGCGCGCGGCCGAGGCCCAACATCACCGCCCCGATGGCGCCGCGGCGCACGTAGGGCAGGGTGACCTTGGTCACCACCTCCAGGGTGGTCGCGCCGAGGCCGTAGGCGCTCTCGCGCACCTGGGCCGGCACGGTCAGCAACAGCTCGCGCAGGGTGGCGGCGGTGAACGGCAGGATCATGATCGCCAGGATGATCGAGGCCGAGAGCAGGCCATAACCGTTCGGGACCCCCGAGGTCAGCTTGTCGAGCAGCGAGCCCGGCGCGTTGGCGGCCATGGCCTGGATCGGGACCTCGACACGGGCGGCGAAGTAGGGGGCGAACACCAGATAGCCCCACATGCCGTAGACGATCGACGGAATACCGGCGAGCAGTTCGACGGCCGTGCCGATCGTCCGGCGCAGGATCTGCGGGCAGAGCTCGACCAGGAAGAACGCGACCCCGCCCGCCACCGGCAGCGAGAACAACAGGGCGAGGAAGGCCGTGATCAGCGTGCCCACGATCGGGCCGGCGCCGCCGAAGACGTCCTTGACCGGGTCCCAGGTCGAGGAGGTGAGGAAGCTCAGGCCAAAGGTGGCGAAGGCCGGCCAGCCGTAGAACGCCAACACCACCAGCACACCGCCCAGCGCCGTCAGCACCGTGGTCGCCGCCGCGAAGCAGGCGTACTCGAACCAGCGATCGAGGCCCGCGCCCTTTGGGGCGGTGCGACGCCGGCTGGCGGGACGGGTCTCAGCGATGGTCATCGAGGTGTCGGCCATGACGGCTGCGTCGGTCCGTAGCGCTCATTAGCACGCATGCGAAAGGCGGAAACCCGACGCCCGCTCGCCGCCCGAGCGGGGAAGGGAGCGAGCGCCGGGCGTGGGCGTCGGTCAGTGGTAGACCGGCTTGCCGTCCGGCCCCTGAATCTGGGCCCATGAAGCGCGGATCAGGCCCTTCACCGCGGCCGGCAGCGGCACGAAGTCGAGCTTGGCCGCGTCGGCGTCGCCGGTCTTGTAGGCCCAGTCGAAGAACGCCAGCACGTCGTGGCCGGCGACCGCGTTGGTCTGCTTCTTGTGCATCAAGATGAAGGTCGCGCCCGAAATCGGCCAGGCGGTCGGCGCCGGCTGGTCGAGCAGCAGGAGGTAGAAGCCCGGGGCAGCGCTCCACTTGGCGCCGGCCGCGGCGGCCGCGAAGGCCCCCGCCGTCGGGGTCACCCAGTGGCCGGCCTTATTCTTCAGGATGGCGTAGGTGAGGTGGTTCTGCACCGTGTACCAGTACTCGACGTAGCCGATCGAGCCGACCGTGGCGGCCACCGCCGCCGACACGCCGTCGTTGCCCTTGCCGCCGACGCCGGTCGGCCAGTTGACCGATTCTCCCGCGCCAACCTGCGACTTCCAGGCTGCGCCCTGGCCGCTGAGGTAGCTGGTGAACAGGAAGCTGGTGCCCGAGCCATCGGCGCGGTGGACCACGGTGATCTTTATATGCGGCAGCTTCACGCCGGGGTTCAGCGCGGTGATGTGCGGATCGTCCCAGAGCAGGATGACGCCGCGATAGATGTCGCTCAGCACCGGGCCGGTGAGCTTCAGCTGGCCCGGGGCGATGCCGGGCAGGTTGACGATCGGCACCACGCCGCCGACCACGGTCGGGAACTGCACCAGGCCGTTGGCGGCCAGATCGTCGGGCGTCAGCGGCTTGTCGGAAGCGCCGAAGTCGACGGTGGAGGCCTCGATCTGCTTGATGCCCGCGCCAGAGCCGATGCCCTGGTAGTTCACCTGGCTGCCGGTGAGCTTATAGCTGTCGGCCCATTTCAGATAGATCGGCTTCGGGAAGGTCGCGCCGGCGCCGGTAATGTTGCCGGCGAAGGCGACCGTGCAGGCCGCCGCCGCGGCTATGCCCGCGATGGCGCCAGCGATTCTCTTCAGCATGGTGTTCTCCTGGATGGAGCGAGCCCCGTTTCCATGTCGCTCCCAAGAGCCCGTCCTTAGCCCTGGTGCTTATCGGTTTTGTGACACCGTGGCGCCGAATCCTCGTCATTGAACTGTCACGCTACTGTCGGCTGAGCGTTACACGCCGGCGCTAATGCCATCCCAGATCGGACTCGCCGGACCGCTGGATGCGGACGGCGGTCGTACGAAGGGGGACCCCTATAATGACGATGAGAACCTCGCTGCTCGGCGGCGCGGCGCTTGGCGCGTTGCTCGCCCTGGCCATTGCGCCGGCGGCCGATGCCAAGACAAAACACCACCACCATGTGGCCGCCCCGGCTGGCGACGGCGTGAAGGGCGAGATCGACGAACTGAAGGTAGAGGTCCAATCTCTCGAAGCCTGGAAAGACCAGGAGAGCGCCGCGCGGGCGCAGACCGCCGACCAGGTCGCCGCCCTGCAGGGCCAGCTCACGGAAGCCAACGCCCGCGCCTCCCGCGCCGAGGAACAGGTGCAGGCGCAGATCCAGACCATTCCCGGCGAGGTCGACGCCGAGGTCGCCAAATCGAGGCCCAAGACCGACGCGCTCTATATCAAGGGCATCAAGTTCACGCTCGGCGGGTTCACGGCGCTGGAAACGGTCAGCCGCGACCACAACATGACGTCGGACATCGGCACCAACTTCAGCGCCATCCCCTATCCGGACATCCCGGCCGCCCACGCCGGCGAAACCCGCTTCAGCGCCCGCCAGAGCCGCGTCTCGGGCCTGGCGCAGGCCGACATCAACGACCACGTGCACATCGAGGGCTACGGCGAGTTCGACTTCCTGGGCGCCGCCCAGACCGCCAACTCGAACCAGAGCAACAGCTACCAGCCTCGCATCCGCAACCTCTACGGCACGGTCGACTGGAAGACCGACGACGGCAACGCCTGGCACGTGCTGCTCGGCCAGAACTGGTCGCTGGCGACCATGAACGCGACCGGCATCACGCCGCGCTCCGAAGCGCCGCCGGCCGTGATCGACGCGCAGTACGTCACCGGCTTCGTCTTCTCCCGCCAGCCGCAGATCCGTCTGACCTACGACTGGCACAAGGAATTCTGGGCGGCGATCTCGCTGGAAAACCCGCAGACGACTTTCGCCGGCGGCTCCAACGTGTTCCTGCCGGGCATCACTGTGATCAATACCTCGCTGGCGGGCAACGGCACCGGCGGGTCGTACTTGTTTAACGACACCAGCTTCTCGCTGAACGATGTGCCGGACGTGATCGGCAAGTTCGCGGTCGACGAGACCCCTGGGGGCCACAAGCTGCACATCGAAGCCTTCGGCATGGCGCGCAACTTCTATGAGCGGGTGAATGTCGGCGGCAGCGCCATCCTGCCGGGCACGCCCGCCAACCGCAGCACCGAAGGCTGGGGCGTCGGCGGCAGCATCGAGTACCAGGTCGTGCCCAAGGTGCTGGATGCGCAGGTCTCGCTCGCCGATGGCGACGGCATCGGCCGCTATGGCACCTCCGGGCTGTCGGACATTGCCTTCAGCCCGGACGGCAACATGCACCCGATCAACGAGGAGATGATCCTGGGCGGCGCCACCTGGCACGCCACGCCGCAACTCGACATCTACGTCTACGGCGGCGGCGAGTGGGAAGCGCGCACGTCGTTCGACATGCAGGCGACGCCCGGCGGCGCCTTCACCCACGGCGGCCTCGGCAACCCGTTCTTCACCAACAACACGGGCTGCTTGATCGAGACGACCGCCGTCCCGGTGGCCGGCGCGGGCTCGGCGATCACCGCGGTGCCGAACTGCAATGGCCAGACCCGCTACACCGACGAAGCCACCATTGGCTTCTGGCACCGGCCCTACTCGGGGACGTTCGGCCACTTCCAGTGGGGGCTGCAGTACAGCTACATTGAGCGCGCGGGCTTCCCGAGCTCGACGGCGGCCGCCTTTGGTTCAGTGCCGTCGCCGCATACCCAGGAAAACATCTTGATGAGCAGCTTCCGCTTCTACCCGTTCCAATAGCGGACGTGCGGACGGTTGGCCTGCCCACCCGTCCGCCGCCTTGGTCTCCCAACACGGGCCGCACCCCCAAGAGGTCCGATCCACTTGCCGCTCGGCCGGGCAGAGGCCCGCCGGGCGGTTTTTGCGTGACGGGACGGGCCGCGGCGGCTTGAAGGAGGCATGAGCACCCTCGCCCTGCGCCGGCCAGCCCTTAACCAGGACGACCCCCGCTTGGCGCTAGCGGCGCTGGTGTTCGGCGCGCTGGTGATCGGCACGACGCCGATCCTGGTGCGACTGGCCGCATGTGGTCCCGCGGCGGCGGGGTTCTGGCGGCTGGCGTTCGCGACGCCGCTGCTGGCGCTGATGGCCGCTGGCCGCGGGGCGGGCGCGGTAGGTCGGCCGTCGCCGGCAATGTGGCTGGCCGGAATCTTCTTCGCGCTGGATCTCGCCTGCTGGCACTACGGCATCCGCTATACCTCGGTCGCCAACGCGACGGTGCTGCCCAACCTCACCCCGGTGCTGGTGACCTTGGCCAGCTGGGTGTTCTTCAAGGAGAGGCCGCGGCCGATCTTCCTGGTCGGCCTGGTGGCCGCGGTGGGCGGGGCGGTGCTGATGGCCGAAGCCGCGCCCATGAGAGCCAGCCCAGGGTCGCTGCCGCATCTCGGCGACGCCCTCTCGGTCTCGACCGCGGTCTGGTACGGCCTCTATTTCATGTCGGTGCGGGCCGCGCGGTTGGCGCGTTCGACGCTGAGCGTCATGCTCTGGTCCTGCATCATCGGCGCGCCGCCGCTGCTGCTGACGGCGATCGTGATGCGCGAACCGCTGCTGCCGGCGTCGGCCCTCGGCTGGGCCGCGGTCGCCGGGCTGGGACTGGCGCACGTGTTCGGCCAGGGCTCGATCGCCTGGGCGCTCGGCCGGCTGCCGGCGTCGACCGCCTCGGTGACGGTGCTGGTGCAGCCGGTGGTTGCCGGTGTCCTGGCCTATCTGATCTTCAGCGAGGCGCTGACGCCGCTGCAGGCCGCCGGCGGAACGCTGGCGCTGCTGGGGGTGGTGGTGGCGCAGCAGGCGCCGGCGCGCCCGGTCAGGCCGGCTCAGCCAGCGCCCGGGCGATGATCGCCTCGACCACCTCGGCCTTGGCGTTGGCATAGTGCTGCACGTGCGCCAGACCTGGCCCGCAAGCGCCTGCTTGGCGTCCTGGTAGAGCTTCAATTCCTCGGGATGGCGGCGACAGCGGTCGCGAAAACCGACCATCCGCGTCAGTTCCGGCGAGCCGACGGTGAAGACGTGAAGGTTCACCATGGGGTTGTCGCCCTTCATCACCCGGTGCTGTTCCCACTCGGGCTCGCGCAGGTGCAGCCTGTAGCCCTGGGCGGTGAGGGCAGGGACGTAGGCGTCTTCGTCGGACGAGTCGGCGACGCACAAGATGATGTCTATGATCGGTTTGGCGCTGAGGCCGGGGATCGAGGTCGAGCCGACGTGCTCCAGCGCAACCGCCCGAGCGCCGAGCGCGGCGCAGATCTTGGCCGCCTCGACCTGGTACTGCGCCGGCCAGGTTGGATCGTAGGGCGCCAGGTAGATCTGGGCGTTGAGCGGCGTCACCGTGCCGCTGACGCGGATGGCGGCCATCTCCTCGTCGGTTTCGGGCTTCCTGGTCACGGCTTGGCGCCCGAAAGGCCAATCTCCGCGCCTTCGCAGTCGAGGATCCGCGAGAGCAGCGTCCCATGCTCGTCGACCGGCGGGGCGGTGAAGGTGAGGCCGACGGCCTCGCGGCCGGCGTAGATCGCCTCCAGGCCCGGCGTGGTGAAGCCGACCTGGGTCGAGCCGGCCGGGTTGCGTTCCGACGCTGGGTGCAGGGCTAGCGTCACCGCTCCGGTGTCGAACTCGCTCCAATGGGGCGTGGCGAACCGCAGCTTCAGGCCCAGGGTGTCGCGATAGAAGGCGACGGCGCGATCCATGTCGTCGACGAACTTGATGGCGTGGGTGAAGACAGCCTGCATCTGGAAGCCCTCCTGATCCAGCGCGCCCATAACACAGCAGCATGTGGCGCTGCGCCTTCCGGTGACGCTTGCGTCGTGATGATTTATTGTTAGTTAGGTAGCCTAACTATATGCGTCTGGTCGTAGATGAACGCCCTGATTCCCACCGAGAAGGACATCCTGCCGCTGGTCGACGCCTTGCGTCCGGCGCTGTTGAAGGTATCCCGCGCCCTGCGCCGCGAGGCGCAGCGAGCCGGCGTGTCGGCGCTGGACGCGCAGCTGCTGGGGGCGGTGAAGAAGAACGCCGGCATCGGCGTCTCGGACCTTGCCGAGCGCGAACAGATGACGCGCGCGTCGATGAGCGGGCACGTCAAGCGGATGGAGGCGGCCGGCTGGATCGCCCGCTCGGCGCCCGACAACGACGATCGCCGCCGCGTCGGTTTGACGTTGACCGCCAAGGGCGGCAAGGCGCTGGACGCCATCCGCCGCCGCCGCAACGACTGGCTCGCCGCCCGGCTGGCGAAGCTGAGCCCCGAGGAGCGCGCGGTCCTCGCCGCCGCCGCCGCGCCGCTGCTGCGCTTGGCGGAAGACCGCTGATGGCCGACGTCATCACCGCCAGAAGCGGACTGGAAGCGCGGCGCGAGGCCGAGGCCGAGCTCGCCGCCTCGCTGGAAGGCGAGCCGAGCGCCGAGCCGCTGGCGCTGGCCGAACCGGAGGACAAACCGTTCTCCAGCCTGGTGCCGGCGATTATCGGCGCGGCCAACCTGATGATGACGCTGAGCGCCACGGTGATCGCCAACGCGCTGCCGTCGATGGCGGTCACGTTGCACCAGAGCCCGATCAGCCTGAACACCACCATCACCGTCTATCTGCTGGCGCTGGCGATCTTCCTGCCGGTGAGCGGCTGGGCGGCCGACCGGTTCGGGGCCAAGCGGGTGTTCCTGATCGCGATCGGCCTCTACGCCGCGTCCTGCGCCGCCTGCGGCTTCGCCACCAACCTGCCGGAGCTGTTGCTGGCCCGCTTCGCCGAGGGCGCGGCCGGCGCGTTGATGGGCCCAGTCGGGCGGCTGGTGCTGCTGCGCTCCACGCCGAAGCACGACCTGGTGCGGGCGATGTCGGTGCTGACCATGCCCTCGCTGCTCGGACCGGTGATCGGCCCGCCAATCGGCGGCTTCATCGTCACCTACCTGTCCTGGCGCTGGATCTTCTTCCTCAACATCCCGATCGCGATCATGGGCGTGATCCTGGTCACGAAATACATCAACGACATCAAGGAGGAGGACGCCGGCAAGCTCGACTGGGTGGGCATGCTTCTGACCGGCGTCGGCCTGGCGGCGGTGGTCTACGCATTCGAGAACCTGGGCCGCAGCACTCTGCCGGCCTGGGCCGCGCCCGGGTTGCTTAGCGGCGGCCTGGTGCTGTTGGGCGTCTACGCCGCCTACGCCCGCCGCACGCCGCACGCAATTCTCGACCTCAAGCTGTTCAAGATCCCAACCTTTTTCGCTTCGATCGTCGGCGGGGCGTTCATGCGGATGGGGGTGGGGGCGACGCCGTTCCTGCTCGCCCTGCTGCTGCAGGTCGCGTTCGGGATGTCGCCGTTCCAGGCCGGGCTGATGACCTTCGCCAGCGCCGCCGCGGCCCTAGTGATGAAGACCAGCGCTCCGCCGATCCTGGCGCGGTTCGGTTTCCGCAACACCCTGAGCGTCAATGCGGTGATCGTCGGCCTGACCTTCATGAGCTATGCGATCCTGACGAAATCGACGCCGCACTGGCTGATCTACTTCATCCTGCTGACCGGCGGCTTCTTCCGCTCGTTGCAGTTCACCGCCCTGAACGGCCTTGGCTTCGCCGACATCGACAATCCGCAGATGAGCCGGGCCTCGACCATGTCGGCGATGGGCCAGCGGCTGGCGCAGAGCGTCGGCATTGGCTTCGCGGCCACGCTGCTGCGTCTGTTCCAGGGTCAGGCGCACAAGATGACGGCGCAGACCATCTCCCCCACCTTCCTGATCATCGGGGCGGTGGCGCTGGTCTCGGCGGGTTTCTTCGTCGTGCTGCCGAAGGACGCCGGAGCGTCGCTGAACGGGCGTCCGAAGCGAATGCGAGCCTAGCAGCAGAAGCGCCGAGGCCCGCTGCGAGCGGTCGGGCGAGACCGCCACGCATCCTGCCGCTATAGACGCGCCTTCGCGCCCGCTGGGCGAGATTCGAGGAGCCTGGCATGGCCGAGTGGTGGCGCGGCGCTGTGTTCTACCAGATCTATCCGCGCAGCTTCCTCGACTCCGGGGCCGACGGCGTCGGCGACCTCGGCGGCGTGCGGCGCGGGCTGGACTACATCGCCTCGCTCGGCGTCGACGCGATCTGGCTCTCGCCTTTCTTCACCTCGCCGATGAAGGACTTCGGCTACGACGTCAGCGACTACCGCGACGTCGATCCGCTGTTCGGCTCGCTCAGCGAGTTCGACGCGCTGTTGAACGAGGCCCATGCCCGCGGGCTGAAGGTGATCATCGACCAGGTCTGGTCGCACAGCTCCGACCAGCACCCCTGGTTCCAGGAGAGCACCGCCTCGCGCGATAACCCGCGCGCCAACTGGTACGTCTGGGCCGACGCGAAGCCGGACGGCACGCCGCCGAACAACTGGCTGGCCTCGTTTGGCGGGCCGGCCTGGACCTGGTCGGCCAAGCGCCGGCAGTACTACCTGCACAACTTCCTGCCCGAGCAGCCGGACCTCAACTTCTGGAATACGGAAGTGCAGGACGCGGTGCTGGATGTGGCCCGGTTCTGGCTCGAGCGTGGGGTCGACGGCTTCCGGCTCGACGTGGTCAACTACTACGTCCACGACCGCGATCTGACGGACAATCCGCCGGCCCACCGCAACCGTACGCCGCGGATGGCGACCGACATGCAGCTACATAGGTTCGACCGCTCGCAGCCGGAGAACCTGCTGTTCATCAACCGCCTGCGCAAGCTGATGGACGGCTATGCGGGCGATCGGATGACGGTCGGCGAGATCGGCGACGAGCCGCCGCTGCCGCGTCAGCAGGAGTACACCCAGCCGCCCGATCGGCTGCACACGGCCTACAGCTTCTACCTGCTGTCCGGCGTCGAGGGCACGCCGGAGCTGTTCCGCGCGGCGTTGGAATCCTGGGAGAATGACGCCGGCTGGCCCTCCTGGTCGCTGGGCAACCACGACGTCACCCGCTTTCCGACCCGGATGGCGCACAACAACGCCCATCGCGCCAAGGCGCTGTTCGCCGCGCTGATCGCCATGCGCGGGACGATCTTCGTCTATCAGGGCGATGAACTGGGACTGCCGGATGGTCACGTGCCGTTCGCACGGCTGCAGGACCCGTTCGCGATCGCCGCCTACGCCGGTGGTCCCGGCCGCGACGGCTGCCGCACGCCGATGCCCTGGACCAGCGCCGCGCCCATGGGTGGCTTCACCGTCGCCGCTGACGCCTGGC
>Ga0302326_10015656_pt1 | contig 15938 bp, 12 predicted proteins | sample Palsa_T0_3_FD_202264 | JGI IMG/M metagenome (GOLD analysis project Ga0302326, IMG submission 202264) | Peat permafrost microbial communities from Stordalen Mire near Abisko, Sweden - Palsa_T0_3 | ecosystem: Environmental > Terrestrial > Soil > Palsa > Peat permafrost | place: Sweden: Abisko... | reverse complement strand
GTGTCAAGTATTCCACCGGCATCGAGGACATGGGAGGCTGCCGCAGCCCGGCCCGCAACTCGGGCCCGGAGCGGGCTGAGTAGCCCACTTCCAGGCGAGTGACAGTAGCGATCCGCACCAGCCCGCGCTCAAGTCGCCCTGCCCATTCGGCGGCATCAGGGCTGGCGGGCAGGCGAACCAGGGCTGACTTATCGATCAGCCAGGGGCTCACCGCCACGCCTGTGACATGACATCGTCGTCGGCGAGGTCAGCGAAGGTCCCGGCAAAATGGGCCAGGTCCTGGACAGTGACCGCAGCGCCGGTCTGGGCCGCGTCCTGGGCCAGCCGGCGGCGTACATACTCGCTGCGCGAAAGGCCCAGCCGTCCTGCGTGCGCATCCAGGCCGGCGATGACCTCATCGGGGATATCCCGGATCAGCATGTCCGTCATCTTCCCGCCTCCTTGATATCCCATGATAGCGCGATCGATGCTTCGGGAACTCCGGCCCGTTGCCATCATCCCTACATGCCGCATTCCGGGCGTCTGTCTGGTCAGTCGAGGCCGGTGGGCGGTCATGGCGGCGGGCGGATCTGCCTGCGGGTGCCACCACTTGCTTGGGCTAGCTCCCGCGGGAGCCATGCTGTCTGCGACCGGGCGGCGACGGAAGGGAACCATGCAGGGGGGTGCCGCGTCCAAGGGGCCAGCAGTTCCCGGTACCCAGGAGCAGTGATGCTGAAGCGGATCCCCGTCAGCGCGGCGCTGACCGGACTCGTACTCACCGGGGTGCTGTGCGCCTGCGGCAGCGCCGCCCAGCACAGCGCGTCCGCAGGGGCGGGCACGGCCATGCCGTCATCCGCGACCACGGCCACGCCCGCCGGGCCGCCCTCGCCTGGCCGTAGGAGCTCCCCGGCGCCGGTCTCCGCAGCGCCGGTCATCTTCGCGGTCCGGCTCGGTCGCGGCTTCCAGCCCGGCACGCTGCGGATATCACCTGGCCAGCACTTCGTGGTGACCGTGGATTCCTCGGTCAGGGCGAGCGGCCCCGGCGTGCCCGGCTCGTGCCCGGGCACCACCGCCCGGATCGATGGCGGCGTGCTGACCGTGCGCTGCAAGTCCGGAGGCTTCTACTACACCGCGCTGCGTCCGGGCACCGCCGAGCTGATGGCCACGGTGCGACCCCGCTGCGCCCCGGGCACCATGTGCCCGCAGTGGATTGCCGAGGCTACGCTCACGATCACGATCCTGTGACCGTGCCGTCGCGCTGACCGCCCGGGCCGCGTGCGGCCCGGGCGGTGGCCGGGCCGCCCGGTTCCGTGTGCCGGCGGGGCGCACCCCAGACCAGGACGTAAATATCCGGCGGGCAGGAACGCTCATGCTCTGGATCGCGAGTCGTGGAGCGTGACCACCGCAGGTCGCGGCGGTAGCGCGAGATCCGCCGTTATGCGCGTGTCTCAGGTAACGTCCTTGATGGTCGCTGGCCGCCCGATAAAGGTCGTTCTGGGCGCGTGTTGCGACCTGCTGTAATCGGGCCTCGGGGGCGGAGTGTCCTCGGCCTGCTGGGAGATGGTCCTGGGCCGGACAGCGCCCGGTCTTAAGCCTGTACCGGGGATTTTGCGACCGTGATGTGCGCGGCCCGGTCCAGCAGCGGCTGGCAGCGCAGGCGGTGGCCGATGTCGAGGGCCTCCTCGACGGCCGCCGCGGCGTCGGCGTTGCCGACGCGGGCGAGGTACTCGGCGTGGTCAAGCAGCCCGTGGGCGAGGTGGTACAGGGTGCTTCGCTCGCGCAGGCTGGTGACCGCTGCGCTGAACGCTGCCTCGGCGATCTGGCTGCCATCGCTGGCGGCCACGTGGGCGCGGACCAAGTCGCGTTCGGCCCGCAGCATGGGTGCCAGCTGCCCTGGCTGGTAAGCGTCGAGCAGTGCGAGCAGCTCGCTGATAGCGGCGGTGTCGCCCATCGCATGAGCGGCTCGGGCGGCCAGCGGCCAGGCCCAGCGCATGGCACCGTCGCTGATCCCCAAACCGTCCGTATGGCCCAGTACCGCGAGCGAATGGCGAAGCGCATCCTCCTGCTGGCCACGTGCAGCGGCGGTGAAGGCCTCCGCAAGGCTGACAAGGGCCTGATCTTGGGGATCCTCGCTGGCGCGGAGGTCCTGCAGTCCGGCAAGCATGGTCTCGGCTGTGCCGACGTCGCCGTGCAGGGCCGCCAGCAAGCCCCGCGCGACGGTGAGATGCTCTATATCTGCCAGCGCGTCGGCCTCCGCCGCCCGGGTGAGCTCGGTCTCGGCGGCGTCCCAGTCGCCGAGATCTCTCAGGGAACCGGCGAGGTTCGTGATCGCATAGGCAAGAAACACCCGGGCGCCGGCCTGCCGGAGGTGTCCGACGGCGCGGAGTGCGGCATCCGCTGCCTCGGCCGGGTCGCTGGACGCTAGCACGTCAGCCAGGTTGAACAGTGCGCGTCCCCGGGTGAAGTTATCGCCGGCCCGGTCGGTGAGCCGCACGCTCTCGCGCAGGTAGGCGACCGCCTCGGGCCGCCGCTCCACCGTGGCGAGGTAGATCCCCCGGATCTGCAGCAGGTCGCAGAGCTGGCCGCCGCCGATGTCGAGGGCCTGACCGAGGATGAGCGCCTCGGCGGTGAGCCGGTCGGCGTCCGGCGACCCGGCGAACACCTCCAGCGCTGCAAGCTCGGTCAGGGCGCGTATCGTGTCGGTGTCCGGATCGGCCCGCAGCACCTCCACCGCCGCGGTGAGCTGGTCGCGGGCTTCGGCGTGACGGCCCCAGGCGCGCAGTGCCCGGCCGGCGATCGCCTGGGCGCGGGCCGCAGCCCGGACTTGGCCCCGCTTCAGATTATCGTCCCTGGCGTGGCCCGCATGCTGGACGGCGGTGGCCCAGCTGGAATTGTGCATGGCCGCCTGCGCGGCGCGCTCCCACAGCACGGCCGCGGATTCCTTCCGGTCGGCCGGGTCTGGTTGGGTAAGTCCGGCGGCGGTAGCGTAGCTGGCGGCGGCCCGGCCAGGGGCGCCAGTGCGCTCGGCGCGCTCGCCCGCCCGGACCAGCGCGCCGGCGGCGTGCTCGCGGATCTGGATGGCGTCAGGATCATCGGGAACGGCGGCAAGGGCATCCAGGTAGTGGCGGGCGATGACGTCGGTGACTTCCTCCCCGTCGCCGGCGAACGCGGCGCGCAGGTGCGCGGCTACGGCGAGGTGGAGGGTCTTGCGGTCGCGGCGGGACAAGGTGTCGTAGGCGACCTGGCGCAGCATCTGCTGGGAGAAGCCGTAGCTGCCCCGCTCCGGCGACAGCGGGTCCGCGGACACCGACAGGACCTCCCGGCGTACCAGCTCGGCCAGTGCCGCCCGTACCGACGGCTCGTCCTGCCCGGACACCGCGATCATGGCCTCCGCGGGGAAGCTGGTACCCAGCACCGCCGCCTCGGCGACCAGTCGCCGAACGCCCGGGTCCAGAGCATCGAGCCGGGCGGCCAGTAGCGCGTGCAGGCTGTCTGGCACGGCCAATTCCCCGACGTCACCGACGAGGCGGTACACGCCTTCAACCGGCCGGACGATGTCCCGGTCGATCAGCGAGCGGATCGTCTCCACAGCGAACAACGGCACCCCTTCGGCCTGGCTGGTGATCGCCGCCCGTGCAGCCGCGGGGATGCCAGGTACGAGGGCATCCACCAGCTTGTTCATCGACGCCGCATCCAACGGGTCCAAGGTGAGCATGCTGCGATTGCGGCCCGCGCCGAAGCCAGCCCGGGCCTGACCTAGCTCTGGCCGGGCGAATACCAGCACGTAAACCGGCAGATCCCGGGCCCAGTCGATAAGGTAATCGAGGAAGTCGAGCAAGCCGCTATCGGCGTACTGGGCGTCCTCGACCAGTAGCACCACCGGGTTCCCGGCCGCCAGGTGCTCAAAGAACAGCCGCCAGCCGGCGAACAGCTCCTCTCGCGACAGTGCGCCCCCGTTATCTCCCGCGAAACCTGCGCCCAGCAGCCGTCCCAGGCGCGGCCCGATATAGGCCCGCTCGCCCGGATCGGGGATGAACTGGTTCAGGCCGGCGGCCAGCTTGGACGCCGCGGTGTCGGCCGGGTCTTCCTCGGCGATGCCCAACCGCTGCCGGATCATCTCGGCCAGCGCCCAGAACGCTACCCCTTCCCCGTAGGACAGGCACCGGCCCCGATGCCACCACACCTGCGCCGCTAGCCCGTCGACGTACTTCTCGAACTCCCAGCCCAGCCGGGACTTGCCCACCCCGGCAGGACCGGACACCAGCACCAGCCGCGGCACCTTGCGTTCGGCGGCGGCGTGAAACAGGTCCTTGATCGTGCGCAGCTCCGCGTCCCGGCCGGTCAGCGGCGCCTCCAGGCCGTCCACCCGCTGCGACCCGCCTACCGCCGACAACACCCGGGTGGCCTGCCACAACTGATGCGGCTCGGCCTTGCCTTTCAGCCGGTGCAACCCGGCATCGGCAAACCCGATCGCACCAGCGGCCAGCCGGCGTGTCGCCGCATCTACCAGCACCGACCCGGGTCCGGCAGCCGACTGCACCCGAGCCGCAGTGTTCACCGCATCCCCCGCCACCATGCCCTCGCCGACTGCGCCCAGGCTGACCGCGACCTCGCCAGTTACCACTCCCGCGCGTGCGGCCAGTCCCGGCGCCTTGGCCTCTGCCCCGAGTTCGGCCACCGCGGCTACCAGATCCAGCCCGGCCCGCACCGCCCGTTCCGCATCTCCCTCAGTTGCCGTCGGTGCTCCCCAGACCGCCATCACTGCATCGCCGATGAACTTCTCCACCGTCCCGCCGTACCGGCCGATCATCTGTCGCGCAACCGTGAAGTAACGGGACAGCAGCTCACGGACCGCCTCAGGATCCCGCGCCTCCGACAACGGGGTGAACCCCACCACGTCACAAAACAGCACCGAGCACACCCGCCGCTCCGTTACCGGAGAGGCCGGCCCCGCACCGACCGCGGCTGACGACACCGAGCCAGCTACCGGCGGCGCGACTCCTGCCCCAGCAAGCGCATGCCCGCACGCCGGACAGAAACGGTCACCCGGCGGGACAGGCTCACCACACGCGGGGCACACCAGCAAAGGAGCGCCGCAATCACCGCAAAACCGGTCGCCATCCTCCCGGGACACCCCGCAACGCCAACACGTCACCACCAGGCATTTATACCTCGGCCAGGCGCATTCAGCTACGTAACCGCCTCCCGGCCCCAATGTGCCAAGTCTGCCGACCTGGCGCACGCTCAGACTCAGGCGATCCGCGTGCGGGCTGTTGTCAGCGTGGTCGACGGGTCCTTCCGGCCGCTCGACTAGGCGATCAGGTCGGCCGCACCTCAGAATGGCTCTAACGCTGTGTCACGATCGCTGGTTACGGCGGACGCGCGAGATCCGCCGTTAGGTACGGCGCTTCCAGTCAGCGGCCATTTCGTTGATGCCGTACCGAGCTGGATGTTCTGGGGCGTTTTGAGAGCGGTAGGGACAGCCAGACAGCGATCGTTGGTCAGTTGATCGCCTCTGTGAGACCTACAATGTCACTTCTGCGACGCCTGGCACGTGACCGCGGAATCGCCGAGGTGGTCGTCCAAGATGGAGCTAGACCAGGCCTGCGGTCAGGGCCAGGCGGGTCAGGTCGGCGCGGCGCCGGCAGCCGGTCTTGTTCCGGATATGGTCTAGGGAGGAGCGGACGGCGCGGATGCTGATGGACAGCTGGATGGCGATCTGGGCGTCGGTGCGGCCCTGGGCGACCAGGGTAACCAGCTTCCGTTCCCGGGCGCTGAGCTGGTTCAGACTCGGCGTCTCCGGCTGCTGTGGGCTCGGGGTGGCCAGCAGGGCTGCGTACTCGTCGGCGGCTTGCAGTGTCATGGCGGCGCCGCGTTCCTCGGCTGCCCGCGTCCGGGCGGGTCCCAGGGTGTTCGCTGCCTTCCGCAAGGGTCCCTCACGGCGCCGTACGTTATCTGGCAGGTCGGGTAGCCCGTAATCTTGCCGGCGGGCTCCGAATGCCGTCCACAGCGTGATCGCCTCGGCGGGCCGTCCCGTCGCCGCGCAGATGTTGCCGCATAGGTCCAGGCATTCGATCAGGCGGAGGCGGTCACCGGTCCGGGTGGCGATCTCGAGGGTCTCTCGCAGATGCGCTCCGGCCTGGGGTATGTGGCCAGCCCTTTGGTCCAGGTCCGCCAGAACTTCCAGCCAGAGCGCCTGATCGGACAGGTCGCCGGCCTCGCGGGCCCGGGCCAGCCCATCCGCGCTGCCGCGCTGGGCGGCAGCTATCTGGCCGACCTCTGCCAGGACCATCGCCAGCAGCGTGCTGGTCTGCCGGGCGAGCCTGCCCGGGATGCCGGCTGGGTCGACCTGCTGTGCCTGCACCAGCCATTCCAGGCTGGCCTCCTCGTCTCCCTGGTAGATCCGCAGGAGCGCCAACTGGATGAGGGAGGCTACCTGCCCGGCAGGGTAGCCGAGCTCGCTGGCCATCGCCAGCGCGCGATGGGCATGGCCGGCCGCCTCGGCCAGGCGGCCCAGATTTCGCAAAGCCGCTGACCTGCCTGCCAGGCCGTCAGCCAGCACCGGTGACGGCGCGCAGGCGGTCAGGGCATCGCAGGCCATCGTGAAATGGCCGAGCGCAGCAGCATAATCGGACGTCGCGGCCGCCGCCAGATGGCCTAGCCAGACCTGCCCGTCGCACCACTCCTCGCTACCCTCGGCGTGCTGGACCGCCCGGCGGAGCAGCGCGTGCCCACCGGCCCACCGGCCCCGCAGGTACCACCAGGGGGCCAGCGCGATCGCCAGGTGCAGTGCGGTGGTCGGGTGATGATCCAAGGCCCAGGTCAGGGCCTGATGCACGGTGACGTCCTCGGCGTCCAGCAATCGGGCGGCGGCCAGCTCTCCCGCGCTGGTCCGCAGTCCCGAGGCGGCCTGCTGCGCCACCTCCAGCGCATACTCCGCCAGTGCGGCGGCGGCCTCGGCTTGCTCGCCGACCTCGGCCAGGCGCTCGAGGCCGAATGCGGACAGGGTCTCAAGCATCACATATCGTGACCGGCCGTCCGAACCCGCCGACGGCGCGACCAGTAGCGAGCAGTCGACCAGCCGCAGCACCGCCGACCCGGCGTCTGCCCCCACGACCGCCTCGGCGGCCTGCAGAGTGAACGGTCCCGGGAACACCGACAGCCAGCGGAACACCCGCCGCTCCTGGTCATCCAGCAGCTGGTAACTCCACTGCACGGTCCCCGCCAGCGACCGCTGCCGGACCGGGGCGGTCCGGTCGCCGCCGGTCAGCAGCGCGAACCGGTCATCGAGGCGGACCAGCAACTGCGTCACCCCCAGCGCCTCCACCCGCGCCGCCGCCAGCTCGATCGCCAGCGGCATTCCGTCCAGCCGCTCCACCAGCTGCTCCGCTGCTACCGCGGTCTCGCCTGCCAAGACGAAATGCGGATCAGCCTGCCGGGCCCGGTCTGCAAACAGGGTTACTGCCTCCGACCCGCCCGCCGGGTCACCGGTCGCCGGCAGCGCGAGCGGCGGCAGCCGGAAGCAGGCTTCCCCGGCCGCGCGGATCGGTTCCCGGCTGGTCGCCAGCACCCGCACATCGTCGACTGCGGTCAGAAGCGCTTCGCAGAGCGCCGCGACCGCGTCGACCACATGCTCGCAGTTATCCAGCACCAGCATGGCCTGCCAGCCAGCCAGCACCTCCACCAGAGCATCCGCCGCCGTTACCCCCGGCCGGTCCCGCAGCCCCAGCGCCGCGGCCACCACCGGCGCCACCCGCGCCGGGTCGCTGACCTCGGCCAGCTTCACTAGCCAGGCCCCATCGGCGAACCGGCCCGCCACCCGCCGGGCTACCTGGTCAGTCAGCCGGGTCTTCCCCACCCCGCCCGGCCCGGTCACCGTCACCAGCCGGTACTCACCCAGCAACCCCGCGACCTCATCCACCGCCCCGGCCCGCCCGACGAAGCTCGTCAGCGCAGCCGGGAAGCCATGCACACCAGCCACCGTGCCCGCCCCTGCCACCCGTGCGCTCAGGCTTTTCAGCGGCGGGAACTGCTCCGGCAGGCCGGGCACGGCCAGCTGGTAGAGGCGTTCCGGTGCCTCGAGATCCTTCAGCCGGTGAAATCCCAGGTCACGAATCGACACGCCAACCGGCAGCCGCGCCTGGACCAGCAGCCGCGTCGTGTCCGACAACACCACCTGACCCCCGTGCGCGACCGCCGCGATCCGCGCCGCCCGGTGAATGTCCAAGCCCACGTAACCGTCCTCGTGCCGGGCCGGCTCCCCGGAGTGCAGGCCCATACGGATCCGGACCTCGATGCCGTCAGGCCAGTCATGCCGGGCCAGGGCACGCTGTGCCGCCACGGCACACCGGACCGCATCGCCGGCCGACTCGAACACCACGAAAAAGCTGTCCCCCTCAGTTCCCATCTCACGGCCACGGCTACTGGAGATGGCAGAACGCAGCAGAGCACGCTGAGCGGACAACGCCTCGGCGTACCGGTCACCAAGGCGGAGCAGCAGTGACGTCGAACCCTCGATGTCACTGAACAACATCGTGATGGTTCCCGCGGGGAGCTCCCCCATCCCCCAATTATCAACCCACGGCACACTCCGGCCAGCACACCATGCGATCGACGAAGCACCAGCCGCGGACACGACCGCCCCAACCAGTATCCATACTCAAAGGCCCGCCTCTGCGATGAGGGCGCAACGCATCGGCAGCCTGCGCCAGAGCCGCACGTTCTGTGCACGGCGCACGATCCACCGGCACGGCTGCTGGCAGAAGCCGATTCGGCGATCTGGCCACGTGAGGGGCTGTTTCTCGGTCGCGCTGCGTGTTCGCATTGGCGGGAGATACCGGGGATCGGGGGCGGCGGTTGGATGCTGTCCGGCGGTCGCGGGGCTAGACGGGTGCCTGCGTCGTTTTGATCTGCTCGTTGCGGTGTGGGGAGTCCCGGATGGGCATCTGGTGGTGTCCTGGGTGCCGCGGCTGGGGCGCCGGCCGATAATGGGGTGGTGCCGGGTTTGCTGCGGGAGGGCCGGGTCACGGCCAACGGGCTGAGGTTCGCTTACCTGGATGGGGGCAGCGGGCCGCTGGTGGTGTTGGTGCACGGCTGGCCGGACACGCCGCATACCTGGGATCATCAGCTGACTGCCCTGGCCGGGGCGGGGTTCCGGGTGGCAGCACCGTGGCTGCGCGGCTACCCGCCGACCGAGATCCCGCGGTCGGGTTACTTCGATATCGGCACGCTGGCGGTGGATGTCCGCGAGCTGATCGGGGTGCTCGGCGGCGGTGATCCGTGCCTGCTCGTCGGTCAGGACTGGGGTGCGTCGATCGGTTACCAGGTGCTCGCCGCCTTCCCCGAGGTCGTGCGGAGCGCCGTGGTGATGGCGGTGCCGCATCCGGCCGCGACCGGTGAGTCGCTGCTGCGCGCCCGGCATGTCCACCGGTCGTTCCACTGGTTCTTCTTCCAGCTCCCGGAGCTGCCCGAGCGGGCACTGCGCGCGGACGGCTACGCGTTCGTGGACTGGCTGTGGGATTACTGGACCGCGCCCGGTTTCACCGACGAGGAGCATCTGGCTGAGGTGAAGCGGATGCTGGCCGTGCCTGGCGCGCTGGAGGCGACGCTGGGCTACTACCGGGCCATGTTCGACCCGGCCCGGGCGGACCCGGACCTGGCGGAGGTGCGGCAGGCGGCGAGCCGGCCGATCGTGGTGCCGACCCTGGCCCTGTGCGGCGCCGAGGACGAGCGGGCCGAGGTGATGCACGACCAGGCCCCGTACTTCGCCGGCCCGTACCGGTTCGAGCTCGTGCCTGGCAGCAGCCACTTCCTGCAGCGCGAGCAGCCGCAGGCGGTCACGGAGCTTGTCCTGGACTGGTTCGCCCGGCACTAGCCGGTACCGTTCGAGGCGCGGGTGGGTTCCTATTCACCTGGGCCGCGGGCCTTCACACCCATGCCGGTGCGTGCGGGCCCGGACGGCTCGTGACGCGCGTAAGCGCGATGACTTCCGCGGTCGCGGCGCGTCTTGTTTACCGGATGCTGTTAGCCAGGATGTCCCGGGACAATGAAGGGATGCCTCATGGAAATCATCAATCTGGGTCAGGCGGACGGGCTGCCGCCGGTGGACTGGGCCGCAGTTGCCGGGAAGCTCGCTGCTGGGTCAGCGCCCGCTCCCGACGCGATGAACTCCCGGACGACCTGGCTGTCCACCGTCAACCAGGACGGCAGCCCGCATGTGACCGCGGTCGGTGCCCTGTGGCTCGACGGCACGTTCTGGTTCCAGACGGGCACGGGCACGCGGAAGGGACGCAATGTCGCGCGCGACCCGCGGTGCTCGATCGCGGTGTCGGTCCGCGACGCGGACATCGTCCTCGAGGGCGACGCTGCGCGAGTGACCGAGCCGGGCGCGATTGCGCGTATCGCGAAGGCGTGGGCGGACAACGGCTGGCCGGCCGAACCCGACGACAGCGGGCCGGGCATCACCGCGCCGTTCAACGCGCCGTCGCAAGGACCGCCACCGTGGAACGTGTACCGCATTGAGCCACGCTCAGCCATCGTGACCTTGGCAGCGGAGCCGGGCGGCCTGACTCGCTTCCGGTTCTGACGCCCGCCGGGCAGGGCTCGTCCGCCGCTCTCGCCGCATGAGGTATGTCGGATCGCCGTGTACCTGGCACGCGGGCTCCGCTTGAAGATGCGAACGTCCGGGTGGTTTTACTTGCGAGTTTGGATCGCGTTTGCTCATGAGCTGCGACCGCACCCGAAATCCGGCGAAGTCGATGTTCGTCACCTCTGACCGCACCGTGTCGGCCTACGGCAGCGAGTCGCCTATCGTGTCCGGGCCAATCGCGGGCACGCTGATGTCCGCGATGCCGGCCGTAGCCATCAGCGCATGGCGGGCCGGAACGCAACCGGGCCGCAACGCTCAAGTACGGCGGCGTGGCACGCGAAGCCTGATCACGGATGGACCTGAAGGAACGCGCGGTCGCCGGCCTGCTGACCGGATGATGTTCGCCACCTGGCTCATGACGCCCCTTCGAAGCTGACGTCCTTGGTTTCGACCGTCCCGGCTGTCTTCCCTGGTGCGGTCTGGTAGGTCCAGTACAGGTTGGTGTGCGCGATGACCTTGCCGGGCGGCGGCGCACCCCATTCGGTCTGGTCCTCTGTCGTGTGTGCGTCGCTGACGAGGATGGCGTCGTAGCCCCGGGCGAAGGCGCCGTGCAGCGTCGACCGGATGCAGGCGTCGGTCTGTGCGCCGACGACCACGAGCCGCCCGACACCGAGGTCCGACAGCACGGCCTCGAGTGTGGTCGCCTCGAAGGAGTCGCCGTAGTTCTTTTCCACCAGCGGCTCTGCGTCGCCGGGAGCCAGCTCGGGGACGATGCGCCAGTCGTCGCTTTCCCGTGTGAGCTGCTCGTCGGAGTGCTGGACCCAGACAACGGGGATCCGTTCCCGCCGAGCCTTCTCGACAAGGCTGCCGACGTTCGCGACAACCGCGTCACGCTCGTGGGCCCCCGCGACGACGCCATTTTGCACGTCAACGACAAGGAGCGCGGTGTACGGCCGGTTCTCGAGCGTGGTCATGGTCTCTCCTTAGTCTCGCCGGGGCCCGCGTCCGGTCAAACTGTAGACCCGGCCACCCGTGGACGCTCGCGGCCTCGGTCGATCAGGCTGGTAGTGGAGCGTCCAGATCAGGGTGATATGCATGCTGGCGCGGGAGGCTCAGTATTGGCGGGGCGACGCTTCCGGGCAGCGTGGGGCAACCTCGCCTATGCCTCTGGCGCGCTGCTGTCTGGATCTTTGTGCATGTACCGGCGTGCAGCCAGGGCCGGTTTGCCGGGCCGTCAACGTCGGCCAGCCGCACCGGGGATCAAGTCTAGCGGGCCGGTCATAAGTGAGCTGCCCGCGTTTCCCGGCAGGTAATTCGCGGCTCATCGCACGGCGATTGCCAGCCGTCACGGCAGGCAGCCCGCGAGGGCGCCACCGCCGCGGTGACCATGAGCCTGCCGTGGCGGCCGGGCAGGACGGCTCCGGTCAGCTTCGGCCGTGTGCTGGCGACCGCGGCCGGCCGGCGGAAGCTCGCCGGCCGGGCCTGCTGAGGGCGGGTACCGGGATGCCTGGCCACTCGCGCCCGGTGCCAGCCGCCGCGGCGGCCGCCCGCTGGAACGCCTCTCCCGCCACCCAGCGATCAGGCACGCCACACAGATGAGCAAAACGAGTGCGTAGATGGGGTTGCTCAAGAGGAACAGCGCGATCTTTGCAGGCGCGGGATCGTTCTCGGAACCCACAGGCCAAGGTGAAAGGAACAAGAACGCCTGTAGGCCTGCATAAAGCGCGGTCGCCGCCGCCATCACCCGGCCGGGCCGCCGAACTGGCGGCCGGCGCCGGGCCCGGGCGGGCCCGGACGGCTGGGCTGCGGCCGGCTCGGCGGGAAGGCCGACGGTGACTGCGGCCAGCTCCGCGTAGGTCCGGGACGCGAACGCCTGGCTGATCCGCAGGTCGAATTCGTCCTTGGCCAGCACGCCGCGCGCGAACGCGGCCTTGAGAGTGCCGATCACCTGCTCGCGGTCAGCATCCGATGCCCGCAGGCGGCCGCGGTCCGCCGCGGACGCTGCCAGCTCATCTCCCGGCCCTGTCACCATCGCCGCCCCCCACCATCGCAATCCAGCGCAAGCGTAGCGCGGCGCCGCCCTGGCGTCATCCTCGCAGCTGCCGTGATCGGGGAGAGCGGGCGGACACCAGCCGGCGAAGCCATCACGGCACCGCAGGAAGCCTCGCCGCCCGCTGCCGGCCGGACAACACGACGGCGGGAAGGCGACACGGCCCGGCTGCGGGCCCCGGACTGGACTCATAATCCGTCTAATCCGTCGTCAGAGGCGCCGTAACGGACGATCTGTGCTCAGGCACAGTGCGCGGTCCTGTCAGTAGCGGCCGAACGTAATCGGCAGGCAGTGATTTGATCCATTCGCGCACGTTTCGTCGTCCCCGCGGCCGGGTGCCGCCTCGACGAGCACCTCGAGCAGTGGCCGACGCAGGCCTCAAAGGAGCCAGTCATACCAGACCGTCCTGAGGTTGCCCCAGAGGTAAGTCGACTAAGACATCACACTGAGTGACTGGTAAGGATAGGGAGAACGCTCACCGAGCCGCCGTTATGGCTGCTCATTGGCTATTCGGAACTGATAAGTGATAGCGCGCATAATCGGGAATTCTGCAGCGATAAGACAAGGTAGCACGGGTGCCGAGGGCGGCCGGGGCTGACGGGGTCGGCCGGCGCACGTTGGTCTGAGAAGCGTTCTGCCCCTGGGAGACCGCCCTCGCCGATGGGCCTGATCTCAACGGAGTCGGTGTTCTCGTCGTTGCCAGGCACGAATGGTTAGGCTTGCCGACTGCGGCATGTGTTGACCCAGTTGGAAAAAGGCCTGGCCACCTACGGGACCAAAGCAGCCCGGCATCCCAACGACGGGGCAAACCCACGGCGGCGACCACGGGGCTGACCAGGCACACTGCTGACAGGTGGGGGGATCCCCTTGCTGGGACTGTCGCTGGCCGGCCGGGTGGCTGTTCGTTGGCTGGCGGGAGGGCTCACCTGCCGTCCGCGGCAGGGTGGGTCTTGCGGTCTGCTGGTTTGCGCACGGCAGGGTGGGGGATCGGTAGGGCATTCATCCCTTGTTCCAAGGAGCTGGCCTTGCGCGTGTTGATGCTCGCTGCTCCGGGTGCCGGCAAGGGCACCCAAGGTGGGCTCATCGCCGAGCACTTTGGTGTCCCGCATATCGCGACCGGCGACCTGCTGCGCGACCATGTCTCGCGGGAGACCGATCTGGGCCAGCAGGTCAAGCGGTTTCTGGATAGGGGCGACCTGGCCCCGGACGGCATCGTGCTGGACATGGTCCGCGCGGCGCTCGAGGCGGCGAAGAAGGACTCTGGCGGCTATGTGCTCGATGGGCTGCCGCGCACGATAGAGCAGGCTCGGGCGGTCTACCGGATGACCGTCGAGCTTGACCTGACTGCTGACGTCGCTCTGTACCTGCAGGTCGGGGAGGACGAGCTGATCAGGCGCCTGCTGGCGCGGGCGGAGCAGGAAGGTCGTGCCGATGACGCCGAGAATGTCATCCGCCGCCGGCTCGCGCTGTATCGCGAGGTGACCGAACCGATCCTCGGATGGTACAAGGGGCGAGGGATCTTGGTGTCGGTGGCGGGGGACCGGCCGGTCGAGGACGTCACGCGCGAGGTTCTGGTTGCGCTCGAAGTGCTGCAGGCACTCGTCGGCCAGGTGCCGGACAGCGACCGGCGTTCGATCGACCTGACCGGGCTGGACGCCGCCTTCGGCGCCACGCCAGAGCAGTGACCCTGCAAGCGGGGATTAGCGGCCGGTTGGGGGCGGTAAGGACCGGCTTGGCCGCTGAGCTCGGATTGAGCATCTGCTTGTGCTGCTTCCCGGAGTTGCGCGCAGTTTGGTTCTCGTCCCCTAGGCTCCACCTAATGTCATAGGCAATCGACGCTCGCGCTCACCAGGCTCTGGCGGCGACCGTGGCTTCTCTTAACGCTGTGTAATTGACCTTTGCCTAGAACGCAGCACAAGTAGCCGCCGATCTGCATCGTCACCGGTTTAGCTGAGATCGGGGTGGATGCCGCGCCGATCTGGCCGATCTGGCGCGATGAGGTGCCGGACGTGCTGCTGCCCTTGCATGTCAGCCTGGAGTACGGCAACGTGCTCGCAGACGCGCCCGCTCGAAGCTCAGCCCCACGTCGGCTGACCGCGGCGTGGCCGTCAGCATCATGGCGCCGCCGGGCTGGGCGGCCGAGCGGGGAGTAAGCCATGGCCTAGGCCGGCCAGGGTCACACTGCTGCCTTCCTTGCCGGTACGCTGCGTATAATGCACTTACAGCATTTACTGCATTTAGCAGAGGAGCGTCGTCACCATGGGGACTCCCAAGGTTCTTGAACCAGGCCAGGTCAACACCGAAGATGCGGCACGTGCCATGCGCCGCATCCGGGACTACTTGGTGCAGCATCCGGGCGATGCTGATGTGGATGTAGCCTCCGAACTGGCTGGCGATGGCCCGCTCATCCTTCCCCGGGCTGTCGTGGTCATGCTCGCATCGATGCTGGCGCAGCTCGCCGAGGGGCGCGGCGTCACCTTGATGCCCAGCCACGCCGAGCTGACCACCGTGGAGGCGGCGAGCATGCTCAATGTGTCCCGGCCGTACCTGATCAAGCTCATCGACAACGGAGAGCTGCCGGCACGGCTTGTCGGGCGGCACCGCCGCATCCGCTTCGGTGACCTCATCGACTACAAGCGCCGGACAGATGCCTCCGCGCACCAGGCAGCCGACGACCTGATCGCGCTCAGTGAGGAGATGGGGCTGTACGAATGAGCATCCCCGTTCTCTATGACGCATGCGTCCTGTACGGCAACGAGGTCCGCGACCTGCTGATCCGCATCGCGATCTCCGGAATGGTCAGAGCGCACTGGACCGATGAGATCCTGGACGAGGCATTCGGCAATCTCATCGCGAACCGGCCCGACCTGTCGCCGGAGCGCCTGGCAGTGACCAGGGAACGGATGAACGCCGCAGTGCCTGGGGCACTCGTCGGTGGCTACGAGACCCTCGTGGAGGCACTGAAACTCCCCGACCCGACGATCGCCACGTGCTGGCAGCGGCAATCACGGCCGGGGCAGTCGTCATAGTGACCAGCAACCTGAACGACTTTCCCGCCGAGACCCTCCAGCCGTTCGGAGTCGAGGCGAAGACCCCGGATGACTTCGTACTCGATCAGATCAGCCTCGATGAGGGGCAGCGTTCGTGACTGCGTGCACCAGATCGCTCGCGGTCGTACGCGACCGCCGAAGACATATGAAGCGGTCCTCAACACTCTCGAGCGGGTCGGCCTAGTCGGTTCCGCGGCGGCATTGCGGGACTGATCCGAGGCACCCCTCGCGTGCCAGGCCGTCACAGCGCGGACAAGTTGCAGCACGGTAT
>Ga0302326_10015655_pt1 | contig 15938 bp, 15 predicted proteins | sample Palsa_T0_3_FD_202264 | JGI IMG/M metagenome (GOLD analysis project Ga0302326, IMG submission 202264) | Peat permafrost microbial communities from Stordalen Mire near Abisko, Sweden - Palsa_T0_3 | ecosystem: Environmental > Terrestrial > Soil > Palsa > Peat permafrost | place: Sweden: Abisko... | reverse complement strand
GGCAACTGACGGCATAGAGTCAGTGATGAAGCTCGGACGAGCCGGTTCCTCCTGGGGCGGGATGAGCGAAGGATTTCGACGGGAATTCCGCGCGCGAACGGTCGTGAGCCGAATAGCGATCGATGTCAAGATTCATGAGAGCCGCAGACTTTAGGGCCCACTATCAATAGCGGCGGGATTTCCCCGCAGGCGCGCCGCGAGCCATGCCAGCGGCGCCGGCGTGATGTTTGGCATCTCGACGGCGAGAACGACAACCTCGTTCGTTGAGGCGTGTTCGAGAGCCGTAAGCAGGCCGCGGAGCGGACCGAGGCGGTGCAGCTCGTTCATACCAAAGTTGAGACGGTCACGGGTACGGAACTGTGATTACGCCATTCGGGCGTTTTCCGTATCTGCGGCGAACACATCATCGCAAAATCGTTCCAACGCAGACTGTTCCTGCGGTTCCAGGGGCCTGACGGACTCGGTCCGTGCAGCGAATTGCAACGCGGCTTGTTCGAGTTCGCAATTGTCGGCCTGCATTAGCCCGGCGAGTTGCAGCAATCTTTGCGGATTGACCTTGAGGAACGATGCCAGCCGTTCCAAGGTTCGCGGCTGAACGCCGCCCTCGCCTGTCTCGACCGCAAGAAGCTCCGCCAAGTCCACCCCAGCCGTTTCGGCAAGCTGTTCAACCGAATGTCCGAGACGGCGTCGAGATAGTTCCACAAATTTGGCCAAAGACCGCCGCGAGGTGTCAATGGTGCGCGACTTCACACGACCGTTCTGTCTGCTCTCCAGATGAGGGGGAAGTGATTGCCAGCCAGCAGAAATTGAGCCGTCCGGAACAGACGTTGCCCATTCCACGAAATCGCTTCGGTTTTCCGTGGAGACTAAGGGTGCATTCTTCACGCGGCTTCTTTCGGTTGTCGTCATGGCTTGCTCCTCAAAAATACCTTTGCGTTCGCTTCGGTCAACTCGAAATACGACAGATCGTGGTAGGTCGCATCCGGGCCGAGATTCTGCAACCCACAGCGGCTTTCATAGAACGTCTTTGCTTGGTCCAGAGCGTGGAGCCCGGTTCGTCCACCGTATCCCAAACTCAGACTCCATCGGACGGCCAGTCCCATCAACTGAACCCCCGCTCCGCGATATCGCCCGACCTTGTTGAGCGGAGTGATGTCCCAATTCCACGGAGCGGTTTCGATGAAATCCACATACACCAAGAGACGATTGGCCGCCCCCAAATGGGTGTAGTGCCCCTCACTCACGCCGAACAAGAGTGCCTGCCACTGCCCAGCCCCTTCAATCCCGAAAAGGCGAATGTCGCCGAGGGCTTCCAGCCGGGACGGGGAACAGGATGCGGCTTTGCGTGCCCAACTCCAATGAACACTCTGTGGCCATCCGGCTCTGGCATCGTGAATGCCCGCCGCGGAGAGTTCCCGCAGCACGGCGATGCGTTGGAGACACCATTGCTCTTCGGCGGCAAAGAGTGCTTCCAGCGTAAGCAGGTCGTGGATGACCGCCGCCACTTCCACGCCGCCCTGCTGCTCTCTCAACTTCGTCGCTTGTTCACTCATGGAAGCATCAGTTCTGCTTTCTTGTTCGCCTTCTCATCTTCAAGAAAGAGCTTGTGGCCTTTAGCCATCCGCTCGTCAATCATGACGAAGAGCCGCAACGCGTGACGCAGAAGGGCCGTCTTGGTCATTTCCTTCTTAGCCGCGAGCTTTTCGAGTGCCTCCATCTCCTTGACGGTCAGATTGAAGGTCATTGTTTTCTTATCGTCCATTCCGCCATCATACAGCTATTTTAGCTAAAAAGCCATTATTCGTGCTTCGGTCAATTGGAGGGGCGTTTTTGACGGCTCAGAGAACACTCTCACCCGTACCTGTCGCAGTTTCAAAGCAGAAATCGGGCTCAAACCCGGCCGCCCGCCGAAGCTCATTCACTTCCCGCAGGAGCCGCAGGTATTGCCATCGAATGCGAGCGAACGGGCGACGCGTGCTGGTATGCGGCGAGGTCCGACGGCGTGTTGAGGTTGGCCCAGAAATCGGCTGGCCAGTCGGACGGCGCAGGCACAACGAGGACTTGATGTTCTTCCGCGAGCCCATGCAGCGCGAGCTTTCGGTCGTGCAAACGTGCGCGGACAATGCCTTCCGCAACGACGGCGCGAAATGCGGCGGGCAGCGGGTCGAGTTGGCTGGACCCGCGCTCGGGCCGCTGAACCATCACCGCAGCGGCGGTGGGATTTGCCCGCAGGTTCGCCGCGAGCCATGCCAGCGGCGCGGGCGTGATATTTGGCATGTCAACGGCGAGAACGACAACCTCGTCCGTTGAGGCATGCTCGAGAGCGGTGAGCAGGCCGCGGAGTGGGCCCTCGCCGGCGACGGCGTCGGTTGCCTCCACCGCAAACCGCCGCCAGCCGGGCGGGTGCTGGCGACCCGGCGCGGTTACCAGGAGCGTTGGCCCCGGCCAGTTGAGGCGGTCGAGCAATCGCTCGAGGATTGGACGACCGTCAATCGCAAGATCGCCTTTGGGGGCGCCCATGCGCCGCCCCTCGCCGCCGGCGAGGACAGCCAGTGTGGTGCGCGCGCAATCCATACTCGCTGAATCGTCGCTCATCGCGTCCCCACTGCAGTCGGAAAGTTGACCCGCTGGGCGTTGGCGTAAACGTTCATTCGACGATCGCGGAGAAAGCCGATCAGCGTCTGCCCGCTCTCCTGTGCGAAGGTTGCGGCGAGAGTCGACGGCGCGGAGACTGCGGCGACGATCGGCACGCGCGCGGCAAGCGCCTTCTGCATGATCTCGAACGAGCTGCGTCCGGAAACAAGCAATAGGTGCCGATCCGGCGGGAACGGGCCGTGGAGCAGGCAGTGGCCGACAACCTTGTCGACCGCGTTGTGCCGGCCGACGTCCTCGCGGAGCACAACCAATTTCCCGCTCGCATCGAACAGCGCCGCCGCGTGCAGGCCTCCGGTGCGGTTGAACGTCTCCTGCGCCGCCCGCATCTGCTGCGGCAGGGTCGCCAGGAGTTCCGCGTCGATCCGCATGTCGGATTGAACCGGGGGTAACTGTGACTGAATCGACTCGATCGTCGCTTTGCCGCACAATCCGCAGCTCGAGCTGGCGAAGACATGGCGGGTGAGCCGTTGAAAATCGACCGGAACCTCGGGAGCAAGCAAAACATTCAGAACGTTGCCGGCCTCATTGCGATCGCAATGCTCAGTGCGGAGCAGGTCCTGCGGACCGCGGATAATTCCCTCGGTAAGAAGGAAGCCGGCAGCCAGTTCGGCATCCTGACCGGACGTGCGCATCGTCACGCTGACGGCCCGGCCGCGCACGCGGATCTCAAGTGGTTCCTCTTCGGCCAGATCGTCCTCATGCTCGCGAGCCGATTCACCATCCCAGCGCAGAATCAACATGGTGGCCTCTGAAGCGTTAGGCGGTCATCAATGACATTCTGGCAAATTATAGGATGGGCCGACAGCGCGTACACCAGACCTCAGCTCCGTTGCCTTCGCTCTCCACTATCCATTATCAACGTTTACTGTAAGCGACGCTGCGACCCGACGAGCCGATCGGGAGAGGGCGTTTTTGACCGACGACGGACGGCAAAAGTAAAGCCTCACATCACGTTCGGTTCCTCTCGCTTCGCCAGACAGCAGAGACGGCGAGCGATTCGACGGTTCGACAAGCTTCACCGCAGGCGGCCCCAGCACGGGCCAGAATGAAGTTCGAAGCTCGAATGACGAATGTCGAAACGCAGACGGGGGATGGTTCCCGCCTTTGTTTCGACATTCGAACTTCGACATTCGGATTTGATTCGAGGATCTCAGAAAAGTACTCACGATGCGATGGCGGTTGCGTCACCGTCTACGGTGACGCGGTTTCGGCCGGCAACCTTTGAGCGATAGAGGCATTGATCGGCTTGGCCGAGCATGGTGCTGCCATCGAGCGAGGCTTCGGCGACGCCAAAACTGCAGGTGATGGGAACGGCGTGGCCGGCATAAGTCAGTTCGGCCGCGGCAATTTCCCGGCGGAGTCGCTCCGCCAGCGTTGCCGCACCGCAAGCGCCGACGCCAGGACACAGAATCGTGAACTCTTCTCCTCCATAGCGGCAGACAATGTCCTCGGCACGACTGTGTTCCATGAGAATACTGCCCATGAGGCGAAGGACTTCGTCGCCGCAAGGATGGCCGAAGCGGTCGTTGATCGATTTGAAGTAGTCCACGTCCAGCATGATGCACGACAACGGGAGATGACGGCGCTGCAGCGCTGAGAGCTCCTCCGCGAGCCGGTGATCGAGATGGGCGCGGTTCCACAGGCCGGTGAGCCCGTCCAACTGGGCATTTTGCGCAAGCAAGTCGAGCAGGAATTTGGTCCGCAGCGCGGTTCGCACACGGGCGCGCAGTTCGGCGGGGTCGAATGGTTTTGTCACGTAATCGGCGGCGCCAAGATTCAACCCATCGATCTTGCGTTCGGTTGACGAAGCGCCGGTCAGGAAGATGACCGGGATGACGCGTGTCGTCGCTTCGGCCTTGAGCCGGCGGCACACCTCAAATCCGTCGAGACCGGGCATCTCCACGTCAAGCAGGATCACATCGGGGAGCATCGCGGCAGCCAGTTGAAGTCCGGCTTCACCGTCAAAGGCGAGAGAGATATCGATCGGCTCATCGCGAAGGTGTTTTTTCAGAAAGGCGTGTACCGTTCTGGAGTCTTCAATAATCAGCAGCTTCTGGCGTGACTTCATGGCTTTACCTGCATCCCCCTCACCGGGGCATCTGACGATCGGACGGCGGCGAGAGTCTGTGCGCCATGCCGATCATGGCGCCGGCGATCTGCTCCAGCGGAAGAACGTGTTCGACCGCCCCGCGCGCGATCGCGGCGGCGGGCATTCCGAAGACCACGCAAGTTGCCTTGTCCTGGGCGATGGTTTGCCCACCGGCTTCGCGGATAGACAACATTCCCGCCGCGCCATCGTCCCCCATGCCGGTCAGAAGCGCTGCGACAGCGTTGGGCCCCGCATGCTGAGCGATGGACTGAAAAAGGACGTCGACACTGGGACGCTGATGGGAAACCGGCGGATCGTCGGCAATGCGGACGCAATAGCGTCCCGCGGAGCGACTGATGCGCATGTGACTTCCGCCAGGAGCAATCAGTACGTGCCCCGGCAGGGCCAGGTCTCCGTCCGCGGCCTCTCTGACCTGCAGCGCACAGGCAGCGGCCAGTCGTTCGGCAAAGGAAGCAGTAAATTTCGCGGGCATGTGCTGGACGACGACCGTTGGCGGAGCCCCCGGCGGAAGCGCGGTAAGCAGTCGCGTCAAGGCGCCCACGCCGCCGGTTGAAGCTCCCAATGCAAACAAGCTCGCGGGGTTGCAGCGGCCCAGCACCAGCGGCAAGGAATCGCCCCCAACGAGGGATTGGCAACAGCCGCCGTCAAAGCGGACCGACGCGGCGGCTTTCACTGCCGCCGCCAGCCGGGGGCCGATCTCGGACATGGCGGCCGCGAGGCTCGGCTTCTCGAGCACCTCGATGGCGCCCGCAGCCATCGCCTCCACAGCCGCGCGCGTTCCCGCCGCGGTGATACTGCTCAGTACAACAACTGGCGTCGGGCGGTGGACCATCAATCGCTTCAGGAACGTAATACCGTCCATCCGCGGCATCTCAACGTCGAGCGTGAGAACGTCCGGTTGAAGCTGCAAAATTCCGTCGCGGGCGGCGTAGGCGTCGGCCGCGGTTCCGACAACCTGAATTTCCGGATCGCGCGACAGCAACCGGCTTAATGCCTGTCGCACCAGCGAAGAGTCATCGACAATCAGCACGCGGACCGGCCTGGGGGTTTGCACTGCCAAACCCGAGGCGGGCGATGGCGAACCCCGCATGGCGTCGGCCGAATGATGTGGTGATTCCTGCACTCGTGTCACCGCGTACCTCATTTAGAATAAATGGTCGGCTCGACGTAACGAAAATTGTGTTCAATACCGGTCAGTGATTCGGCATGCCCCGTGAAGAGAAGGCCGCCGGTCCTCACGTAATCCCAAAAGCGTCGCACGAGCCGCTCCTGGGTTGGGCGGTCGAAATAAATCATGACGTTACGGCAAAAGATAAGATCGAACGTCCCGCAAAACGGCCAATCCGCAATAAGGTTGAGACTTCGAAATACCACGAGCTCCCGGACGGCCGGCGTAATCGTCAGCCAGCCGTCGGTACCGGCAAGAGATTTTGCGCGCGTACCTCGCTCTTCCCCCTCCCCCTGTGCCGCGGACGTCGGTGAGCTGCGTCCAACCGTGGAGGGCTGAAGTGGAGGTAATTCGCAGCGCACGGAGGAAGGTTCCCACGCCGGCCCCACCCCGATGTGCGGCTCGACCGAGCCCGTCGATGTCCAGGGAAGGGGTACCAAGCCGCAGGAATGCGTCGCCGCGCATGGTGGATGAGATGGGGCGAAGCCGACCGCGCGGGACGCAGGGGGCACATCCCGAACGCTTTCGCGGGGGTAGAGCGCGGCGTCGGCGGCATCCAAGGCACGCTCGGAGATGTCAGTGGCAAGAATCTTCACATCCCACCGCTGACGCTGGGCGCCAAGTGCTTCCAGAACGGTGATGGCCAGAGAATACGCCTCTTCGCCGGTGGAACAGCCAGCGCTCCAGGCGCGGATGCGGCGGTTCCCCGCTTTTGCTTTTGCTTCGATCAGCCTGGGAAGGAATTGGTTTGCCAGGAATTCGAAGTGTCTTGGCTCACGGAAGAATCCGGTGACATTGGTGCTGAGTGAGTCAACCATTTGCGCCAATCGGCGACCGGAGGGGTCCGCCAGGACATGCCGGAGATATTCGCCAACACCCCCAAATCCGCCATTGCGAATGGGCGCGGCCAAACGAGCCCGGACCAGCTCTTTCTTTCCATCGTGCAGATTGATGCCGCAATGAGCACGCACCACCTCACTCAGATGAGAATACTCCTGCTCCTGGCACTTCAATGGTGCGCCCTGCAGGAGATGCGGTGAGGAGAGACGTGGTAGTTCGCTGACCATTTTCAATCGTTCAGGCAGTCAATTTCTTCGCTGAACCCTGAACCCTGACACCCTGAACCCTCCTCCGGGACCCGGTAGGGATAACGCTCGAGAGGTTCTGAAACCGCTGTTATGCGGCCGTGTTAAACTCGCTGAAGTCCTGCGGGCGTGCCGCGGGGTCGCCATCGAGCGGAAAAGTTTTCGAGGCGTTCGCATTGTCGCGCGGGGAAGTGAACCCGGGTCGTTGTTGCGCGCCGCGGGTCGGCAACGGTCGTCGACCTTGCCTCCCCTCGCTCATCGGAGCAGTAGTTGATCCACCGACAAGGCGGATGAGGTCTCCCACGATGCCGCGGAGATTCTCGGCCTGACTTGTCAATTCCTCGGCCGCGGAGGCGGATTCCTCGGCGGCAGAGGCGTTGGCCTGCGTGACCTGGTCCATCTGTCCGACCGCCACGTTCACCTGTCGGATCCCCTGGCTCTGCTCCTGGCTGGCAGTGGAGATCTCGTTCACCAGATCGCTGAGGCGGGTGGACTCAACTGTGATTTCATCCAGCGACTTTGCCACTTCACCACAGATTGCCGCCCCGTTACGAGCCGTACCGGCCGAATCGTCGATCAGCGCGGCGATCTCCTTGGCTGCGCCCGCCGAGCGCATCGCCAGGTTGCGGACTTCCTCTGCCACCACCGCAAACCCACGCCCGGCTTCCCCGGCACGGGCAGCCTCCACGGCCGCGTTCAATGCCAGCAGGTTGGTCTGAAACGCAATCTCATCGATCGTCCGGAGAATCTTTCCGGATTTTGCGCTGGAGGCGAGGATCGCCTCGATCGCCGAGAGCATGCGGGCCATCGTCTCATTGCCGCGGCTTGCCGAATGCTTGGCCCCGGCGGCCGCCTTGGCCGCCTGCAGCGTGGTTTCGGAGTTCTTCAGGGTCATCGCGCCCATCTGTTTCAAGGCGCTGGTGGTTTCCTCGAGCGAAGTTGCCTGCTCAGTGGCGCCCTGCGCCAATGACTGGCTGGAACCGGACAGTTGCGATGCGGCCGATGCCACCTGGGCGCTCCCCTCGCCAAGCGTATAGGCCATCCGGGTCAGGGCGGCCCTGATCGCCCGGCAGATCAGATATCCCAGAATCGTCGCCGCCAGGACCGCGACGACCAGGCCCCATACGAGCGCCATGCGTGCCATGGCGACGGTTCCCTGTATTTCCTTCGCGGCGTCGGCCGCATCTGCTTCGTTGTATTCGGTGAGACCGCCGGTCGCGGCATGCAACTTCTGGAACAGGGGGTCCAAATCGCTGGACATCAGAGCCGCCGCATCCGCCTGCTTTCCCTGACGGCTGAGCGTGAGGACAGGCTGTCGCCCTTTCCAGTAGGCATCGCGCGCATCCAGGATGCGGTCATACAGTTCGTGCTCGCGCGGAGTGGAGATCACGGCCACGTAATCGTTCAACAATTTGTCGGACGACTGGCGCAAGGACTCCATGTCCTGCTCCAGCGATTGCTTCTGCGCAGCGTCTGTGGCAATGATGTGCCGCTGAAGCTGTCGATCCGCCTCCCGCAGCGTCGAGTCGATCTTGTCACCAAGGATGACGCTCGGAAGCGCATCGCCGGTGACCCGCTCGCTGTTGCGCGAGATGACCTGCACGCAGTTATACGCGACGATGCCAAGGCTCGCCGTGATCGCGACCGCGATGGTGAAACCGAGTCCGACCTTCTTGCCGATTGTCATGGTGTCTCCGATGCAAATAGGTGATCCGCATCCAGTAAAACTTTAACCGCCTGCCCGCTGCGCGCGATTCCCAGGATGTAAGCCGGCGCCGCCGCGGCGCCCAGCGCCGGAGCTTCCTCCACATCCTCGGCGGGGATCGCCAGCACCTCGCAAACCGAATCAACCAGCAGTCCGGTCCGCAGTGTCGCGGAGCCGCGCGCGATTTCGACGATGATGATGCATGTCTTTTCCGATCGTTCCGAATGCGCCATGCCGAAGACCCGGCGCAGATCGGTAACGGCAATCACCTGCCCGCGCAGATTGATCACGCCTCCCACGTTCGCGGCTGCGCCGGGCACGGGCGTCACATGCAGATATTGAATGATTTCACGCACCTTGAGGATCGGCAGCCCATACTCTTCGGAGCCGAGGGTAAATGTGAGATATTTCCCCGCGGCCGCCTGAGCCTTCCCGTCTGAGATGACCGACGCAGTAGATGAGTGATTCACGCGTGAACTCCTGATAATCGATCGTGGCTGCGCGCCTGAAGTTTTTGCTGCCGTCCAGCGGCCCGCCGGACGAGACCCGGCACGTCGAGCACGAGCGCAATCCGCCCATCCCCCAGCACTGTGCCACCGCAAATACCGAGAGGATCTCCAACGAGAGGGCCCATCGGCTTGAGAACCACCTGCTGCTGCCCGAGCAATGCATCCACCAGCAGACAGCAGCGGCGCTGCCCATCGCGCACAACGACGGCAATTGCGCCCCCATGACCGGGCTTTTGCCCGTCGACCCCAAAGAGCTCGCCAAGGCGCACGAGCGGAAGCGGTTTGCCGCGCACGAGGCACATTTCGCCGACTCCGGGGGCGTGCCGGAGCTGATCGGGCGTCGGCTGAATGCTCTCCTCAATACTGGTGATCGGCAGCAGATATCGCTCTGCACCGACGCCCACCGCCAATGTGTCAATGACCGCCAGCGTCAGCGGAAGGCGCACTCGAAATAGTGTGCCGGCGCCCTGTGAGGATTGGATTTCGATACTGCCGCGGAGCGCTTCCACATTTCGCTTCACCACGTCCATCCCGACGCCGCGCCCGGAAACTTCGGTGAGATTCTCAGCGGTGGAGAGCCCGGGATGGAAGACAAACGCCCAGACGTCCCGGTCGGTTAGCTCCTCGCCTCCTTCGATGAGGCCCGCGCGCCGCGCCTCCGTGAGGATGCGATGACGGTCCAGGCCGCCGCCGTCGTCCCTGATTTCGATCAGAATCTCGCCACCTTCGTGGCGCGCCTCGAATGCGATCAGCCCCGCGCGTGCTTTGCGCAGGCGCAAACGGTCCTCCGGCGGTTCGATGCCGTGGTCGATCGCGTTGCGAACCATGTGCATCAGCGGATCGCCGATGGCTTCTATGAGTTTGCGATCCAGTTCTGTGTCCTCTCCGCTGATCTTCAGCTCGATTTCCTTTCCCATCTTGCGGCCAATATCACGAGCGGCGCGAGCCATCTTCTGAAACGTGGCGCGGATCGGAACCATGCGCAGGGAAACTGACAGGTCGTAGAGCTCGCGGGTGATTCGATGCAGGTGAGCCAACTGCTGAGCCGCAAGAGAATTGCCCGCACTCCCTTCCTGAGCTTCGCGCACCATCAACTCGGCCACTACGAGTTCTCCGATGAGATTCATCAGCGCGTCGAGACGTTGTGTCTTGATTCTGACGATGGAATCCACACCGTCCGGTGGCGACTCGGCAACATCGGGCGGCGAGAATTCCGTGTTTGCCGGCGTCGCCGGCATCGGCTCGATCGCGGATGGAGAATCGGCAGGTTCCAGCCGGGCACAACGCTTCAGCCGCGCCACCAATTCATCCGCGGTCGGGTCATCGGCAGGCAGTTGGCCAGTGGATCGAACAACGTCCAGACTGCCGACGAGCGATCGGATGCCGTCGGCTGTTTGCAGCACCAGATCCATCGTAGGACCAATCAGTTCCAGCCGGCGATGGCGAGCGTGTTCCAGGACGTCTTCCGCGGCGTGGGCCAATTCTCCGATTTGACGCAGGCCGACAAACCCGGCACCGCCCTTGATGGTGTGGAAGCCGCGAAAGATCGTATTGATGCTGCGGTCATCCCCTGGAGAGGCTTCGAGCTTGAGCGCGACCGCTTCGATCGAATCAATGTGCTCAATTGCCTCGGCTATAAACTCGCCGAGAAGGGCCAGTTCGTCCTCCCCCATCTGGCGTGAAGCTTGTCGGTCTGAGTTCGCCTGGGTCGACATTGGTTATCGGCCTGCCATCTGCCGCCCCGGAAACTGATGCGCTTCGTTCGCTACACCTATATAACTCGGTAGATCTTGACAGCCGATTCATAGCAAACTTCCGTATTTCGCCGGAATCGCTCGCCTCACCGGCGATGGCGAGGTTTCAGCACAATTTGGCAGACCAGGGGACGTTAACGTGGCCGCATTTCGATAGCGGGGACCGGGGAATGAGCTGCTCATGAGGAGAATGTTACGAGCGGCCAACCCTTCAAGGTAGGGCGGTCTGCTGCTCTACTCGGGTCTCCGCGCTTTGATCCATTCCGGCGTGGCGTCTGGCTCACATGTCCGTCTGGCCTCGCGCTCGTGTAACTCCACGCGCAGTGCTCACACCGCCTCTTTGGCCGCTATCACCTCGGCCATCAGCGCATCGCTGTCCGAGAAGTCTTTCCCCACCATCCGTTCATGCAGCCGCACCAGCCGCACGAGTGTCGGTGTGAGTCGCACTCTATCCCGGCAGGCGGCCAAGGGAATCAATCACCGCGACCTCGCGAGGTAGCCGTAGATGGCGGAGATGTCTTCATCGCCATGGCCTTGTCGAATTGCCAAGCCATAGATTTCCTTCGCCAGGTTCGTCAATGGCATTGCCACGCCGGTTTCGTACGCGCTCACCGCGGCGAGGTGCAAATCCTTTTGCAACCAGCGTAACGCGAAGTCCGCTTGCCCGTAATTCTCGGTTTCGATCCGCTCGCGTTTGACGGCGACGAACGGAGCGGCAGCCGGACCGTTAAATAATGCATCGAACAGAACCTCACGGGAAAGTCCCAGGGACTGACCGAGAATCAACCCTTCGGCAAAAGCCGCCAGCTCCGTTCCGAGCACTTGGTTCATCACCATCTTGAGGGAAGCTCCCATGCCTTGTCCGCCGCAGTGAACGATCTTGCTTCCCATACATTGCAGCAAAGGCCGACATGCTTCCAAGTCGGCCGCGTCGCCGCCGACCCAAAAGATAAGCTTTGCCTGCGCGGCCGGGATTTTGGAGCCGGTCACTGGTGCCCCGAGAAACCGAATGCCGCGCGCCTGCGCTTCGGCCGCCATTTTTTTGGAGAACGCGGGGTCAACCGTGCTGCAATCGACCCAGATGCGGCCCTTCGCCAGGCGTGAAAGGAAACCATCTTTGCCCAGGGCCGCTTCTTCGACAGTGTCAGGTCGAGCGAGCATCGTGAAGATGACTTCCACTTGTTCGGCCAGTGCGGCCGGCGAGTCGGCCCATCTCGCGCCGTCGGCCAGCAAGGGATCCGCCTTTGCGCGAGTCCGGTTGTAGACGACAAGGGCGTGGCCATGTTTCAGCAGGTTTGCCGCCATGCGGCTGCCCATGGTTCCCAATCCGATAAATCCGATTTTCATTGGAACCTCCCGGCGAGTTCGGGGACAGATTCAATCTCAGCGACATCGGATGGAGTCAGTTCAAATTCCGCGGCTGCAACCGCATCGTCCACCTGCTCCGGCCTGCGGGCGCCGACGATCGCGCCGGTCACGGCAGGGTTGCGCAACGTCCAAGCCACGGCAGCCGCTCCCGGCGCGTAGCCATGCAGCTTGCCGATGTCGCGCAGGCGCCTGACCAATGCCAGATTGGTCGACAGCCTCGGCTCATTGAAATCGGGATCGTGCTTGCGCCAATCATCTTCGGGCAGTTTGGCGATGCGTTCCCGAGTCATGGCGCCGGTCAGCAGGCCCGAGGCCATTGGTGAATAGACGATCACGCCGATTCCCTCCTCCCTGCAGAAGGGAAGCATGTCCCGCTCCACATCGGGGTGCACAAGAGAATACGGCGGCTGCAAAGAGGTGATCGACGCGATGGCTTGCGCCCGCATCATCTGTTCCACATCGAAATTCGAAACGCCGATCCACCGGGCCTTGCCGTCTCTCTGCAACCGGGCCATGGTCTCCCACCCTTCTTCCAGTTTCACCACGTCGTCGACCGGCCAGTGAATCTGGTAGAGGTCGATCGAGTCCACTTTGAGCCGGCGCAGGCTGTCTTCGCATTCCTGGCGGATCGAAGCGGCGGTTAACACTTTATGAGTTTGGCCTTGGGCATCCCAGCGAAGGCCGCATTTGGTGAATACATACGGCCGAGGCCCGCGCCAGCGCTGCAGCGCCTGAGCCACGATCTCTTCCGAGTGGCCCAGGCCGTACACCGCCGCGGTGTCGATCCAGTTTACGCCCAGCTCGAGCGCGCGGTGGATCGCGGCTATTGAGTCGTTATCGTCTTGTTTTCCCCAGGCGAACTGCCAACCGGCGCCACCGATGGCCCATGATCCATAACCTACGGGTGTAATAAACAAATCAGAATTTCCAAGTCGTTTGGTCTTCATGATTAGATCTCCTTTACCATTTCGTTGTGATGCTCTGAAAAACGCGGACATAGATCTCAGCGGCGGCCGCCACCTCCGCGGAACCCTCCGCCGCGAAATCCCCCGCCGCCAAAGCTGTGGATGGCAGCCGATCGGTAGGCTCCACGGGAGCGCGCGGCGAAATCCTGGTCGAGCCCTGCCTCGGGTCGAGCGTATGAGCCGCCATAACGTATGGCGTCTGGTGAAGCGCGATAGCTTGGATAGGCGTCGGGCGCTCGATCGACTCCGGCCCATTCGTTGCCGGCACCACGATTCATCTGCCAGCCAGCATCGGACCGACGGAAGACGTTGCCATCGCTGCCGGCGAAGATATTGTCTCTGGCGCCGCTGGCGACGCTCGCTGGCCTGAATGTTTGCGGCCGCGCGGCTGGGAGGATTCGGCCGGCGTTGCCTTCCCTGGTGTAGAGGTTGTTCCAGCCGGGTCCGTGTTGGTATGCACCGGGCAGCCTTGCCGTCAGGCCGGCATCGCGCGCGCCGACGCGGAAAGCACCGCTGGATCGGGCGTCCATGAAGTGGTCGCGGATCTCATGGGAGTGGACGAAGCCGGCCGGTCCCCACCACCGGTGGGAGCCCCAGTGCTCGCCTGGATGATCGCGCCACCAACGGTCGTGCCACGGGTGGACGAACCACCCCGCCCCGCCCCAATATAGTCCGGCATCAAATCCCCAGGCGCAGGCGAATGGGTCGTAATACGCGGCGAAGCCCCAGGTGCACGGCGGCGGGAAATAAGCGTCGCCGAACCAGCCGGGATAGTCATAGCCAGTGCCGTAGACGATCGTGGGTCCGCACACATATGTGCCGGTATATCCCGGCAGATAGCCACAGGTGACATAGTCAGGATAATAGTCGTAGACATGAACGTAGCTCGCGTTGTAGTCCGGGCAACTGGGCGGAAGCGTATATATCTCGCGCGGCACCGAGAGGCACACGGTCCAGGGGCCGGTCGGTGTATCAGATTGGTACCAGACCGCCTGGTGGCAACAGTAGTACTGCCCATAGACGCTGAGCACTTCTTCGGGTGTGTTGAGCGCATATGCGACGCCGGGGCTTTCGGGAACATCCTTAAACTGTGGGGCGCCATCGTACGCAACCGTCAGAGCGGCGCCCGCGTCCCGGCGGATGTTTGCGGTTTGCGGGATTCCGGCGTCAAGAACCGCCTCGTGCGCTTCGGGCGTCGCCGCGACAAAGGAGAGCACGTCCCCTCTGGGAGAATCGGCTGGAATCTGCGCGAATGCCGAGGGAAGGTGGTCGGATGGGACGTAATTCCACGGCCCCTGGAACGAAGCGGCGGCATACCACCTGCCGGACAGCAGCACATAGTATTGACGGTCCGTTTGATCGAGAAAGAGATCGGACTCAGTATTACTCGCGTAGAGGAGCTCTCCGGCGGCGCCGCCGGGTACTGGCGTCAATTGAGGATCGCCATTGGTGACGATCAATTCCGTTGGATCGGTGACAACGATGATCTTCGCCGCTGCCGCGGCGGGGGCGAGTTCGACGGCGGTTGGCACGGTTGTGGCGCCGGCTGTCGGCGAACCGGCCGACGCGGAGGGTTGTGTTGCAGGCGTCGCCAGGTCTGCTCCAGCGGCGGCGATCGCATCCGGAACGCCGGTCGTGTCCTGCCACGGGCCCGTTAGCTGCGGCGCACTCACCCATCTCGGACCGGCCTTGAGGTAATAGCTCCGGTTCGCGTCAGCGAAGAGGAGGATGAAGGGCGTATTGACGACGCGCGAAACGCCGGGGTGTCCTTCAACAGATTGAAGCTGGGGCGAGCCGTGCACGGAGATCAGAGTGGCCGGTGTCGTGCTGAGCAGAATATGCGGTGGAGCGGTCTGGATCTGTGTCGCCTCGAGTTGCTCCTGTTTGGCGGTATCGAGGCTGGTCACCAGTTGATCGAGTGGAAACGTCACTTCCATCGCCGACAGTTGCGCACCGATCGTGCGGGCGAAGTCCTGTTGCTGCGTCGCGGTGGATCCGGTGAGGCGCTCGTCCTTGACCGTCACTTGTTGGAGCGTGACGGTCCTCGTATCGCGGTCGGTGACGAATCGTGCGCTGAACCACGCCACTCCAAACACCGGCGCGGACGCCCCCGGCCGCGTCAGCGATATCGCGGCTCGGGCGGTGAGGGTGTCGCCCTTCATCGCTTCGGGCTGCGGCTGATAGACTTCGATGCGACCCTCCGTCGCCTCCAGTGCAACCGGCCAGAACGTCACCGCGTCCGCTATCGAACTGTCTGCGAACTGAACTGGCGGATCGACCGACGCATCCTGCGCGGCACACCCGCTCGTTGCCAAACAGAGCATCAACGACAGCGGAACTACCGTGAACCGTGGCCGAACCCCGTTACGCACCTTACCGACATCACTGATCCGACACATAGCTGACCTCCTAGCTCGGATCCCCGATCAAGTAAGCAAAACGAAACAGCCACAGTGCGCGATTCACATCGTCTGCGGTTTGAATATCAAACACGACCCGGCCGGTGTGAGACCCGCTGGGATCGCGTATGGCCATTTCTTCGGCGACGAGTTGCTCCGCGGCTTCCGGGCCAAACGGCAAGTCGATACGTCCATTCCAAAGCAGATGGCCAAGTCTCAC
>Ga0302326_10015653_pt1 | contig 15941 bp, 12 predicted proteins | sample Palsa_T0_3_FD_202264 | JGI IMG/M metagenome (GOLD analysis project Ga0302326, IMG submission 202264) | Peat permafrost microbial communities from Stordalen Mire near Abisko, Sweden - Palsa_T0_3 | ecosystem: Environmental > Terrestrial > Soil > Palsa > Peat permafrost | place: Sweden: Abisko... | reverse complement strand
CTCTCAGACTTCCAGTTCACGGGCGGGGGCGCCGTCGGCTCGACCGTGACGGCAGGTTCGGCCTCCGGCAGCATCGCCGGCACCGTAACGCTCACGGCGAGCGCGGCACACCCGTCCAACGAGCTCTACCAGCAATTCGCGTCCGGCGTCAGCAACATCCAGTTCACCGCCACGATCACCGAGCCCGGTCCGGACGTCGGTATCCCAACCGAATTTACCGTCGCTATTTTGGACGACTCGTTAGGCTTCCCGGCGCAGCTCTTTACCACCGCGCCGGACACGGAGAGCCTAGTGACGCTCGACCTCAGCTCTTCCAATACGCTGGCCAACGTCAACACCTACGCGGGTGTCTCCTCGGCTGACGGCGCAACCCCGCTCACGGGAGTGGGGCTCATGCCTTCAGCTCCTGAACCCTTCACCACCGCCTGGTGCGGCGCCGCCGCGGCGCTGCTCGCCTGCTGCACCCGCCGTTTCGGCCAGCGGCAGACGATCTGAAGTCGGCAGATAAAACCATCAACAGTCGCATTATGAACATTTCATCCTATCTACCCCGCAAGGGATTTCTGAAAACATTCGCCGCGGTTTGCGCCTCTAGCCTTGCGCTGACGGCCGCCCATGCCACGTCGGTTCAGCGCATCGGAACCGTCTGGTACATCCTGATCGAAAACCGCGACTTCACCGAAAACGAAACCTCGGGCGGTCAGCAAATCTTTGGGAGCCCCGCCGCGCCCTATATCAACAGCCTTATCACTCCCGGCAACCCCAACGCCGCGCAGGTATCGTTTTGCACCGCCTATCACAATGTTTTAGCCGTGTACAACGGGACCGGGCCGAGCATCCATCCCTCCGAGCCCAACTATGTCTGGTTTGAAAACGGCTCGAATTTGAGCAAATTGGATGACAACGATCCCTACGGTTCGGGGGCAAGTGTGAATCAGATTCACAACTTCCTCGTGGCAAACCCGGCCTATACGGGGCAAAATCTCTCCGGCTTGCTGCAAGCCGCGGGCCTCACTTGGAGATCCTACACGGAAGGCACCAACCAGCTGAACACCGTCAACACCAATGCCAATCTGGGAGGCACCTTGAAGGCCACCCCGGCACCGGAATCCATCTGGACCGTTCCCTTGGCCAGCTTCAGCGGTACCAACGTAGCGTACCTCAATCCCTACAATGGCAGCGACCAATGGAATTTTGCCTGCAAACACACCGGCTCCCTGTTTTTTGCCGACACCAACGGCACCGCGAGCCTGACGGTGGCGAACACATCGACCACGAATCCCGAGGCGGCTTTCTATTCCCCGCTGCCGGATTTGGAAAACGATTTGCTCAACAATACCTGCGCCCAATTTAACGTGATCACGCCGGATCAGTACAACGACATGCACACCGCGCTCACGGCTGGTTTCACCTACCACGGTGTTCACTATACCGGTGACAGCGCCCAGGTTGCCCAGGGAGATAATTTCCTTTCCATCGTCATCCCGCAAATCATGGCTTCAGCTGCGTACCAGGACAACGGCATGATTGTCATCTGGACGGACGAAACCGAGGGCAGCAATGCCAACGACTTCAATCATACCTTGACGGAAATCGTGATCTCCCCCTTGGCCAAGGGAAATGCCTACGCTAGCACCCTGAACTATACGCACTCATCAGATGTCAATACGCTCCAGAAAATCTTCCAGGTCACCGCGAGCACCTTCAGCGGATTCCTCAACGATGCCGCGAACCCATCCAACCCCACGCCCGCTAGCCTGATTGGGACGAACAACCAGTTGGGGGGAGCCCCCTCCGGGTATGGAACGGGACAAGCCTACGACTTGTCCGACCTCTTCGTTCCCGGGGTGATCCCGGCGACGATTCCGACCGTGAGCATTACGCCGAGCGGCTATGTCGCGAATCGTCGCAGCAACACGGTGACCCAGGTTGTGACGGTCACCAATCTGCTGAACAGTCCGCTCACCGCTCCCGTCTATCTCGCCGTGAATAGCCTATCTGCCAACACCACGTTGATCAATGCCGCCGGCGTGACCCTCAATAGCCTCCCGGCCGGCAGCCCCTATGTCGTGCTCTCCGGCTCGGGCCTGGCTGCCGGCGCTTCCGCCTCCGTCACCCTGCAATTCGCCACCCCGGCTTCCGGTGGGATCACGGACAGCCTAAGCGTCATCACGACCTCGCCGTAATCGGTGAACCGATTACTCCTCTTGCTCGCTGGCGCCGTGGTTGCGCCCATTGCTCTTTTCGCCCGGAACCAAACCGGCGATAGCGGCTACCTGCAAACCAATCTCGTGGCCAACAAAGCGGAGTATCATCCTCGGATCATCGACGAAAGGATGATCAATGCCTGGGGGATCGCCCTGCGACCGCCGGGAGCGGGCGGTCATCTCTGGATCTCCAATGCGCGGACGGGAACCTCCTCCGAGTACATTGGCGACCTGCCGGGCAACCCGCTCCATCAAGACGGATTGAAGGTCGTCGAGCTGGACCAACCTCGTTTCACCGACCACGGCTACGCGTTTGTGACCGGCCAGGCCTACAATTCCGCGAGCGATATTGCCGGACAGCCGGAGGAATTCCCCGTCTCCGGTCCCGCCGACAACCACCAAACAACCCCGGCGGCGCCCATTCCCGGCGGATTTTCCGGCTCAGCGAAATTCGTCTTCGCGACGGAGGATGGCTGCATTAATGCCTGGAGCGCCAACACGGCGGTCGCCATGAGTTCCGCCCCCGTCATCATCGATTATTCCAAGACCGCGCCCGCTCTGCCCAACGCGGTCAACTGCGTCTTTACCGGAGTCGCTCTGACGAACCATGCCTCCACCACGGACGCTTATGCCAAAGCGGGCGGCAACCATCTCTTTGCCGCCGACATCCGCAACAATGTCATTCGGGTCTTTGACCATACATGGAAGGATGTGACTGGCTCCTTTCATTTTCAGACCCCGGCCAGCGTCGGCCAGCTGCATCCCTTCAACATCATCGATTTGGGCGGCCATCTCTTCGTGGCGTATGCGAAGTTCGATCCCGACAGCGACGAAGGCCAGGAGCAAATCCTTGGCGCCGGCCTTGGCCATGTGGTCGAATACAATGAAGACGGCACGTTGGTAAGGGATTTCCATACGCGCGGCATGCTCAATGCGCCGTGGGGCATGGCCATTGCTCCCGCTGGTTTTGGGGTCTTTGCCAACGACCTGCTCGTGGCCAACTTCGGCGACGGCACGCTCGCGGCCTTCGATCGCACCTCCGGCGATTTCGTGGGGTTCCTCCGCAGTCCCGACACCAAGATCATAGTTATTGACGGCCTTTGGGGCATTGCCTTCGGCAACGGCCACAGCCTGGGCGACGCCAACGCCCTCTACTTCGCGGCGGGTCCGAACCAAGAAGAAGACGGCCTCTTCGGCCGCCTCAATGCGCGATGAAGCTTTCGGAGTTCGGGTGCTTAGAATTCTCGTGCCAGCGAATCACTCACACCGAGGAGCTGCTCATATTGCCGTAGTCGCGCAGGACGACGGCCCTCGCGTCCAGTACATCGACGCCGCCCGGGTCATATTCAAGGAGACCGCGGAGCCGTTGGCGACTGCGACCGCCACCAGGGGCTCTCATTAGTTCGCGGTCAGGGCCGCCTCAATGGCCCGTGTAAGCTCCAAGGGTGACGGCCGATCACTTCGACCGACGGAACGCCGGGAGGCGTCGGGGTCACATTTGGCCGCATGGCGGCAATCTGCCTTCACTTTGCTCGACTTTGCCTTCGCCGGATCCACGCTCGCGCGCTCAAACATGTCGCCTGTAGGCACACCCTCCCGTATCCGTCCAATGCGCTCCGTATTCAACATTCTGCCGCTCATCTGTTTGGTCGCTTGTCCAATCGCCGCTTCGGCCCAGACCGACGAAATCCAGGTTTATAACGCCGAGATCGCGTCGCCCGGCGAGCTTACTCTTACGTTGCACAACAATTACACGCCCGACGGATTGCAGCAGCCGGCGTTTCCTGGAGCATTCGCCCCGAACCGGGCCCTCAACGGCGTGCCGGAATTCGGTTACGGTGCCGAACCGTGGCTTGAGCTTGGGATGTACCTCCCAGTCTACAGCGTGCTGCCCGGCGGGCACTATTACGTTGAGAGCTCGAAGCTCCGGGCGCTTTTCGTCGTGCCCGACGCCCACAAGAGGTCGTTCTTCTACGGGATGAACTTCGAGCTGAGCCACAATGCCGCTCGCTGGGAGGAGCATGCCACCTCCGGCGAAATCCGTCCGATAATCGGGATCCGCAGCGGTCCGGTCGACTTTATCGTGAACCCGATCCTCGACACGGGCTTCGACGGTTTCGGGAGGCTGGATTTCGCCCCATGCGAGCGGATCGCCTACAACATATCGGAAAAGTGGGCCCTGGCCGTGGAGCATTATGCAGACCTGGGCAAACTACGGCAGCTGCTTCCGGGCAACGAGCAGAGCGAATCGCTATTCGCGGTGATCGACTACAATGGAAAGACCGGGGTCGAATTCGGAATCGGCCACGGATTGAACGATGCCACAAACAAGGTTGTCATCAAGCTGATGCTGAGCTGGTCGCTCCACCACCCTTAGCCCCTTTTCTCTGGAATCATTTCATCGAGGCGGTTCCTGCACGGAGGGCTTGGAGCACGGACGGCGGCAGCTTATCCGCATCCAACAGAAGAAGGCTGACCTGCCACATCTCAGAGTCCGACAGGCTATCGCTAAACCCAGGCATTCCCGTAAGCCGGATGCCGTTTTTCACTTTCCAATAGGTTTCGCCCACCAAATCGTCGGTGACGCCTTTTTTTGGAGGCAATAGCTGCGGCGGCTTGGGAAACATGCCTTTGGCGATCGCCGAGACGGGTTGGCTGAGCTCGCCGTGACAAACGGCGCATTGCCCCCGGTATATTCGCGCGCCAGCCAGGAGGTTTGGCTCATCTGCGAGGAGCGGAGACGGCTTTCCGGCCTCCGGATCATAGGCAGCATGTTGCGCTTTTCGCGCGAGAAACCTCTCCATCGGGAAGGGCTTGCCTTTGGTCGCTACCGACATGCCGCCGGAAACCACAAAGAGATATCCCGTCACAAAGGGCAGACAGATTCCCAAAAGAATGCCTAAGAAGAATTTTTTCATGAGTGTAAGCGAAGAATCTACTGTGGATGAAGGGCACACTCAGCCGGCGCCGTGACTCGTTGAAGCATCCGATTCGAGAGCGGGCTGCAAGTTTTGATTATCCGGTGGGGTGAACTGGGCGGAATTACTTGGCCAACACGGCGCGCCCGAAACAAGTCTTGTCGTTGAGTATGTCCATATCCGGTCCTCTCCGAATTGCCGGCACAATCGCTCTTGTCGGGCTCGCCGCCTCAAATCGGAGCGAGGCCCAAGACGCGGCACCTCCAAGTCCCCCGCCTTCAGAACAGAAGCCGCCGACAAAACAGGCCGATGAGTTGGACGTCGTCAAGCTGGACAAGATGGTCGTCAAAGAGGATGCCCGGTCGGCCAGTGCTGCGTTCACCGACAAGGCAAGTACGGACACGGTTGGAGAAGTGCTGTCCGGTTCGGCTCTCATGCAACCGTCGGTTCAGAATGCGGGAGATGCGCTCAAAGGGGTTTCGGGCGTGACCGTTTCGCGGGCCGCCGATGGTTCGACGAATGTCTCGATCCGGGGGCTCGCGCCGCAGTTCAACCGAGTGACGATCGACGGGCAGCGGCAGAGCAACTCCGGGAAGTTCTCGACCGGGTCGTCCCTCGACAGCGTACCCCCGGAAATTCTGAAATCGATCGAGGTCAGCAAGTCGCTCACCCCCGACATGGACGCGGACGCGATCGGCGGAGTCATCAATCTTTTGACGGCGAACGCCTCGGATCTCAAGCAGCCCTTTGAGCAAGGACGCGAGCAGCTCATCATGAACTCCCAGGCTCCACGGCCGGGAGACCGCAGCAGCTTCAGTATGGGACGACCATTCCATCTTTTCACGGCTGACAGCAACAAGCCCAATGCGGGGATTCTAGTCACCTTTAGCTACGATCAGTTGTACAAGCCGCGCCAGAATATCGAAACGTTCGATGATTGGCCCACGATCGTTTCGCCGGGGCCGGCGCCGTTCACGGGGGCTTTGATCCCCTCATTCACGAACGTCAATCTGGAGGATACCCATGACTACCGCGAACGCGGCGCCCTGTTGGTCAACACGGACGCGCGCCTGGGAGAGTCGGTGGTTTACCTCAAGTTTAACTATTCGCGCGACACACGTTTTCGGACGCGAGGTCAGGAGGACTTTAATCCCGAAGACGGAACCCCGGTGTCCCTTACACCCAATTCGGAGTCCTTCTCCGGAGTTTATCTGACACCGCACGGCGTCCGACAAAACCAGACGCGCGAACTCGCGACGCTTTCCGTCGGCGACCGCACCGACCTGGAACGCATCCACCTGAGCGGCAACCTCGGCTACACAAGGACGGAAGACAGCGAGCCACGCTCCCTCGACGCGGAGCTGGTGAGCCAGGACGCCTACACCGTTTCGACGGATGACGCAGAGAATCACCTGATCCCGCGCTTGGGATTCGTGGACGACACAAATCCCGGTGCCACCGCGTCGACCATCGCCAATCCGGCCGATTACAATTTCAGCAGCCTGACCGTCACCCACAGCCGCGGTATCGATTCGAATTTCGCCGCCCAAGGCGACCTGAAGATCGATCTCGACGACCGGTCCCAGCCCTCGTTCCTCAAATTTGGCGCCAAGGTGCAACAGGCCCGCCGCGCCGTCGATCAACAGCGCCAGGTGTACGACCCGAACCCGTCCGGGCCGCCGGTTTCCGCCGTGGGGCTGATCGGAGAGCCGCTCGTAACCGATCACATGGGCGGGTACGTCTTCGGTCCGATCGCCGACCCCGACGCCGTCGCCAACTTGGTAGCGACCCAGCCCAATCTTTTTCAATTGAACGCGACCGACACGGCTCTCGGGTCCAACGGTGCGAGCGACAACGCGAGCCAGACGATCTACGCCGGCTACGGCATGTTTAAGGAAATCTGGGGCCCCTGGGCCCTGATTGCCGGAGTTCGCACTGAGGTGACCGACTTCGATGCCCGGGCGAATCAGCCCCTGTTCGCCAGCAACGGCGTGCTTCTCGGGTTCACTCGAGCATCCAATAGCCGCAGCTACGTTGACGTTCTCCCGAGCGCCAGCCTGCGTTACGATCCGCAGCCCGGATTGATCTTCCGCGCGGGCGTCTATCGGTCGCTGATTCGGCCAGGCTATGGCGACTTGGCGCCCTACCTCGACGTCAATTTCGCGCAATTTCGCGCGCGCGAGGGAAACCCGGACCTCAAGCCGTATGAAGCAATCAATTACGATCTTTCCGCCGACTGGTATCGCGACTCGGTCGGGCTCCTGTCCGCAAGCGTCTTTTTCAAGTCGATCCGCGACTTCCAGGCCGATTCGGAGCGCACGGTGACGATCGGCGACTTGGGCACGTTTGTCGAATACCAGAAGGTAAACGGAGACACCGCGTACTCGGGCGGCGCCGAGCTCGGTTGGAAAAGCCGGACATGGGACTTGCCGGGAGGCTTCGGAGGCGTGACGGTGGGATTAACCGAAACGCTCACCCAGAGCAAATCGCACGTGCCGAACCGTCCGGGTGAAACCCTTCCTCTTCCCCTGCAGGCCAAAAATCAGTCGAGCCTCAACCTCCGTTGGGAGCGGGACCGGCTCTCGTTCAACGCGACGGTCACGTATCATACGGCGATGATGGACGAACTCGTCTCGACCGACCGCGACCGTTATGAAGAGGGCATGTTCAACGTCGATCTCGGTCTCGAATACAAAGTGAGCAAGCATCTGACCCTGATAGCCGGCGGCGCCAATCTCACCTCGGCGGCGTCCCAGGCCTATTCAGGCGAGACCTCGCGCGTCAAGGAATGGGAGTCAAACCCGTACGAGCTCAGCGCGGGCATCAACTGGAAGCTGTAGGCGGGTATTGGCTAAGCCCACCGCTTCGCATTCTCGTCTCTGATCTGAACCCGGGGAACGAACTGGTCCAACGGGTTTGAATTTGCGTGATTTTTCAGAGTAAAATGGGCGGCAACGGGACTCGGACCGGCGACGCCAAGATCCACAAGTTTAGACTGAGACCGTAGAAGATCCGGGGCGCGCAACGCTAGCTCGCTAGCAGCCGCCGCAGCGTCGCATCCACCAGGGCCGGATTCGCCTTACCCTTGGCCGCCCGCATCACCGGACCCTTGAACGCGTTGATCGCGCTGTCCTTGCCCGACTTGAAGTCGGCGACCGACTTCGCGTTCGCCGCGATCGCCTCGCGGCACCACCGCTCCAGATCGTCCACGTTCGTCTCCGCCTTGAGACCCCGGCTCTCGACGATCGCCTCGGGCATCTGCCCGCTCCGGAACATCTCCACGAACACTTCCTTCGCCGCGTTGCTGAGGATCGTCCCCGCCTCGACCAGCCCCACAAGCGAGGCGATATGCGCCGGCCGAACCTTGGACTCGGCCAGCGGAACGCGGGCACCGCCCAATTCGCGCAGCAAGTCATTGACGATCCAATTGCCGCAGGCCTGCGCCTTGCCGCTGAGCCGGGCGCATTCCTCGAAATAATCGCTCAGTTCGCGGTCGGGAATCAGCACCGAAGTGATCGTATAAGGCACCTGATATTGAGTGAGGAAGCGGCGCTGCTTCTCGAAGGGCAGTTCGACACACCCTTCGCGAATCTCCTTCTTCCACGACGCGTCGACCTGGACCGGCATGAGATCCGGATCGGGGAAGTAGCGGTAGTCGTGCGCCATCTCCTTCGAACGAAGCGACTGCGAGGTTCCCGTCTGACCATCGTAGTCGCGGGTCTCCTGCACGATCTTGCCACCCGCCGCGACCACCGCGATCTGGCGCTGGATCTCGTGGGAGATGCCGTCCCGCACAAACGAGATCGAATTGAGGTTCTTCAGCTCCACCTTGGTCCCCAACGGCTGCGTTCCCACCGGCCGGATGGAGATGTTGGCGTCGCAGCGCAACTGCCCCTTCTCCATGTCGCAATCGGAGACGCCGCCGTAGACCATCACGTTGCGCAGCGCCGTCAGATAGGCGAACGCCTCGTCGGCCGTGTGCATCGCAGGCTCCGACACAATTTCCATCAACGGCGTGCCCGCGCGGTTGTAGTCGATCAGCGACTCGCCCGGGGAATGATTCAGCTTCCCGACATCCTCCTCGAGGTGGATGCGCGTGAGCGGAACGTTCCGGTGCTCGCCCATGATATTGCGCGCGGATCCCGGAAGCTCGATCTCCACCGAGCCGCCGAGGCACAGCGGCTGGTCGTACTGCGAAATCTGGTAGTTCTTCGGCGAGTCCGGATAGAAATAATTCTTCCGGTCCCACTTGCACACAGCCGCGATCTCGCAGCCGAGCATCAGCCCGGCCTTGATAATCTGGTCGAGCGCCCGCTTGTTCATGACCGGAAGGGTCCCGGGCAGGGCGAGGACGACTGGATCGGTGAGAGTGTTCTCAGGCTCTCCGTAACCCGCCGCGACCCGGGTGAACATCTTCGAGCGGGTCTTGATCTGGACGTGGACTTCAAGGCCGATCACGGCCTCATAGCTGGGAGAGCTCATAGATTCGGCCGCCGCATGTGCCAGTCGTGCCCGCGCTCATAGGCCTGGGCGATCGCCATGAGTTCGGACTCCTTGAAGGGCTGGCCGATGATCTGAAGGCCGATGGGGAGTCCGCCCTTGGAAAAGCCGCAGGGAATGCTGATGGCCGGCAGTCCGGCCAGATTGACGCCGATCGTGTAGATATCGGAAAGGTACATCGCCAACGGATCGGCGGATTTCTCCCCTTTTCGAAATGCCGGGGTCGGGAAGACCGGGGCGACAATCGCGTCGACCTCCTCATACGCCTTGAGAAAATCACGGCGGATCAGGGTGCGGACCTTCTGCGCCCGCAGGTAGTAAGCGTCGTAGTAGCCGCTCGAGAGGACGTAGGTGCCCAATATGATCCGCCGCTTCACCTCGGCCCCGAAGCCTTCGGCTCGGGAGAGAAAGTAAAGATCCCGCGTGTCGGCGGCCGCCGCGGAACGGTGGCCATAACGCACGCCGTCGTAGCGGGCGAGGTTGGACGAGCACTCGGCTGTCGCGATGATGTAGTACGCGCTGATCGCATACTTGGTGTGCGGGAGGGAAACCTCGCGGATCTCGCATCCAAGCCCGCGGTATTCGTCGACCGCCGCCTGGACCGCCGCGCCCACTTCGGGATCGAGGCCCTCGCCAAAATACTCCTTGGGGATGCCCAGCCTCCACGGCCGTCCCGGCTTTGCCAGCCGTTGAAGGTCCGCCGAATGGTCCGGAACGGTGAGCGAGACCGAGGTCGAATCCCTTTCATCGTGACCGGCGATGGCGCTTAAAACGGTCGCCGCGTCGCCGACTGTCCGCGCAAACGGGCCGATTTGGTCGAGCGAGGAGGCAAAAGCGATCAGCCCATACCGAGAGACAAGTCCGTAAGTCGGCTTGAGTCCCACCACATTGCACAGCGAGGCCGGCTGCCGGATCGAACCACCGGTGTCCGAACCGAGCGCCGCCACCGCCTCGCCGGCCGCGACCGCCGCCGCGCTTCCGCCCGAGGAGCCTCCGGGCACGCGGTCCAAGTCCCAGGGATTGCTGGTCGGGCCCGTCGCTGAATTTTCCGTCGAGGATCCCATCGCGAATTCGTCCAGGTTGAGCCGGCCCCAGCAGACGGCCCCGGCCTTCTTCAAGCGCGTCGTCACCGTGGCGTCGTAGGGGGAGACAAATCCGGCGAGGATCCGGCTCGAGGCCGTCAGAGGCTGCCCCTCGACCGCGATCACGTCCTTGATCCCGATTGGAATCCCGTCGAGCGGCCCCAGCAGACGGCCGGCCGCACGGCGCTCGTCGGACGTGCGGGCCTGCGCCAACGCATCGCCCTCATCGAAGGAATTGAAAGCGTGCACACGCCCGTCGACCGCGCGGGTCCGCGCGGCCACCGCCCCCATCAGTTCGACCGACGAAAGCTTACCCGCATCCAGGAGGGCGCCCAGTTCGCCGATTGTCCGGTATCCAAGTTCGTCAGACATAGTCCGTTCTTGGCCGCGGCCTCATTCCACCACCTGCGGCACTGAAAACAGGTTTTCCTTGCGCGCCGGCGCGTTGCGCAGGGCGGCCTCGACCGGGAGGCCGGGCCTGGGTTCGTCCGCCTGCCAGACGTTCACGATCGGGAAGGCGTGTGCCGTGGGCTCGACGCCCTCGACGTCGACCTCCTTGAGCTGTTCGATGTGGGCGAGAATATCGCCCAGCTGTTCCGCAAAGGTCTGTTTCTCGGCGGGCGTCAGGGCGAGCCGGGCCAGTTCGGCCACGTGATCGATGTTCAGATCGGCGGATTGAGCCATGGGACAGATTACTTTCTCAGTTGGTAGGGGGTCGAGCGCGCGATCGCCTCCTGCAGACGCAGGAGGGCGGCATTGACTTCCTCGTCGGTGAGGGTCCGGGACGCCGAGCGAAAGACCAGAGAGAAGGCGAGGCCCTTGCGGCCTTCGGGAAGCCCCCTGCCCTCATAGAGGTCGAAAATCTCGGCCGCCTCCAATCCGAACGCAGCTCCTGCCGCGCTGCGGCCAAGGCTCTCCACCTGTTTGCGCACCGCCTCGGCAGGCACGTTCCCTTCGACCACGAGCGCGAGATCGCGCAACGCCGCCGGAAAAGCGGGAGGTTCCAAATAGCGAATGCGCGGTGAACGGGCGGGCAGGTTTTCCGGCCGGATCGCGAAAATCCCGGCATAGACCTTGCCCTCGATCCCCAGGCTCCGGACCAAGGCCAGGTTGAGAAGGCCGAAGCGGGCGATCCACGGTGAGTCGGGGCCGCCGGAGCCGGCCGATTGTCCTTCCTGCCAGCCATAGACCGGGCCCGAAATCGGAAAGACCGGCTCGATCGATAGGTCCACGCCGGCGGCGGCGGCAAGCTCGGCAACATGGTGGCGGGCCGCATAGATATCGAAAGCCTCGCGCCCTTTCCAACGGCGCGTCCGATCCTCGGGCACCACGAATCCGGAAGCGGCCAATTCGTAGGCCGCGCCGTTGTTCTCCACGAAGATCCGGCCGGTCTCCGCCAGACGGTCCAGCGGAACGCCCCTCGATTGGTTCAGCCGAAGGGTTTCAAGAAGGCCGTTGATCAGATTGGGGCGCAGGTGCGACTGGTCGGCCACGAACGGGTTGGACAGCGCCAGCTCCGCCGCCGCCGCCTGCGAAACCCACATCATGATCTCGGGTCCGGGCCGCAAGGTGAGGTTGACGCATTCGTGAAAATCGTGCCCCACCAGGTACCCGGTCGCCTTGCGGTTGAAGAGCGCAACGGGATCGTCTTCGGCGACGAGGGCCGGCGCCACCACCGTCCCAGGCCCGATCCGATCGGTCCCGTACAACCGCAACACTTCCTCCACCAGATCGATCGGCCGGTCCAGGTCGCCGCGCCAGCTGGGGATCGAAACGGTCCATCGGACGAGCCGGTCCGCCGTGACCTCCTCCTCGCGCACGACCTTGAGCTCCAGCCCCTCCAGCGAGGCCCGCATCGCCTCGTCTGGGATCTCAAATCCGAGGCGGGCGCGGATGAACCCGGGCTCGACGACGATTTCGCGCTGCCAGGGCGCTTCGCCGCCCACACGGTAGACCGGGCCCACGGGCACACCGCCCGCCGTCTCGATAATCAAGTCGATCGCGCGGTAAGCGGCCTCAAGCGCCATGTGGGGATCGACCCCGCGCTCATAGCGGTAGGAGGAATCCGAAGATAGCCCGAGCTTGCGCGAGGTCCAGCGCACCGACTGGGGCCGGAAAATCGCGCCTTCAACCACGACGTCGATCGTCGACTCGTCGACCCCTGAGTTCTGGCCGCCCATGATTCCGGCGACGACCAGGGGCTTGGCCGCGTCGGCAATCACGAGCATGCGGCTGTTCAACACCCGCTCCTTGCCGTCGAGCGTGACGATTTTCTCTCCGTCGCCCGCGTGTCGGATGATCAGCCGGCCCCCGGCGATTTTTCGGGCGTCAAACGTGTGGAGAGGCTGGCCGGATTCGAGCAGGACAAAGTTTCCGACATCGACGATGTTGTTGATGGGGCGCAGTCCCACCGCCTTGAGGCGGTCCTGCAGCCAGGCGGGACTGGGGCCCACCTTCACTCCGGTAATGATGTGGGCGGTGTACAGCGGGCAATCCTCCGGGGCGTCGACGCGCACCTCTGCGAGGAGGTCCGGGCGCAGGGCGTCGCCGGGATTCCCGCGGAAATGCTCCTGCGGATAGGAAAGCGGCCGCCGGAACCAGGCGGCGAGTTCGCGTGCGAGCCCCAGATGCGAGAGGCAATCGGGCCGGTTGGGTGTGATCTCGATATCAAAAACCGTATCGCCAGGCGGCAGGGCGGAAGCGATCGGAGCGCCTAGGGCGGGGCGGCCGGCTAGAATCAACAGGCCGCCGTGGTCGTCCCCCATTCCCAATTCGCGCGCCGAGCACATCATGCCGTCCGAGAGCTGACCCCGGATCGTGGACTGCTTGATTTTGAAATCGCCGGGCAAAACGGCCCCAGGGAGCGCCACCGGAACCCGGTCGCCAACGGAATAGTTGGTGGCGCCGCAGACGATCGTCTTGATGCCGCCGGCCGGGCCAACGTCGACCGTGCACACGGAGAGCTTGTCGGCATTGGGGTGCTTGTCGCGGGTGAGAACCTCGCCAACGACCACCGACTCGAGCACCGGCGCGGCCGTTGTGACCACCCCTTCGACCTCGAATCCCAGAAAGGTGATCGCCCGCGTGAGTTCCTCGACCGAGGCATCGAGCGCGACGTACTCCCTGAGCCAGTTGAGAGAGAGCTTCACGGGGAAAACTGGTTCAGGAACCGCAGATCGTTCTGATAAAACGCGCGGATGTCATCGATCCCATAGAGGATCATCGCCAGGCGCTCGATACCCATGCCGAAGGCATAGCCCGTCCATATTTCCGGATCGTAGCCGACGGTTGAAAAGACGGAGGGATCGACGATCCCGCAGCCCCCGATCTCGATCCATTCCTTATTCACCTTGGGCAGGTGGCGGGCCGACAGATCGACCTCGAAGCTCGGCTCGGTGTAACTGAAATAATGCGGACGAAACCGAATCTTTGTTCCCGGTCCGAGCAGGGATTCAAAAAGGTAATCGAGCAACGACTTAAGGTCCCGGACGGTCACGTTGCGGTCGACATAGAGGCATTCGAGCTGGTGAAAGTTGGCGCTATGCGAGGCGTCGGAGGTGTCGCGCCGGTAGACCCGCCCCGGAGAGACGATTCGAATCGGCGGCGGCCCCTTTAGCATCGCGCGGACCTGCACGGAAGAGGTGTGGGTGCGCAGAAGATAGCGCTCGCCGGGCGTGTGCTTGGAGACGTTTCCAAAGCGGGCGGCCTCCGGAAGATAGAAAGTGTCCTGCGCATCCCGAGCCGGGTGGTCGGTCGGTGTGCTCAGGGCGTCAAAGCAGTAGAACTCAGTCTCCACCTCAGGGCCGTCGGCCACGGCAAACCCGGCCTTTCGGAGGATTCGGCACAGCTCTTCGCGAACCAGGGTCAACGGGTGGAAGGTTCCAGGCCCGGGCTGCGGCGACGGCAGTGTGGGATCGAGCGGCGGCCCCAGCTGGGCGGCGAGTTCGGCCTGATCGATTCGCGCCAACGCCGCGTCGAGGAGGATCTGGAGCTTCTGCTTGGACTCGTTGACCAGCCGGCCGAGCGCCGGCCGCTCCTCCTTGGGGACTGCCCCCATCTGCTTCATGACGGCCGTCAGTTCGCCATTGGGTCCCACGTACCGGGCCTTTGCGGCCTCCAATTCCGGACGCGCTCGCACGGCCTGGAGTTCCAGGGCGGCTTTCTCGAGGAGGGCGGTGAGGTGCCCGGACACCTATCCCGTCAGGCTTTCTTCGCGGCGGCGGCCTTCGTCTTCAAGGCCTCGCGGGCCTCCTGGACGAGGGAATTAAAGGCTACCTCGTCACGGACGGCCAGGTCCGAGAGGACCCGGCGATCGAGCGTGATTCCAGCGGCCTTTAGGCCTTCGATGAAGCGATTGTAGCTCATGCCGGCGTTGCGGCAGGCTGCGTTGAGGCGGACGATCCAAAGACCGCGCCACTCGGCTTTCTTTTTCCGGCGATCGCGGTAGGCGTACTGCCAGGCGTGCTGGACGGCTTCTTTCGCATAGCGAAAGAGCTTGGATTTGTTTCCGAAGTAGCCCTTGGCGTACTTCAGAACTTTCTTGCGACGCTTCCGCGACGCGGGGGAGTTGGTTGCACGAGCCATGTTTGTGAATTCCTTTGTGTTAAGCGCCGGCGGGTCGGCTTAGAGGTCACCCGCCAGGCGGAATGGAGTGGTTTCGCCTTCTTTTAGCTGGCCTGCGAATCAAAGACCAAACGGCAGGCACCGCATCAGGGGGGCGGCATGGCCGGGGGCCACGAGCTTGTCCCTGGAAGCGCGGCGCTTCTGCTTGGTGCTTTTGGCGGCGAGCAGATGGCGAAAGCCCGGCGTGCGACGCATCAGCTTGCCACGGGCGGTGAGCTTGAAGCGCTTGGCGACGGACTTCTTGGTCTTTTGCATAGGAGGAGTGGTCAAAAACAGAGGACGGCGCCCTCCATGGCAAGGCTAAATCCACTCTGCGAGGGCGAGGAGCGCCCCACGAAAGCACGTCTTTAGCTGCGCGCACGGAACTTGGGCTGTAAATGGTGTTGACTTGCCGGGAGGGATTTTGAGCTTTTGACTCCTTGGCTTGATGGCTTCCTAGCTCAATGGTAGAGCAGTTGACTCTTAATCAATTGGTTCCGGGTTCGAGTCCCGGGGGAGCCACCAATTTCAACGTTTTTTCCTAGTCCAAGCTTGGCCGGCGTAGCTCAACGGTAGAGCACCTGTTTTGTAAACAGGCGGTTGCAGGTTCGATTCCCGTCGCCGGCTCCATC
>Ga0302326_10015652_pt1 | contig 15941 bp, 12 predicted proteins | sample Palsa_T0_3_FD_202264 | JGI IMG/M metagenome (GOLD analysis project Ga0302326, IMG submission 202264) | Peat permafrost microbial communities from Stordalen Mire near Abisko, Sweden - Palsa_T0_3 | ecosystem: Environmental > Terrestrial > Soil > Palsa > Peat permafrost | place: Sweden: Abisko... | reverse complement strand
CCATATTGCAAAATAAACGCTAGACATCCGTCACTCCTTTTCAGTCCTGTACCGCGGTGTAGCCCTGGCGTTGCAGCAGATCGATGACGCCATCGTGGCCGATCAGGTGCAGCGCGCCGACGATCACCAGGTAGTTATCATCTGCGCTCAGCAGCTGAGTGATCTTAGGCAGCCACCTGCGATTGCGCTCGACGGTGAGCAGTCGGTACAGCTCCGGGGATTCATTGGTGCCTTCGCGCAGCAGCTGCTCGAGCTTGGCGGTATCGCCGTGCTGCCAGGCACGCACCACGGCATCGGTCTCGCTCTGGACACTGGCGGAATCCTCCAGCGTCGAGCGCAGGAATTCGCGCTGCTGTTCGAGCGACAGGTGCGCGAAAAAGCCAAGCTGCTCGTCGATGGTCTCCAGGCCGATGATCGGTTTTTGATCCTCCTGCGCCAGCAGCGCGAACTGCTCGTCCACGCCGGCGGCGGCATCGAAGCCGGATTGCGCGAGCTCGAGCTGCTGCAGCATGAGCGCGGCGAACCAGGGCTGGAAGTGGTCCATGACTTCCGGGCCGAGTCCGAGCGGCTGGGCGCGTGCCATGAGCTTGGCGTACAGCTGCGGACCCGCGACGCCGGCCAGTGTCTGTCCCTCCGGCAGCGTTTCCAGCTCGCCGCTGGAGTCGAGCAGCGAATCGGTGCCGGCACCGTTGAGATCCAGTTCCATCACCAGGATCTTCGATACCGCGTAAGCGTGCATGGCTGCGGGCGGCAGCGCGCTGTCGGCGGCCTTGAGCATGTGCACCGAGCCCAGCAGGTAGACGGTGTTGTGCTTGCCTTTGACCTCCCACAGGATGTGATGCGCCTGGTCGGCGCGTGCGCCGTGGCAGCTCCCAAACAGCAGCCAGCCCGCGGCAAAGAGCTGGCAGGCCAGGCGGCGCGGCGTCACCACATCAAATCGTCTGGAACGCCAAAGCCCTGGTACCCGTCGTCGCCGTGCGTGGCTGCCGCCGCGGTGCCGTGCACCACAATCGCACGCTCGTCGCGTTCACGAATGCGCGCCGCCGTGGCCGCCGGCACCCACTCGTACCCGGCGTCGTAGCGCGCTATGGCCACCTCGCCGCGCTGCAGTCGCTCGCGCAGCGACGCGTCAATTGCGATGCGCCGGATCTTCTTGCCGTCGACAAAATTGTAGTACTCGCCGCTGTCGCCTTTCGGCAGCCGACTCTGCTCGATCAGTTGCCTGATCTCTGCCAGGCGCGCTTTGCGCTCAGCCTTGTGCTGCTTCTGTCGGTTCAGCTCCTGATCGCGCACTACCTTGGCCTGCTGCGCCTGCTGCACGGCGAGCTGCTGCTCGGAAGGCCGGGAGCGCTCTTGCTTGGGCAACTTCTGCCGCCCCTGCAACTGCTGTTGCTGTTGTCGCTCCGCCTCCCTGGCTTGCTTCTCATTGACCAGCCCGGCCTGCAGCAGCTGATCGCGTAACGACATGCTCATGAACCGCGCCTGTTGATCCGGACCATAGTGGCGCCATTTTAGCGTGCCGCCCCCCGCGCGGCCGGTCTGATCGCGCTCGGCCGGCCGCGGGCCGCGTTAAATCATTGAATCTTCAGCCCGCCCGCCCCGCCGAGCGCGCAGGTTTACGGTGAAAATCAACACAACTTCACTGTCCAGCCGCCTGCGAAGCTGATAGAAGAGTCGGCTGGCGCGCGCTAGGCCTTTCACCACAGTCAAATGCCGGCTCTTCCTGACACTGACGACTCTGCTGCAGACCTGCGTACTCGCCTCCACCGGCGGCGCTGGCTGTGGATCGGGGCCATCGCCCTGGTGCTCATCCTCGGCGCCCTGTGGCTCTGGCACCGGCACGAGGCCGCTGCGGCCGCCGCCGCCGCCGCCAAGCGCGCCGCGGTCGGGGTCACGATTACCACGGCGACCGCGACGAAAGGCGACATCGGCATCTACCTGGAGGCCCTCGGCACCGTCACCCCGGTCTTTACCGCTTCGATCACCAGCCAGGTCAATGGGGTGGTGACCGCGGTGCTGTTCAAGGAGGGTCAGCAGGTACACAAGGGCGATGCGCTGATCGACATCGATCCGCGCTCCTATCAGGCGACGCTGCTGCAGGCACAGGGGGCGCTGGATCGCGACCAGAACGTACTGGCCCAGGCGCAGATGGATCTGGAGCGCTACCGCAATGCCCTGGCAAAAAATGCCGTTGCATCTCAAACCGTCGACGATCAGGAAAAGCTGGTGCTGCAGGACCAGGGCACCGTCAAGAACGACCAGGGCACGGTTCAGTACGACCAGGTGCAGCTGGAGTACTGCCATATCATCGCTCCGATCAGCGGCCAGGTCGGATTGCGGCTGGTGGATCCGGGCAATGTGGTGCAATCCAGTGGCGCCGCGACGCTGGCGGTAATCACCCAGATGCAGCCGATCACCGTGATCTTCACGTTGCCGGAGGACTCCTTGGGGCCGGTCGTGGCCCGCCTGCGGCAACAGGCCAAGCTCAGTGTCGACGTGTTCGACCGCAGTGCGCAGAAGAAGATCGCCAGCGGGGAACTGCTGGCGCTCGATAATCAAATCGACACCACCACCGGCACCGTGAAGGTGCGGGCGCAGTTCGACAACAAGGACAATGCGCTGTACCCGAATCAGTTCGTCAACACGCGCCTGCTGGTCAATACTCTGCAGGGCGTGACGCTGATTCCGGCGGCTGCCGTGCAGCAGAACGGCTCGGCATCGTTCGTCTACGTGATCCAGAACAATGTCGCCGCGCTGCGCAACATCAAAACCGGCGTGACTTACGGCGGCCTGACGCAGGTGGACGGCATCCAGCCGGGCGATGTGGTCGCAACCAGCGGCTTCGACAAGTTGCAGGACAAGGCCAAGGTGGTGGTCACTGCAACCCCACCCGCGCCTGCCACCGCGAGCGGGACGCAGGCGCCGTGATTCCGGCACCGGGGTCAGGCTAGCGCTTCGCACGCCGTGAATCCGTCGCGTCAATTCATCCTGCGGCCGGTGGCCACCTCGCTGCTGATGGCGGCGATCTTTCTCATTGGAGTGGTCGGCTACACGCAGCTGCCGGTGTCGGCATTGCCGCAGGTAGATTACCCGACCATCCAGATAGTGACGTTCTATCCCGGCGCCAGTCCCGATGTGGTGGCTACGACCGTGACCGCGCCACTGGAACGTCAGTTCGGCCAGATTCAGGGTCTGAGCCAGATGACCTCCACCAGCTCCGGCGGCACCTCAGTGATTGTGCTGCAGTTCAACTTGAGCCTGAACATCGACGTCGCCGAACAGGAGGTGCAGGCAGCGATCAACGCATCGCAGAGCCTGTTGCCGTCCAATTTGCCCACGCCCCCGGTCTACAGCAAGACCAATCCGGCCGACGCACCGGTGCTGACGCTGGCCGTCACCTCCAGCTCGGTCCCGCTGTCGCAGGTCGAGGACATGGTGGACACGCGCCTGGCGCCGAAGATTTCACAGCTCAGCGGCGTCGGCCTGGTCACCATCAGCGGCGGCCAGAAGCCCGCGGTACGCATCCAGGCCAATCCGTCGGCGCTGTCGTCCTACGGCATCAACCTGGAGGACCTGCGCACCGCGCTGACGCAGGCGAGCGTGAACGCCGCCAAGGGCAACTTCGACGGCCCGCGCCAGGATTACCAGATCGATGCCAATGACCAGCTGGTCACCAGCAATGACTACCGCAGCGTCGTCGTGGCCTATCGCAACGGTGCACCGGTGATGCTGACCGACGTCGCCAGGGTCATCGATGGGATCGAGAACAACAGCCAGGCCGCGTGGATGAACCAGACGCCCGCGGTCATCGTGAATGTGCAGCGCCAGTCGGGCGCCAATACCATCAGCGTCGTCAAGAGCATCAAGCAGCTGTTGCCGCAGCTGCAGGTCAACCTGCCCAAGGGCGTGCAGGTCACCACGCTGACCGATCTGACGACCGGGATCAAAGCCTCGATTTCCGACGTCGAGTTCGAACTGCTGCTGGCGATCGGCCTGGTGGTGCTGGTGATCTTCGTGTTCCTGCGCAGTGTCAGCGCCACGATCATTCCCAGCGTCGCCGTACCGCTGTCGCTGATCGGCACGCTGGCGGTGATGTATGCATTCGGCTACAGCCTCGACAACCTGTCGCTGATGGCGCTGACCATCGCCACCGGCTTCGTCGTCGACGATGCGATCGTGATGATCGAGAATATCTCGCGCTACATCGAGAACGGCGACAAGCCACTCGCCGCCGCGCTCAAGGGTGCGGAGCAGATCGGCTTTACCATCATGTCGCTCACGGTCGCTCTGATCGCGGTGCTGATACCGCTGCTGTTCATGGGCGATGTCGTCGGCCGCCTGTTCCGCGAGTTCGCGGTCACGCTCGCCGTGACCATCGGATTTTCAGCCGTCGTCTCGTTGACGCTCACGCCGATGATGTCGGCGCGCATCCTGCGCCACAGGGACGAGGCACAGCAGGGACGGCTGTTTCGCGCCTCGGAACGCATGTTCAACAATGTGATCGGCTTCTACGGCCGCACGCTCAAACGCGTACTCGAATTCCAGACCCTCACGCTGCTGGTAGCGCTGGCGACGCTGATGCTCACGATATTCCTGTATATCGTGATCCCCAAGGGCTTCTTCCCGGTGCAGGACACCGGCGTCATACAGGGCATCTCGCAGGCGCCGCCAACCATCAGTTCGAGCGCGATGGCAGCAAAGCAGCAGCAGCTGGCCCGCGTGGTGCTCGCCGATCCCGCGGTCGCCAGCCTGTCGTCATTCATCGGCGCCGATGGCACCAATACCACCACCAACAGCGGCCGCATGTCGATCAATCTCAAATCCCTAGGTCAGCGCGGCATCAGCGCCAGCGGCGTCATTCGCCGGCTGCAGCAACAGCTGCAACAGGTGCAAGGCATACAACTGTTCATGGAGCCGGTGCAGAACATCACGGTGGACGATCGGGTGAGCCGCTCGCAGTACCAGTACAGCCTCGAGGACCCCGATATCAATGAACTGAGCGACTGGACGCGCCGCTTCGTCGGTCGGTTGCGCCAGTTACCGGAGCTGGAGAACGTCGCCACCGATGAGCAGCCCGGCGGGCTGGCGGTGTACCTGCGGGTCGATCGCGTCACTGCGTCGCGCCTCGGCATCGCCCCGGCAACCATCGACAACACGCTGTATGACGCCTTTGGTCAGCGCCAGATCAGCACCATGTACACGCAGATCAATCAATACCACGTGATTCTCGAGAGCGATCCGAGGTTCCAGCAGGATCCGGACATGCTCGATCATCTGTACATTCAGGCCAACGCTTCTTCCGGCACCAGCGGCGCGGCGGCCGCCTCTTCGTTTTCATCGATCGGATCGGCCTCCGCCGGCTCGAATGCACTCACCGGTTCGGCGCTGTATACCCCGTCGGCAAATATCCTCAGCGCTCCGGTGAACGCGCTGGCGGCGCGCAGCGTCACGTCGAGCTCGAACCAGGGAGCAGGCTCGGCGGGCGCCACCAGTTCCACCCCGAGCAGCGCGGTACCGCTGAGCGCGTTCGCCCATTTTCAAAAAACCACCGAGCCGCTCACGATCGCGCACCAGGGCCAGTTCCCGGCCATAACGGTGTCCTTCGACCTGTCGCCCAGCGGCTCGCTCGGCAGCGCCATCAAGGCGGTCAACCATGTCCAGCAGGACCTGCACATGCCGGCGAGCGTGCAGGCTGGCTTTCAGGGCACGGCACAATCATTCACCGCCTCGCTGTCGAACGAGCCGCTGCTGATTCTCGCCGCGCTGGTCGCGGTCTATATCGTGCTCGGCGTTTTGTACGAGAGTTTCATCCATCCGGTAACCATCCTGTCGACGCTGCCGTCGGCCGGCGTGGGCGCGCTGCTGGCGCTGATCCTGTTCGGCCAGGGCCTGAACGTGGTCGGACTCATCGGCATCATCCTGCTGATCGGCATCGTGACCAAGAACGGCATCATGATGGTGGATTTCGCGCTCGAGTCCGAGCGCAAGCGTGGCAAGAACTCGACCGATGCCATCTATGAGGCCTGTCTGCTGCGCTTCCGCCCGATCCTGATGACCACACTGGCCGCGATGCTGGCCGGACTGCCGCTGGCCCTGGGCACCGGCATCGGTTCCGAACTGCGCAAGCCCCTGGGCATCGCCATGGTCGGTGGACTGCTGCTCAGCCAGGCGCTCACGCTCTACACCACGCCGGTCATCTACATCTTCTTCGACCGGCTGTCACAGCGCTTCGCGCCCAAACCAGCTGAACCGAGCGGCGACAGCGACCCGGCACCTCAGGCACCTGCCGTACCGACATGAACATCTCGGCGCCTTTCATCCATCGGCCGGTGGCCACGACGCTGATTACGGCGGCGGTCGCGCTCGCCGGCGCGCTCGCCTTCAGCGTGCTGCCGGTGTCGCCGCTGCCGCAGGTGGACTTTCCCACCATCGCGGTCGGCGCCAGCCTGCCCGGCGGCAGCGCCGACATCATGGCCTCCTCGGTCGCAACGCCCCTGGAGCGCCAGTTCGGCCATATCGCCGGGGTGACGGAGATGACCTCGGCGAGTTCGCTCGGCACCACGGCCATCACGATTCAGTTCGATCTGAGCCGCGACATCGACGGTGCGGCGCGCGATGTCGAAGCCGCGATCAATGCTGCGCGCTCCTACCTGCCGGCCAACCTGCCCGGCAACCCGACTTATCGCAAGGTCAATCCGGCCGACTCCCCGATCATGATCATCGGCCTGACGTCAGACAAATACACTCCGGGCCAGCTGTATGATCAGGCCTCGACGGTCGTGCAGCAGAAGCTGTCGCAGATCTCCGGGGTCGGACAGGTCAACGTGGGCGGCGGCGCCCTACCCTCGGTACGGGTGGACGTGAACCCGACGCAGCTGGCCAGTTACGGCATGACGCTGGCCCAGGTGCAGGCGGCACTGAGCCGGCAGAACAGCGATCTTGCCAAGGGCCAACTGTCCGACGGCGCCACCACCGCCGATATCCTCGCCAACGACCAGATTTCGCGGTCGGTGGATTACCAGCCGCTGGTGATCGGCTACAGCAAGGGTGGCGCGGTGCGCCTGTCCGATATCGCGCAGGTCACCGACTCGGTGCAAAACGTGCGCGCCGCCGGCTATCTGAACGGCAAGCGCGCCGTGATGCTGATCATCTTCCGCCAGCCGGGCGCCAACATCATCCAGACCGTGGATGCGATCCGGGCACAACTGCCCTACATCAAGGCGTCTATTCCGTTCGGCACCGATACCACCATCGTTCTGGATCGCACCACGACCATCCGCGCCTCCGTGAGCGATGTCGAGCGCACGCTGGTGATCTCCATGTGCCTTGTGATCGCGGTGGTATTCATCTTCCTACGCAACGGCCGGGTAACGTTGATCCCCGCGGTCGCGATGCCGGTGTCCCTGATCGGCACCTTCTCGGTGATGTACCTGTTCGGCTACAGCATCGACAACCTGTCGCTGATGGCGATCACCATCGCCACCGGATTCGTGGTCGATGACGCCATCGTGGTGATGGAAAACGTCTCGCGACATCTGGAACAGGGCATGAAGCCGCTCGCCGCGGCGCTCAAGGGCGCGGAGGAGATCGGCTTTACGGTGCTGACCATCAGCATCTCGCTAGTGGCGGTTTTCATTCCGCTGCTGTTCATGGGTGGCATCGTTGGGCGGCTGTTTCGCGAGTTCGCCGTGACGCTGTCCACCGCCATCTTGGTGTCGATGCTGGTGTCGCTGACCACGACGCCCATGATGTGCGCCCTGCTCCTGAAAAATGAGCGTGAGCAGAAACATGGCCGCATCTATCAGGCCAACGAGCGCGCCTTCGACTGGGTGCTGTCGAAGTATCGGAGCAGCCTGCATTGGGTGCTGGATCATCCGGGGCTGACGCTCACGGTGCTGTTCCTGACCATCGCCTTGAACGTGCTGCTCATCATCACGATACCGAAGGGCTTCTTCCCGCAGCAGGACACCGGTGCCATCACAGGCGGCATGCAGGGACCGCAGGACGCCTCGTTTCCGGCGATGAACGATTCGATCCAGCAGATCGTCGGGGTGATCAGGAACGATCCGGCGGTCGCCAATGTGATCGCGTTCACCGGCGGCGGCGGTGCGACCAACACCGGGTTTATCTACATCGCGCTCAAGCCGCTGGCGCAACGCAAGGTCAACGCCGCCCAGGTGATCGGCCGCCTGCGCCCGCAGCTGAACCGCCTGCCGGCAGCGGCCGCGTTTCTGCAGGCGGCGCAGGATCTGCGTATCGGCGGCCGCGGCGGCAATGCGATGTATCAGTACACGCTGCAGGCCGACAACTCGCAGGACCTGTTCAAGTGGGGGCCAATCCTGCTGCGCGAGATGAAGCGCCTGCCGGGGCTGCAGGATGTGAGCTCGGATCAGCAGAACGGCGGCCTTGACCAGATGCTGACCTATGACCGGATGAACGCCGCCAAACTCGGCCTGACGGTCCAGGCGCTGGATTCCAGCCTCTACAACGCCTTCGGCCAATCGGAGGTCTCGGTCATCTATACCCAGTTGAACTACTACTACGTGGTACTGGAAGTCGCTCCACAGTACTGGCAGAGCCCTGAGGGCCTGAAGGCCATCTACCTGCAATCGGCCGCCGGCAATAGCATTCCGCTGCTCGCCGTGGCGCAGCCGCATGCCACCACAACCGCGCTCGCCGTCAACCACACCGGCCTGTTTCCCTCGGTGACCACATCGTTCAATCTGGCGCCGAACGTGTCATTGAGCGACGCCACATTACGCATCAATCAGATGCAACAGCGGCTGGGCACACCCTCGACGATTCACGGGTTCTTTGCCGGCACGCTGCTGGCATACCAGCAATCACTCAGCACTGAGCCGATACTGATCCTGGCGGCGCTGCTGTCGGTCTACATCGTGTTGGGCGTTTTGTACGAAAGCCTGGTGCATCCGCTGACCATCATCTCGAGCCTGCCGCCAGCCAGCGTCGGCGCGATGCTGGCGATGATGCTGTTCGGGCAGGACCTGAACGTCATTTCGATCATCGGTATCGTGCTGCTGATTGGCATCGTCAAGAAGAACGCCATCATGATGATCGACTTCGCGCTGCAGGGCGAGCGCCAGGAGCACAAGAGCACCGTTGATGCGATCTTCGATGCCTGCATGCTGCGTTTTCGCCCGATCCTGATGACCACGATGGCGGCGCTGTTTGGTGCGGTACCGCTCGCGTTCGGTACCGGAACCGGCTCGGAATTGCGCCGGCCGCTGGGCATCGCGATCATCGGTGGTCTGATTGTCAGCCAGATGCTGACGCTCTACACCACGCCGGTGGTGTATCTGTACATGGACCGCTTCAGCCTGTGGTGGGCGCGGCGGCACCCGGGCGCAAACGGTGGCGCGCTGCCGGGGGCGGCGCCCGGCCCGCTGCAGCCGGTCGGCGACTGACACGGAGTACTTGCACATGCGCCCATGCATCCGCGAATCCACTGCCCGGCTGGCGCTGCTCACGCTGCTGGCCGGTTGCACCGTAGGACCGAAGTACCATCCCCCGGCTGCACCCGCGGCCGCGACCTATAAGGAGCTCACCGACGCCGACAGCACTGCCACCGCGGGCTGGAAGCCGGCGCAGCCCAATGACGCTGCGATACGCGGCAACTGGTGGGAGCTGTTCAATGATCCGCAGTTGAACGCGCTGGAACAACAGGTCAACGTCTCCAACCAGAATATCGCAGCATCCTTTGCCGCCTTCCTGCAGGCCCGGGCGCTGGTCAAGGAGGCGCGCTCGCAGTATTTCCCGACACTCACGACCGCTCCGAGCGTGACCCGCGGCCGCCAACCGGCCGCCTCGAGCGCCGCTCGCGGCGGCGCCGGGGCCACTGGCGCTACGGCGGTTTCACCCAGCGGCCTGTACACCGACTATTCGCTGCCATTCGATGCATCCTGGACGCCCGATCTCTGGGGTCGCGTGCGCAACACAGTCAAGGGCAATGTCGCGGCCGCCCAGGCCAGCGCCGCCGACCTGCAGAACACGCGCCTGACCGCGCAGGCGGAGCTCGCCGTGGACTACTACCAGCTGCGCAGCCAGGATGTTCTGAAACAGCTGCTCGATGCGACCGTGGTGGCCTATCAAAAATCGCTCGAGCTGACGCAGGTGCTGTACCAGACCGGCATCGACGACGATGAAGCCGTGGCGCAAGCTGAGGTGCAGCTGCAGACGACGCAGGCCCAGGCCACCAACCTTGGGATCGCGCGCGCGCAGTACGAACATGCGATCGCGCTGCTGGTTGGCCAGCCGGCGTCCAGTTTCTCGATCGCGGTCGCGGCCGAACCCCTGCGGGTGGATCCGCCGGGCATCCCGGTCGGTGTGCCATCGCAGCTGCTCGAGCGACGCCCCGATATTGCCGCCAACGAACGCCTCATGGCCCAGGCCAACGCGCAGATCGGCGTCGCCACCAGCGCCTATTATCCGACCCTGACCTTGAGCGCTGCGGCGGGATTTGAAAGCAGCGCGCTGGCAACCTGGCTCACCTGGCCCAACCGCTTCTGGTCGGTAGGCCCCACGCTGGCGGAGACGCTGTTCGATGCCGGGCTGCGCCGTGCGACCGTGCAGCAATATCAGGCGGCCTACGATCAGACCGTGGCCAACTACCGGCAAACCGTATTGACGGCGTTTCAACAGGTGGAGGACAACCTGGCTGCGTTGCGGATCCTGTCGCAGGAGATTCAGCAACAGGACACCGCGGTCGCATCGGCCGAGCGGCTGCTGGCGATCGCCACCGACCGCTACCAGCTCGGGCTCGACCCTTACCTTGACGTCATCAGCGCGCAGACCGCGCTGTTGAGCGATCGTCAGACGGCGGTGAATCTGCGCCTGCAGCAGCTGACCGACGCGGTGCAGCTGATCGAGGCGCTCGGTGGGGGCTGGGATGTCTCGCAGCTGCCGACGTCGAAGCAGATCGCATCGCGATCCACCCCCGAGCCCTAGGGCTCGAACGCGCTGCTAGAAGCTCCAGCCCGGATTCGCCCAGGACCCGCTCCATCGGCTGCCGCCGGCGTTGCGGCGCAGCGCCTCCGAGCCCATCGTCAACCGGTTCAAGGAGGTACTGTTGGCGTCGGCTCCGAACAGCGAATAGGCGCGCTGGCGCAGGGGCGCGAGGATCGGACCGGACGCCACCGCCTGCCACGCATCCATATCGTAGAGATAATAGCCCGCCGTGCCGAATACCTGGATCGGATCGCGCACTCTCTCCTCGTCGGCGGCAGGGGGGCTGGCGCTGATGTTGGTCAAGCCGCCATAGGCGGCCTGCCAGCTCGACTGCGCGTCAGCATCGAAGGCCATCCCTGGTTGCCACGCCTCGTCGGCGCCGGATGCGAGCGCCGAAGCCATCAGCAGCGACAGTGCCGCCGCTGGCGCAGTCAATTGTCTCATTGGATACGGCCTTGGAACGTCGGCGACCGGCTTCAACTGCCGTTGCCAATCCACCAGCATGGCGCAACGGCCACCCGCCCGTCTGTGCGCTATCGAACATGGGACATTTAGCGATCAAATCACAAAAACCGGAGCTTCATCCTCTTGAAATGAGCGTATTCTTGCGAGATGCTGCACGACTTCCTGACCGCCCAGCGCGCCGAGCTGATCGAACGCTGTCGATTAAAAGTTGCCGGGCGACGTGCCCCGCGGGCAACCGACGCCGAGCTGGAACACGGTATACCGCTGTTTATCGACCAGCTGATCAAGACGCTGCGGGTGGAACAGACCTCTGACCCGCAGCGCAGCATCAAAGTGTCCGGGCCGTCCGGCGGCGGACAGCCGGGAATATCCGAGATCGGCGGTACGGCAGCGCAGCATGGACGCGAATTGCTGCAGCACGGTTTTACTGTCGATCAGGTGGTTCACGACTATGGGGATCTGTGTCAGGCGGTCACCGATCTGGCGCTCGAATACGGTTCGCCGATTCAGGCTGATGAATTTCGCACCCTCAATCGCTGCCTGGACAATGCGATCGCCGATGCGGTCACGGAATATGCCTACCGTCACGACGTGATACTGGCAGAAAGAGGCGTACGGGCGCTGAACGAGCGGCTCGGCTCCCTGGCGCACGAACTACGTAACCTGATTCACACTGCATCGCTCGCCCTGACGGCGATCAAAGCCGGCCAGGTGGGTTTGACTGGTGCCACCGGTAAACTGCTCGACCGCAGCCTGATCGGCCTGCGCACCCTCATCGATCACTCGCTGGCCGACGTACGCGTGAGCGCCGGCATGCCGGCGCGACAGCAGGTGATCTCGGTTTCCGATTTCATCGGCGACGTCAGGATCTCCGCCGCGCTCGAGGCGCAGGCACGCCACTGCCGCTTTACGGTCCCCGGGGTCGATCCCGCGCTGGCAGTGGATGCCGATCGGGAATCGCTGATCTCCGCCGTCGGAAACCTGCTGCAAAACGCGTTCAAGTTCACGCGCGAGCACAGCGAAGTCTCGTTGAGTGCTTATGCCGCCGCCGATCGCATCCTGATTGACGTCGAAGACAGCTGCGGCGGACTTCCGCCCGGCGACTTTGAGAAAATGTTCATGCCGTTCACCCAGGGAAGCTCCGACCGCTCCGGATTGGGGCTCGGGTTATCGATCTGCCGCCGCAGCGTCGAGGCCAATAACGGCGTGCTGCGGGTGCGCGATGTGCCTGGCCGCGGCTGCATCTTCACCATCGACCTGCCGCGGCGCGCGCTGCCCGAGCCTGCCGAGGCGCTGCTGGCAGAGATCGACTAGAGCGGCGGCCTGCCCGGCCGCCATAGCGCCGCGCCGCCATCGATGCCGGCATCGTTGGATACCAGGGTCGCATTCTCGGGCAGGCGCAGGTTGATTCTGGAGGCGTTGCCGCCGCCGATGAACAGATGATCGTAGTTGAGCAGCGTGTGCAGCACCCCGATGGTGTACGCGACGCGTTTGTTCCAGCGCTTGCGGCCAATCCTGCTGCGCGCCGCGTCGCCGACATAGTCGTTATAGGTGTCGCTCTTGTGCAGCGGATGCTGGGCCAGTTCCAGGTGCGGCATGATCTGGCCATCGCGGAACAGACCGGTACCCGCGCCGGTGCCGAGCGTCAGTACCAGCTCCAGTCCCCGGCCGCGGATCACGGCCAGGCCCTGCATCTCGGCATCATTGATCAGCCGCGCGGGAACATGGCCCAGCCGCTGCGACAAAGTACTTGCCAGCGCAAAACTCGCCCACTCGCGATTACCCCAATGGGGCGCCGTGAGCACCCTGCCGCCGCGCACCACTCCGGGAAAGCCGATGGCGAGGCGGTTGTAGCCGGCCAGTGGCCTCACCAGCTGCAGCAGCGCGCGCACCATGATCTTCGGCGGACACGGATCGGGCGTTTTGAGCTTGAGTTTTTCGCTCAGCATCCGCCCCTGGGCATCGACCACGGCCGCCTTCAGAAACGAGCCGCCGATGTCGATACCGAGGACACGCAAAGCCTTCGCCGCCCGCCGCCGCGCGCGGCCGGCGGGTGCGCTGTTCATCGCGGATGAGCCGCCGGCGCAGCGGCGCGCGTCAGCCGCGCACTCTTGGAGCCCAGGCACTCGAGCAGATCATTCCACGACTTGGTAAACGCCCGGGCGCCCTCGCGCTGCAGTTGCGCCGCCAGCGCGGCAAGATCCACGCCCGCGCGGGCAAACTCGGCCAGCAGCGCTTCGGCATCGCCACCGCCAGCTGGCAGTTCACCGCTCATTTTTCCATGATCGGCGTAGGCCAGCAGTGTCGCCTCGGGCATGGTATTCACCGTGTCCGGCGCCGCGAGCGCTTCCACGTACAGCGTGTCCGGGGCCTGGGGGTCCTTGGTGCCGGTGCTGGCCCAGAGTAGCCGCTGTGGGCGCGCTCCGGCATCGGCCAGTTTGCGCCAACGTGGCGATGCCAGCAGTTCGCGATAGGCGCGGTAGGTGCGCCTGGCGACGGCGATTCCGAGCCGGTTACGCAGCGGCGCTGCAACCTTGTCCTGCACCGCGCTGTCCCAGCGGCTGACAAATATCGACGCCACGGACTGCACCTTCGGGTCGAGCCCGGCAGCGATGCGCCGTTCGAGGCCGCGGATATAGCCTTCGGCGGCGGCGAGGTACTGCTCGCACGAGAACAGCAGCGTGACGTTCACCGGTACGCCGGCGAAAATCGTCTCCTCGATCGCGGGGATGCCGGCGGGGGTACCTGGAATCTTGATGAAAAGATTGGGACGCTGCGCGCGCCAGTGCAACCCGGCGGCGGCCTCGATGGTGCCGGCGGTGTCATCCGCCAGCAGCGGCGACACCTCGAGCGATACCCAGCCGTCGATGCCGGCGGTGGCGTCGTGCACCGGCCGAAACAGGTCCGCCGCCTGCGTCAGATCCTCCAGCGCCAGTTCGAAGAACAGCTCTTCGCCCGACTTGCCAGCGGCGGCTTTGTCATGAATGGCATCGTCATAGAAATTGGATTCCTTGATCGCCTTGTCGAAAATGGTGGGGTTGGAGGTCAGTCCGGTCACCGAATACTCGGCGATATAGCGCGCCAGCGTGCCGCTGGTCAGCAACCCGCGCGTAATGTTGTCGAGCCACAGGCTCTGCCCCAGATCGTGCAACTGTTTTGTGGCTTTCATCATCAACTCCTTGCCGCAATGGGCAATGTCATGCCGTCACGCCTGCATGCGCATGATTCTACGGCTCCCGGCACACCGGCGGTTCAATGCAGGTGCAAGGACCCGGCACCGAACAGGCCCACAAGGCCAATCAGGATCAGATAGAAGGCGACGATGTAGTTCAGCAGCCGCGGCACGATCAGAATCAGTATGCCTGCGATCAGCGCAATCACCGGACCAATGCTTAGACTGATATTCATTCGGATTTATCTCCAGCTGGTGGCCATAGGATGATGGTAAAAGGTGCACATGCACACCACCGTCCCGTTTAAATATACTCGCTCGGCATGCAGGATCGTGACAATTGCCGCGATGGCGCAAGATGTACACCATGTCCGCTGACGCATCGATGCCATGAAACTTGCTGACACCTGCGCGGTTGTCAGTGGCGGGGTCTCAGGTCTGGGCCTGGCGGCGGCGTCCCGGATCGTGGCGGCCGGCGGCCAGGTGGTGCTGCTCGACATCGATCAGGCCCAGGCGGCGGCGGCACTGGCGGCCCTCGGCACCTGCGCCTCGTTCATCGCCACCGACGTCACCCGCGAGGATGAAGTCGACGCGGCCATTGCCCAGGCGCGCGCCACCATGGGGAGCATCAGCGCCGCCATCAATTGCGCCGGCATCGGCACCGCGGCGCGCTTCGTCGGCAAGCAGGGCGCGATGACGGCGGATTTTTTTCGCCGCTTGATCGAAGTGAATCTGGTCGGCACCGCGCTGCTGTGCAAGAGCGCCGCGCTCGCCATGCAGAAGAACGCCCCGGGCATCGACGGCGAACGCGGCGTCATTGTCATGACCGCCTCGGTGGCAGCATTCGAAGGCCAGATCGGACAGGTGGCCTATGCGGCTTCCAAGGGCGGCATCGTCGCAATGACCCTGCCGATGGCGCGCGAGCTGGCCTCCTCCGGCATCCGCGTGGTCACGATCGCCCCGGGGGTATTCCTGACCCCGATGGCACAATCGCTGCCGCCCGAAGTGCAGCAGTCACTCGCCAGCCAGGTCCCCTTCCCCGCTCGCCTCGGCCAACCCGCTGAATATGCGTCGCTGGTGGCGCAGATCCTCGAGAACGTCATGCTTAACGGCGAGACCATTCGTCTGGACGGCGCGATTCGGATGCCGCCGCGCTGACGGCCGCGCGCCGATGTCGCAGTTGCGCGACACCGCCGTAGCTCAACATCGGCTGCACTAATGCGGCGTCGTCTGACGGCGGCGCCCTTGACCCCGTGTCATTAATAGTTCTTCCGCCGCTGTACTCGTTCCGCGAGCCGTGCGGTCGGATGGAAGATTTGCGCTGGCACACAACATAATG
>Ga0302326_10015649_pt1 | contig 15942 bp, 13 predicted proteins | sample Palsa_T0_3_FD_202264 | JGI IMG/M metagenome (GOLD analysis project Ga0302326, IMG submission 202264) | Peat permafrost microbial communities from Stordalen Mire near Abisko, Sweden - Palsa_T0_3 | ecosystem: Environmental > Terrestrial > Soil > Palsa > Peat permafrost | place: Sweden: Abisko... | reverse complement strand
CACGGAGCGAATCTGCACGGCATCAAATACGATGTCCACATCATGCGACGGCGCATCGGCAACCCCGTCGATCAGCCTTCCCACCCGCAGCCAAACCGGCCGGCTTTTCGACAGCTCCGCGAGCCTCGCAAGATCGTTAGACGGCTTCATGCTCTGCATTGAACATCTCGATGATTTTTGCCGCCTGTCGAAACCCCGCCTCTTCCTGAGTCTCGCCGTCGGTCGGCCGGCCGCACTCCAGCGCCTCGGCCACCAGGCGAACATATCTGTCCTGCGGATCGAGCAGGCACAGGTTTTTCTCCGGATTGCCCAGGACGAAATCCAGCCCGGCCGCGAAGGCAATCGTCAGATACGCGCTCTCCACCTGTCGGCGGATATCTTTGGGCATTCCGAACGAAAAATTCGTGAGCCCCACGGAAAGATGCACTCCCTTCATCTCCGGATTGGCGCGAATTCGCCGCATCGCGTCGAGGCCCATGTTGACCAGCCCGTATGTGTCGGCGCCGACCGGGGCCAGCCCCGTATCGATGATGATCTGCTCGCAGCTTCGCCCGGCCCGGGTTCGCAGCTGTTCGACAAGCCGCATCGCCGCCCCGTAGACATCGTCGGCGCTGAGGCACTGCGCCGATCCGCCCTCGACGAATTTTTCCGATGCCATCCCGATGACCATCGTGTCGTATGCCGCGATCAGCTCGAACATCTCGTCGAGGTTTCGGCGTGACGCCGCGATGGAATTGAAAATCGGCCGCCCGCTTTTGGTGCGATCGTAAACCTCCAGGCAGCGTCGGTGGAATTCGATGGATGGATTATCAAACGCGATCGGCACGCTGGTGGCCTGCTGGATCGCGGGAATGAGTTCGGGAAGTATATCATACATTTCCTGCGGCGTGACGCGCATCGACTGGGTCCCGTCGATGTTGAGCGTTAAATAGTCCGCGCCCAGATCGGCCTGGAGCTTGGCGAGCCGCTGAAAGCCGGCGAGATCGCGATGCTTCCACGCGCGCCCCGCCCGCGCGAACGAGTTGTTCATCAGCTCGCCGATCAGCTTAAACGGACGCCTAGTCGGCGCTGATGACGGACTGGTTGGCCTGGTCTCGGTTTTGGACATTGGTTCTCTCGGTTTGATGGACTGGATCGGACGATGCCGCCTGGCTGATCCCGGACGCGGTATGATCCCGGGCGAGCAACGAGTTCGCCCAACTGGAGGTGCCGCGTAAACTTTCGTCCTGAATGACCGGGGCGTGCGCCAGCAGGTCCTGCTCGCGGCCTTCGTGTTTGAGCCGGTCGTACGCCTGACTCCAGATGCATTCGAAATCGTGTACTTCGCATTTGCCGTCGCGCGTTCCGCCGCACGGGCCGTTGCGCTGATTCTTGGCACATTGGGATTCGGGGCAGAGGAAAGCGATGTCGGGAAGCGAGCAATCGCCGCAGTCCTTGCAGCGAAACATGGCCGATTTGCTCGCGTGTTCCAGGATGCGCAGCGAGCGCGGGCCCTGGCGTGGATCGGACGAAGCGGAATAGATCCGCCTGCCGAGCCGGTTCAGCCATGTCCCCGGAGTGAAGACGGCGTCGTGAACCATCTTGCTGAAGCGATATCCCAGGGTGACGTTGTGCGTCGGGCGGCGGTCGCGGAGGGATGCCTCATAGACCGGGTGAAGCCGGGATGGATCGGCAAGGTCCGTCTGCGGATCCTTCGCGAAGTAATAGAACTCGCGCGGGAGCGCATACTGAATCTCGCGGGCGAATTGTTTCCAGTCGTCGGCGGCGAAGGAGGATTCGAGCCTGAGGATCGCCTCGACCTCGTCGATCGAATGAACTCCGCCCAAATAACCGCCGGCAAAATGCAATCCCCGGAAAATCGCCAACTGTTTGGCCGCCAGTTCCCGGAAAAAGGCTTCACCGCGGTCGGGGCCGCGCGCGCGGCGCTCGCATTCTTCGAAAAGCTCGTCGCTGATCACCACGCCCGGAATCGCCTGCCTGCGGAAGAATTGCGCCGCCGCCGCCGTCAACAGAAACACATTGCCGATCAGCGGTACATGCCCGAGGCCGCGCCGATTCATGTAACAAAGCAGTTCGTGGCTCTTGCGGGCATCGAAGCCGATCTGCGCGATGATGAACTTGGCGCCGCTGCGAACTTTTTTTTCGAGTTTTAGAAGCTGGGGGACGACCTCGTTTTCGTGGCGCTTAAAGTTTGTTGCCACGGCCCCGGTCCAAAAATTGGTGGCCTGCGCGGTCTTTGTCTCGCCGCCTTGGCCCACCTTTGGCCGGCAAAGCCCACGATTCATCTCATCCAGCATGGTCAGCAGGCCAATGGAATCGATATCGAAAACCGGCTTGCCCTGGCCGTGATACCCGCCGACCGGATAGTCCCCGCTGAGGGCGAGAATGTTGTGGAACCCTTCGCTGGCCAGTTCCCAGGCGGCGCTTTCTAAACCATTGCGATTAAAATCTTTGCACGAAAGATGGATCAGCACTTCTTTACCGCCGTACAAGATCGGCTTTCCCAGAGCCATCGGGCTTAGCTGCGGATTTCCTCCCGCATTGTCGGTGATGGAAACCCAGTCGATCGGATCGGAATGGACCAACTCCGAGGCGAATGAGCGGGTGTGAACGGCTTGGCGGTCCTCCATGGTGCCGCGCGTGGTGACCAGTTCCACGCCAAGCAGGAACCGCGATGGATCGGCCAACTTTTCTCGAATGGTGTACAATCGGGTGCCTTTTCTCGATGGTCGGCCGGGAGTCGACCGAACCGGTGCAAATGATTATAATAACTATTTCAGGTAACCGTTTACTAAAGGAAAAAATTCGCTTTCGGCCACCGGGCCAGAGGAACCAATATGCTTCCGCAGCAGTGGGAAACGTTCAAGCGGGCCGCCCGATTGGAAAAATTGGATAAGATTCCAATGGCCATGATCGTCGATAGCCCTTGGATTCCCGGATACTTAGGAATAGCCCACATGGATTATTACCTCGATCCGGAACTGTGGTTTCGGTCGAACCTGAAGATCATGCGGGAGTTCCCCGACATCATCTTCGTTCCGTCCTGGTGGATGGAATATGGAATGGCCGCAGAGCCATCGGTACTGGGGGCCAAGATCAAGTTCTGGCAGGACAACACCCCCAGCGAATATCACACGCTGTATCGGCTGGAAGATATCGACCAATTTCCCGAATACGAAGTCGAGGCGGATGCGTTCGCCGCGATGACGCTGCATCGGATCAAGATGATTCGCCAGCGCATCCTCGATCATGGGTATATTCTGCCGCTGATCACGTCGCGCGGTCCGCTGTGCACGGCCGGGTTTGTCCGCAGCACCACCAATTTGATGGTCGAGCTGGTCGAAAACCCCGAGGGGTGTCACAAGCTCATCGACCTCTGCACTCGGGTCATCATCGACTGGCTCAAGGCCCAGCACAAGGTGATGGGCGATACGGTCGAAGGCATTTTCATCCTCGACGACATCGTCGGATTCATCAACGAAGAGCACTACCAGGAATTCGCCCATCCGTACCTGAAGCGCATCTGCGATGCGTTTCCGAAGGATTGGGTCAAGATTTATCACAACGACGCGGAAGTGGACGCGTGCCTGGATCACCTGCCCGATTGCGGCTTCAACGTGCTGAATTGGGGAAAGCAGAAAAATATCCGCGAGGTCAAGCAGCGGGTGGGCGACCGCATGTGCCTGATGGGGAACGTCAATCCGCTGGAGGTGGCGGTTCGCGGGACGCCCGAGGAAGTCAAGGAAGCGACGCTCGATGTGCTGGAGGGTTCCGGCGGTGAAGGGATCATTCTGTCGGTCGGCGGCGGCACCAGCCCCGGAATGCCGCGGCAAAATCTCCTGGCGATGCTTGAGGCGCTCGAGGAATTCAACGGCAAACGGGCCGCCCCGGCCGGGAGAGCACGATGATCGACTACGCCCTGATGAACCAGTGTCTGTACGAGGGCAAAGCCAAGGAAGTCGAGCAGATGACCAAGGATGCCCTGGCGGAAAACCGCCCGGTGAATGAAGTGCTGAACGAGGGACTGATCGCCGGCATGAGCGTGGTCGGCGAGGATTTCAAGCATAACATTCTCTACGTGCCGGAGGTGCTGATCGCTGCGCGGGCGATGAAGGCGGGTATGGCGGTACTCAAGCCGCTGCTCAGCGGCGCGGGAAGCAGCGACCGCATTGGCGTTCTGCTCATGGGAACCGTTCGTGGCGACCTGCACGACATCGGGAAAAATCTCGTATGCATGATGGCCGAGGGCGCGGGCTTTGAAGTCCATGACATCGGGGTCGATCAGAGCGTCGAGAAATTCATGGCCGCCGCCGATCGGGTGCATCCGACGATTATCGGCATGAGCGCGCTGCTCACCACCACCATGACATACATGAAAACGGTGATCGACGGCTTCAAGGCGGCAGGCCGGGGAGAGATCAAGATGGCCGTGGGCGGCGCGCCGATCAGCCAGATGTTCGCCGACGAGATCGGCGCGGATGGATATGGTCAGAACGCCTCTGCCGCCGTCGATCTGTTTCTGCGGCTGGCGAGAAAGAATTAAGGATCATGGCGACATACAAAATCCTTTACTGGCAGGAGATTCCCTCGCAGGTGAAGGCCGAGGACATGCAGGACGAGGTCAATCTGGAGCTGCCGCCGCGATTCATGGAGCGTATCGACCAGTTGGCCCACGAACGGGGTCTGCAAAGCGCCGATGATTATCTGGCTCAGTGGCGCTGGAGCGACGAAGAGGATCGAGATGGTTCCGCCCGGGAGGTCGCCGAAGCGGTCAAGGCCGAGCTTGAGGCCAAGGCAAAATGGTAGGATGTGTGCCACATGGCGGTCATGTTGACCATCAATGGACAGACGACTCCCGCCGCCCCGGGACCGTCTCTCTTTGATTACGCTGAGCGACTGGGGGTTAAGGTTCCGACTTCCTGCCAGAAGCAGGGCAAGTGCAAGGAATGTCTGATGGAGATTGTCCGGGGAATGGACCGTCTTTCGCCACCGACGCCGCACGAAGAGCATCTCAAGGGCAATTTCCGGCTCTCCTGCCGATGTCACGTCGTTGCCGACGCCGGTGAGGTTCGATGCCACACGATGCGCCGGGGGCGGATGCGAATCGAGAGCGGCGCCATAGGCCTGCCGCCGGACGACCGGAAAATGGACCTCGACCCGGCCGTCACCCGCGATCGAGATCGCATCCTGATCGACGGCGAGGAAATCGACCGCTGCCCTGGCCCGATCCACGGCATTGCCATGGACCTGGGAACCACCACGATCGTGCTGCGACTCTACGACCTGGAAACCGGCCGATTGATCGCCGATGCCTCGCTTGAAAATCCGCAGCGATTCGGCGGCTCGGACGTGATGTCGCGAATCTTCTACGACACACATCATGGGGGCAAGCTGCTGATGCGGACGGTGGCGGGGTATCTCACGCACGCCATCAAGGAATTTCCCGTCGATCCCAAAACCATTTACGAAATGGTGGTCGTCGGCAACTCCACGATGCGCGATCTGTTTTTCCGTCAAGACGTCTATTCGATCGGACAGAATCCTTATCGGTCAATCACCGAAATTGAAATGTCCGAGGGAAAGCGGACAACCACCAGCCTGACGGACACCGGGCGGCGATGCCTGCTTCCGATCCATCCCAGAGCGCGCGTGTACGGAGGGCCGATCATCAGCGGGCACGTCGGGCCCGACGCCGCGGCGTGCATGCTGGCCATTCATCTGTCGCAGGAAGACCGCACGGTGGCGATCATGGACATCGGCACCAATACGGAGCTGATTCTGGGCAACAAGGATCGCATCCTGGCCGCATCATGCCCGGCCGGCCCCGCGTTCGAAGGCGGCGCGATCTCCTGCGGAATGCCCGGACTCGACGGTGCGATTGAAGAGGTCGGAATCAACGCCGACGGCTCGCTTCGCCTCGGGGTCATCGGCGACGCCGCGCCCGAGGGAATCTGCGGCTCGGGGCTGGTCGAGCTCCTCAGCGAACTGCTCCGCACCGGCGGGATGAACGAGATGGGGCGATTTGAAGATGGCGCGTCCCGCATCACCATTGACCCGGCCCACAACATCTTTTTCCTCGAAAGCGATGTCAACGAATTGGCCCAGGCCAAGGGCGCGAACGTCGCGGGGCTGCACACCGTGTTCAATAATTATGGCATCGACTTCGACGATGTGGATGTCTTCTATCTGGCCGGCGGTTTTGGGAGGCATCTGTCGATCGAAGCGGCGCGGCGCATCGGCCTGATTCCGAATCTCTCCGATGCAAAGATCGTTCAGGTGGGCAACGCGGCCATCGAAGGCGCGGCCATCGCACTGCTCAGCAAATCCCGGCGCGCGGAGCTGGAAGAACTGGTGAAAAAGGTGGAACACTGCCGTCTCGAAACGCATCCGCGATTTTTTGATTTTTTTGTCGACGGATGTCAGTTCAAACCGATGGAAGCGACGAATCCCATAGTGGGATGAACACAGATGATCGAGCTGCTCGACGCATTTCCCGATGTGAATGTTCAGCCGGCTGAATACAAACGGCTGTTGGGATATCCGCGCGACGTTGTTCCCGAAGGCCGGGCGCGGGAACTGGCGGAATGGGCGCGGCAGTGGTATGCGAAAAACGGCCAGCCCTGGGTTTACGCCCGCCAGGCCGAAGAACTCAAAATTATCAACGGCTCAATTACCATCGACGGCGTTTCCTTCACCAGCAACCGACTGTGCAAAACTCTGCTGGACGCGCAGGGGCACAGCGCTATTCTCGTTGCTGTCAGCGCCGGACCCGAAGTTGTGTCCGAAGCGCAGCGGCTCTGGCTGGATGAGAAGCCGGACGAATATTTCTTCCTGGAGATTTTCGGCTCGGCGGTCGTGGAGCACCTGACGACGATGACTGGCGCCCGGCTCTGCGCATGGGCTGAAACTCGTGACATGAGCGTTCTCCCGCACTACAGCCCGGGTTATCCGGAGTGGGACATTACCGAGCAGTCCCGGCTCCTGGAATTGATGAAACGCGCCGCGACCTGGCCGAAGTGCGGGATGGACGTGCTGGATTCGGGGATGCTGCGTCCGAAGAAATCGCTTCTGGCCGTCTTCGGGCTGACCAATCACAACGAGCACGTTCGCCGAATCACGGAGTTGATTCCATGCGAGAACTGCTCGTTCAACTCGTGCCAGTATCGCAGGGTTCCGTACGGCAAAGCTCCGGAGTATTCCAATTCCGTCATCTCGCTGGCGCCGCAGGCGGAGCCGGCGCCGGCTCCCGTGGCCCTGGATGAGCAGGCCAAGTACATCGTCAACCCCAAGGCGCTAAAACGGTGGGCGGAGGAGCGGCTGACCCTCGCCGTGGGCCAGGATGGAACCATTGATGCCCTGTTCCGCTATGAGGGCACCACGTGCAGCAACATGGGCCGCGCGATCCGTTTTCACTATCATGTTCTGCTCGGCCCCCACGATCAGGGATATCCCATTCGCGAGCTGAAATGCGCTCCGGCCCCGGGCGATGAGGGCCATACTTATATGTGCGGATACATGGTCAATGCCGAGCATCTAATGGTCGCCATCGATCACGATAAACCGCTTCTGGGTCATCCGCTGAATGACGTGTTGTCGTGGCAGCGGCCGACGATTGGAGCGGGCTGCTACTGCGAGCCGGTCAGCCGAAAGCATAAATGGGGGTTGGTTTTTGAAACTATTCATTACGCCTTGGTGCAGCGGGATAAACGGCTCACCGGGCAAATCGCACAAAGTGCGGGGTAACCATGAAGAAGCCTATCCTGGAAACAATCAAGGATCGTCCCTTGCTGGGCGACGGAGCGATGGGTACGCAGCTCATGCTCTCCGGCCTGGTACAGGGCAACTGCGGCGAGGAGTGGAACCTTACCCATCCCGAAAAAATCCTGGCCATCCAGCGCCGATACGCCGATGCCGGTTCAGATTGCATCCTGACAAACACTTTTGGCGGATCGCGCATCATGCTCAATCGCCACGGCGTCGCCGGTCAAGTGGTGGCGATCAACCAGGCCGCGGTCCGGATCGTGCGCGAGGCCTTCGGCGACCGCGAAGGCTATATCATCGGCGACATTGGTCCCTTCGGCGGTTTGATGGAGCCTTATGGCGATTTCCCGGAGACGCAGGTGCGCGCCGCGTTCGATGAACAGGCAAAGGCCTTGGTCGACGCCGGCGTTGACGCGATCATCGTTGAAACTCAAACCGGCCTGGAGGAGCTGGGACTGGCGATCGACGCGTCCAAGGCGGCAGGGGCGCCGTGCGTCATCGGCTCCATGGCTTACGATGTGACGCTGGACGGATCCACATTCCGCACCATGATGGGCATCGACCCCGAACGCGCCGCCGAGTTCATGCAGGAACGCGGGGCTGACATCATCGCGCTCAACTGCGGAACGGGAATGGACATGACGCGGGCGCGGACAGCCGTCGAACGATACAAACAGGCCAGCGACCTTCCCGTCATGGTCCAACCGAACGCCGGCCAGCCCAAGCTGGTCAATATGAAAGTGGTTTATGATGAAACGCCCGAACAGATGGTCAAGGGCGTTGTGCCGCTGCTTGAGATCGGGGCGAACATCATCGGCGCCTGCTGCGGCTCCACGCCTGATCACATTCGGCTGTTCCGAAAGGCGATCGATCAATATCTGCAGGTAAAAATATGAAAACAAAACTCTGCGACGTTAATTCGGCGGCCAAGGAAAAGCTTCCACCCCAAGGGGAAGACAAATCCGGCATCGGCGTTCATTACATTGACGCCTATCTCAAGCCGATGAACGCCAAGCTCGAGGACGGCACGTTCGTCAAGTGCAAACGGCGCGGGCTCAAGATCACGCTTTCGGCCGGCACGAAGAAAGGCGAAGGTCTGATGCGCCGGCTCGATGTTAGCTCCGATCCGGTGGTCATGCTCGACGCAGCCCTCCAGGAAGCGGCCAAGGCTGCAGGCGTTGCACTGTCCGTCGAGAACGGTGCTATGTTTATCAGTATCTGACGCCCGATTCGAGCGTCGCGCACAACTGCCGTTGCTGTTCGCCCGTGAGCTTGGGTGTGGCACCGGCCTGGCGTTTGGGAACCAATGCGTCGACGCCGCCTTGGCAAAAATGCCTGACCTGCTGGTCTGCGAATTGACGCGATCGACCCACCGTTGCGGCAATCTCCTCGCGTTGCAGTTCCGGTTTCCCGGCCAACCCCGTGCCCGCAATCAACGCCACGAGACAGCGATCACGCTGCTTGGCATTGGATGCGTCGGCGATTAATCCACGCAAGCGTTCAGCATCGGCCGGATCCTTCCAATCCACTTTCATCGTGAGCCCCCTTGCGAAGGCCCACAGTATGCCAAGCGATTTACGCCCGCGCTACCTAACAAGCGCCGACTGCGCGAGAGATTTAAATGGGAACCGTATAAGTTATTGATAGTAAATAATATATGACTTTCTATGGCGGCCTTTGATCGTCGGTTTTGTAGCAAGCAAGCCATTGTCTTCTGATGGGAAAAAACTGGTCAGGCTAACATAGGATCTGGTGTCGCCGTGGGAGGCAGGTCACTATTCCGATCGTCATCGAGTCGCCTTTCGTCATCGATTTTTTCGCAGGAACCCGCACAGACGTGCAGGAGCAATGCCGTAACCGGGAAATAGGAATTCGGGACGCGTGCCGACCGCTACACGTCACGATCACCTCTTTACAGTGCATGACATAACTAATGAAAGAATCAAATGTTCTGTTCGACGCTAATGCAGGATGCCCCAACTATCGACCTCATAACCCAGTCGAAGGGTCGATTCTCTCCTTGTTTCGAAACCTTCGACTGAAGAAGACGACTTCCCAAGGTGACGCTACCGAGGAAGCTGCCTGATGAAAACGCGAATCCGGTCCCGTGGCGGAGTTTGCCGCTTGGCCATTGGCAGACAGACGGGCAGTGTTCCTTTTTACAGCCTCTAACAAAATGAACCTTTAAGACAATTGTGACAGATCAAGGCACATCCCAACTTCAAGAACGCTATGTGGATGTGGGATCGACGCTCGTCTCGAATCTTCAGTCGACGATTCTGGTGCAGCCAACTCTCCGTGCGTTCCACGACCCAACGGTAAACACCCGCGGTCATTGAGAATCCATTTGCGCTCACGAACGTCGGCGCGCTGGCAACGGTCAGGGCAAATGATTGAGTTACTACCGCTCCGAATCCATTGGCCGCCTGAATCGTCAAGTTATAGATGCCCTGTGTCCCGGCTGCGGCCTGTCCGGAAATAATCGCGGTCTGTCAAGAATATGCGGACTGAGCGTCGTGGGTGCGGGTCGCGATTCACAATGAGACTGACATTGGAAAAGTCTTCAATGTAAGGGGGGCTAATCCAGGGATTCGGCCCAACTCGAACTGCGGCCTCAACTTGCGATTCTTTCTCGATTGTTGACCCCCCAATTGCCCTCAAATGGCATCAAAGGATAGTAAAAACCCGTGCAGCCTCAGCACATCAACGAGACGTGCAAAATCCTTGAACTCACCGGTCTTGAGGTGTAAAAGCGGCAAAGTCACTGCGGCCACCGGCGAGCCTGTGCCAGTTTGAAGGAGAGAATATGCAGAATGCGGTTGTCCCGCCGTTCGTTGGATCGTCGCAAGCCGAGTCGGACGAACAAGGCGCCGAGTTGTCCGGGATCGTCTCGCGTATCGCGCATTACGCCCGCAGCACACCCCAGAGCCTCGCGGTCCGCAGCGGATCCGCGACACTGACGTTTGCCGAGCTGAATCGGCAGTCAAACCATGGCGCTGCACAACTGCGCCAGGCGGGTGTAGTTCCGGGATCCTGCGTCGGGATCTTTCTCGAGCGTTCGCCGGCATTTGTAGTGGCGGCACTGGCCGTGTTGAAAACGGGCGCCGCCTATCTGCCGCTGGACTCTGCCACCCCCATAGAGCGCATGCATTTCATTCTCAGCGACGCGGAGGCAGCTTTGCTTCTGACCGACGGCGGCCGGCCGACCGCGATTTCAGGTTGTGCTTGCCCAGTCCTTGTCATGAAGGACGCCGGCGCGGTCAACGGAGATAAGCAGCTCTTCGACTTTGCCGATCCATCGCCGGACAGCCTCGCATACGTCATCTACACCTCCGGCTCGACCGGCCATCCCAAGGGCGTTGAGATCACGCATGCAAACCTGCTGAACCTGATCGACTGGCACCAAGCCGCATTCGGTGTCACCGCAGCGGATCGTGCCAGCCAGGTCGCGGGACTCGGCTTTGATGCCGCCGGCTGGGAAATCTGGCCGCATCTCACGGCCGGCGCCAGCGTGCACATGGCCGACGAAGCCACTCGCCGCTCGCCCCAGGCGCTGCGCGACTGGCTAGTGGCGGAAAAGATCACCGTCAGTTTCGCGCCCACGGCGCTGGCCGAGCAGTTGCTCCATTCCGACTGGCCGGCTGAAACCGCGCTGCGAATCTTGCTGACCGGGGCCGATACGCTGCACCGCCGGCCGCGAGCGGGGTTGCCGTTTACCCTCGTGAATAACTACGGCCCCACCGAATGCACGGTGGTCGCCACGTCCGGGGCGGTCAAATCCGAATCTGTCGCCGAAGGCGCCCCGTCCATCGGCCGGCCGATTGCCAAGACCACGGCTTTTATCCTCGACGACCATCTTGTGGCGGTTCCCAACGGCCAGCCCGGTGAGCTATGCCTGGCGGGCGCTCTGGTCGGCCGCGGATATCGCAACAACCCGGCGATGACCGCCAGCCGATTCGTCATGTACACGCCGCCCTCGGGATCTGCCGTGCGGATCTATCGCACCGGTGACCGCGTTCGCCTCACCGACACCGGCGAGATCGCCTTCCTAGGCCGGCTCGACGATCAGGTGAAGATCCGCGGCTATCGCATCGAGCTGGGTGAGATCATCTCCTGCCTGGACCGCTTCCTCGAGCTCGAAGCCAGCGCGGTGATCGCTCGCGACGACGCCGGCACGGGGCCGGAACTGGTGGCTTACGTCGTATTGACTCCAGGGGCAAAGGTGACCAGCGTCGATCTGCGGGAATTCCTCGCGGCCCGTCTGCCCGATTACATGATCCCCTCGAAATTCGTGGCGATGCCTGCCTTGCCGATTACCGCCAACGGAAAGCTTGACAAGGCGGCGCTTCCAGTGCCGGGCGCCCAGAACCTGCTGCCCGGGGTGAAAGCGCCCCTTGCGGAGGCTCCGCCCGGCTCGGCCATCGAGCAACGGCTCACCGCACTGGTGACATCTTTGCTGGGCAACTCGTCCTGCGGGCGGGAAGACAATTTCTTCATGGCCGGCGGCCACTCGATGCTCGGCGTTCAGCTCGTAGCTCGTATTCGTGATACGTTTGGCGTTAAGCTGCACCTGCGTCAACTGTTCGGCGCGCCCACCATCGTCGCGCTCACCGTGGAAATCGAAAAAATGTCCGCAGCCGCTGCTGCTGCCAAAGCCGGCTGAAAGAAAAGGTAGTTCATGGAGCGGTCCATCTCATCGGCCTCGTCGTCGCAGCCTACACCAGCCGAGGCTCCACTAAGTCTCTACCACCTCCTGGACCCTGAGGTGCTCGCCGATCCCTACCCGCTCTATCATCGCCTCCGTGAGCACAACCCGGTCTATTGGGATCCGTATATCCACGCATGGATCGTCACCAGCTATGACGACGTCGTCACGGTTTTGCAGCGATTCTCTGCGGCACGCACCCCATCACCGCAGTTCTTCGAAATGCTCGGCGCTCCCGAAGTCGCGCCCGTCGCCAAGGTGATGGTCAAGCAGATGCTGTTCATGGATCCCCCCGGGCACACCCGGCTCCGTAAGCTTGCCGGGCTGTTTTTCAGCCCAGCGCGGGTGCGTTTGCTGCACGATCACGTCCAGAGGATCGCCACGCGCCTGCTCGATGACGTCATTGCCCGTGGAACCGGCAGGATCGAATTGCTTTCCGACTTCGCGGAGCTGCTCCCGGCGATTGTCACCACCGAAATGATCGGCCTTCCCAGCGAAGACCACGTGAAGCTCAAAGACTGGTCGGAAACCTTCGCCGAGATTCTCGGAAACTTCCAGCACAACCCCGACCGGCTCAACGAAGTGCTCCGCGCCATCGAAGGGTTCAGAGACTACTTCCAGGCCGCCATGGACGAGCAACGCCGCCATCCGCGTGAGGGATTGCTCCAGGCGTTCATGACCGCCGAAGTCGACGGCGACCGGTTGACCGATGAGGAGATCATCGCCAACTGCATTATCACCGTCGTCGGAGGATCGGAGACGTCGACAAATCTGATTACCAGCGGAATCCTGACGCTCATCCACCGCCCGGAGCAGTTTCACCGGCTGAAGACCGAGCCGAACATCATGCCCGCCGCACTGGAGGAAATGCTCCGATTCGAAAGCCCCGTCCAGCACACCGCCAGGCTCGCCACCGAAGACGTCGTCCTGGGCGGCAAGAAAATCGCCAAACGGCAAGCCATCATGGCCATCATTGCCGCCGCCAATCGCGACCCGACCCGATTTCCTAATCCCGATCTCCTGGATTTTGACAGAACCGACAACCGCCACCTGGCCTTCGGTTGGGGAGCACACTACTGCTTCGGCGCGCCGCTGGCCCGCCTCGAGGGATCGATCGGTTTCGAGGCGCTGCTGGCTCGCTTCTCCGATCTTGAGCTGGAAGGCGGCCCCCTGTCGTGGCGCGAGAACCATGGCCTTCGCGGGCTCCTGGCACTGCCGCTCCGCTACAAGCTCAAGTCGTGACTACGGCAATGACACCGCAAATTACCTCCAACCCAACTCCGCAACAAGCCGCCGAACTTGCGAATCACGCGCATCGAGGACGATCGAAAATCCGGAGGTCGCATCGCATTTGTCTGGTGATCTATAACTCGGCAAGGATGATATAACCAACTTCAACCTATAACATAACGCGTCTCAATTCGTCGCGGCGCGTTTGCCGATGAGTGAGCCATGGTATCGCCCGCGTCACCCAGTTGGAACGCTCTCCTGACTCTCGCCGACGCGTGGTATTGCCGGCGTGAAGAACTGTCGGCGGACAGGCTCGATCAAAGGTTCCTGGAGTGGCTGACGCCCCACGAGCGCGTCCATCGCCAGAAACTGCGGACCCCGACGTTGCGGCATGCCTATCTGGCCACCCGCGTCCTGTGCCGCGTGGCGCTGTCCCACTACACTCACGTTGATCCCGCCACATGGGCATTCACGGCCGGTAAACACGGCAAACCGGCCATCGCTCGACCGGCCGCGTTCCGCGCGGTGCGCTTCAATATAAGCCATACCGACGGACTGATCGTCTGCGTGGTCACCCGGGCCGGCGAAATCGGCATCGACGTCGAGGAGACCTCGCGCGAAGTGGACATCGCACAAATCGCGCGGCATTTCTTCTCCACCGATGAGCAGGGGCATCTTTCAACCCTCTCTTCAAAAGACCGAAAAAGCCGCTTCTTCGAGCTTTGGGTGCTGAAAGAAGCCTATCTAAAGGGGCGAGGAATGGGTCTGTCGTGGTCGCCCGATTTGTTTTCGATTCGCTGGGACAGCAAGACAAACCCGTTGTCGATCGGCAATTGGCAACTCGCACTGCATCGTCCCACTGCCCGACATGTCGCCGCCACAGCCATCCGGCAACGGCGTAACGCCCCCACAATTCCAGTCCGCTGGCGCGATGGACACACCCTATTCGAAACTGACATCCCCATCGAAGGCTGAAGGATCCCATGCCTCCGGCTTGCTCAATTCCGCCGTCAGCGCCGGGTCGGGCACCCTATAAAAAAAAGGCCAATTCCTTATCTTGCGCCGATAGGGCGCGTGCTGATCCAGGCTCCGCATCTTTGGCAAACCGCACCCCAGATGTTCCAGCATGCCAATTCCCTCCGCCACGCACCGCCGCCGCGCGGTTTCCAGCAGGCCCGGAAGCAAATCCTCATCGCGTTCCAACGACTGGTAGTCAATCACCCGCATGCGGGTGATATTTCCCGGCAATTCATCGCGTTTCAGGATGCAGTAGGCTCGAAGCAGGCCGTTTCGCGCCGCAGTATAAATCCAGACCCGGCCGAGCCGCATCGGCACCATGAAATGCCACGCCAGCGCCTGACTATCGCGAGCCGCCAGCAGCTTGTCCGGATTCTGGCAAACCAATTCCTGCCAGAATGCGTCGAAGCGCCCATCAAACTGCTCTATGGCCTCGACCGTGATCGATCTCGGCGCGGGCGGCAACGATTTAACCAACAGGGCATCTTTGACGCGCAGCGCAACTCCGGCCGGATAGGCAACCGGACCGGCTACCGCGGACGGCACTCGGCACATTGTCAGCGCCTTTTCCGCAAAGGTGCGATACCCCGTCACCCAATATGCAATCGTCTCCCAATCTCCCAGCGGCACCCTGCTGGATAACTGGTCCAGCACGCCGATGGCCATCTCCCCCACGGTGTTGTGGATAAGCAGATCGGCCTTCTCATAGTTCAAATATTCGGAAATGATCCAGAGGCCGTAGCCGCGATATTCGTGCGCCATGACCCAGGCGCGCCCGATGGCGCATATCAATTCACGGCCGCGAAAGTGATAGAGCGAAGGGACGCTCACCAACGATCCGACGACCCGCCCGGCCATGTCTTCAAAGATCCATCCGATCGACCAATCCTTGCCGACCCGTGGCCAAAGCGGATTCTTCAGCCACATCGCGCGCCAGTCGTCGTCCGATCGCGTCTGCATTCCATACGACGCCTCCAGCCTGGTGATTTGCTCGTGATCGTCCAGTGTGGCAAAACGCATGTTGGGCGGCCGCGGCGACTTCTCCACCCGGGGCGATCGTGCTTCCGTGCTCATACACCGGTACTTTATCCTGACCCCCAAAGTTCCGCGATAGCTAGAGCAATGCAACTTTTTGACTAGCGCTCTGGCTTGATCTTTGGTAGCCTCACGCGGGAAAGGAGATACCGCATGGAGGCATATCCGCTTCTGGTTCGCAAGCGAATCATCCA
>Ga0302326_10015647_pt1 | contig 15942 bp, 12 predicted proteins | sample Palsa_T0_3_FD_202264 | JGI IMG/M metagenome (GOLD analysis project Ga0302326, IMG submission 202264) | Peat permafrost microbial communities from Stordalen Mire near Abisko, Sweden - Palsa_T0_3 | ecosystem: Environmental > Terrestrial > Soil > Palsa > Peat permafrost | place: Sweden: Abisko... | reverse complement strand
CTCCCCGCAACCAACTGGAAATCGAACTCCTCCGTTACCTTCTCACTCGCTTCCAGCACGTCAGCTACGAACGCATCGTGTCAGGTCCCGGGCTGGTCAACGTGTATCTGTTTTTCAGGGACGCGCTTAGCGGCCATGAGAAAGAGCCGCCCTGGCTGCGCGATGAAATCGCAGCCGGCGATCCCGCAGCCGCCATTTCCCGAGCCGCGGTTTCCGCCAAGTCGCCTCTGGCCGAGCAGGCGCTCGACCTGTGGGTTTCGATTTACGGCGCCGAAGCGGGCAACATGGCGCTGAAGGTTCTGGCGACCGGCGGCGTTTTCCTGGCGGGAGGAATCGCACCGAAGATTCTGCCCAAGCTCTCCGGCCCGCTGTTCATGGAGGCGTTTTTCAGCAAGGGGCGCCTGCAACCGCTGCTCGAAACCATTCCGGTGCGCGTCATCACCAATGGAAAAAACGGACTGCTCGGAGCCGCCTGCTATGGCGCTCGCCACGCCCGCGCCAAAAACGCCAGCGCGCAGGGCGTGGCGTAAAACGCAAATTCGCAAGAAGCTCGCCGAGTTTCAACGCTCACCGCATCACGATCGACTTTTCCTCGTGCTCAAAGACTCGAACCTGTCTCGGTGTAACTTCGCTGTCGGAGAGCACATTCAGGAAAGGCGAATTGGGGAAACCATCGAGCGCCGTCTTCAGCGTATCGTCGAATCCGAGACAGCTCGGCCGCTCAAGCGCGGACACATTTGAACCGCTTAATTATAGTGAGCGGCACAAGCTCAGCTCGTGCGCTCGCGCAGTCGAAGCTCGAAGTTGGTCGCGAGCCTACGCCGCGTGCCCGCGCCAGTCGGCGATCTCTTTCAGACCTTCTCCGCGGGCGTGCTCGAAAAGTCTTACTTTGTGGCGGGTATGTTCGAATTCATGGATGTCAGCCCAGACTTCGGCCTGCCACGGCCGCTCGTGCGTCTCGGTCGCGCCGCAAGTGGCACAGCGGGTGTGAAACGTGACACCCTGCCTCGCGCTCGGCTGCACATCTTTACTTTGCAGTTCAATGAAGACAGAGTGCACTTCCTCGATCTCGTCGTTCGGACCGAGAATGTGCTCGTAGCGCAGCAGGTATCGAAAGCCGAGTTTGTGCGCTTCGGTCTCCGCTTCCTGGCGAGTATGGAACGGGCCATATTCCGCCCGCAGTTGCTCGGTCGAGTCGCAGGCCATCCAGAAAATGTCCTTATATGGCATCTTACCTCTGTCTAGATCTCTGGCGATAACGAGCTGAAACGATGGAGTCTCGAACCTAATGAAGCAGTAACCTGGTGGAGCAGGTCAAACCAATCCGCCAGTTACTCAGCAATTTGATGACCGGGATAGAAGGCAGCAACGAGCCTTTTCAGGCGCCCGCTCGGGGGGAGAAAAGCTTGGTCTATCGTTATGACAACACGTCACTTAGGCCGGCGCTCCCGCTCGAGAGGCGGTCGGCAGGAACTGGCGAAACGGGCGGCCGCTGTGAAATCTGTTTCCGCCTCTTGCATGGTGGTACAAAACAGTACACTCGAGGGCGGCTTCGGAGCTTCTCCATCACCTTAAGGCGAACTTACAAATCCCGTAGCTCGATTGCGCGAATGCATCCGGCCGTAGAGCATCCCATCGATGAGAGGCGCGATCGAAGGGAAACGGCCTTGTAGACGCGCTCGCAGGAACGGGCGAGACTTTCATCACCGAATGGTTGACTGGAGAACTAGATTGCGCAAGCCGTGCGGGACTCCAAATCGAGACAAGTCCGAGCCCCGCGAAAGTTCAGCCCGTCAGAATCCGTGCGGACTTGCCGAAGCCCGCACGGGGTCCCCTGGGCGCGAATTTTGCCCGCGGTTCGAACCAGCCCGTTGAACGGGTTTGGTCGAATGTTAGTGAGCGGTCAGACCGCCCGGCCCCAGCCAGTACACGCCATCTTGCTGGCAGAACAACTGGGAATATTCCGCAACCATTCCAGCGACCAGTTGTTTGGTGCCGTAGGAAATCGTTCCATCTTGTAGAGTCGCGCTTTGGATGGTGCAGAATGGATCCACCATTTCGGGCGTTTTCCAGCTGACGATGGTGCCGGTAAAGAGATAGCCGTCTTTTTCTTGCGGACCTTTCCAGTAAGCGGTGAACTCGGCGTTTGCATAGTCGAAGCCATTGCCGAGATATCCGCCGCGGCCAGACGGAAGGCCGCAACACAGCTCGAAATCGTAAGTGATCATACCGTTGAGGGGATTGGGCAGGATTTGGAGCCCTACCACGCTACCTTCGCTAAGCGACTGCCCAAAAGCAGTTCCCAGCAGAAGAACGAAAGCGATGAATACCTTGGTCATACTTAGCAGCCTCATTCCTGTTTGATCGAGATTCCATTCCTGGTTTCTCGTGTTCGTTTAATCGGTCGACGTTTGACTTATCTTGGTTCGCGATTGAAAGGGCCGACAGATGACGTTTCCGCAGGCCCGGGTTCTGGTCGGTCAGTTCGCGTAGTTGGCTGAAAATCTTGCTCCAGGTTTGGCGAGGCCGCCGAGTTTACAGTTATGATTTGTCCGTGATTTGTCTGGGAGTTTCGTCCACCAACTGAAGGACGCGGACGCGTTGCCAGATGGCGTGATCTCAGCGATTCCCCGAGGCCGCCGCCTTTCTGTCCACGTCCGCATAGGCAGCGCTTTCTTCGTTCACAGCCACGCTCCATCCGGTCGAGGTTGGCAACACGCCATTCCCGAGTTGGGTATGCCAGGTTGCTCCGCCGTGGCCCGCCACGTAGAGCGCGAGTTCCAGCCGGGTCCAGACTCCTAGCTTGTCGAAGGCGGTGCGCAAGTAGTTCTTCACCACCTGCTCGCTCGTTCTGAGCACTCCGGCAATGTCTCTGTTTGTAAGACCCTGCCATACCAGGGTTGCGACCTGAATTTCCTTGGCGTTCAGCCGATCACGGGGTTGCATGGTTGCACCTGCTCCTTAATGAACATCGCGGTCGCGAGTTTGACCCGCTTCCGGCCTTCTTTGATCCCCGCGCGCAGAAACAGCGTGCGCAGATGCTGTTTTACCGTCCGCGGGCTGATGTTCAGGTGGCTCGCGATTTCCTTGTTGCTGCATCCCTGAACCAGTAACCGCAGCACCTGCTGGTCTCGGGGTGTGATTTTGATTTCATTTAGATTAATCATCAGTTTTTCGTCGGCTCCTTCAGTTCAGTCTGTGGGTCGCGACCCGCCCTAGACATAAGCAATCGTTTCGCCAACTCTTCGCTGAAGGGCGATGCCCTTAAGAACCAGATAGTTAGCCCGCACGATTCTACTTTCCTTCGCCTTTTATTAGACCTTCTTCATGAAGCGCTTCCACATTGGCATCCCAGAACCGGAATAGATCTGAGAAACCTCGGTTTTTTTCTTCGTTTCAGACTGCCCGGATTTGCACTACAATGGTGGGAGCCTGGATTTGTACCACTCCCCCCGGTAACCATGCCCTCGAATCGTCACAATTTGATCTTGGACGAGCACGCCTTTCAGGGTCTATTGTTCGCCGCCTACACGGTTCAGGAGTTTAACGATCGACTGAATAATGAGCGGGCGAATCGCGACCAACCGAGCAATGACAATAACAACGACCGCCTGAATCGCGATCGCGCAAATGGCGATCGACCGAACGGCAACCTGCCGAAACAGGATCGACAGCCGCAGGCGCAATCGGAAGCTCACGCCTCACCGGAATCCCCGACCGTGTGCCGATCTTGCGGCGCTCCGAGGGCCGCCGAAGAATCGCACTGCGCGAACTGCGGTCGGGACGAACTTCGTCCTGGCGAACGGTTGCAGCGCAACTGGGCCTCGATGTGGCTCATGAGCCAGGATCCAGACCTCTGGTCCCGCCGTTCTCCTGATATTGGCGAAACTCAACAGAACGACGTCCAGCCGCCGGCGCTCGAGCATCGGCCGCTCCCTCGCTCGTCGCCGGACGAATCAGCGCTCGGCAAGTCCGACTTCGACGCGCCATCATTCGACGCTCCGTCGTTCGACGCGCGATCGTTCGGCGCGCCAGCGTTTGTCGAACCGGCGTTTGTCCACCCGAACCACGACAAGGCCGTGCTCCGCAAGCCCGTGCGCCCAGAAGAGTCGGAAGGCGAATCCGCAAATACAGCGCTCGACGAAACGATGGGTGCGACCTTCCACTGGACGGCCGAAGGCTCGACCTCCGAAAACTCAGCTCTGGCAGTCGACAGATTCGAGCTAAACGATTCTTTGCCGGTCGAACCAGGCGCGGACGAATCGGCCGATCTCGCCGCCATTGACACCACCCGCGGCTCCTCGATGCAGAACCTCGCGCACCTGCGCGCGGCCCTGCGTTACTATCGCTCCGACCTGTATCTGGGAGGGGCCGTTTTGGTCGCCGCGCTCGCCCTGCTGTGGCCGGCCGTGGGATCGCCGCAGCGCGCAGGCCTCAGCCCGTGGGAAAGGGCGCTGGTGACCCTGGGACTCGCTGAGGCTCCCGAGCCCGCCGTCCATGTTCAAGGAGACCCCGCCGTCGAAGTGTGGGTAGATCCGCACACCGCTCTCTACTATTGTCCCGGCGAAGAGCAATACGGAAAGACCGCCGACGGCCGTCTCAGCAGCCAGCGTGAAGCGCAAATGGATCGCTTCGAACCTGCCGGTCGCCTCCCCTGCGAGTAATTCTCGAATCAGGAATCATTGAGTCATTGTCAGGGCGGACCCGTCTCGTTCCATCTCAGCGGTCTCAGGGTCGGAACCGATTTCAAAGCGGGGTGGCGAAGCGTAGCATGAATCCGGTACCATTGGTTTTCACTACCACGATTTTCACCACTACGGAGCCGGAACCATCATGCATTCAAGACTCGCATTCGTTTCCATTTCCGCAACCTTCGCTCTTGCCCTGATCTCGAATGGCGTCCCGCTCGCTTTCGCCCAGGACAGCAACGCGGCGAAGAAGAACACTCCGCAGCATCAGGGCGAAAAAGCTGGCAGCGGCGCTGACGTGGCTCGCGGCAAGTATGTTGTCGAAGCCGTGGCCGTGTGCGGACAGTGCCACACCCCGCGGGACAGTAATGGAAATCCCGACCGCGCTCGCTGGCTCCAGGGCGCGCCCTTGCCATGGACGCCGGCGCAACCCGACTCGAATTGGCCGATGAGCGCGCCGCGCATTGGCGGCACTCCGCCGGCGGACGACGCTGACATGATCAAACTGCTGACCACAGGCGTCTGGACAACCGGCGCTCGTCTGCGGTTTCCCATGCCCCAATTCCGCATGGACCGCAGCGATGCCGAAGCCGTGGTCGCTTATCTGAAGTCATTGACTCCGGCCCCGTAGCCATTTGACGAAGTCTTTCTCAGGGAATACCGAAAATGCGGCTGCCTGAGTCTGACTGGCGATCTGATTCTGAAAAAGCTTACCGCGTCGCGAAAGCGATCTCCTGATGCAAAACCCGTGTTGTTTCGGCACCCTGGCAGAGCCCGCTTCAAGATTCGCTCCGGGTGGCACCTCTGAAGCCACTCAAAAGTGAAAGATGAGATCGCTGGCCGCGGTCAACTGATTGTGCTTTCGGCCGTTGTCGTAGGCTCTCTGGTCCCAGGCTCGCTCGAAACGCAACTCTGGACGCAACTGGACGGTTGAGCCGATCCAATGACACCCCATGATTGTGTTCTCCGAATATTTGGTTGCGTAGCCGGTGCGCTGGCCCTTTTTGTCGTCGAGAAAGTCGCTGCGGAACGACAGGAAGTCATGCGCCGAGAGTTCTTTCTGCAGGAAATTGACCGCCGCATATTCGGGAGCGGTACAACGTTGTTCTCCCGGCAAACAGTATGCGGGATTCGCACCGCTTTCCGGCTTGAGATTGCCCCCGAGCGCGGGCACGTCGCGCTCATACATGTACCAGGACTCGGTTGCCATGTGCACTGTCTTTGAGAATTTGTGATACCAGGTGGCGTCGTATTGCTGCAGATTGTTGTAGGCGTACTTGCCGTCGTTGATGCCGTTGGCGCAGAGGTAGAGATTGTCGTTTACTGAAGCCGTGGTATAGCTCAGGCATCCGGTGCCGGAGGGCTTCGCATCGGGCGTCCACGGGGCTACGTCCTGGCCGGCGGTGATTCCCAGTTGCACCAGCCACCGGTCGTTCAGCTTCACCGTCGCCATGAATCCGGTGTCGGTAAAGGGGTCAATCGCGTACAGCAGCGAGTGGCTGAAGATGTAGTTTTGCGGCGCCAGTTGGGCCTCGATCCCGGGAACGGAAATGAAGCGGCCGAACCGAAGGTTCATCCCCTGCGCGACCTGCGGGATGTAGAAATCGACATACTCCAAAGTCGGATCCAAGCCATATTGATGATGATCGTCTAGTAACTGACTGCTCCCGTATCCCTTCCCGGTGGTATAGCGATAGTCCGTGCCGTAGAGGGCGGTCAGGTGAAATCCCCAGTCGACGTGGTCTCGTTGCACCGAATCCGGCAGGCGCTCGAGATAGAGGACGAATTGATTCAGCTCGAAGCGATTGGAGTAGACATCGTTCGCCTCGGGCGCGTTGCTATTGGTCGAGGTGCTGAAGTTAAGCGTGGGATCAAGCCATCCGTAGAGCTTGGTGCGGCTCTTGGCTTGGTTGATTGCTGTCATCAGCGGATAGCTGTTGGTGTCGGGCTCGCCGATCACCGGCGAACCGCCATAGGACCAGTCGGAGTTTGGAAACGGCGGCGAATCGAGCGGCGAGGGAAGGCCACGGCGCGGTGGAGCGGGCGAGGAAGTGGCGGCGGAGGCGGGAGGCGGCGACCAGTCCTGGCGATAAAAGTCGGCCCAGCGGACGAAGAAACCTTTGGCTTTGGGATCGGGTTGCTTTGGACCCTGAGGCAGCGGAGTCTGTGGATCCGCTGCTTGTGCCTGACAGTGACTGGGCGATACGAATACGAACAGTGCTCCCGCGAATAGCGCGAAGACAAGGAAGAAAGGACAGAGACGCGAGTTATCGTTTCGACCCATGAGTCTCGAGTCTACAAGTACTCCCGTCACCCGTGCCATCCTGAGCTGGCGTGGTGGCGGGCTTTACCCTGCCGGAACGGGGCGAAGCCCCGTCCCCGCACCGTCGTTTCGATCGGTCGTTTCGATCAATAACTGCGAACCCTCCCGGGCATAGTAAAGTAGTAGTAAGCCCCAATTCGTAGGCGTGAGGAGTTTTCAACCTGAATCCGAGTATTCGCAATATCGCCATCATCGCCCACGTCGACCACGGCAAGACCACGCTGGTTGACGCCATGCTCCGACAGAGCGGCACGTTTCGCGACAATGAGACCGTTGCCGAGCGCGTCATGGATTCAAACGATCTGGAACGCGAGCGCGGCATCACGATTCTAGCCAAGAACACGGCTGTGTTTTACGCAGGCGTAAAAATCAATATCGTGGACACCCCCGGCCACTCCGATTTTGGCGGCGAGGTGGAGCGGGCGCTCAAGATGGTTGACGGCGTCATGCTGCTGGTCGATGCCAGCGAAGGGCCGCTGCCGCAGACTCGTTACGTGCTTAGCAAAGCGCTGGAAGCCAACCTGAAGCCGATTTTGGTCATTAATAAGATTGACCGGCCTGACGCTCGCCCGCAGGAAGTTCTGAACGAGGTTTACGACCTTTTTATCGATCTCGACGCCAAGGAAGAGCAACTGGATTTTCCTGTCCTTTATACGAACGCCAAGGCGGGAACGGCGGCAGTGCATCAGGGAGCGGCGGGCGAGGATCTGCGTCTTCTGTTCGAGACCATCGTTGACACCATTCCCGCGCCGCAGGGAGATAAAGATGGTCCGCTTCAGATTCTGGTCGCGAATCTTGATTACAGCGACTACCTCGGTCGCCTGGCCATTGCCCGTGTTTTTTCCGGGACCATGAAGACCGGCGAAGACGTTTCGATCGCCAAGCGCGACGGGAGCTTTCAGAAAACCAGAATTACCAAGCTTTTCAGTTTCTCCGGGCTCAAACGCACCGACATTACGGAAACTTCTTTGGGCGACATCATCGCCGTCGCCGGCGTCGAAGGCATCACGATCGGCGAGACGATTACCAGTGCGGAGAATCCCGCGCCGCTCCCGCCGATCGTCATCGACGAGCCGACGATTGCCATGCTGTTTACCATCAATACCTCACCGTTCTGCGGGCGTGAAGGCACCTACGTTACGTCGCGCAACCTGCGCGAGCGCCTCGACAAAGAGCTCCTCACCAACGTCTCGCTGCGCATGGAAGAAACGGGCAGCACCGACTCGTTCAAGGTGCTCGGTCGCGGCGAATTGCAGCTTTCGATTCTCATCGAGATGATGCGCCGCGAGGGCTACGAGCTCATGGTCGGCAAGCCCGAGATCGTCACCAAGCGCATCGGCGGCAAACTAATGGAGCCAGTCGAGCACCTCACCGTCGATGTCCCCGAAGAGTTCGTCGGCGTGGTCATGGAACATCTTGGCTCGCGCAAAGGCGAGGTCGCCAACATGCACAATCACGGCTATGGGCGTGTGCGCGTCGAATTCCGTGTGCCCAGCCGCGGACTGATTGGGTTGCGCAGCATTTTGCTCACCGACACGCGCGGAACCATTGTCATGAATGCGCTTTTTGACGGATACATCGAGTGGCAGGGCGAGATTCCGCATCGTCCAACGGGCGCGCTGATCGCTGACCGCCCTGGAATTACGACCTCCTACGCTCTCTACAATCTGCAGGAGCGCGGGATACTTTTCGCTGGGCCGGGCATCGATGTCTACGAAGGCATGATCATCGGAGAGAACGCGAAAGACACGGATCTTGACGTCAACATTGTGCGCGAGAAGAAACTGACCAACATGCGGGCTTCAACCTCGGACGAAGCGATTCGGCTGGTCCCCTACCGCAATCTCAATCTTGAACAGGCGATCGAGTTTATCGCCGACGATGAGTTCGTCGAGGTGACGCCGAAATCGCTGCGGCTGCGAAAGAAAGTCTTGCAGGCCAATAAAAGAAAAAAGAGCTCAATGGCCGGAGTTGAAAGCTGAGCCCCCGTCGCTCAAGCCCGCTTATTCCCTATCTTTGGCAGCCGATGCTGAAAAATCTCGGTTCCGAGCAGGGGATTGCTTTCGCGACACCGTAAGTCCTTCGAAATGAGGCGCCCTTCTTAGCCGGAAGTAATCGTGTGACGCTCGCCCAACGTAGTCTGGCGAGTCGGTTCCGGATTTCATACTATCTCGCCTGAAAGGTCGTACTGGGACGCAAGTCCAAGCACTTTGGGGAGGAGTATGAAGCTCTGGACGCTCAGTCTGTTTATGGTTCTGGTGGTAGCGGCATGTCTGCCGGCCGCCGCTCAGGCGCCCGTGATGCGGGTAAACATTCCGTTCGATTTCATCGCCGATGGCAAGCTTCTACCGGCCGGACACTCCATGGTCATGCCGGTGTGGCAGGGTTGCAAAAGGCGTGGCGGATTTCGAACGAGAACGACAAGTTTTCTGTATCGATGATCACGAACGCAGTTGAATCGCCGAATCACCCACATCACCGCAGCCTGGTGTTTCTCGAAGCCGGTGGACCGAAGCTTCTGGTTGAACTCTGGCCCGAGGCACATTCCGGTCGCGGCGTGCCCAAGTCGACTGTGAAGCAGACATTGGTCGCAGGCGCCGGCAAGCAAGTGGAAGTTGCCGCAGAGTAAAGGGCCCGACTGACGGCTCGGAACGGCCGGGTTCGGCGCGCGGGAATCGGCTGGAACCGGAATGACGCTCGAGCGCTGTGGACGCAACGGTTACCGCGGCAGTGGTAAACTCGATACGTCCGCAGCGCGCCCGTAGCTCAGCTGGATAGAGCGGCAGCCTCCGGAGCTGTAGGTCGGGAGTTCGAATCTCTCCGGGCGCGCCAGTTTTACGCCATCCTCAGTGGCTACTCAACAGGATCGTGGTCTCGGTCGCAAAGTCGCCGCGCTGAATGCCGATTTTAACCTTCCCGCTTTTGTCGGACAGTTCGGCGAGCAATTCCATCGGGGTCCGGATGGCTTTGCCATCCACCGATTTGATCATATCGCCCACCTTGAACGATGCCATCTCCGCGATGCTTCCGGGCACGATCTCCAGAATTTTCGCCCCATCAAATTCCTGGGGCCCGACTGCAAGGCCGAGCGACGCGATCAACATACCGTGTCCCGGCACATTCACCGCCGGAGCTGACTGCTGGACAGTCGTCGTCTGACCACGCCTGGACTTCGGTACCGGTTGGCTCTCGGCCGGAGCCGGCTGGGACTTGGGCGCTGGCCCACCGGCAAAAAGTTCACCGCCAAATCGGTAAACGACTCCGAAAGAAGCGCGGACGTTGTTTTGGCTAGGTTCGCCGAAGTCGTTCAGATGACGGGTGTAGAAGTAATCGATCGGCCCCAACTGAATTCCGACGTGACGAAGCACCCAATAATCAACCCCCACGCCGCCTGCGACCGCGGTCGATGTATCCGACAAGGTACTTCCGTTGTAGACAAGAGTGCCGTTGTCCCGGCCAACCAGACCGTGCACAAAGACGGTGAGCTTGCTCGAGCGGTTCCTGAAGTTATAGCGCGGCCCGAACATGTAGGAGAAATCGCTGCAGCTAAAGGTGGTACTGTCGCAATTGCTCGTGCTGTGGCCGCTGATGTCGGCTTCCGCGGAGAAGTGATGAAACCGGCCGATCGCGGCGGACACGTCCCATCCGTTCATACTCAGGGTTTGAGAAGCCGTACCGGCGCTCGGATTCGACGGCAGATCAAAGTTGAGGTAGGAGTAGCCGCCGAATATATCGACGGGAATGTTCTGAGCGGAAGCGCTGCCGAGAAGAACGAGAGCCGCCAGAGCGAAGCCGACAAGTTTTTTCATGTTGCTTACTGCGCCTCCAAGGATTGCAAAATGGCACAACTGACAGAATGCAGGATCGGACTAGCCACCAAGTCCGATCGGAGCCAGTCTGTCCAAAAACCATGTACTGGTCTGGCCAGGCTTGTCTAGCATCAGCACATGCATGGGTTTCAGGGCAATTGGCGATTATAGTTGCCACGTTAAAAAAAGGAAAATGGCTGCGTCCCAACTGAAACACTGCCCAAATCTCCTCCCAACCGAGCTCCGTGGCGTTTTTGGAAGCCATGTCGTAAGATGCTAGAACTGTGGAGGGAGCGCCATGATTCTTGGTATGACAACGTTTACTTTCGTCCACGTCGCCATAAGCCTGGCGGGGATCTTGGCAGGATTCGTGGCCGTGTTCGGTCTGATCGCCGGTAAAAGACTCGACGGCTGGACTGCCCTGTTTCTGGTCACAACCGTAGCGACCAGCGTGACCGGGTTCATGTTCCCGTACCATGGATTTACGCCGGCCATCGGGGTCGGCATCCTATCGCTGGTGGTGCTGGCAGTCGCGATCCTTGGGCGCTATCGCCGTCACCTCGCTGGCCCCTGGCGGAGAACCTACGTGATTTCGGCCGTGATTGCCCTCTATCTGAATGTTTTCGTCCTGGTCGCGCAGCTGTTTGAGAAAGTGCCGTCGCTTCACGCGCTGGCGCCGAAGGGATCGGAGCCTCCGTTCGCCATCACCCAGGGAATCGTGATGGTGATTTTCATTGCGCTCGGTATTGCCGCGGCGAGGGGTTTCCGCGAGCCTGAGGTGGTTGTGCGCGACCGGACTAGAGCCGCTTAACCGCCCGAGTCCCGGTATCAACCGGAGCCTCGGTGGTGATGCTTTCCGTCTGGATTCTCCACTTTATCGGGAGTTCCATTCTGGAGCCAGGTCGCCGCTGAAATGTCACACCTCGGTCGCCCATCCGCCACTGAAATCCTGGATGAGATGGCCTCTATTTCCTGAGCGGCGCTTTCAGTGTCAGTTCAATGCGACTTGGTTCGGGCGCTGGCATGCGATTCGAGGTCTGGTCTGGCGAGGGATGATTGACCTTCGACGGTCTTCCTTCCTTTACCATGCGAAGATGTGAATCTTGCCATGACGGTAGTTCTCGACTTTCCTGGTTCCAATGCACCACCGCGGCCTCGTCGCACCAGGTCAGCAATTTGCGCATCACTCGGCCGTGTGCTCCCGCGCTGCGAAAGGCGTTCATCGCCGCCTCATCGTTCCAGGCGGTCATGGTCCGGAATACATTGTTCGGATTGCGTAACAATCTGCCCCCCAGAAACCCGGCCGAGCGCTCCGCTTGTCTTGCGGACTTCAGGGATTCGACGGCGAATTGCGGAACCAAGCCCCAGGACCGAACCCGCAAGCGCGTCACAGAAATCAATGGCATGCTCGTTCCTCGTTCGGCGACCGATCTTGGGATTTCACAAAGCAGCTCGAGCAATGCGCCGAGCGTGAGCGTTTGGTTTGCGGGCACGCGGGAGGTTGCGGCCGGATCGTCGTCGGCGACGCCCACTCGATCTTCGACGCTTGCTTTTGCTGATCACTCTTGCTGCCCCCTGGTGGTCATTCGGGCCGCTCACCGGGCGCCGCTTTCCCCAGACGCCTGGCGATCGCGCGCTCCTGCGCGGCAGCTGCCTTTTGTCCCAGTTGGTCATAGGCATCGGCCAGGAACGTGTGGGGCTCGGGCGCTTTCGGTTCGAGCGCGACCGCCTTCTTCAACTTCGGTACCGCTCCCTCAAAATCGCCCGAAATCTCGAGAAACCTTCCGAGAATCAGGTAGCTTGGAAAGTGGTCGGGCGCGAGTCCGAGCACGATCTGGCACTCTTTGATTGTTTCCGGCACGCGATTGGTGCGCGCATACGCCGTCTCGAGGAAAATATGCGCATCCGCAAAGCCTGGCAGTTTGGCCACAGCGAACTCCAACTCGGGCACTGCGGCCGCGAAGTCTCCAGACGCCATCAGGCCCTTCGCAAGTTGGAAATGCGTCATGGGCGAATACGGATCGATTTGCATCGCCTTGCGTAGGACGGGCAGGGCTTTTTGATAGTCGTGCTTGCGCATCAGCCAATCGCCCATCTTCGCATCGAGCGACAGGGCGGGCTCTTTGGCCATCACCTGCTCGAGCAGCGCAATCGACTCGTCAGTATGCGCGTCTTGCTGCAGTACTTCGGCACGATGGACCATGTTGGCAATTTCGATTTTGTCCTTGGCATCGGCAAGCTGGTCGGCGGCTGGATCGGCGCCCGAGCCCTTTGAGGCATTCTTGCCCGAGGCCATGTATCCTAGCGCTCCCAGTTTTTCCTGTGCCGCCGGGTCCAGAGCAGCCTTCGGAGCCTCCCGCTGGTTGGTCGTGCGCTGTCGGAAGGCCTGCAGTTGGCTCGCCAGCGTGTCAGCCACCGCCGCGGATGACCATGCCAGGTCGTGATCGGCTTTCGGATCCGCCTTCTGGTCATACAGTTCGCGGCGCGGGGCCTGGATGTAGAGATACTGGCCCGTGCGCAGCGACCGCTCCGCGCTCCAGCCGAATTCGGTGCGCGGATACTCGGTCTGGGAATACGCCGCTCGGTCGCGCCCGGCCTCCATTGCCGGATCGAGTTCTCCTTTCATGAACGCCAGCAGCGATTCTCCCTGCACTTCCTTTGGAATCTCAACCCCAACCGCTTGCAGCAGCGTTGGCAATAGGTCGACCAGCTCTACCCGAGTTTCGATCCGCTTTCCGCCTGCACTCGCCTGAGGAAGCTTGATCGGCAGCTTCATTAACAGCGGGACTTGGATGGTTTCGTCGTAGAGGAAAATTCCGTGCGTATCTTCTCCGTGAGCGCCGAGCGATTCGCCGTGATCGGCGGTTACCGCCATGACTGTGCCGTCGTAGAGGCCGCGCAATTTCAGCTGCCGGACGAACTTCCCAACCGCTGCATCCTCGTAGGCGATCGCTCCGTCATAGGGCACCGACCGATACCGGGTCTTGTAGGGTTCGGGTGGATCGTAGGGATCGTGCGCGTCGTAGAGATGGATCCAGATAAAAAACGGGCCTTTGGGATGCTGGGTCAGCCACGCCAGCGCATGCGCGACCACTTCTTCTCCGCGGCGTTGCACGGTGCGGTAGCGATTCTCTCCCGGACCTTCATTGTGGAAACCGGCGTCGTAGGTTTCAAATCCGCGGTCGAACCCAGGGGCGTAGGGGGGATTCGGCTCAAGGGCGATGGAGCCGACAAAAGCCGCCGTGCGGTATCCGCGCGCTCGCAGGATCTCCGGCGCATAGGGTAGATCCTTCCCGAGCGGCACCCCAAAAGTGTCGACTTGGTGATACTGGGGATAGGTACCGGTGAGAATCGTGGCGTGGGAGGTGGGCGTAAAAGGGGCCTGCGCATAGGCGCGCGTGAATACCGCCGAATCGAGGGCCAGCGCGTCCAGATTCGGCGTCAGTCCCAGCTTCGAGCCCAGAAAGCCCATGCGGTCGGCGCGCGTGGTGTCCAACGTGATCAGGACGATGTTGGGAGACGAGAAAACGGGAGGCGCGGGCACGGGCGCGGCCGGCGCGGTCGTTTTCAGGTAAACCGTAAGGCAGAGCGTCAGGCGAACCGTCAAGCTAACGACGCGCACCAAGCGACCGATTACGGGCATGGGGAAAATTATCATTCTTGAGCAGCCAATAGGGGGAAATTTCACCTCGGCTCGCTTGCTCCCGGCACTGATTGATTCACCGCCAGACGCTTGCCCACGGCGCGCTCCCGCTGGGCGTCGTTATTCCGTCCTAACTTCGAGTAGGCGTCGGCCAGCGACAGGTGCGGGTCGGGTGCTCCGGGCCGAAGCGAAGCCGCCTTCTTCAGGCGGGGCACGGCGGCTGCGGAATCTCCCGTACCTGCCAGCACTTGGCCGAGAAGCAGATTGGATCCGTAGTCATCCGGATCGGACTCGAGCACTTTTTCGCATTCCTTGATGGCCTCCGGGATGCGACCGGCTTGCGCGTAGGCGGTTTCGAGCATCTGATGCGCTTCCTCGAATGCCGGCATTCTGGCCACGACGATCTCCAACTCTTCCGCCGCCTCGTCAAAATCTTTCGTTTCGAGGAATGCTCCAGCCAAATGGAAATGCGTAATGGTCATGTCTGGACGCATCTGCACAGCCTTGCGCAACATGGGTACCGCCTGCGAGTATTGCTTCACGGATAGGAAACATTGCCCGAGCAGCGCGTAGGCAAAAGGCGCGTCGGGGTCCCTGGCAATCAGTTGTTGCAACAGAGGTACCGCTTCCTGGTCGCGATTCTCATCGACTAGCAAGAAGGCGCGATGGATCAAGTCGGCAACTTCGATTTTGTCCTTGGGGTCGGCGGCATGACCGGCGGCCGATCCCTCCGAAACATTTCTGCCCGAGGCCATGTATCCGAGCGCCCCCAATTTCTGTTGTGCGGTTGGGTCGAGCGTAACGCGCGGAGCTTCATGTTGGCTGGCCGTTTTCTTGCGGAAAGTCTCTAGTTGGCTGGCCAGCGTGTCGGCTACCGCTACAGATGACGATGTCAGGTCGTGATCGGCCTTTGGATCGGCCTTCTGGTCATACAGTTCCCGGCGCGGCGCCTCGATGTATAGGTACTTGCCGGTTCGCAACGACTGCTCGGCGCTCCAGCCGAACTCGATCTCGGGAACATCGGACTGGGCGTATGCCGCGCGGTCGCGCCAGGCATCGGCGGCCGGATCGTCTTTCGCTTTTATGAGTGCAACGAGCGATTCGCCCTGTACTTCTCCCGGAATCTCAATCTGAACTTCCTGCAACAGTGTAGGCAATAGATCGACCAGCTCTACGCGATTTTCGATCCGCTTTCCGGCAGCACGCGCGTGCGGCAGCTTCATCAGTAGCGGCACCTGGATGGTTTCGTCGTAGAGAAAAATCCCGTGTGTATCTTCTCCGTGGGCGCCGAGCGATTCGCCGTGATCAGCGGTCACCGCCATGACTGTGCCGTCGTAGAGGCCGCGCAATTTCAGCTGCCGGACGAGCTTCCCGACCGCCGCATCCTCGTAGGCGATCGCTCCGTCATAGGGCACCGACCGATACCGGGTCTTGTAGGGTTCGGGTGGATCGTAGGGATCGTGCGCGTCGTAGAGATGG
>Ga0302326_10015645_pt1 | contig 15944 bp, 18 predicted proteins | sample Palsa_T0_3_FD_202264 | JGI IMG/M metagenome (GOLD analysis project Ga0302326, IMG submission 202264) | Peat permafrost microbial communities from Stordalen Mire near Abisko, Sweden - Palsa_T0_3 | ecosystem: Environmental > Terrestrial > Soil > Palsa > Peat permafrost | place: Sweden: Abisko... | reverse complement strand
GGTTCAAGTCCGATGTCGCGGGCAAAGCTTCGTGTATTGCCAGCGGTGTAGCAACTGCCGTTGTCGGAGAGCCACTCGATCGTGACCGGCAGGCGATTGACCCTGCCGAACCGATGCTCCACAGCAGCCAGCATGAGGTCACGCACGTCTTCGCCTCTGATGCCGCTTGTCGTCGCGAGGAAGCTCATGGCTTCACGGTCACAGCAGTCGAGCGCAAAGGCGACCCGCACCCGCTCGCCATTGTCGCAGCCGATCTCGAAGCCATCGGAGCACCAACGCCGATTGCGCTCATCCACTGCGATGCGGCCGTCATGCCGCCGTTCAACGCCGCCGGCATGGCGATCGAGCAACAGACCGCGGACCTTCATCACCCGATAGATCCGTTTGTGATTAGGCGGCTTGCGCCCGGCGGCCAAGGTCCGGCGCTTGAGGATGGCATGGACCCGACGGTAGCCGTAGGTCGGCAGCTCGGCGATGACCGCCATGATCTCGGCCACGAGCTCCTCGTCCGGCAACGGTGGCCGACCGATCCGCTTCTTCGGTCGTTCCTGCAGGCGCTCCACGAGGCTGGAGCGAGAAACCCCGATGACCTCTGCGACGGTCTTCATCGGGAACCGTCCTTCGGCTGCGATGGCGGCAGCCGCAGCAGTTTTTTTGAGCCAGTGGAATGTTCGAGCGCTTCCTTGAGAATCTCGGCTTCCAATGTCTTCTTGCCGAGAAGCCGGTGCAGTTCGCGAACCTGGTTCTGCAAGGTTCGGTAATCCGATGCCGGCACGACCTCTTCGCCACTGCCGGCCGCGGTCAGACCGCCTTGCGCCACCAGGCGGCGCCATGTGAACAGCTGGTTTGGGGCAACGCCATGCCGGCGAGATACCAGGCTCACCGTCATGCCCGGCTCGAAGGTCTCCTCCACCATTCGAACCTTCTCGGAGGCCGTCCAACGCCGCCGACGCTGAACCGACGTGATGATCTCAATTCGATCCGTAGAGTTGGTCATAGACACGGTTGTATGCCTCACACTTGATAAGTGGGAGACCGTGACCGGTCAGTTCGGGGGCTATCTCACAAAGCAGGGCGTCGGCACGTGCTGCGACACGCTCGAGCCTTGTACGAAGGCGCTCGCCTCGATGTACATCACGTTGCCAAAGTCAAGTGTGTTGGCTCGCGAAGCGTAAAGATGTTCGATCCCCGTCCCGGTGAACAGCAGCGCTTCAAAGTGCCAGACCCTGGTCGGCGAGAGTTGAAGAAGTTCTCTGTTTCCGAAGCTGAATTGCCGCTGTCGTGCCCGAATCGCTTAGGGTTCATTTGCTGCAAGGGCGGGATCTAATATCGCAAACTAAATTGGTGGTGCGATGCCCCCCGGTTACTTGGCCGCCGCCGAGCTCCGCGCAGCGCGGTTAAGTACCTTCAACATCCGCGCTCGCAACGCGCTTCCCCTCCCATTTTGGGCTTCTCGCCTAAATTAGCGCCGGACGGCCCCTTCGGCTGCAAGTTCCCTTTACCCCGGGGGAGGGTTGCGAGGGCAAGGGATGAATCCAAAAATTGAAAAAACAACCCCATGCAAAGTAGCCACTAATGCATGCCGGAGGAACCCACTTCCAGCGGTTTCGTTTCTTTATCGGAGCTACGTTGGGGCAAAACGCGGAGCAGCGTAATGAGTAGAAAAAGCCGCAACCGTGGCACGGCGAAGGGCGAAGCGGCCGCTGAAAAGACGATCCGCAACGGTGAGCAAGCGAGGCTCGAAGAGCGCAGGAAGCGGCGTCTTGTCGAGCGCGGATTGGATCCCCGGCGATTGGATGGTTCAAGTGAGACTTCGCCGGATCAAGAGCACGGGGATTCAGGTGCGGAGTCGATCGGTGGTCGTACACCCCGGTACCGAGCACCGGAGGACGAGTCGCGCAGGAGGCATTTTGACGTTGACCGTATCCTGGAAAAGGCATCGCAGGCGCATTTGGACCGCAGCGTGGAATTTGAACGTGTCAGTGAGGCGCTGGGCACGCGCGACACTGATTTTGTTTGGGGATTAATAATCCAAATCATCGATGCCGTTGGTGAATATCACCAGGGGGAAGCCATCGGCTTCGCGCTTTCGGTGATTAAGGAACAACGGCCCCGAGATCACCTCGAGCGTATGCTGGTTGCACATGCGGTCGTCGCGCATCTTGCGGCGATGCGCTTCGCGGAGGACTTATCGCCGGGCCTCAATTTTGAAGTCGCGCAGCGGGATTTCGCGCTGAAGGCCGCGACAAGCTTCTCGCGGCTGTTCGCGTCGCACCTGTCGGCGCTGAAACAATATCGCAGCGGCGGCGAACAGCGGGTCACGGTGCGGCATGTCTCGGTATCGGATGGCGCGCAAGCGATTGTAGGCAATGTCAACAATCAGCGGGCGATCGAGGAAACCTCGCGAACTTCGCCGAGGCTTACGGATGCGCGACGAGTACCGATGGATCCTTTACGGGAGCGAGATCTGCCCCGCGTTCGCTCGGGGCGATCGGATGAAGAGTGATCACGCGCGCAACACCGTCGGTATGCTCTCCAGCCCGCGGTGCGGAGCGAAAACGCGCTCCGGGGCTGCGTGTAAGTCTCCGGCTGTGAGCGGAAAGAAGCGCTGCCGAATGCATGGCGGGGCTTTCGGCTCGGGCGCTCCGCGCGGTAATCAAAATGCATTCAAGCATGGGCGCTTCACCAGAGAGGCCATCGAAGGGCGTCGACGCATCTTCGCATTGATGAAAGCGTTAGGGGTAGGGCTAAAGGCCGCTGCGACTTTAGATTCGATGATAAAGGGGAAGGGCTAAAGGCGCTGTGACTTTAGATTCGATGATAAAGGGGAAGGGCTAAAGGCGCTGTGACTTTACCTCGACCGCTGCGTCGAAGTCGCACAAGCTTGGCCGCCCGCCGCTATTTCTCAATCTTTCTTCTTCTGCCCTTTGCGTAGTCGCACGCCGGGACCGCCGCCGTTTTCGTCGATGAACTCGACGCCGGCACGGTTTAGTGCGCCTTGCATTGCCCTCAATGCTTCTTCGGAAACTTTGCGCCTTCCCTTCTCGAAATCGACGACTGTCGAAAGTCCCATGCCAGCGAGTTCCGCAAGCCGCCCTTGGGTTATATCCAAAAGGGCGCGCGCGGCTCTGCATTGAGAGGGTCGCATTTCAACATTTTTTGTTGACAAGATTTTCTATCCGGTATAAACAATTTTTGTTGATGCGAAGCACGCGACTCTTTGCGTGGAAGCATAGTCGCTTGCGGCGGGGCCGGGAAATCATCATGAGTATAGTGCTGCAAAATCGAGGGATGGATCGCCGCTACTTCATCGGTGGCTCTGACGCCCGGATCATCATGGCGGATGACGAAAGTGCATTGGTGCGGCTCTGGCGGGAGAAACGCGGCGAGGTCGAGCCTGAGGATCTGTCGGGCAATCTGGCGGTTCAGCTGGGTCTTGCGACTGAAAACTTGAACCGGCGTTGGTACCAGACCGAGACGGGAAAGATTGTTTCCGACGTGCAGATGTGGCGGCGTCATCCGACGCTACGGTGGATGGCAGCCACGCTCGATGGCCGGGTCGACGGCGGCGAGGTGTTCGAGGCCAAGTTTATGCTGCCCTGGCAGTTCTCCGAAGAGATGGCGGCGCAAAAGTACGGCCCCCAGCTGCAGCACAACATGTTTATGGTTACGGCCCGCAATGCGGTCCTTTCGGTGATTACCGGTGGCGGGAAATGGGTCGAGATCAAGGTCCACGCTGACCCGCTCTATCAGCACTTGATCGTCACGGCCGAGCGAAAGTTCTGGGGCTGTGTCGAGACTGGCGAGACCCCGACGTTATTCGGTGTGGAGCCGTCAAAGCCGCGGATCGAAGCGGTGCGGATTGTCGACATGACCTCGTCCAACGCCTGGGCGGAGTTCGCCGCGGTATTTTCGCGGACCCAATCGGCCCATCTTGAGCATGAACAAGCCAAGGTCGAGCTTAAGAACCTAGTACCGGAGGATGCCCAACAGGCCGTTGGTCATGGCCTCCGTGCCAAGCGGTCAAAGTCCGGCGCCATCAGCTTTGATATTCTCGCTACGGAGACCGATCATGCATCGGTGTAGCCAATCGATCAGCAATTTGGCGGCAGCCTTGGCCAAGGCACAGATCGAGCTCGTCAACCCGGAGAAATCGCTGACCGCCACGATTAAGGCGGCTGGGCCCGGTGGGAAGGAACAAACCTTCAGTTACGCCTCCCTGTCGAGCGGGCTCGACATTGTGCGCAAGACGCTCGGCCAGCATGAGATTGCCACGGTTCAGACCACAGGGGTGGATCAGACTACAGGCCTGATCAATCTGACGACCCTCTTGGCTCATGCCTCTGGCGAGTGGATCGCCTCCGATTGGCCAGTCTGCTCGGTCATCGAGATCGAGACGCCGCATCGGATGGGTGCGGCCCTTACCTATGCCCGGCGCTACGCGCTGTTCACATTGGTAGGCATCGCGGGAGAAGATGATCTTGATGCTCCGGACGTCGCTGCGCCGATCAGTCAAAAACCGCAACCGCCTAAGCCGAAGACTATCGGCGGCAAGCCCAACGGTGGCAGCTCATCCAACCCTGTTGTGCCGGCCGCCAAGCCAAAGAAGCGTCCAGAAGATCATCCGGCTAATCCGGTCTTGGGGGCCGATCAATCCGCAGCTCTGGGTGAGCGCCTGCTCGCCGAGATCAAGGATCTTGGATCGGGCGATGACGCAGCTATTTGGGCGTACCGTTCCATGGGTCAGAAGAATAGATTGACCGCAGCCGATGCGCAGAAGGTCGAGGAGAATTTTCGTGCCAAGCTGATGACGTTGACGACTCCTGTCGAAATCTCTTCTTCAGGGGAGAACGAAGCGTCTATCGGGGCGGACGCATCAACTGGAGAAAAGTCGAGCGTTCTTCTGCACCGAACCGGAATTGACAAGAGTGCGCTCAACTTGCCCGAACCACGACGCATCCGTGACCGCGAGCATGTGAGGTCGGTCATGGGTCAGCCTTGTCTGGTGTGTGGCCGAGTACCATCAGATGCGCATCATCTGCGCTTTACGCAACAGCGGGCGCTTGGCCGCAAGGTCAGCGACGAGTTCACTGTTCCGCTTTGCCGCGGGCATCATCGCGAGTTGCATCGCTGTGGCGATGAGGCTGCATGGTGGATAAAACTTCGATTAGATCCGCTGCCCGCCGCTCGGACGCTCTGGCTGCAATCGCATCCGCCGCCGCAGCGAACGAAGTATCTGGAAAACTCAGATCGCACGGCTTCTCTCGCCAGCGGCGCAGGCGGTCGCACGTGAAATATAAGAAAAACAGATAAGCGTCGCTGGATATTGAGCGGCGCCGCTCAATCGAGACGTCGTTATAAACCCGATTGTTATGGCGCAGGTTGCACAGCGCCACGCTTGACAATTTGCATTACCGTGGTAATTAGATTTCATGCCAATCGCTCGCTCGCGCGTTACCGCTCAAGGCCAAATCTCAGTCCCTTCGCAAATCCGCAAGAAGCTTGGGGCCGGTCCGGGGGCCGTTCTGGAATGGGATGAAAGGGACGACGAGATCGTCATCCGGCGCGCCGGGAAGTATTCGTCGGCGGATATCCATTCCGCCATTTTCACCGGCCGGGCGCCTGAGCCGAAGACCCCAAAGGAATTGAAGGCCGGCATCCGGCAGCTGATGCGCAAGCGGCATGCGCGCGATTGACACCAATGTATTGGTTCGGCTCTTAACGCGAGATGACGCACGACAACTTAAACGTGCCGAGGAGTTCGTCGCCAAAGGTGCCTGGGTCTCTCATCTCGTGGTCGCGGAGACGTCATGGGTGCTGGAGTCGGTCTACGGGCGTACGCATGAAGAGATAGTAACGGCGATTGCAATGCTGCTTGACCACAAGCACCTCGCCATCCAGGACCCGGACGTTAGTGAGGCTGCACTTGCGGGTTTTCGCAAGAACAAGAACGTAAGCTTCTCCGATCTCCTCATTCTCGAAATTGCTCGAAAGAATGGGCACCTCCCGTTGGGGAGCTTCGATCGCGAACTCGCGAAGATTGAGGGCAGCCAGCCCTTATAACGCGCGGCCAACTGACGCGGCCTTTAGAAGAACGGCGCCACGAGCAGAAAGAGTGCGTAACTGAGCACGCCCGCCCACGCTACGCTCACAAGTACGCCCAAACCGAGCAACGTCGCGAAAATTGCGGTTCGATAAAAATCCATGGGCCACGCGCCGTCCAAACGGCAACAGCCCCATTCCCCCGTACAGTGATTTCTATACCACCTCCGAACGTCGTGTACAGTGAATTATATACCGTGTCTCATTTGGCTCCTCGATCTTCGAGAATTTGCGTTGATTACACTGAGGCCGGGAAGGGATCGGTATCGTGCCGTTAGCGCTTAATACGCTGGCGGCGGCGTTGGTGGCGTTGAACAGAAAGCCATCATCGCTCAAGACCGCATCAGTTCATCCAAAGCTCCGCAGAACGAAGCCGCATTGCACTCCGAAATTATGCTGGCATCGAAGCTTCGGACCTCCGATCGCCCAAGCAATTCTGCGCGCGCTTGTTCAAGGCACTGGACGAGGTCATCGGAGTGAAAACGCTCCATAAGAAAGGCCCTTCGCCCTCGGCTATTGAGTTCCGCTTCCATCCAACTTCCTCGTGTCGTGATGATCATCCTGCCAAGGCCGAGTGCCTCGAACAGTATACCCGAGGTTCGCACAGCGTAGGCGGCGGGGTCATATGGCAACAGACAGCAGCCCACCTTGAGAAAGTGTTCGAAATAGGCAGTCTTGTTGGGGAACACTGCGTGTATCAACTGTACCTGAGGATGCGTCTCGAGGATGCGCACTGCGTCCTCGCGCTCGGTCCCGCCCGCCGCAGCATGAATGATGAACCGCGCGTCTGGATGCGCTGCCAGGAAACGTGGCACGGCCGCAGCGATGATCGCCGCCCCTTTCTCGCGCCGCAAGCCACCGAAGAAGCCGAACTCTGCTAGAGGTGCAGGAGTAGCCGGTCGCATATTTGGCCAGCGGATGGGAAGCGGCATAACTGCACACCGCTGGTCGAGGCGCTGAGAAACGTGTTCAGCTAAGGAGCGGCAGTTTGATGCGAGCCGAACAGTGCCGATTGCCGCCATCAGTCCTACAGCCTGGCGCGCTAAGCTAATGGCGCGCGGCCAATTTGTCTCATCTTTGATGCCGTGTTCGAGTGGGTGTTGAAACTGAAGGAAGAGTTTCGGCCGGTGCTCAGCAGGCAATGCGGCAAACCATTTGGATAGTCCGCTGAGTTGAGGCAGGGTTGCCGTGTGAACCACAACGATCGTGCTCGGAAACAGGTCGTCGAAATTGACCTTTGCTAGTTCCTTCCCCCACGGGAATTCTTGAGTCCAATCCATGACATAGAAGCTTTCATGAAAAATCGGCTGCGCTCTAACCCTGATGGCTAATCTAGTGCGAACACGAAAATTGGAATACACAGCTACATCATACCGCGGAGCGAGTTCCGCCGTCAGCATCTGCGCAAACTCCGCGTGATGCCCAGAGGAATCGATTAGCGCAGGATCCAAGACAATGACTTTGCTCTTGGTAGACGAGCTCTGCAGTCGCGCGAACGATCCCAGCGCGCCAGCGAGCACGCAGCGCGCGTAGTAGGCGATGCGCCAGATCAGGGAACGATATAGTTTGCCTACGCGGCTCATCCATTAGCCCGCCACAGCCTTCCCGTCGCATTCTCGGCGCCTCGCGCCAGCCCAATGCTTCATAGCCGACACTCGCGACTCCTGCCAATTGATGGCGCAGCACGCGCGCCAGCGGTCGATCACCTGGATCGCCGCGGCGCTCAGTCGGGCAAATTCCGGTGTCTGGCGTGGCGATGAGGACCCGTTCAGCATGATCCAAGCAAGCCTTCGCGTAGTCGAGCACCAGAACGCCATGCTTCAGGCGAATGGATCGCCTCCGACTGGCCGGTCTGCTCGGTCATCGAGACAGACACCACATCGGATGGGTGCGTCGCTCACCTATGACCCTGTCGAATCTAAGTTGCCCATATTCTTCATTCGCTCCGGTAACGGATGCGATTTCGGCCAGAGCGTACGAGCAGCGGCGATCGGATCTAAGCCAAGTTTGGTCCACCAAGCCGCCTCATCGCCGCAGCGATGGAGTTCGCGATGATGACAGCGGGAAGCAATCCGAACTTGCTGAACAAAAATGGCAGCGTTGCCGGAGCTAACATGCTGGGCAATTAAGATCGGAGCCGGAAAGTCCGCGGGCAACTTAGACATAAGCTCGGACAGGGCATCGATCGCCATGGTAACTCGGACGCAGAGTGCGCGGCCGTCAGTCGCCGGTCTGAGTTAGTAAAAGATAAAGCGCATGAGGGTTAGTCACGAGATATCGCCCGGACAGACGACGGGGCTCAAGGTACCATCGGTAGGCCCATTCGAATCCTGCATTGATTAGCCACTGCGGAGCCCGCGACTTGCGACCAGATAGAACATCAAACAATCCGCCCGACGTTTTGATCAGTCCGACATTACGCAGCCGGTCGCGGTTGCGGGCGGCAAACTGCTGCTCTAATGGCACGCCAAGACCGATCCAGAGGATGTCGGGCTTCGCTGCGTTGATACTGTCAATCACTCGCTGCTCTTCGCCTTTTCGTCGCATATATCCACTGGCGTGGCCGATGATCTTGAGATGAGGATAGAGCGTCTTTACGCGGCGGGCCGCTTCGTCGATTACGAATTGCGTGGCGCCTAGGAGAAACATACGTGCGCCACGCTTCTGACCCACGAGCGCGACGTCATGGAAGAAATCCGTAGTGCAGATACGCTCCGGAATCGGCGTTCGACTGAACAATTGCGAGGCAAAGACTAGCGACATTCCGTCGGCGTGAATGATATCCGCTTGCATGAAGAGACGATGGATTGCCGGGTTCCGTGCACAGAGGGAAAGCACCTGGCCGTTGGCGGACGTGACAATGAGCGGGGACAGTCCGGTGCCGCGCCGGTCAAGCGCAATGTCAATCATTAATGCGGCCGATCGCCGACGATCAATGACGCCGATTGGCAGTCCACCGACCCGCGTCAGCGGCACCTGCCATCGTGGCCCCCAGCGTGTGGCAAAGCTCAGCCGATCGATGCGCGCCGACTGGGATAGGATGCTCATCCAGAACGCGTACCGATCCGAACGCCGGAGAGCAAAAACTATCGGCCGTTAGGCTTAAAACCGAGACGAACGGTCCGGTTGTTAAGAGACTTACCAAATAGCTCAGTGCGGCCCGCGTTGTCATGGAGATCGACATTGCGGGCCGCTATCAAACGCCCACCCATTAACGCTCGCCGTTTTCAGTACGCTGAATCCTGATGAACAAACCTATCGCAAACATAAATCAAAGGATTTTCGTGATCCGTTTATGACGGTCGATGCAGGGAGGGTGACCCCAAGCGCAGCAACAAGCATCTGCGAACTCTTTTCGTACAGGCGGCTCACGTTCCTGGGCGAAGAGCGAGTGCCCCTGAGCCCTGTACCGTCGGGTTGGCCTGCATACTGTAACTAAGGCTGTTGACATTCAGGCTACCTGCCCCGCCTTGGGCCTCGGCCCGACCTAGCTTGAGGTTAGGTATTCATTGCCAATCAGGAGACCGTCCCAGATTGTGTAGTCGAATCACTTTGCACGCCGCTGTGCGATCAATAGTTTCCACAAACACTCCTACGCGCGCCGATCAGCGCAGCAAATTGTTTGGACAAGGACCGGCGAATAATACCGGACTGATCTTTCAGGGCCTACCGAGCGATTGGCGTCGTCGCCAAAAGGTCGTCAAAATACGCGATGGTTTTCATCAGACCTTCGCGGAGCGCCAATGTCGGCCGCCAGTTAAGCGACTCCTCCGCGCGGCGGATGTTAGGTTGCCGCTGTTTTGGGTCGTCAGTGGGCAATGGACGATAAACGAGCTTGGAGTTTGACCCGGTCAGATCGATGACGGTTTCGGCGAGCCCACGAACTGTGAACTCGGACGGGTTGCCCAAATTAATAGGTCCGGTTACGTCATCGCTGCTTTCCATCAATCGGATCAAGCCGTCGATCAAGTCGTCAACGTAGCAAAACGATCGGGTCTGGTTACCATCGCCATAGATCGTGATGTCATTATTTTGGAGCGCTTGCACAATGAAGTTGGACACCACGCGACCGTCATTCGGGTGCATGCGCGGGCCATAGGTGTTGAAGATGCGGGCAACTTTGATCCGCAATCGATGTTGCCGGTAATAGTCAAAAAATAGGGTCTCGGCGCAGCGCTTGCCTTCGTCATAGCAAGAGCGGGGGCCGACAGGATTCACATTCCCCCAATAGTCCTCTGTCTGTGGGTGAATGCTCGGATCACCGTAGACTTCCGAGGTCGAAGCTTGCAGGATTTTTGCTTTAACGCGTTTGGCCAATCCGAGCATGTTGATGGCGCCATGCACGCTGGTCTTCGTCGTCTGTACCGGATCGAATTGGTAATGAATAGGAGAGGCTGGACAGGCGAGATTGTAGATTTGGTCTACCTCGACATAGAGCGGAAAGCACACGTCGTGGCGCATTAATTCGAAGCGAGCATTGTCCATCACATGATGTACATTTCGCCGCGTGCCGGTGTAGAAGTTATCGACGCAGAGAACATCGTGGCCATTCGCCAACAGGCGATCGGTTAAATGCGAGCCGATAAAGCCCGCACCGCCCGTGATCAAAATCCGTTTTTCACCTAACATGGCGCCTCAGCAAATTAACAACGTCTGTAACGCTTGCTAGCACAGTTGTAACATTATCAATATGGGAGAGTAGCGGGTGGGCTCGTCGGAGCGCAGATTGGTAAAGAGCCTCTACACAGTTCTCGAGTTAGTCGCGGTAGCGTTTGCGTTTGCTGCGGCGTGGTTTTGGTTGCGCTCGGAACAAGCCTTGGCGCCAGACATTACGGTAGATACCCTAGCGGGGCTGAAGCCTTGGTTGGAAAATATCGCGTATCAGAATCATCAGGCCGCCTTGTGCGCAGGTATCTCCGCAGCGGCGCAAGGTCTCACCATATTATCCATCCGAGCCGGGTTGACTTGAATGATGTTCAGCTTGGATTCCGCCGAGGCGTTGTTCTAATACTTGGATCTTTCGCTTAGACCGGGAGCCACGTAAATGTTCAATCAGCTTCTGAGCCGGCGCAGGTTTAACGCGCTGTTTGGGGGTTTCGGCTTTGCATTGGCTCCGGCGCTGATTGCGCAGCGATCCGAGGCGGCGGCAGGGACTGACGCGGAAGCAAAGCCATTAGTGCGGACAGTAACGTTTCCTGGTGGCGCCACCGTGCCGGTAGTTGGTCAGGGCTCGTGGCACCTCGGCCAGGGACGACACCCGGCGGCCGTCGAAGAAGAGGCGTTGCGTACTGGAATTTCACTCGGCATGACGCTGATCGACACGTCGGGCAACTACGGAGGTGGCCGGTCCGAGGAGTTAATCGGTCGCGTGATTGCCGATCGGCGGGATCACGAGTTTGTTGTCACTAAAGTGGAAACGAATGAAGTGGCCGGCGATGGAATAGCGCGCGCCTGCGATGCGAGTCTTGCTCGGCTCAGTACCGCCACAATAGATCTTTATCTGCTGCACTGGCCGGTGCCCAGCAACCAGTTCTCCGCAGTTGTCGCGGGCTTTGAACAACTGCGCGCGAAAGGCAAGATCCGCGCATGGGGTGTATCCAACTTTAGCGCGGGCCAAATGGATGATCTCTTCCGCGTCCCGGACGGTCATCGCTGCGTCACCAATCAGGTCCCCTACAGTCTCAATCATCGTGATATCGAGCGCGATGTCCTGCCGTGGTGTAAGGAACATGCGATGCCGGTAATGGCGTATTCTCCGCTTGGTGGTGATAACAGTCACATTGTTGGTGACCCCACGCTAGCGCGGATGGCTGAAGCGTACGGATGCTCGGCGGCGGCGGTGGCATTGGCCTGGGCCACGCGCAGCGGCAACGTCATCGCTATTCCCGAATCTGGCTCTCCCGCGCATGTGAAAGAGAATGCTGTGGCGCTTTCACTCATGCTAACACCACAAGATCTTCAGACTCTGGACGCCGCATTTCCTGGTCCAGATACGCACTGACCCGCTTGCGGATCAAGTCGCTACATTTTGAGGATGTGCGGGCGTCTTTCAAGATCAAGATGACCACTGTTCGAATTCCCCACGCGATATTTCTCGAGAGTGGGCGTTGGGCCCGCGTTGAGAACTAGAATCCGCCACGCCCGCTTATGATCTCTATCGACACTGGAACGAGCCCGGAAAATTGCAATTGCTGCGCGGCGGCTTGCGAAAGGGTTCTTGATGAAGGGACCCCGATCATTGACGCGAACCACCGTCCTTCGGCCGTTGATCAGATTGGTCACTCGCACCCATATGGCAAAGGGTGGTGTGCGATGCGCGGCAGTCAGCGAAGCTGATACCGATGCCAAGCCCTCACCCCGCCTGAGACCATCATCGGCTCGCAATCGAGGGCCTTCGAATGGCCGGAGCGGATTAATCTCAAATTATACCAACTTCTTCAACACAATCGCCCATTGCGTCGGTTAGCGCGGCGCAAAAGAATGTCGGCTTTCCCGGGCAAGCTGGAGGCGGCGACACTCGAAACGACCTCAGACCGGAAGCGAAGTGTGCATCGCAACATTGGCGGAAAATGTGAGTTTTGGTACGGATTAGAACCCCACGTTAACGGGACCATCGGGAGACGAATTAGCTAACACGCTGTTCGATCAATGCTTTTTTAGCAGGCGCCTAGGACGCCGCGGTAGAAATGACAAAAGGCTGAATTGTATCGTCGAAAAATACTTGCAATGCGCCTGATGCTCCGAATATCGTGAGCAAGAGCATCTGAGATGACGTTTGATGGCTCTGAAGGGAGTGTGGCAATGAGTTCGGAAAACACACTGGGGAACGAGGCCGATAGACCCGAAACGGCCGCGGCCGAAACGGCAACATCCGTAAGTCGACGCAATGCCTTTGGTCGCATGGCCCAATATACTGCGCCGGTCATGTTGGCGATGCTGGTATCTACTGGCAAAGTCATGGCCGTAACCTCTGTTGATTAGCGCGGAACTCTAAAGCCGCTGCCCTTGCCCAGGATTGCCCGCGAGACGGTTCTGTTTGGAGCCGCTGACGGAGCGCACGCTGTGGGGTCGCGACTCATCGCCTTCGGCATCGCTTGGTGAACATTGGTGCCAGCCCGGATTTGATTGACCTCGGAAAGCCTGCAACTCCCGCTGCCTCTGTATACCGATTCAAAATCCAGGGCGGGTTGCTGCTGCTCGAACGGTCGTCTAACTCACTTTTTGCTTTTAATGAGACTGCGCGCCACATCTGGGATTTGGTCGAGGCCGGCAAGTCGGCTGCGAATCTGGTGGCCGAGTTTGCGGAAACCTGGCGAATTTCACGCCCCCTTGCTGAACAGGACATCTATTCGATCGTCGCACATTGGCGGACGCTCGGGTTACTGTCCGGCGGAGACCTTCGCCCGGCTCAGGTCAATTGCCTAAACGATGCTGCTGTTGATTTAAGTCCCGCGGCAGTGCCGCTGCAGGGAGCACAGTGGGTGTGTACGATCCGTGGCATACCCATCGCCATCTGTATTGATAAGGAATCTTTTGCGCCGATCCGTGAGCTGTTCAGGCATCTCGAAACGCCCGACGCAACGCCTCTTAGTCAAATAAAGATCGGCTTTTCGGGGGCGGACACGATAATACTCACGCAAGATGGGCAGGAACGGTTGCGCACCCGTGACCCGGCCGCGGCGGCAGGCACGCTGTACATCGCGATACTCGAGCGAATTCATCTAAACGTACGATGGTTTGCATTGATTCACGGCGCCGCGCTCGCACGCAACGGGCATGGGCTCGCCTTGGTTGGCTCTTCCGGGAGTGGAAAGAGCACGTTGACGGCCGGTCTCATGGCTGCCGGCTTTGATTATCTTTCGGACGATCTAGTTGCAGTGTCGGAGCGCGCTAAAGCAATCATGCCATGGCCGTTGCCACTCAGTATCAAGCCGGGCAGCTTCGACATCGTTTCACGGCTGTGGCCGCAACTGATGCAGGCTCCCCGCTATCGCACCAAGGGTCTTGACGCGCGTCTCCTGGTCCCTCCGATCGGAGCTTGGGATGCGCAACCGGCCGTGCTGCGGCGTCTGGTATTTCCGCATTACGCCGCCGGGACCCGTTCTGAATTGACGCGGTTGTCGCCCTTTCAAACAATCGAGCGATTGCTGTCAGATAGAATATGGCTCGGCAGCCCAATTACCGAGGAGCGAGTTAAAGCTTTCCTGGCATGGCTGGAAGCCACACCCGCTTATGCACTAACCTATGCCGATCTTGATGATGCCGTGCGCTTGATCGAGGACGTTGTAGCGTGAACCGCTGGGATGCGTTCACTACGGTCTGCGGTTATCTTCAGGCGGGTTTGTTGGAAACCACACCGCCCCATCGAGTCAATAATCCATCGTGGGAACTGTTGGTCGAAGCCAGCAGCTATCACTACGTCACACCGGCGCTCGCGTGGTGCTTGAAGAATCATTCGGAGCTTCCTTCGGAGATCAGTGAATACCTAGAAACCGTCCTCGCACTCAATGCCAGGCGCAACGAGGTCTTGCTGGCGGGTCTTGCGCGTATTGTGGGGGCGCTCAATGCAATCGACATTTCGCCGATGCCGCTCAAGGGCGCGGCTCGCCTCATCGCGGCCGATTATCCGGCGCCGACGTTGCGCTTGCTTGGTGATCTCGATGTCCTGATCCCGGCAGAACGATCAGCTAATGCGGTCGTCGCCCTCCAATCAATTGGTTTCCGTCCAAATGCAGACGAGGTGGCATTGCCGTCATGCCACCACCACCTGCAAACGCAGCATGAACGCGAAACGGGCGTCGGAGTTGAGCTTCACACGGACGTTCTTGGCGGTCCGGCTGCGGCAGTTATTCCCACTGGTTGGTTTTGGGAGGGAACCAATCCATTCCCGTTTCGGGACCTGAAAATTCGTTTACCCGACGCAACGCGCAGCGTCGGACACATTATTGCGCATGATCAATTGTCGCATTGGGGCTATCAGCGCAAAAGGTTCGAACTGCGTCAGCTTCTCGATGTGGCCATGATCCGCAGAGTGTCCGAGCGCGCGATCAATTGGGCGGAGCTCGATGAGCGATTTACTAGAATGGGATTTGGAGAGGTGCTGGCTACCTATCTGAATTTTATGGAAGAGCTGCTCGGTCAGCCAGCCCCGAGGCTTAGACACGCGCCCCGTGTTGGTGCCATAGTAGACTTTAAGCGCGTGATAGAAACACCCCCAGCGTGGAAACAACTCGCAATAATGCTGAGCGATTATATTGCCCGGGTGCATCGAGATCCCCGGAGTGTACTGGATTTGCTCGATCTGAAGACATGGCCCAATCGATGTCTACGAGTAACGCGGGCAATCAAACGAGGGATCCCCTCGTGGTGAATGCGCAAGATATGATCTTCCTCGACGGGTAACCTATTCATCACGCGGGCGCTCGAGCGATCGGCGCCCGGAAAACCCGGACGCTTTCGATTTATATCTGCGCGCCTTGCCTCACGCGCAAGTCGCCATGCCGGGCGACAGCGAGAAAGCGCTCGAATGGCTTCGTAGATCGCTCGCGCTTGAGGCCGATTAAGCCGCCGCGCGTGCTTTGGCGGCCTGGTGCTATGAGCAACGTTATCTGCGTGGCGGCATGCAAGAGTCCGACAAGGCTCGCCGGATTAAGCCATGCGGGCTCCCTCCGCGGGGCAACAGCAATGCGAGATGGGGGAAAACGCGACATATGCCGATCCGTTCTTCGTTGGCCTTCCGACGCCGTCGGATCGTCGCGGGCGTGTGATATCCGAACTCAAGGCGGTCATGAACGTAATTGGCATATCGCTTGCGCTCGCGTCCAACACATCTGGATTTCGTG